>WNGI01031745.1_pt1 | contig 11527 bp, 12 predicted proteins | sample 5400621 | NCBI WGS metagenome assembly WNGI01 (sample SAMN13153374, study PRJNA577476) | soil metagenome | isolation source: 20 cm soil or saprolite under Garry oak tree replicate 1 | place: USA:California | collected 2016-06-15
GGGTGCGGGTGCCGGTGCGGGTGCGGGTGCCGGTGTGGGTGCCGGCGTCCTCGGTGCCGTCGGTGCCGTTGGGGTGCCGGCCCCGGCCCCGGTGCCGCTGGGCACGGCGCTCGGCGCCGCACTGTCTGTTGTGGACTCTGGACCGGGCGGCGGTGGGGCCGACGTCGACCCGGCCGCGCTGCTCACCGCCGAGGAGGTGAGCGCCGCCTTCGGCCGCCGGTTCGGGCCACCGCGGTCGCTCACCGGCGACCACGCGCTGCCGTTCCTGGGCGTACGGATGTGCGAGTACGCCGCCGACGGCCAGGACCGGGCCCGGGTGCAGATCCAGACCGTGACCGGCCGGATCGCCCGGGCCATGCTCGACCGGGTCCGCGGCGAGCCACTGCCCGGCGTCGGCGAGGTGGCGTTCCTGCGCGGCGACGCGGTCGCGATAGTGCAGGGCGACGTCGGCATCGCCATCCGGGCCCAGCACGTCGACAGCCCCACCGCCCGGGCCGCACTGCGCCAACTCGCCGCTACCGCCGCCGCCCGCCTCCCCTGACCCGTTCCCGGGCGACGAGCCGCGCCACGGGGGCGACGACTTCGGACCGCGGGTGACGCGTTCGGACCGCAGGTGACGCGTTCGGACCGCGGCTGACGAGATACAGGTCGTCACCCGCGCCGGAAGTCGTCACCGGCCACGCGAAGTCGTCACCCGCGTCACCGGGGACCTCCGCGGGCGGCGGCGCGGGCGGCGCGGCCGTCCTCGGCGTCCAGGGCCAGCGCGGCCATCCCGCGGCATTCGGCAAGGGTGTGCAGGGCCAGCGCGGCGCGGACCGCGGGCACGCTCACCGGTGCCATCGACAGGCTGGTGACGCCGAGCCCGACCAGGACGAGCGCGAGCAGCGGGTCGCTGGCCGCCTCGCCGCAGACGCCCACCGGCTTGCCGGCCGCCCGGCCCGCCTCGGCGGTGATCCGGACCAGCTCCAGCAGCGCCGGCTGCCACGGGTCGAGCAGGTCGGCCAGCTCGCTGGCCATCCGGTCGGCCGCGTAGGTGTACTGGGACAGGTCGTTGGTGCCGAGGGACAGGAAGTCGCACGCGGCCGCGACGTGCCGGGCCCGCAACGCGGCGGCCGGGATCTCGACCATCGCTCCGGCCACCGGCAGCCCCTGCTCGTGCGCCGCGGCGGCGAACTCGGCGGCCTCGGCCGGCGTGCCGACCATCGGGGCCATCACCCAGACCTCGGGGCCGCCACCCTCCGCCTTCACGTCCTGGGCGGCCGCGGCGATCGCGGCCAGTTGGGCGGCCAGCAGCTCGGGGTGCCGGCGGGCGGTGCGCAGGCCGCGTACCCCGAGCGCCGGGTTCGGCTCGCCGGGCGTGGTGACGAACTGCAGCGGCTTGTCCGCTCCCGCGTCCAGGGTCCGGACCACCACCTTCCGGCCGGCGAACGCCTCGAACACCCGGCGGTAGACCGCCCGCTGCTCGTCCAGCGTCGGCGCCGCGGGCCGGTCCAGGAACAGGAACTCGGTCCGGAACAGCCCGACACCCTCGGCGTCGGTCGCCGCGGCGGCGGCCAGGTCCTTGTCGCCGCCGATGTTCACCAGCAGCTGGACCGGGTGCCCGTCGGCGGTCCGGCCCGGCCCGGTGGCGCCGGCCAGCGTCGCCCGCCGGGCTGCCTGGTCGGCCAGCGCACGACGGACCACCGACTCCTCCGGGGTCACCGCCACGGTGCCGTCCGCCCCGTCCACCAGCACGCGCTCGCCGTCCGCCAGCTTCGCCGCCTCCGGGCAGGCCACCACGGCGGGGATGCCGAGCGACTTGGCCAGGATCGCGGTGTGGCTGGTCGGTCCGCCCTGCTCGGTGACGATCGCCAGCACCGTTCCGGCGTTCAGGGTGGCGGTGTCGGCCGGCGCGAGATCGATGGCGACCAGCACGTACGGGTGGCCCGGGTCGGGGACGCCCGGCATCGGCACGCCGAGCAGCACAGCCACCGTGCGGTTGCGGATGTCGTCGAGGTCGGACCGCACCGCGTCGCCGGTCTTACCGGCCAGCGCCGGGTCCCGCGCCATCATCGCCTGCGCGGAGAGCACCCCGGCGGCCTCCTCGGGGGCCCGGGCGGCGCGTTCCTCCAGGGCGGCGGCGACCGTCTCGAGCGCGGCCAGCGCGGTGCCGGCCTCGGTCTCCGGATCGGCCGCGGGGGCAGTCTCGGCGGGCACCTCCGGCGGCGGTGCCATCCGGGCCACCGGGCCGGCGGCGACCCCGGGGCTCACCCCGATGCCGGTGAACAGGACTGGCATGGTTACGCCTCGCTGTCCAGGTCGCGGCTGACCAGGCCAGCGAGCTCGTCGAGGGCGGCCTCCGCACCGTCGCCGTCGGCGAACAGCACCACCTCGTCGCCGCCCCGGGCGTCCAGCGCCAGCACGGACAGGATGCTGCGGGCGTCCACCGGCACGCCGCCGCGCTTGGCGATCCGGACCGCGACCGGCTGGGCGCTGGCCGCCTTGACGAACAGCGCCGCCGGCCGGGCGTGCAGGCCGACCTTCGAACCGATGGTCACTACTCGCTCGGACATCTGCGTACACCTCTCTCGGGGTGGGGTTGGGTGGGCGTCAGTGTGCGGTGGCGGTGCGGGTGGCGTCGCGGTCCACCCTCGGGTCCGGGGTCAGTGCGACGATCATGCCCGGACCACCCGCGGCCCGGCGGCCTCCAGCTCGACCGCCAGCCGCTCGTCCAGTCCAGTGTCGGTGATCAGCACGTCCAGGTCGGCGACATCGCCGAACCGGGCCAGCTGCGCGGGCCCGATCTTGGTGTGGTCGGCGACCAGCACCCGTCGCTGGGCGGCCCGCAGCATGGCCCGCTTCACCCCGGCCTCGGCCAGGTCCGGGGTGGTCAGCCCGCGCTCCACCGACACCCCGTTGGCGCCCAGGAACGCGATGTCGACGTAGAGGTCGTGCAGCAGGTCGAGGGCGGGCGCGTCGACCGTGGCCAGGGTGTGGCCGCGGATCCGGCCGCCCACGAGGAGCACGGTGAGGTTCGGCCGGACCGACAGGGTCAGCGCGATGGGCAATGCGTTGGTGACCACGGTCAGCTCCCGCTCGGTCGGCAGCGCCTCGGCCAGCCGGGCCGTGGTGGTGCCGGCGTCGAGCAGGATGGCGCCGCCGGATGGCAGGTAGGCCAGCGCCGCCTTCGCGATGCGCTCCTTTTCGGCCACCATCGCGGTGTCCCGGGAGGTCAGGGCGGGCTCGAAGCCTAGTCGTTCCACCGGGATCGCCCCGCCGTGCACGCGGCGCAGCAGACCCTGCCGCTCCACCGTGGTCAGGTCGCGGCGAACCGTCTCGGTGGTCACGTCCAGCTCCGTGGCCAGCGATACCTGTGTTTCATTGGGAAGTCAACAGGATGGGCCGCGGTCGCCGATCCCGGGTTTTGTCGGTGCAGGCCGCTAGCGTGCGGCCTGAAGGAGGGATGCACCGTGCAGGTGGGCCTGGGGTTCCGGCCGCATTCTGGCTGGTCGACCGCTGTGGCGGTGGCCCGCGAGGGTGGCAGCGTGCGAGCGGGTCGGGCTGCACAGGAGTGCCGGGCACCGACGAGGCGGCCGGGACTGCACCGTCACCCTGGCCGGCAGGTACCGTCGGCCGCACATCGACGTGGAGGCGACCGTGGCCAAACCGTTCCGGCCGCGCACCGTACGGCAGGCGATCCTGTTGCTGGCCCTGCTGATCGTGCTGGCCGGCGTGCTCGCGGCGTTGCTCGACCGGACCGGGTGATGCTGCTGGTCGAGGTGGCCCGGACGTCGGAGGCGGTCGCCGCGACGTCGGCCCGGCTCGGCAAGGTCGACCTGCTCGCCGCCTGCCTGGCCCGGCTGGCTCCGGCCGAGGTCGGCATCGGCGTGCCGTTCCTGTCCGGCGAGCTGACCCAGCGCCAGATCGGGGTGGGCTGGGCGACCCTGCGCGAGCTTCCGCCGCCGGCCGCCGAGCCGACACTGCCGCTGGCGGAGGTGGACGAGACCTTCGGCCGGGTCGGCCGCCTGTCCGGGTCCGGCTCGCAGCGGGAGCGCCGGGCGCTGCTGTCGGACCTGTTCGGCCGGGCGACCGACGTCGAGCAGCGGTTCCTGCGCCAGCTGCTGACCGGGGAGCTGCGGCAGGGCGCCCTGGAGGGGGTGATGGTGGACGCGGTCGCCAGGGCGGCCGGGCTGCCCGGCCGGGACGTCCGCCGTGCACTCATGCTCCGCGGCGAGCTCGGTCCGGTGGCGGCCGCGGCGCTGACCGAAGGGGCGGCCGGGCTGGCCGCGTTCCGGCTGGAGGTCGGTCGGCCGCTGCTGCCGATGCTGGCCCAGACCGCGGAGAGCATCGAGGCCGCGTTCACCCGGTTCACCCCGGCCGCCGTGGAGTGGAAGCTCGACGGCGCCCGGATCCAGGTGCACCGGTCCGGCGCCGATGTCGCGGTGTTCACCCGGAGCCTGGACGACATCACCGGGCGGGTGCCGGAGGTCGTCGATGCCGCGCTGCGGCTGCCGGTGTCCGCCGCGGTGCTGGACGGCGAGGTGATCGCGCTCGGCCCGGGCGGCCGGCCGCACCCGTTCGGGGTGACCGCGAGCCGGGTCGGCACCCGGGCGGGCGGCGGAACGGTGCGCCGGACCGTGCCGCTCACCCCGGTCCTGTTCGACCTGCTCCACCTGGACGGCGCCGACCTGCTGGACATGCCCGGCGCCGGGCGGCACGAGGCGCTGGCCGGCAGCGTGCCGGCGGAGCTGCGGGTGCCCCGGGCCGTGTTCGACGACATCGCCGGCGCGGACGCGTTCCTCGCCGAGGCGCTCGCCCGCGGCCATGAGGGGGCGATGGTCAAGTCGCTGGACACGCCGTACGAGGCCGGTCGGCGGGGCGCCGGCTGGCTCAAGGTCAAGCCGAGGCACACCCTCGACCTGGTCGTGCTGGCCGCCGAGTGGGGGCACGGCCGGCGGCGGGGCTGGCTCAGCAACCTGCACCTCGGCGCGCTGGACCCGGCGACGGGCGGCTTCGTGATGCTCGGCAAGACCTTCAAGGGGCTCACCGACGCGATGCTGGGCTGGCAGACCGAGCGGCTGCGCGAGCTGGCCGTCGACGACAACGGCTGGGTGGTGCGGGTGCGCCCCGAGTTGCTGGTCGAGGTGGCCTTCGACGGCGTCCAGAACAGCCCGCGCTACCCCGGGGGGATGGCGCTGCGGTTCGCCCGGGTGCTGCGGCACCGCCCGGACAAGCGGGTGTCCGAGGCGGACACGATCGACACCGTGCGGGCCATCTACACCGGGTCGCAGCCGCCGCGGCTCACCCAGGGGTGACCCCGGACAGCGACGGGTGACCCCGGACGGCCGAAGAGGGTCCGGCCCAGCCGGCCGAACCCTCCAACTGCGGGCACGGCCCGGGCCCCGCCGCCCGGGCCGGTGCCCGTCGGGCTAGATCCTGGTACGGGAGCCCCGGCGGCTGACGGCCCGGTAGACCAGCAGCGCGACGATGGCGCCCAGGATGGAGCCGATGATGCCGGACGGCTGCAGGGCGCCTTCGTTGACGTCCTTGCCGAACAGCACGTAGCCGAGGAATCCACCGATGAACGAGCCGACGACACCGAGCAGGATCGTGCCGCCGACGCCCATCGGATCCGGGCCGGGCACGAGCGCGCGGGCAATGAAGCCGGCGATCAGTCCGAGGACGATGAGGGTGATGATGAACCAGAGCACGGTTCCTCCAGGTCCCAGGCCGGCGGCTCGTTGCCGACGGCCGACTCTCCGGTGACCCAGTGGGTGTGGCCACCTCGGCGGCTCCCGCGCCGCCACGGTGATCCCTACCCGGCACCGCGCGGGTTACGCGCCGCTGCGGGCAGCCCCCGCGCACCCCGACCCGGAATCACCCGCCCGGGCAGCCCGACCACCGCCCGGCGGCGGGCGAGAGCCCGCCGTGGTGTCCGGTGCCCGGACGTCGGGGCGGGGGTGGGTCGACCCGGGGGCGGGCGGGATGGAGACTATCCTCAGACCTCGCCAGACCTCGCCCCGGACCGGCAGAGAGGCCAGGAGGCACCGTGACCATCGCGCCGTCCCCGATCGTCACCCAGCCGTACCCGGCGCGGCCGGCCCGGAAGGGCGCGCTGTTCCTGCGGCTGCTGAACACGACCGACCACAAGATGATCGGCCAGATGTACCTGGTCGCCTCGTTCATGTTCTTCTTCGCCGGCGGCATCATGGCGCTGCTCATGCGGGCGGAGCTGGCCCGTCCGGGCATGCAGTTCCTCTCCGCCGAGCAGTACAACCAGCTGTTCACCATGCACGGCACGCTCATGCTGCTGCTGTTCGCGACGCCGATGGTGTTCGCGTTCGCCAACCTGGTGCTGCCGCTGCAGATAGGCTCGCCGGACGTCAGCTTCCCGCGGCTCAACGCGCTGTCGTTCTGGCTGTTCCTGTTCGGCGGGCTACTGGTGATGGCCGGGTTCATCACACCCGGTGGCGCCGCCGACTTCGGCTGGACCGGGTACTACCCGCTCAGCGGCGGTCAGAACTCGCCCGGAGCCGGCGGCGACCTGTGGATCGTCGGGCTGATCATCGCCGGCCTCGGCACGATTCTCGGCGGGGTCAACATGATCACCACCGTGATCACGTTGCGGGCGCCCGGCATGACGATGTTCCGCATGCCCATCTTCACCTGGAACATCCTGGTGACCAGCGTCCTGGTGCTGATGGCGTTCCCGATCCTCACCGCCGCGCTGTTCGCGCTGCTCGCCGACCGCAAGCTGAATTCCCAGGTGTTCACCGCCGACGACGGCGGGGCGGTGCTCTGGCAGCACCTCTTCGGGCGCACCATATGTTCGCCACCGGCGTGGTGCTGCTGCCGTTCTTCAGTTTCCTGACGTTCCTCATCGCGGTGCCGACCGGGGTGAAGTTCTTCAACTGGATCGGCACGATGTGGCGCGGCTCCATCTCGTTCGAGACGCCGATGCTGTGGGCTCTCGGATTCCTGGTGACATTCCTGTTCGGCGGGCTGTCCGGGGTCATACTCGGTTCGCCGCCGCTGGACTTCCATGTCTCCGACACATACTTCGTGGTGGCCCACTTCCACTACGTGCTGTTCGGCACGATCGTGTTCGCGGTGTTCGGCGGATTCTACTTCTGGTTCCCGAAGTTCACCGGCCGGTTCATGGACGAGAAGCTCGGCAGGCTGCATTTCTGGGCCACGTTCGTGGGCTTCCACGGGACGTTCCTGATCCAGCACTGGCTGGGTACGAAGGGAATGCCCCGGCGGTACGCCGACTACCTGCCGACCGACGGGTTCACCGTGCTGCACACGATCTCCACGATCGGCGCCTTCATCCTCGGGCTGTCCTCGCTGCCGTTCATCTGGAACGTCTACCGCTCCTACCGGTACGGCGAGGTCACCACCGCGGACGATCCGTGGGGGCACGGCAACTCGCTGGAGTGGGCGACGTCCAGCCCGCCGCCACGGCACAACTTCACCCACCTTCCCCGGATCAGGTCCGAGCGGCCGGCGTTCGAGCTGCACTACCCGCACCTGGCCGAGCGGCTGGAGTTGGAGGCGCACAGCGGCCAGCGCAGGCGGCCGTACGCGGACCAGCTCGCCGCGGAGGCCGGTCCCCGGCAGGGACCGGACGACCCCGATCCCACCTGATCCCACCCGACTCAGCGCTGTCACGTCCGGTGGCCGGCTGATATCGTAGCGTGATCCGCGCCCCGGGAGCCGGTGCGGCGCCCAGCGTTCGGATCTTTCTGCCTATGCGCCCACATCATGTTCTCGTCACGATTACCGGGTTCGACCGGCCAGGTGTCACGTCGGCGCTGTTCGCGGCGCTCGCCGCGTACGACGTCGAGGTGCTCGACGTCGAGCAGGTCGTGGTCCGCGGCCGGCTCGTGTTCGGCGCGGCGCTCATCCTGCACGGCGACCCGGCCGCGCTGCGCCGCGCGGCCACCCACGCCGCCGATGCGCTCGGCGTCGAGGTGGACGTCTCGCTGGCGGCGGACGTCGAGGACACCGCGCGAGCCGAGGATGCCCGGCACCGGGTGACTGTCCTCGGCCAGCCGCTTCGGGCCGGCGCCATCGGGCTGGTCGCCCGGTGCGTCACCGACCTGGGCGGGAACATCGAGTCGATGTCCCGGCTGGCTGCCGAGCCGGTCACCGCGCTGGAGCTGGTTGTGTCGGGCGCCGACCACCACCTGCTGAGTGCGACGCTGGTCACCGCCGCGGCCGAGACCGGCACCGACATCGCGGTCGAGCGGTCGGAGTGGAGAAGGCTGTCCAAGCGGCTGCTGCTGCTCGACGTCGACTCCACCCTGCTGCACGGCGATGCGTTCGGCCTGCTGGCCGCGATGGCCGGCCGGCTGGACCGGTCGGCGCCGCCCACCTCCGCGGCGGCCGGGCGGGACGGCGGTGGGCACGGGCCGCGGGCGCGGGCGGCGCTGCTGGCCGGGCTGCCCGAGGCGGCCGTCGATGCGGTCCGGGACCGGGTCTGGCTCGACCCGGGCACCCGGACGCTGGTCACCGCGCTCACCCGGCTGGGCTTCCGGTGCGGAGCGGTGAGCTCGGCGCCGGCGCAGGTGATCGAACCGCTGCTGGACCGGGTCGGCCTGGACCTGGTCGCGGCGAACCGGCTGGAGGTCGTCGACGGCGAGCTGACCGGCCGACTCGTCGGTGGGCCGGTGGACCGGCTCGGCAAGGCCCGGGCGCTGCTCCGGTTCGCCGAGGCCTACGGCGTACCGCCGAGCCAGACGGTCGCGGTCGCCGCCGGCGAGGTCGACCTGCTCGCCGTCGCCGGCCTGGGCGTCACCCTGCACTCGGCGCCGGCCGCCGGAGCCGACCCCGCCGACACCACCCGGCACCTCGACGGGCTGCTGCTCCTGCTCGGCGTGTCCCGCACCGACATGGACGACCTGGCAGCCGCCGTGCCGATGTACGGCGACCGCTCGGTCGTCCCCCCCGGCTGGCCCCGCACCCGCTTCGCGCCATAGCGGTGACGACTTCGGCCCGCGGGTGATGGTGTACTGGTCGTCACTCGCGCCCGAAGTCGTCACCGACCACGCGAATTCGTCACCCGTGTCGGTCGACGGCGCGGGCGGTGGTCTCCGCCGCCACGCCCGCGGTGAGGTCCCGGGTCATCGCCGGCTCCTCCGCGCGGCCGCCCGCCGTCCCACAGGACCATGGGCTGCGCTGTGCTCGTCGCAACCGCCACGTTCGCGTGGCGGGCGTTCGCTCATCCAGTGCCTCCCTGCACGGCGGTGGTCGGGATCGCCGGCTCGCCGCGGGACAGTCTCAGGCCCTCCCACGGCACGCTGACCAGCACCCGGCGCAGCTGCTCGCGGGACTCGGCCAGCGTCGGCAGGCCGTCCACCCGCTTGCCGTCGCGCAGCAGCGGGACCTGCAGCGGCCGGTCGCCGGGCCGGGCTGGCGGGCTGCCCTGGGAGACGACCACTTCCTCGGTGGCCGTGCCGGTCGGCCGGTGCCGGCGGACCGCGGTCTTGCGTCCGCCGTGGGTGCCCTTGTGCTCCGACCGCTTCGCCACCGGGCGGCCGTCCACCTCGACCAGTTTGTAGACCATGCCCGCGGTCGGTGCGCCGGAGCCGGTGACCACCGCGGTGCCGGCGCCGTAGGCGTCCACCGGCGCCGCGGCCAGCGCCGCGATGGCGTACTCGTCGAGGTCCCCGCTGACCACGATCCAGGTGGCGGTGGCGCCGAGCGAGTCGAGCAGGTCTCGGGCCTGCCGGGCCAGCACGGTCAGATCGCCGGAGTCGATCCGGATCGCGCCCAGCTCTGGCCCGGCGACCTCGACCGCGGTCCGGATCCCCGGCGCGATGTCGTAGGTGTCCACCAGCAGCGTGGTCCCGCGCCCGAGCGCGGCCACCTGGGCCCGGAAGGCGGCCTCCTCGCTCTCGTGCAGCAGGATGAACGCATGCGCCGCGGTGCCGGCGGTGGGCACCCCGTACCGCTGCCCGGCCGCCAGGTTGGAGGTCGACGCGAACCCGGCGAGGTACGCCGCCCGGGCCGCGGCGACCGCCGACTCCTCGTGGGTGCGCCGGCTGCCCATCTCGATGACCGGCCGGTCCCCGGCGGCGGTGACCATCCGGGCGGCCGCGGAGGCCACCGCGCAGTCGTGGTTGAGCACCGACAGGGCCAGCGTCTCCAGCACGACCGCCTCGGCGAAGCTGCCGGCCACGCTGAGCACCGGCGAACCGGGGAAGTACAGCTCGCCCTCCGGGTAACCCTCGACATCTCCGCCGAACCGGTAGTCCGCCAGCCAGTCCCGGGTGTCGGCGTCGATCGCCCCGGTCCGGGCCAGGAAGTCGAGTTCCTCGGCGTCGAACCGGAACGACTCGATCGCGTCCAGCAACCGCCCGGTGCCGGCCACCACGCCGTACCGGCGGCCCTCGGGCAGCCGGCGGGCGAACACCTCGAAGACGCACCGCCGCTGCGCCGACCCGTCCCGCAGCGCCGAGGAGAGCATGGTCAGCTCGTAGCGGTCGGTGTACAGCGCTGTCGAGCCCACGGGTCGACAGGGTATGACCGGCCGCGGAGATGGCAGCATTGAGGTCATGGCCGGCACCGGGACCGTCGCTCCAGAACGGGTCGAACGCACCGACACCGACGAAGTCGCTGCCGCGGCCCGGCCGTGGGTCACCATCGTGTGGAACGATCCGATCAACCTCATGTCGTACGTGACCCACGTGTTCCAGAAGCTGTTCGGCTACAGCAGGGAGAAGGCGACCAAGCTCATGTTGGACGTGCACCACAAGGGGCGCGCGGTCGTCTCCACCGGCAGCCGGGAGCGGATGGAGCACGACGTCGCGCGACTGCACGCGTACGGCCTGTGGGCCACGCTCCAGCAGGACAAGTGACCGGATGAGCGCGTTCAGGCGCGAGGGCAACGCTGTCGTGGTCGCGTTCGACGAGGTCGAGGCGTCCCTGCTGCGGCACCTCGTCGGCGAGGTGAGCGACCTGCTGGAGCCGGACGGCAGCGCCGCGGACGGTGACCCGCTGGCCGCGCTGGACAGCCCGTCGCAGCCGGCGCCAACCGATCCGGCGCTGGCCCGGCTGCTGCCGGACGGATACCGCGACGATGCCGACTCGGCCGGGGAGTTCCGCCGGCTGACCGAGTCGGAGCTGCGGCAGCAGAAGCGGGACAGCGCCGCCCTGCTGCTCGCCGACCTGCCCGCCGAGGGCGGCGGCGAGGTGCGGCTGGATCCGGAGACCACCGAGCGCTGGCTGACCGCGCTGAACGACGTCCGGCTCGCCCTGGGTACCCGGCTGGACATCACCGAGGACATGGCCGAGCCGGATCAGGACGACCCGGACGCACCGGCGTACGTGGTCTACGTCTGGCTCAGCCAGCTGCAGGACGTCCTGGTCCAGGTCGCCCTGGACCAGGACTGACGGGACCTCGACTGACGGGACCTCGACTGACGGGACCTCGACTGACGGGACCCCGACTGACGGGACCCCGACTGACGGGACCCCGACTGACGGGACCCCGACTGACGGGACCCCGACTGACGGGACCCCGACTGACGGGACCCCGACTGAC
>WNGI01005371.1_pt1 | contig 11525 bp, 9 predicted proteins | sample 5400621 | NCBI WGS metagenome assembly WNGI01 (sample SAMN13153374, study PRJNA577476) | soil metagenome | isolation source: 20 cm soil or saprolite under Garry oak tree replicate 1 | place: USA:California | collected 2016-06-15
CGTCCTGGTGCTTCTCGTCCCGGAAGTATTCGGTGATGGCGAGGCCGGCGAGCGCGACGCGCAGGCGCGCGCCGGGCGGCTCGTTCATCTGTCCGTAGACGAGCGCGATCTTCGACGCGCTGAGATTGTTCTCGTCGATGACGCCGGCCTGCGTCATCTCGTGATACAGGTCGTTCCCCTCGCGCGTCCGCTCGCCGACGCCGGTGAACACCGAGATGCCGCCGTGAAGCTTGGCGATGTTGTTGATCAGCTCCATGATCACCACGGTCTTCCCCACGCCCGCGCCACCAAACGCGCCCACCTTGCCCCCCTTGAGGAACGGGCAGATCAGATCGATCACCTTGATGCCGGTCGTCAGCAGCTTCGGCGATGTCGATTGAGCGGCGAGCGGAGGAGGCTGTCGATGGATCGGCACGTAGCGTTCGGCGTCCACCGGCCCGCGCTCGTCCACAGGATTGCCGGTCACGTCGAAGACGCGCCCCATCACGCCCGGACCGACGGGCATGTGAATCGGACCGCCGCTGTCGCGCACCTCGAAGCCGCGCTTGAGACCCTCGGTGCCGGACATCGCGACCGCGCGCACGCGGCGGTCGCCGAGGTGCTGCTGCACCTCGAGCGTCACCTTCATCGGGCGGTTCTGCACCGAGCATTCGATCGACAGCGCGTTGTGAATCGCGGGAAGCGCGCCGGGGAATTCGACGTCCACGACGGGACCGACGACCTGCACGATCGTGCCTGTGTTCATGCGGATATGCCTCCGGCGATCTCGAGCAGCTCCTGCGTGATGCGCCCTTGCCGCCGCTTGTTGTATTCGAGCGCAAGGCTGCGAATCATGTCCGCCGCGCTGTCGGTCGCGTTCTGCATCGACACCATGCGCGCGCTCTGCTCGCTGGCCTTGGCGTTGAGCAGCACGACGTGGATGAAGACCTTCAGGTAAACGTCGGCCGCGTAGCTGACGATGTCGGCGGCGCCGGGCTCGAAGATGAAATCGATCGGCGCTGGCGTGGAATCGTGCGGCGCCACGCCGGGGACCTGAAGTTCCGTGATGTCCCTGATGGGAAGAAACGGCAGCGTCATCGCCTGCTGCGTCAGCGTGTTGATGAAGCGGGAAGCGATGACGTCAACGGCGTCCACCTCGCGCCGATCGAAGAGATCGCGTGCCAGCGCCGCGATCGCGCGCGACTCGGCAAACTGCGGCGTATCGCCGTACGCAAACTCGGCGGCGAGCTGCCGGCGCGTCTGCGCGATGAACTGCGCCGCCTTGCGGCCGGCGGCGATGAAGACGGTCGACGCCGGATCGTATTCGGCGGCGAGACGGAAGACGTTCGCATTGAGCGCGCCGCAGAGGCCCTTGTCGGCGGCGACGAGGATGACGGCCCTCGTCCGCACCGGCCGCATCTCACACAGCGGATGGCTGAAGTCTTCCGCGTGCGTCGTCGCCACACGCTGGATGCGGTAGAGCAGGCGCACGAACGGCCGTACGTCGATCGCCAGCTGCTGCGCCTTGCGCATCTTCGACGCGGCGACCATCTGCATGGCCTTCGTGATTTGCGCGGTGCTGCCGATGGATCGGATCCGCCGCCGAAGCTCGCGTTCGCTCGCCACGGCTCACGTCCACAGGAGCGCGAACCCGTCGCACGCGCCCTTCAGATCGGCGAGGTTGAGCGCCGCCGTGCTCACGTACTCGGTGAATCGCTCCTTGTACTCCTTCACGCGAGCAACGGGAACCGCATCCAGGTAGCCGTTCTGCACCGCCCAGAGGAGCGCGACCTGCACCTCGAACGGCAATGGATCGTGCTGCGGCTGGTTGAACAGCTCGATGATCCGCTTGCCGCGATCGATCTTCCCCTGCGTCGCTGCGTCGAGCTCGGAGCCGAACTGCGCGAATGCGGCCAGCTCGCGGAATTGCGCGAGTTCGCCCTTGAGACGGCCCGCGACCTGTTTCATCGCCTTGTGCTGAGCCGCGGATCCGACGCGCGACACCGAGAGCCCGACCGAGATCGCCGGGCGCGTGCCCTGATAGAAGAGATCCGTCTCCAGATAGATCTGGCCGTCGGTGATGGAAATCACGTTGGTCGGGATGTAGGCAGAGACGTCGCCTGCCTGCGTTTCGATGATCGGGAGCGCGGTCAGCGAGCCGTTGCCGTATTTCTCGCCGACACGCGCGGCGCGTTCGAGCAGCCGGCTGTGCAGGTAGAACACGTCGCCTGGATACGCCTCGCGGCCCGAGGGGCGCTTCAGCACCAGCGACACCTGCCGGTAGGCCACGGCATGTTTCGAGAGATCGTCGTAGACGATCAGCGCGTCCATGCCGTGATGCATGAACCACTCGCCGATGGCGGCGCCGGCAAAGGGGGCGAGGTACTGACTGGTCGCGGAGTCCGCAGCCGGAGCCGCCACGACGATCGTGTAGGGCATCGCCTCGGCGTCCTGCAGAACCGAGATGAGCTGCGCGATCGTCGATTGCTTCTGCCCGATGGCGACGTAGATGCAGTAGAGACGGCGATAGTCCGCGTCGCCGCGCGCATCCGCCGCGCTGTTCAGGCGCGCCTGATTGAGAATCGTGTCCATGCAGATCGTCGTCTTGCCCGTCGCGCGATCGCCGATGATCAGCTCGCGCTGGCCGCGGCCGATCGGAATCATCGCGTCGATGGCCATGATGCCGGTCTGCACCGGCTGATCGATCGGGCGGCGCCGCATGATGCCGGGCGCCATCGCCTCGACCGGGTAGAAATCGTCGGCGGCGATCGGTCCCTTGCCGTCGAGCGGCTCGCCGAGCGTGTTGAAGACGCGGCCGAGCAGCCCTCTGCCGACCGGCACCTGCAGCAGTTTTCCCGTGCCGCGGACTTCCCCGCCCTCCTCGAGCAGCGTGTCGTCGCCGAGGATGATCACGCCGACGTCGGTCTCTTCCAGGCTGAGTGCGAGCCCCGTCACGCCGTGGCCGAGATCGAGCATCTCGTTGAGCATCACATCGTGCAGCCCTTCGACGCGCGCCACGCCGTCGCCGATCTCGCGAATGACGCCGATGCTTTGTCTGATCGCGACCGGCCGCGCCGCGGCAATCCGTTCTTCGAGTTCCTGAACGAGCGTGGACATGGCTTGACCTCGGGGTTAACCTCGGGATGCGGGCTCCGGGATCCGCGCTCCGAAACTTCTTTCGATGGCCGCGAGCCGCGCGCGGATGCTGGTGTCGTACACCTCGCTGCCGACGGTGATCCGTATTCCGCCGATCAGCGCCGGACTCACGTCGAAGGTGATGGTCAGCCCATCCCCATAGCGTCGCTCCAGCACATCGTCCAGCGCCTCGGCATCGCCGCGATCGAGCGGCGTCGCGCTTTCGATGTGCGCCGACCATCGCGTCTGATCGAGCCGGATCAACCGCAGGAGGCGTGCGAGCACGGCCGGCGCCCCGTTGCGGGTCGTGGCGGCGAGACCCTCGGCCACCGTGCGCACGCGGGCCGGATCCGGACGTCCGTTCACCAGGCACACCCGCCACAGTCGCGTGGCGTCCCGACGAGTCTCTCGCGCGGTGCGCATCGCGTCACGCCGCTTTCAGCTGGCGCGTGCTCTCGTGCACGAGCCGTCGATGATCGTCGAGCGTCAGCACCTTGCCCGCAACCGCCGCCGTGGTTTCGACGACGAGATGACCGATGTCTCGCTTGACCATGGCGACCATCAGCGCACGCTCGCTGTCGGCCTGCTCGCGCGCCTTGAGCACGATGCGATTGGCGGTGGCCGCCGCGCGCTGCGTTTCCTGCTCGCGCATGCGCCTGGCCACGATCCGCGTTTCCTCCAGCAGACGGGCACCCTCGTCACGGGCGGCCGCCAGGATCTGCTCGCGCTGGCGATCAATGGCCGCGAGCGCGGCGTTGATCTTCTCGGTGTTGGCCAGACCCTGCGCGATCGTCTCGCGGCGCTGCGCGAGCATCGCCAGAACCGGCCTGTACGCCAGGCGATACAACAGCACGCAGACGATCGAAAAGCTGATCACCTGCGCGGTCAGGTGAGGCCAGTCAACGCCGAAGGTCTGCGCGATGTCTCCCACCGCTCACCTCACGAGGAAGAGGACGTAGAAGACGATGGCCTCGGCGAACGCGATTGACAGGATGGACTGCACCATCACGGGCGTGGAGGAACCTGGATTGCGCCCAACTGCCGCGGCCGCCGAGGCCCCGATCAAACCGACAGCAAGCGCCGCGCCGAGCGCGGCGATGCCGATGTACAAATCAGCCATGTGACTCCTTGCCTTTCGCGTGCTGGCACATGAGCAGCGTGAAGACCGCCGTCAACAGCATGAAGACGAGGGCCTGCACCAGTCCGACCAGCCGTTCCAGGAGATAGAACGGCACCTGCACGAGCCAGCCGATCGCCGGGACGCGCGCCATCGTGTCGAGCATCGTTTCGCCCGCGAAGATGTTGCCGTAGAGCCGGAAGCTCAATGAGACGGGCCGGAACAGAATCGAAACGACCTCGAGACAGCCGGCCGCGAAGAAGACGAACACGAGCAGCACCTTCAGCGCGCCGGCGCTCTCGCCCTTCGCGCCGAAGAGCTCCTTGACAAATCCTCGCGCGCCGAGCGACTGCACGCTCCAGACGATCCAGCAGGCGAAGAACACCAGCGCCATCGCCAGCGTCATGTTCACGTCCGCGTTCGCGCCGCGAAACAGCGGCTCGTCGATCACAAAGTGACCGTCCGCGTAATGGCCCCAGCCGATCGAGCCGACGCCGGGCACCAGGCCAATCCAGTTCGCCGCGAGGATGAAGATGAAAATCGTCGCGAAGAACCAGAACGTCCGCTCGACGAGGCGCTCGCCCAGAACGCCTTGCAGGAAGCTGTAGAGACCTTCAATCGCCCACTCGACGAAGTTCTGCGCGCCCGAGGGAATAGCTGTCATGCGGCGAGTGGACAGTTGTGCAACGCCAATCAATGCGAGCGCGGCGATCCAGGTCACCACCATCGAGTTGGTGATCGGCACCCCGAATGGATGCGCGAGATCGATCGCTTTCTGCGACAGCGCGTGTGCTTCGCCCGTTCCCGACACAACCGCGGACGGAGCACGTCATGTGCCACGCACGCGGTGGCGAGGCCGCGCGCGTCCGAACAGCGCCACATGAGGCGCACATCACCGGGTGCTGTGACCGCGTCACGAGCGCCCGTGAGCGCGGCGCGAAGACGCTCGCGCACCGCGCGTCAGGCACATGGGATCGACCTTTGCCTGTGCCGCGGGTGCCCATGGACCGAACGCGGACGTTACTCCTCATCGCCGTCGCCGTCTTCGCGTTCGGACTCGGGTGCCGTGAAACGGCACCACCGGCGGCGGTACCTCCCGAGGTCTACGTCACTCCCGTCGTGCAGCGGGACGTGCCGGAGTACCTCGAGCTCGCCGGGCAGACCGAAGGATCTCAAGATGTCGACATCCGCGCGCGCGTCGAAGGCTTTCTCGAGAGCGTGAACTTCCGCGAGGGATCCTTCGTCCGCAAGGGCGAGCTGCTCTACCGGATCGATCCGAAATTGTTCGAAGCCGCCCTCGCCGGGGCAAAGGCGGATCTCGAAACCGCGCGCGCCCGCCTCGACAAGACCACCAACGACGTCAACAGGTACACCCCGCTCGCCGCGCAGCGCGCGGTCAGCCAGCAGGAGCTCGACGACGCCCGATCGGCACGGGAGGCGGCGCGGTCACAGGTCGATGCCGCGAGCGCGGCTGTGGAAACCGCGACGCTGAATCTCGGCTACACGCGCGTCTACTCGCCCATCGACGGACTCGCCGGCACCACGCAGGTGAAGGCGGGAAATCTCGTCGGCCGCGGCGAGGCGACGCTGCTGACGACCGTGTCGGAGATCGATCCGGTGATCTTCCGCATCGCGATCACCGAAGCCGATTACCTGCGCGTGATGAGGATGCGGCCCGGACAGTCGGGCAAGGAGCCGCGCGCCGAAGGGATCGAGCTGACGCTGGCCGACGGCACCGTTCATCCCTTCACCGGACGCGTCGACGTCGTCGAGCGCCAGGTGAATGCGGCTACAGGCACCCTCGGCATGCAGATCGTCTTCCCCAATCCGCACTTCGTGCTTCGGCCGGGCCAGTACGGACGCGCGCGGCTGCTGCTCGATCTGCAGAAGAATGCGCTGCTCGTTCCCCAGCGCGCCGTACAGGAGCTGCAGAACCTCTACAGCGTGGCGGTCGTCGGCGACGACAACAAGGTGGCGTTCAGGAACGTCACGGTCGGTCCGCGCGTCGGCGAGCTGTGGATGATCGACACCGGACTCGAGCCTGGCATGCGCGTCGTCTCCGAAGGCGTGCAGGCGATCGCCGACGGCTCGACGGTCCGCACGAAGGCGACGCCCGCGTCCGACGATGAGAAGCCGGTCGCCACGTCGGGCAAACCCAGATAGTCATGGCGGCCTTCTTCGTCAACCGGCCGATCGTCGCGATGGTGATGTCGATCGTCATCGTGCTGCTCGGCGTGGTCGCCATGCAGCGGCTGCCCATCGCGCAGTATCCGGAAATCGTGCCGCCGATGATCCAGGTCACGACGACCTTCATCGGCGCCAGCGCCACCGACGTCGAGTCATCGGTCGCGACGCCGCTCGAGCAGCAGATCAACGGCGTCGAGAACATGATTTACATGAAGTCGACCAACGCCAACGACGGGACACTGACGCTGAAGGTCTCGTTCGAGGTCGGGTCGAACCTCGATATGAACAACGTGCTGACGCAGAACCGCGTCAGCCAGGCGATGCCGCAGCTGCCGCAGCCGGTGAAGAACTACGGCGTCTCCGTGAAGAAGGCGCTGGCGTTTCCGCTGCTGGTCATCTCGGTCAAGTCGCCGCACGGCACCTACGACAACAACTTTCTCTCGAACTACGCCACCATCAACATCAACGACGCGATCGCGCGCATCCAGGGCGTCGGGCTGATCAATCTGTTTGGCGGCAGCGACTACGCGATGCGCGTCTGGCTGCGGCCGGATCGCATCGGACGTCTCGGCCTGACGATTCCCGACATCGCCAATGCCATCTCGCAGCAGAACCAGCTCACGCCGTCAGGCCAGATCGGCGGACCGCCGGCCGCCACCGGCACCGAGTACACCTACACCGTCCGCACCAAGGGGCGGCTGCTCGACGAGAGCGAGTTCGGCGACATCATCCTGCGCACGCTGCCCGACGGTTCGCAGGTCCGGCTGAAAGACGTCGCGCGCATCGAGCTCGGCACACAGCTCTACAACGCGGTCGGCCGCCATGACGGCAAGCCCGCCGCGGTGATCGCCGTCTACCAGATTCCCGGCACCAACGCGCTCGAGGTCGCCAGCCGCATCAAGACGACGATGGCGGATCTGTCGAAGCGGTTCCCGCGCGACATGGAGTACCTCGTCTCGCTCGACACGACGCTGCCGGTCACCGAAGGCATCACCGAGATCGTCCACACGCTGTTCGAGGCGGTGGTCCTCGTCATCATCGTCGTGTTCGTCTTCCTGCAGAACTGGCGCGCGACGCTCATTCCGCTGATGACCGTGCCGGTCTCGCTCGTCGGCGCGTTCATGTTCTTCCCGCTGCTCGGCTTCTCGATCAACGTCCTGTCGCTGCTCGGCCTCGTCCTCGCCATCGGCATCGTCGTCGACGATGCGATTGTCGTCGTCGAGGCGGTGATGCATCACATCGAGCATGGCTTGCCGCCGAAGGAGGCGACGCTCAAGGCGATGGAGGAAGTCTCGGGACCGGTCATCGCCATCGGCCTGATTCTCAGCGCGGTGTTCGTGCCCGTGGGCTTCATGGGCGGGATCACGGGACGCCTGTATCAGCAGTTCGCAATCACGATCGCGCTGTCGGTGGTGCTGTCGGTGTTCAACGCGCTAACGCTCAGCCCCGCGCTCGCGGCGATGCTGCTCAAGCCCGCCAGCGGCAAGAAGACGCTGCTGACGCCTTTCTACAACTGGTTCAACAGAGTCTTCGGCCGTACGACCGACGGCTACGTCACCTTCACGGGGATTCTCGTCGGCAAGATGATGCGCAGCGCCGCGTTCGTCGCCATCCTCGTGTTCGCGACGGTCGTCCTCGTGCGGCACATTCCCGGCGGGTTCATTCCCGAAGAGGACCAGGGATATCTGCTCGTCAACGCGCTGCTTCCCGATGCGGCGTCGCTCGAACGCACCGATGCCGTGATGCGCAAGGCGGAGGCGGTGCTCGAGCGGAACGAGCACGTCGCGGGATTCAACACGATCACGGGATTCAGCCTGCTGACCGGCGCCTACTCCTCGAACATGGGGTTCTTCTTCGTCGAGCTGAAGCCGTGGCACGAACGGCACGGCGTCGAGGCGGTGGCCGCGGGCGTCACGCAGGCGCTCAATCGTGCCTTCGCGCAGGAGATCCGTGAGGGGCAGGTCGTCGCCTTCGGTCCGCCCGCGATTCCCGGCCTCGGCACCGGCGCCGGCTTCACGCTGGAGCTGCAGGATCGCAGTGGCGGCACGCCCGAATACCTCGCGCAGCAGACGCAGCGATTCATCGAGGCGTCGCGCAAGCGGCCGGAGATCGGACGCATCACGACAATCTATCGCGCCTCGGTGCCGCAGATCTTCGCCGACATCGATCGCACGAAGGTGCTGAAGGTCGGCGTGCCGTTCAACGACGTGAACACCACGCTCGGCGCGCTGCTCGGCAGCTCCTACATCAACGACTTCAACCGGTTCGGCCGCGTCTACAAGGTGTATCTGCAGGCCGAGCCGGAGTTCCGTCGCGATGCGAGCCAGCTCGGACTGTTCTTCGTCCGCAACCGCGACGGCGGCATGGTTCCGCTCGACACGCTGATCACGACGAAGCCGAGCGCGGGACCCGAGTTCACCAACCGCTTCAATCTGTTCCGTGCCGCGGAGCTGACGGGCGTTCCCGCGCCGGGCTACTCGTCGGCGCAGGCGCTCGACGCGCTCGACGAAACCGCGCGCGCCGTGCTGCCGCCCGACATGAGCTTCGACTGGGCGGACATGTCGTATCAGGAGCGCAAGGCCCCGGGCGTCGCCCTCACCTTCGCGCTGGCTATCCTGCTCGTCTTCCTGATCCTTGCCGCGCAGTACGAAAGCTGGGGCCTGCCGTTCAGCGTGCTGCTGGGGACGCCGTTTGCGGCCTTCGGCGCGTTCCTCGGCCTGTGGCTCGCACGTCAGTGGTCGCCGAGTTACGTGAACAACGTGTTCGCGCAGATTGGTCTCATCATGCTCATCGGCCTCGCCGCGAAGAACGCGATTCTCATCGTCGAATTCGCCAGGGCCGAACAGGAACGCGGCACGCCGCTCGTCGATGCGGCGCTATCCGCAGCGCGTCTCCGCTTCCGCCCGATCCTGATGACCGCTTTCGCGTTCATCCTCGGCGTGGTCCCGCTGCTGACGGCATCAGGCGCGGGAGCGGAGGCGCGCAAGGTCATGGGCATGGCGGTGTTCGCCGGCATGCTCATCGCCACGATCATCGGCGTCTGCCTGATTCCCGTGCTTTTTGTCCTTGTTGAAAAGGTGATGACATGGCCGGCCATCGGTCGCTCTGGTGTGCCGCTGCGGCCCTTGTCGCATCCGTAATCGCGGGATGCGCGCCCGTGGGCGCCAACTATGCCCGCCCCGAGGTGGTCACGCCGCCGCAATTCCGCTTTGTCGACAGCGCGCAGGCCTCGTCCCTGGCGGATCTTCCGTGGTGGCAGGTCTTCGACGACCAGACGCTGCAGGCGCTCATTCGTGACGCGCTCGCGGGCAATCTCGATCTCCGCGCGGCGGCCGCGCGCGTCGAACGCTTTCGCGCGGAAGCGGGCATCGCCAAGTCATTTCTCTATCCACAGGTGGAAGGCGCTGCGGCCTACACCATTCAGCAGAACTCGGGCACCGCGAACGGCGGCGTCCAGCAGAATGCCGTCTACGGCTTCCAGCTCTCGTGGGAGCTGGATCTCTTCGGGCGCATCCGGCGTGAACGTGAAGCGGCGGCGGCTCGGATGTTCGCGAGCGAACAGGCGCGCCGCGGCGTGCTGGTCACGCTCGTGGCCGATATCGCGTCCACTTATTTCCTGCTGCGCGAGCTCGACGTCGAGCTCGACATCGCGCGGCAAACGCTCGGCGTCAACGACGAGACCCTGACGTTCTTCGTCAATCGCCTGAACGGCGGCGTCTCCAATCAACTCGAAGTCGATCGCATCCGGGCATTCCGCTCGCAGACGGCGGCCGCCATTCCCGATCTCGAACGGCAGATCGCCGTCGCGGAGAACGCGCTCTCGCTGCTGCTGGGACGTCCGCCGGCGCCGATTACGCGCGCGCCCGCGACGACGCTTCCCATCGGGCCGCCGCTGATTCCTCCCGGGCTTCCCGCCGCTCTGCTCGAGCGCCGGCCCGACGTCGTCGAAGCGGAGCAGCTGCTGGCGGCCGCCAACGCGAACGTGGGCGCCGCCAAGGCGCTCTTCTTCCCCGCGATCAGCCTGACCACCTTCCTCGGCGGAATCAGCGGCAGCCTTGCCACGCTGCTCGGCGGCAGCGGCGTCGCATGGCAGGCCGCGCCGTCGCTCCTGCAACCGGTGTTCAACGGCGGCCGTCTGCGCAGCAATCTCGAGGCGACGCGTGCGAGCTACGACGAGGCGGTCGCGGAGTATCAGAAAGCGGCGCTCAACGGCTATCGCGAGGTCGCCAACGCGCTCGTCACGGTTCAGAAACTGGCCGAGGTCTACACGGAACAGGAAGTTGGCGTCACGGCGCTGCGCAATGCGGCGAACCTCTCGCGCGCCCGTTACAACACCGGCCTGGCCAGCTACATCGAGATTCTCACCGCGGATCAGGATCTGTTCGAGCAGCAGCTGCAGCTGGCACAGACCGGCGGCTCCGAACTGCGCGCGCGCGCCGAGCTGTACCGCGCGCTCGGCGGCGGGTGGCAGCCATGAATCGCAAGAAGTACGAAATGGAGCTGCACAAGCTCCAGGGCAGGCTGTGCGTGCTCCAGGACTGGGTCAAGGCGAAAGCGCTGCGCGTCATCATCCTCTTCGAAGGACGAGACGCGGCGGGCAAAGGCGGAACGATCAAGGCGCTCACCGAGCGCGTCAGCCCGCGCGTCTTCCGTGTGGTCGCGCTGCCGGCGCCGTCGGATCGCGAGAAGAGCCAGTTGTACATGCAGCGCTACCTCGCGCACTTTCCCGCGGCGGGCGAGATCGTCATCTTCGATCGCAGCTGGTACAACCGCGCCGGCGTCGAGCGCGTGATGGGGTTCTGCTCGACGAAGGAGTACCGGCGTTTTCTCGAGCTGTGCCCGATGTTCGAGCGGCACATGGCGCACAGCGGGCTGCTGCTCATCAAGGTCTGGCTCGAGGTCGGCAACAAGGAGCAGCAGCGGCGATTCGAGGCGCGCATCGACGATCCGCTGCGGCAGTGGAAGCTGAGCGCGATGGACCTGCCGTCGCGCGCGAAATGGTTCGACTACTCGCGCGCTCGCGACGCGATGCTGTCGGCCACCGACACCGACGTCTCGCCGTGGTTCGTCATCAGATCCGACGACAAGCGGCGCGCACGGCTGAACG
>WNGI01008990.1_pt1 | contig 11525 bp, 6 predicted proteins | sample 5400621 | NCBI WGS metagenome assembly WNGI01 (sample SAMN13153374, study PRJNA577476) | soil metagenome | isolation source: 20 cm soil or saprolite under Garry oak tree replicate 1 | place: USA:California | collected 2016-06-15
CCGCTGCCGTAAACAGCGTGATTCCGAACACAGCAACCATCAACAAAACGCGGTAATTTGTTTTCATTTAGGAATTGACCTCGGTTTCAAGCCACGCAGCCGGTAAGATCGCCGGCGGTAAGCGACAAGAACGGCAATGCGATCAAGGGCCGGCTGCGGTCCCTAATAAACTTTCAACGATCCATGTCCTCGGGTTACGTGTTGCGAAGCGGCACACCAAATTAATCTCCCGGGGATTCCGGGGGTCATCCAGCATTTGCCCCTACCTTAAACTCAATCACCGCAACTTATCACAGGAGACGAGGAAAGGTAAGAAAAAGCCTTCGTCTCGTGCGAAACGAAGCCTTCTCTATATAACTGGCGGGGATGAAATTTCGCCTGTTTTCCTGTAATGGGCACAATTTACGACCCGCATCTGTGCCATATTGAAAGAGCAACGACCATTTGTTTTGCGAGAAGTTTTCACAACTCCTTAACCACAGAGGAGACCGCTGGCCCCAGGGAACGCCTCGACGGTCAACAGAACGAACAGCGATAGCTGGAAGACTCGTTTTTGAAACAGAGGACCCGGGCCTTCGGGATCGCCCTTGAGCGGGCCGCATCCACGAGAGTGTGCCGACCATTGCGTCGAATAGCAGTCAGTCTCTCTTGCTGGTTGAAGCTTTGATCTGGACATTCACATAGCAATTGACCGGGCGCGGCGATTACATTTTCAACCTTCTATTCAATCAATCAAGTCGCGAAACATGCTCCCGCGCTCCGCGGGCCGCGGAAGCGGCTGCCGCTTTAACTTTTTCGCTGACCTACATGGGTCTGCGTAAAGTTAAACGGATGTTGCAAGTGAATGATGGCTCTTTGAGGCGGGATGCAGGACCTCAAAGGACGTCTTCAATTCAGCGTTAGCCATTGCCAAAAAGTTGCGAAGAGTGTCCAGTGTGGGGAGCCATCTCTGGGCAAAGGTCGCTGGAAGTAAGTCCCGGCGACCCTTTCTCCCTGCCGCGCAGTGTTCGCAACGGACAGAAGAATCTTGCAGTGCTCCGCTGGTAGTCGAGCAATAGCCTCGTCCCCGAGCCGCTTTTCGTCCGCGTGGCTTTGGTATAAGGCTTCGCTCACTGAGTCCATGACTTCATCGTCAAAGACAAGACCCTTCAGCAAATCACCAAAGCACTTTTCCAGTAACTTCCTCGAGCATGCTTCATAGCCACAAAAGGAAACAACTGGGTGCCCACTCCGCGCACCGAAGGGTGAAGCGCAGTAGGGCACTCGGAGCGCAGTGCGGAGTCATGCGGATCGGCTGTCGTGAAAACTTTTGCGTATACGTGGCCCGGGTCGCGGATTGTATTGGTCTGGGAATTCTACGAACGCCGTGTTTTTGGCGCCCACTAGATACTCCGTGATCCAATTGGTCTTGGGTGTTATTCATGGCACCCGCACCGAGCGAAAAGACAATCGCTGGCGATTGCGCCTGGCCTTGAACGAGGTGACAAGCAGCGGCCGGCACCGCCGGCAAAACGCACTTCTTAGCGCTCCGGTGCGGCAAAGACTAACACCGGGTTGATGCGCAGGCGCGAACGCGCCGCGGCTGATGGCAGTCCAGTATTGCCGCGATAGAATTCAATGTGCGAGTGCTTATAGGACGCCGAAGATCCTCCCGGCCCGCCTATGTTTCCGATCCTGACGCGTTCGCCTTCATAACTGATTTGAAAATTTGCCACGTGGAAGATTGCGACGGTGACGTCGGTTAGATTTCCCAAGCGTGGGTAATAGAAAGTAACAGCTGCATCCGTCGGCGAAGCTTCACCGCTGTGCGAAGTAAAACCGGCGGGGAGGTATAGCGGTGAGTCCCTCTGTCCATCGGAACTTCCATACAAATGCATCGCGTAGGACAGGTGACCGCGCCGCAATTCGCCATCGTCGCCGATGACGTCGCCCCGATACAGAGGGTATGCTGCTGCGAGTCCGGCCGGCTCGAAACCGTTGGCGCCGGCAACGGCGTTAGGTCCGCCAAATATCTGCGCCAGCATTCTGTCAGACGCGGCCATCTCGGCTGTGTACATTCGTGTGACAGCGTTCGTGGGTATGGATTTCAAAGCTACAAGTCCCACAGCGTGCGCGTGCTTCGCTGCGTCGACTATTTCATTGCCGACCATCCAGGTTTTCGTTACACCTTCAGAGTTTGCCATCCAGGTCTGCGTGATGGACGTGATGCCGTCGTCGGTATAGTTGAAGGTGAGGGTGCGGCCGAAAGAATCAACAACGCCATGTAAGGTCAGGCCATTCGCCGTGTAGAGTAGGTTCAGAGATGCTCCGTTAGCCTGCTTGATGGTCGCACATCTAAATTCACCATCAGGATAGCGAACGAAAATGTATTTGGTGCCATTGAGCGTGCGAAACGTCTTCAACGTATCTATGTCAACGAGCTGTATATTTGTTCCATCGACTGAAGTGAATGTGGTTCGACTCGCCGAGGGTAAGAACTCAACGAAATGTATTGCGGTATTCGCTTGAGAGATCAAAGGCAAAAGATACTTGCCATGCTCGTCGTCATAGTTCAACGCTTGGAAAATTGGAAGACGAAATTGATCTAGCGGATAAGTAAGCGACTGCTCGAGGCCAGCGGCCAAATGTGCAGGCAAGGTGAGCAGGGGCACTTGCCGATCGTCGACATTCCACTTGTACGAGCCAGGGTTTTCTGAGTTGGGAGGCTCAGCGGCGCGAGCGTTTGGCACTGAGGCAAAATGCATCAACTGCGGCCTAACTCTTGCGGGCGACCTGGGGGCTGCGCCGGCTGTGCAGTTCATGAGAAAAAGAATTAAAGAGATCAGGTGCAAAGCAAAGCGTATTGGTCGGCAGGGGAAATGCATGTAAGTTTCTCCGTGTAGATCTTGCGTGGGTTACTGCCCAGGGACCCGTCCTGATGCGCTAAGGTGCTGGCGCGGAGGACGCTCCATCACTGCCAAAGGGCCGGTGCCAAGCTTCAAAAATTGCGATGTGGATCCGTTGGGGTTGTGATTTGTCAGGCTATCATGGCCTTTAAGCTGGCTTCGGATAGCTGGGCAGTTTCGACTGCTTTCAGAATCGGGGCCGATTCCTGTCTGACTTTTCTTGCATCGTTGTCTTAAGCCATGCCGTGAGCCAAGCTGCGCGGCCTTCCTCACGCGTATTGAGCGCAAGAGGTGTGCCTGAATCACATTGATGTTTTTAGGCAGGTGAAGTTTGAGATTAATTTCCTGGCTGGTTCTGTGGCATACGCAATGCTAAACGAACTATGGGGCGGACGAGCTTGGCCTAATGCTCACCGTACTTGCGAAGCATGTGACGCATTTCGCTGTGGTCAATTGCATCGCTCATCTATCTTTCCCTCTCCTGCCTGAAGTGTTTTGACATCTCTCGAAAAACTCAAGAGATGATTTGCAGGCGGGCGCCGCAAACAGTTCCTCGCAGGCCGCCCGGCTTTAACGACAACGCCGAAAGTTGCTTATGATGTCGTCAAGAGAAACGCGTAACCAAAGAGAAGGTGAACCAGATCCGAGTCGCGCGACCGATATTTTATTTGCTCATGATCTGGCGGGACACATTACCTTTCTCAACGAGGCGGGTGAACGTATTCTGGGCTATAGCTGCAAAGAGGCGTGCCAGATGAACATTGCAGAATTAGTTGCTCCGGAATTTGCTGCGCAAGTTCGCGAGCAACTGGCACGTAACGTTAGAGAGATCCTGGGAGCAGTTTTTGAAATCGACATCATCGCGAAAGATGGCGGGCGAGTAGCCCTGGAGGTCAGCACAAGGATTGCTCCAGCCGACGGTAGGCCAACCAGGGTTGAGGGAATTGCAGTCCCTTCTGTCCTTCGAAACCAAAACTCACCTCACCCGCGACTGCGATGTGTAGATGCGGACTTCGGGTTCGGAACCTCTCACCTGCCGCTGATTGCCTACAACCAGCCTGATTTGCAGTAAACAGCTCGGCTCGCTCGCCTGACGGAAGCCTCTCGTAGGCTAACTGCAACCGCTTCGCAAGCAAAAGATTAGTAGCAAACGAAGCACACGTATGTAGAATGTCGGCAGCAACCCCCGACTGTTGACGCAAGTTTCGGCTATCGTTTCTTCTGAGTCTCTCTCCACCTGCGCACAGATCGCAATCCTTGCCAAGCGGGAGTTGCCCTGTTGTAAGACCCCAACAGGATCAAGTTGCTGCGCCCTTTCGATGAGTTGACAGGCCCAGTCCTGTTACACCTACGTCGTTCAAAGCTAAGACGACGCGCGAATATCTGGTCATTGGAGTTGACCCTTCCCTAATGAGCGACATGAAAGCCCTGGTAGTCGATGATGATTCCCTGATTCGCCGCAACGTAGCCGAGGTGCTGCGTAACGACGGGTGGGAAGTATACGAGGCCGAGTCCGCGGAGCAAGCAATGGAAATGCTTCATCGCGAGCTCTGGCCGCTGGTTTTTTGCGACGTGCGTTTGAGTAAGAATAATGGCGACGAAGGCTATGCGGTGCTGCGCAGCTTCACGGCAGAACAGCCTGAGGCGCAAATCGTTTTGATGACTGGCCACGGATCGGCAGTTGGTGCGCTCGATGCGGTATCGTCGGGAGCTTACGATTATCTGATGAAGCCATTCGAGATCGAAGACGTTCAACGAATCTCGCAGGAAGTGCGCAAGCGAATTGAGAAAGGATCGCGCCGCACCCCGAGCGATGAATTACCAGCACTTCCCGTTTACACTTCGGACATCGATCTGATTGGCGTAAGCGCGGTCTTTGTCGAGGTAATGAAATTTGTGGGACGAGTTGCCGCCACTACTTTGCCGATTATGATTACGGGTGAGTCTGGCACCGGCAAAGAAATCGTGGCGCGCGCCATACATTGCCGCAGCCTGCGTGCTGCCAGGCCTTTCGTGGCTGTTAACTGCGGGGCGATACCTTCGGAGCTGATCGAATCCGAGTTGTTTGGTCACACGCGCGGGTCCTTTACCGGGGCCACCGCGGATCGGAGAGGCCTCTGGGAAGAAGCCGACGGTGGCACTGTTTTGCTTGACGAGATTACGGAGACCAGTCCGGCCTTTCAGGTGAAACTGCTGCGAGCCCTTCAGGAGGGTGAAATTCGGCGCGTGGGGTCGAATCGCACTCAGCGGGTCGATGTACGCGTTATTGCCGCCACCAACCGTGATCCCGAACAGGAGATGTCCGAAGGGCGCCTTCGCCAGGACCTCCTCTATCGCCTGAATGCCGTGACCCTGTATTTGCCGCCTTTGCGAGAGCGTCGCGAAGACATCCTGCCGCTGGCGCGTCATTTTGCCGAACGCGCAGCAAGTTCGGGAACTCGTCCGCTTGTTTTTTCACGCGAAGCTGTACGGCTACTCGAAAATTATGATTGGCCAGGCAATATACGCGAGCTGGAAAACGCAATTGTGCGCGCGGCGGCTCTCTGCGATCGCACTATTCGCCCGGAGGCTTTGCCGGATCGCGTGCGAAGTCTTTCCGGGCCGGCGCTAAATCCTGCCGCTCTGGCAGAGAGTCAACCCGTTAATGGGGATACTGAAGACTTGCTGACACTTGCGGAACTCGAGAACCGTCATATCCGTCGTGTGCTGGCTCGTACTAGTGGCAACAAACAAGCTGCGGCGCGAATACTTGGCATCGATCGCACAACGTTACAGCGCAAGATCGAGCGATGCAATTTGAACGGAACTGATTTGAACACTGAAGCAATAAAAGCTTAGTTGGAGGTGCATTCAAAGACGGCCATGGACGTAGCGCACCAGCGCGACCCACGCTTCGTCGCGCATCTCCGTGATCCGCAGGCCGATGAGATAGCTCTCCACCTCTTCGTCCGATAGTTTTTGACACCATCTGGGAGTCACCAGCATCTGCACCGGCTCGGCCGGAAGATCGAGTGTGAGATGGACCAGGCTGCCAACAACGTTTAGATAACGATGATCGATACGATTTGAAGGGACGCGAACCGCGAGGCCTATCTCACTGAGGTCGCGCGTCTCCCCGATCAACTCCGCGGCTGTCCCATTGCCAACCGCTGTCGATGCAGGATCGCAACACAGCGAGACCCGTAGCTTAACCTTGCAGCGCGGAGCCTGGCGCCCACCCTCGGGAAAGTCGTCAATGAAATGGCTAGGCCGCCATGCTCGAGGTATCGCGGTCAACGATTGTCTCCCGGCGCCGGAAAACTTCCTGCGCGATTTCGGCAATCTGAGGGGTATCGAAAGGCTTTGCCACGACCCAGTCCACGCGCGCAGCTTTTCTTTCATGCGAACCCACGGCTTCGCCCCACCCCGTGATCACGGCTAGTGGAATGTCGTTGTTTCGCTCCCGCACCGCCTGCGAAAGCTCCCAGCCATTCATCACGGGCATGCCGACGTCAGTAAAGATCGCGTCGAAATCCTCCTTGTCAAAGAGGGACAGCGCTTCGTGTCCACCTGCGGCGACCGTTACTTTACAACCTTCCTTTTCCAAAATGTCACGCAGGAGATCCCGCACATACTCCTGATCATCAACCACCAGGATTCTGGTTTGACTTGATTGGCCGAGCGGTAATGCAGTGGCGACCACTTCATCAACGAGTTGATTTCCGGCGACGTTTTCGGCAACCGGCAGTTGCAGACGAATGTTGGTGCCGCGGCCCACTTCTGATTCAACCTCGACGGTGCCTTCATGTCGTCGGATAATACCGTAGCTAACCGCGAGGCCCAGACCCATTCCGCTCTTGTCCTTGGTGGTGAAAAAGGGATCGAAAATTCGCAGGCGTACGTCCTCGTTCATACCAGTCCCGGTATCGCGCACCGAAATTTCAACGATCTCATTGTGCTCCTCGGCGGCGAGAGTGAGAATGCCACCTTGCGGCATTGCATCAACGGCGTTAAAGACCATATTGACCAAAACTTCCCGCAGCTCCGATTCATCGCCCATGATCGGTGCGTTGCAGTGCAGTTGTAGATCGAGGCTGATGTGCACATTGATCGCCTCAGCCCAATCCTTCCAACGGGGCCGGGTAATCTCTCCGACATCCAGGAGAAGCTGACTTACATCCACCAATTGAAAATCGTGATCGCGTCGCTGGCGTGCGAAATCCTGAATCCGCCTGATTGTTTTCGCGCCGTCCCTCGCTGTCTTGATAATGATCTTCAAACCGTCTTCAACCGTTCCCTGGTCCTGGGTCGATAACAGCAGTTGAGCGCGGCCCAGAATGCCGGTCAGAGTGTTATTGAAATCGTGCGCCACACCGGAGGCCAGTTCACCCAGCGCCGACATCTTTTCAACTTGCGAATACTGCTCAAAAATACGCTCTTGTTCCGCGATGTAATGGTTAAGTTCCGCGACGTGACGTTCGGCTTCTTTGGCGTGCGCTGCAACCTCCTCCGCTTTCGCCGCCGCCGCCATGACTTCTATGTTCTTAAGATAGGTGCGATAGGTGAAGTAGACGAACACAACTATCGGAATCGTGACCGTCACAGCGTAAAAGCCGAAACTCCCCACCAGTTTGGCGATGATACCCGCGGCCGATGCACCTGCAAAATAAGTGACCGAGGTCCACAGATAATACTTTGCCCAGGTGTGCCAGACCGGAAGATCTGTCTTGCAAGCCGCCAATACTGCAACTAAACCTGAGTTGGAAATGTATTGAACCAACGCCATGACGCAGAGCGCGCTGACAAAATTAGCGGAAAGGCTCTCGTGCGGCAGCCCCACAATTGAGCCGAACCATAAACGCATTGTCCAGACTGTGAGAAAGGTGGTGCAGGCCATGACGGCGGAATTGAAGGTTATGGTCATTGCCTTCCGGCTGAAGCTCAAAGATGAACAGAAGGCTTCTGCAGCCGCTAAAAGGATCGCGGCCTCGCCACCGTACAGCAGCATGGTGAGAAAGATAAGCGTATCCGAAACTGAAATATGAGAGCTGAGACGCGGAATCGGAATCGAAAGGCGCGAGCCCAGTCCGAGCGTGATCACAGCCAACAACATAAAGCGCAGATCCAAACCACCGAAAGAAACACGATATGTAGAGACACCCAGGGCCGCTGCGCCGAGCGCGATAATCAACCACATGTACGGGATGACGAACCTTCGCCGGCTGATAGCTGCAAGTCTGATTTCTTCTACCACGATGTTTCTCATCCTTTCTTTGTTCTGCTCCGGCTGGGACCGCCCACTAGACCGACATCCGCTCTTACTTAAGAAAGATCGTCCCATAGTAGCCCTCCACCCTAAAGCCAACTCGCTCAAAGAAGCGTCGACTGCGGTGGCTTTGTTCGTTGACCAGAACGCAGAGCGAAGCGGTGCGCTGCAACAGAGTCTGACTCAGTTGCAACATACAGCGAGTGCCGCGGCCCTGGCCTCGATCCGCCGGATCGACGTATACGCCTTCCAGATAGATCACCTCAGGCGTATCAGAGATGACGTCGGCCTTGAAAATCAATCGCCCGTCCTCGATCCAAATCCACACCCGCTCTTGCGCGATGCGGCGTGCGCAACGCATGCGGAAGCCCACCGGATCAGCTTCGAGCGGGTTGATGCCACTTGAGGCCAGCGCCATTTCGCCCTGCACGCGTGTCACTTGCGTAACATCGTCGCGTGTGGCCAGGCGCAGAGCGCGTACCGGCTCATAAGGCTCAATCGGCCACTGCTGCTCTAACAATAGTTCACGGCCAACCCGACGCGGCGACTGGCCAACCTGCGCATAGTATTTCCAGAAGTAATCAATCTTCTCTTGCTCGCCCATAATCATGTGCGCTGCCGGCCAGGTTTGCGCCAGTTGAGCCAAGGCCTCGAGGGCAGCTTTGGTGCGCGCTTCGAAAAGAGTGGCATGACCAATCAGAACGACGCCCTTCAGTCGTTGTTCCTGGTCGCGGCAGGCATGAAACGAGCCACGATTGTGGGGACTTTCCAGGCCGTTATCGCGGATATGTCCGGCCATTACAAAAGTGTGAAGGGGACGCTCGGCAAGAAAGGCGAGAACTTCGGCCTCTTGTCCCCGTCTTAGGGGATGAACGGATAAGCAGTTGGCGGCAACTGTTGACCGAACAGTAGCGGTAGCGGCCATCCTCGCTGACTCTTGGGGGGAATGCGTGGATACAGTCATGTAATCAGTCCTCAATTTGCTGAATGTCGAACTGCGCGGTAACAGTTTTGCTCGCGAAACTCTTCAAGGTTTCCAACTGTCAACGCCGGATGTCTCCGATCAAGACGCCATCACCAATCAAGACGCCATCGCCGATTAAGACCCCGTCGCCGCTCAGCATCCCATCACCTATCAGGACGCTCGAACTCATAAAGACGGTGCCGTCGCCGATCAGCACGCCGTTGCTCGTCAAAATGTTGTTGCCAATCAAGACTCCGCCGGTCAAGGCCGTCGTGTCGCCAATCAGGACGCCATTCGAGATGCGAGCGGCGTCGCCAATCAGCACGCCTATGTTGTAGACACCCTGATACCGAGTGATTAGATCCAGCCCTGTAGCGTAGTTGTAGTTCAGGATGATCCCCTGGCACCAGTTGAAGGTGTATCCGGCGATAGTCGTCTGTTGTGAGGGCGTTGTGATCGTAGTCAACAGCGGCGAGCCAACGACCGTGGTCGGCGTCAAATCCGTGCGCACCAGTCGAGCTAATCGCACTGCGCCTTCGATATTAATTTCACCCGCGCCCTGCTCGAGCATGTTATAGCCTGCCAGCGGCTGCGCCGTGTACATCAGGATCATCTTGACCATGTTTGGCGTCAGCTTAGGATTGGCTTGTAGCAAGAGCGCGACGGCCCCGGCAATAATCGGTGTGGCCATCGAGGTTCCGCTCATGTACATCATTCGCCGGTTGTCGTCTTCGCTGACACCGGCGTCAAGCTGAGGATTCTGCGAGACCAGCAGATTATCGTCGGATTCGGCCTGAATGATCTTGTTGCCAGGCGCAACCAGATCGGGCTTGACCAAGTTATCGTAGTGCCTGAGGCCGGATACGTCCGTCCGGTAGCTGCGCGTGGGTCCGCGCGAGCTGTAGCTGGCGATTCCGTCATCGTTACGCTGGTCGGTGCCGAAGGTATTGGCCGCGCCTACCGTAATCGCCGACGGCTCATTGCCGGGCGAGTGAATCTGCCCGTAGATTTTCTGACCCGCTCCATTTTTTCCACTATTGCCGGCGGCGGCAACCACGACTATGCCTGCATCTGTCAGACGACGCACCGCGCGGCAGATCGGATCGTTTTTGTAAGAGTCAACGGCCGGTGCGCCCAGGCTAATGTTCACGACGCGAATGTTGTAGGTTGAGTAATTGGCGAGCAGCCAGTTAAGTGCGCTCAGCAAAGCCGACGTTGAGCCGACTCCCTGTGAATTTAATACGCGTAGATTGATAATGTTAGCGTTATAGGCAATACCGTTATAGTTGCGTCTTAAACCAGCCGCATCGGCGGCAACATGCGAACCGTGACCGTAAGGGTCGTTCACCTGGCCCTCGCCGGTGAAGTCCTGACTATAAACAATCCGGGTTACGCGGGCCGTATTCCTGAACGACACATGCGCCAGGTCCAGGCCTGAGTCGACAACGGCGATTCCGATGCCGCTACCATCAAGGGTGTAGGGCGAGCCCAGAGAGTTCGTCTCAGAACGAACGTCCGCTGCGCCGGTCGTCGTCTCGACATGGCCCGTGCCAAGTACGCGAATCTCTCGATTTGAAGAGAGCTGTAAGACCCGGCGCGAAGCGGCAATCTGCTCAATCACGCGGGCTGGCATTTCGACTGTCATCATTCCGAGTTGCGCCAGGCTGGCGTTGACAAGAACGCCGTCGCGGCTCAGGAGCCGGCGAAGCTGAGCGTTGTTAAGGTCGTCAGCTTGCAAAATAACGCTAACGAGATTGTTTCTTGAGCCTGCGCTGTTGATCAGTTCGCGCAGATCGGGCGAGATCTTGTCGCCTTCGAATTCTTCATTAAGCGGGTTGGATTTCTCGGTTTTATTCGCTGTTAAGGACGCAGCGGTTTCATTTGCGCAATCGATCGAAATCGATTCAAACAACCTCGCGATGCTGGCGTTGGGTGCGATGTAGGCGGAATAGGCTTCCGGTGTCGCGCCGGCAAATAGTCGCAAGTGATTCGCTTCGACAGCCGCCGCTAAGGTTGCCGATGTAATTGTTGACGTGCGAGATCCGACATACTGGTGAAGCTGATCGACAAACAGAATGACTTGCCCCTGGGCCTTGACGGCCTCCGCAAAGACGGCTTGCACGCGATTTCCAAATACCTCGCTCGTCCCGGCGTCTTTCGCCAACGCCTCGAGGCTCAGGCTGAAGATGTGCTTGTCGCGCAGAGTGTCCGGCACATCGCCGCAGGCCACTCTGAAGGCCACGCCGCGAGCAATGGCCTCCCGATCGAGATCGGATTCGCCCAAAACTACCGGCGCTTTTGTCGTCGTCGCGAGACTAGCGATCACACGCGCGATGCCCGAGTCATGATCGAAGGCTGGCTCCAGTTTGCCTCGGCGCGCCAACAGGGTAAGGTCCGTGGCGTATCTTAGGAGAATAGGGCTATTGGAAAT
>WNGI01011303.1_pt1 | contig 11525 bp, 9 predicted proteins | sample 5400621 | NCBI WGS metagenome assembly WNGI01 (sample SAMN13153374, study PRJNA577476) | soil metagenome | isolation source: 20 cm soil or saprolite under Garry oak tree replicate 1 | place: USA:California | collected 2016-06-15
AGCGCGTTCGTCGTCACGATCACGTTCATGGCGGGCGGGCTGCTTGGCACAGTCTGGGTGAACGTCGTCCAGTTGTCCGTCCTCATGGCGGGCTTCGCCGTGGCGGTGCCGACCATCCTGGCGAAGGCCGGAGGGCTGCAGGGGATCGCGCAGGCGCCGCAGGTGCCCGCAACCTTTCTCAACATCTTCCATTCCGGCGGACCGTTGTCGGGATGGAGCCTCCTCGTGTTCGCCCCGGCGTTCATCATCTCGCCGGGGCTGATGCAGAAGGCGTATGGGGCGGCAAGCGAGCGGGCGGTGCGCGCCGGCATCGGCGTCCAGGCCGCGGCGCTGGCGATGTTCGCGTTCGTCCCCGCGCTGCTGGGCATGGCGGCACGTGCGCTGCATCCCGGGCTGACCGATCCGAACATCGTGCTGCCCACGCTGCTCGTCGAGCAGCTGCCGCCCTGGTTCGGCGCGCTCGCGCTGGCGGCGATCTTTTCGGCGGAGGTGAGCGCGTGCGACGCGATCCTCTTCATGCTCGCGACGTCGCTGTCGCAGGATCTCTACAAACGCTTCCTGCAGCCCGAAGCCGATGACCGCGAGCTGCTGATGATCGCGCGGCTCGCGTCGCTGGCGGGTGGCGCCGGCGCGGTCGTCCTCGCGCTGTTGCTGGAGACCGTGCAGAGCGCGCTGGCGATCTTCTACGCGCTGCTCGGCGTCAGCCTGCTCGTGCCGGTCGTGGCCGGGCTGTATCTGCCGCGCGCAGGCGCGCGCGAAGCGCTGGCGTCGATCGCCGCCGGCAACATCACGCTCATCGTCGTCCGCTTCGCCCTGCCGCCGTCGCTCTCGTGGATCGATCCGACGATCGCCGGCCTCTCCGCATCCGCGGCGGGATTCGCGGTGGCCTACGCGGCGCGCCTGGTCCGCCTGAAGGCGGACACTACCGAGGTCGGTAGTGTCCGGCTTTAGCCGGACCTCCAGCGCGACCGTGTAGGATCGGGATTCGTCATGAATAGACATCGCATAGCCGTGCTGGCCGGTGACGGCATCGGCAAGGAAGTCATTCCCGCAGGCATCGACGTTCTGAAGGCCGCCGCGTCGCGCGGCAATTTCGCGCTCGAGTTCACCGCGTTCCCTTGGGGCTGCGACTTCTACCTGAAGAACGGCCGCATGATGGACGCCGACGCGGTCGAGCAGCTGATGAAGTTCGACGCCATCTATCTGGGCGCGATCGGCGATCCAAAGGTTCCGGATCACATTTCCGCCGGCGAGCTGCTGCTGCCGCTCCGTCGCCGCCTCGTGCAGTACGTGAACCTCCGTCCGGTTCGCCTGCTGCCCGGGATCACCTCGCCGCTGGCCGGACGCACTGCCCACGACATCGATATCGTGTGCGTGCGCGAGAACTCCGAGGGCGAGTACTGCGGCGTTGGCGGGCGCGTACACGCCGGAACGCCCGACGAGCTCGCCGAGCAGACCGGCATCTTCACTCGCCGCGGCATCGAGCGGATCGCCCGCTATGCGTTCACGCTCGCGGCCTCACGCCCACGCAGGCTGCTCGCCAGCGCCACCAAATCGAACGCGCTGGTGCACTCGATGATGCTCTGGGACGAAGTGGTGGCGGGAGTCGCGAAGGAATTTCCGCAGGTCGACTACAAGAAGTACTACGTGGATGCGATCGCGGCGCGGCTCGTGACGCATCCGCAGACGCTCGACACGATTCTCTGCTCGAACCTGTTCGGCGACATCCTCACCGACATCGGCTCGGCGATCTCGGGCAGCCTCGGCATCGCGCCGAGCGGCAACATCAATCCCGAACGGACCGCGCCGTCGATGTTCGAGCCGATTCACGGCTCGGCGCCCGATATCGCCGGCAAAGGGATCGCCAATCCGGTCGGCGCCATCTGGGCGGGCGCGCTGATGCTGGATCACCTCGGCGAGCGCGCCGCGCACGATCGCATCGTGGCGGCCATCGGCCGCGTCTTCGCCGACGGAACGATCAAGACCCCCGATCTCGGCGGCAAGTCGACGACGAAAGACGTCGGCGCTGCCGTGGCGCAGGCGGTCACGGAAATTGTTGGGGTTCAGTAGGTTCATAGGGTTCAGTGGGTTCAAAAGGTTCACGTGTGAGCGGCGTGAACGACGACGGCGACGCTCAATATCTATCGCGATCCTGTCGGATGCTGGCGGTACTGTCGGAGTGCGAAACGGTTCGTAGTTCATGCAGCCGAGAACGGTGCGAACCCAGAACGAAACGAACCCTCTGAACCTATTGAACCCTCTGAACCTTCTGAACCCAGGTCTACGGAGGAAAGCCGACAGCCAGCTTGACGGCGGCGTACTCCGGGTGAACGGATCCGTCCGCGGATCTGATTGTCAGCGGCGGCTCGTTCCACGGGCGATCGTGCATGCGGGCGGGCAGGTCATCCCGTCGCATCATCGCGAACAGTGCAATCAGCGGCGGCTCGCCCTCGCGGAAGACGACCGAACGTCTGCGCACGATCGTCAGCCGCGCCGCTGACGCCGCCTCCTCGACGCGTCGATCTTCTGCCGGAAACACGCACGCGAACAGGCCGCCCGGCGCCAGATGCGCCGCCGCGACGCGCGCGTAATCGCGAATGTCGCCAAGCATCTCGAAGCGGCACGCGATCTTCTGTGGATGATCGCCCTCGATGCCGCTGCCGAGCGGAAAGTACGGCGGGCTGCCGAGCACCAGATCGAACTGCTCGTCGCTGGCGAGCACCGCCGCGGTTCGAAAGTCGCCGAGCCGAATCTCGTAGCGCTCGTCCAACCCGTTATAGGCGGCCGATTTTTGCGCGAGACCAACGCCTTCTTCCTGTGCCTCGATGGTGACGAAGCGCGCGCCTGGCAGCCGCCACGCGGCAATCATCCCGACTGAGCCGATGCCCGATCCGAGATCCAGCACGCGCGACGGTGATGGCGCCCACGTCGTCCCGTACCACGCCGTCAGCACATCGTCCGTGGAAAAACGATGTCCGTCGCGCAGCTGAAAGATCCGGAAGTGACCGCTGATTGCGTCGAGCGTTTCGCCGGGAGCAACCTCAGGCGCAGCCTGCGCGCCCGGCGGCACGATGCCAGGCTTTGCCCACCCCTTGAAATGAGTCTCCATCGATTTGCGATTTGCGATTGGTGATTAGTGATTTTGTTTATATCCAATCACAAATCACAAATCACTAATCGTCACGGTAACATTGCGTCATGGCGCGATCGGCTCCGTCACACGCGTCCACTGCCACGGCGGCACGCCTCGCGGCGTTCGTGCTCGAGCGATTCCCGTTTGCCGTCGCCGCCGTTCAGCGTGCACTCGATGCATCGCCGCGCGATCTTCGAACAGAAATTCAGCGTCAGCTCAAAAACATCGACATCGCCGAGCTGCCCGAGACGACGCCGGGCGTCGCTGCGGAAGAGCGATGGACCATCGCGGTCACCGAGCTGCTCGACGCGATCGATGGCTTCATGGCGCGCGAGGGAAGGGCTTCCGCTCGCTCGGCCAGGAAGCGATCTATGGCGCCGGCATCCGGCTCCGCCGCGGCGCCGCCTATCGTGACAGCAGACGCGGCTGGCGCGGCGACGTCGTCTGCCCGCTCATCCGCGACAACGCGCTCGTCCTCGCGATGCACAACGATCCGTGGACGATCCGCATGATTCTCAACGCCCAGATCGGCAAGGACGGTCCGCCGATGAACGGCAGGGACATCCACGTCGCCGCGTGGGAGTGGGGCGTCTTCCCGCCGACGGCGCCCCTCGGCGTCAACGCCGTCAACATCGCCGGCGTGGCGATGGCGTTTGCGCGCGAAGGATCCGATCGCGTGGCGATCTCGCTGATGGGTGAAGGCGGATCATCACTTGGTGAATGGCACGAGGCGATCAACGCGTGCGCGGCGAGAAAGCTGCCGGCCATCTTCTGCATCCAGAACAACCAGACCGCGCTCTCGACGCCGGTCAACGAGCAATCGGCGGTGCGGATGTTCGCGGACCGCGCCGCGGGGTACGGCGTGCCGGGCATCACCATCGACGGCACCGATCCGGAGGCGATTGCCGCGGCATTCACGTGGGCCGTCGAGCGCGCGCGCGGAGGCCTCGGGCCGACCCTCGTCGAGCTGGTCTCGATGCGCATGTGCGGCCACGCGCATCACGACGACATGCTCTATCTCGGCAAGGAGCCGCCCGTGTCGTGGGAGTGCGCGCCGGTTGCCGAGGGCGCCTACGTCAATCGCGAGCAGTACGAGTACTGGTCGAAGAAGGATCCGATCGTCTTCTATGCGGCGAAGCTGCAGGATGAAGGCGTCATGCGGCCCGGCGACGTCGAACAGTTCAAGCGTGAAGCCGAGGCGATCATCGAGAAAGAGGCACGCGCGATCATCGACGCGCCCTGGCCCGAGCCGGAAAGCGCTGGCGCGGGCGTCCTCGCCGACGAGACGCCGCGCGTCCATGTCGAGCCGCTCGATCCCTCGACACGGCTGAAAGTGGATCTCAATCCTGCGCTGCCGCCTGTCGATGCGGGGCTGCCGCTCGACAGGAAGGGCATGACCTTCCTGGAGGCCGTGACGGCGGGTGTGGCGGATGCGTTGCGCGCGGATCCACGCGTCTTCGTCTACGGCGAGGATGTCGGCGGCCTCTATGGCGGCGCGTTCCTGCTGCTGCGTCCGCTGCTGACGGAATTCGGCGAGCGCATCATCAACTCGCCAATTGCCGAGAACGCCATCTTCGGGATCGCCGTCGGCGCGGCAATCGCAGGTCAGCGTCCCATCGCCGAAGTGCAGTTCAACGATTTCGCGGCAACCGGCTTCAATCAGCTGGTGAACAACGCGGCGAAGCAGCGCTATCGGTGGGGCGCATCGATTCCGATGGTGCTTCGCCTGCCGTGGGGCGGCCTGCGACACGCCGGGCCGTATCACAGCCAGAACACCGAGGCGTGGTTCTATCGGACGCCTGGCCTGAAGATCGTCGTTCCGTCAACGCCGCAGGATGCGCGCGCGCTGATGGCGTCAGCGGTGGCCGATCCGGATCCGGTTCTCTACTTCGAGCACATCGCGCTCTATCGCGATCCGCGCGTCAAGCAGGCGCTGCCGGGCGAAGCGCCGGAACCAATGCCGATCGGCAAGGCCGCGTTGCGGCGCGCAGGCGACGACCTCGCCATCATTTCCTACGGCGCATACGTCCACGTCGGCATGCGCGTGGCGGAGAAGCTCGCGGCCGACGGTATCCAGGCGAGCGTGCTCGACCTGCGATCGCTGGCGCCGCTCGACAGGGAGGCAGTTCTCGCTGTCGCGCGGCACTGCAGCAAGGTCCTGATCATCCACGAGGACACGCGGACCGGAGGCATCGGCGAAAGCCTCGCCGCGATCATTCAGGAAGAGGCCTTCGAATCCCTCGACGCGCCCGTCCGCATCGTCGGCGCGCTCGACACGCCGGTTCCCTACTCGCCGCCGCTCGAGGAGTTCTTCCTGCCCTCGGAAGAACAGATCGAGCGCGCCGCGCGATTGCTGGTCAGCTATTAGGTCCGGCTAAAGCCGGACACTACCGATTCATTAACACTACCGATTCACTAACGCGTCACGACCTTGCGCCCGTAGGTTGCCGATTCCCAGATGCCGGTCAACCGGTATCCGTCTTCGCCACGCGAGAACGTCAGCGACGGCTTGTTGCCGGCTGGATCGTGGCCCGCCGCGGGGATCGTCGAGACCATCGCTTCGACCGCCCGGCCTTTGTCCCGCCGCAGCTCGACAACGCCGCTGTTCATATCCGTTTCGACCGAGTACCGTCCCGCCGGAAGGGTGACGCCGTGAACCTGGAAATCGAACGGCACGTTGACGTCGACCGTCTGCGCCTGCACGGCTGCGCCGCACGCGAGCGCGATTGTGAGCCCCGCCCCGATTGCCAGTGGGGTAATTGAAAGCATGATGTCCCTTCTTTCCTGCGCTGGCTGCATCCGTACGTTTGGACGAGCGGCGGCGACACCGGACTGTGAAAGAAGAGTGGCAATTCAGCTACTGAATGATCGGCACCTGCGCTGTCCCCAGGCCGCGATACGTGAACTTTTGCACGCGTTTGCCTTCGTAGGTCTCGCCGATATAGAGATTGCCCTTTGAATCTCCCGCCATGACGTGCGCGCCGTAGAATTCCCCGGCCTGATGCCCCGCGTGGCCGAAGGCGCTGAGCACGTGCAGCGTATTGCGATCGAGAATCCAGATCTGCTGATTGGTCCCGTCGTTGACGATCAAAAACTTCTGCGCGGGGTCGGTTGAAAAGACGATGTCCCACACCGAGCCGCTGCCGAGCGTTTTCTTCGCGACGAAAGCTTCTTTCACGAACGTGCCGTCCTTGCGAAACACCTGCACGCGATCGTTGGTGCGATCGCTGACATAGACGAGACCGTCGTTCGCGATGCGCACCGAATGGACGATACGAAACTGCGGCGGTGGCGGACCCTCTGGATCGTATTGACTTGGACGATTCTCCTGTTGCACGGCGCCACTAAACGGGCTTGGCAGCTTCTCACCCGTCTGCGTGAAGTAACTGTCATCCGGCCGCTTGCCGTAGGCGCCCCAATGCCGCTTGTAGGCGCCGGTCTTCGCGTCGAACACGATGACGCGATGATTGACGTAGCCGTCGGCAACGTAAAGCTCGTTGGCCGTACGATCGAGCGTCATGCTCGCGGTACCGCCCAGATTCTCAGTGTCGTTGCTGCCGCGTCCTTTGCCTTTGTGCCCGATTTGCAGCTGGAACTTGCCCTGCCGCGTGAATTTCAGAATCTGCGCGTCGTTCTCACCGCCGCCTCCGAGCCAAACGTCGTTGCCGTCCACAAGGATTCCGTGTTCCAGGTCGGGCCACTCATAGCGAGGTGCGTCGGGCCCTCCCCACGCTGATAGCAAGTTTCCTTCTGCATCAAACTCCAACACCGGCGGCGCGGCGCGCCAGATCGAGCGCGTTTCGTTCGGCTGCAGCGTCGACGGGCGGTGCACCAACCAGACGTGATCGTTTTCGTCGACCGCCACGCCGGCGACCGCGCCGAGAATCCAGCGATTCGGCAGCGGCTTGGGCCAGAAGGGATCAACCGAGTACGCAGGAACTTGCGTTTGCGCCATCACAGCCGGGATGACCGCGGCGCACAGCGCGGCCGCAATGGCGATGACCAACGGTGGGCGTCGCAAAGAAAGCATGCAACGCAAAGGGTAACGCCAATCGCGCTATTCGTAGCGGAGCGCTTCGATCGGATCCATCCGCGCGGCTCGCATCGCGGGGACAAACGAGCTGATGAGCCCGACGAACATCAGGATGCTGGTGCAGATGCCAAGCAGTTGCAGGGACAGCACCATGTAGATGTCCGCGCTGCGGCTGGCGTCGTCGAGCAGCTCGGAGAGGAACGGACGCGGGCTGAAGATCCACACGAGCACGTACGACAGCAGCACGCCCGCCGCGCCCCCCGCAAACGTGGTGACGAGCCCCTCCAACAGGAACTGCAGCAGGACGGCACCGCGGCGCGCGCCGAGCGCTTTGCGCAATCCGATCTCGCGCGTCCTCTCCGTGACGGACACGAACATGATGTTCATCACCCCGATGCCGCCAATCGCCAGCGTCAGTACGCCGATGAACGTCAGGACGATCTTCAGGCCGAGAACGATCGGACCGACGATGCGCTGCGTTTCGGCGGAACCGAAGACGCGGACGGCGCGATCGTCGTTGGCATTGAAGCGGAAGCGGCTCGCCATCAGGTTCGTGACCTCGCGCGTCGTCCGCGCGTCGAGCGTCGGCGAGACGGCCTGATAGACGATGACGTCGAGATACTCGGTGTTCCAGAGCTGACCGGCGGTCGTGTAGGGAATGAAGATCGATTCCTTGTCGGGCCCACGATAGTTCGACAGCTGCACCTTTTCGTGCTGCACGCCGACGACCTCGAAGCGCACGCCTTTGAGGCGCATGGTCTGGCCCACCGGCGGCGTGTTGCCGAACATCTTCCGCGCCACCTCGCTGCCAAGGAACACCACGCGCCGCTGCAGCCGCACGTCTTCCGCATCGATGAATCGTCCGGCAGCGGCATTCTGGCTGCGCATCGATCCGTATGACGGCGCCACGCCGCGCGCCCAGTAGGTGGATTGCTTCGCCTCCCAGGCGACGGGCACCTGCTGGATGTACTCGGGGCTCCACTGCTTCACGTACGGCACCTGACCGACGGCTTCGGCGTCCGCGAAACGGAACCGGATGCGGCGGCCCGCGCGCTCGCCGCCCGCCTGCATGCTCGTCTGCCCGCCGAACAGAATCGACACGCCGTCGCCGAATGCGCCGTGGAAGCCGCGCACCAGCGCTTCGTCAAAGCCGTTGCCGTAGGCGAGCAGCATGACGACCGAGACGATGCCCCACGAGATGCCGAGCATCGAGAGGCCCGCGCGCAGCCGGTTGCGGAACAGGCCGCGCATCGCCTCGCGCGCGATCTCACGCAGCACACGCGCCTTCACGACTCGAACCTCAGCGCCTCGACCGGCGGCAGCATCGCGGCGCGGCGTGCGGGATACGTTGACGAGACGACCCCGACGAACACGAGTGCGGCGACCGCGCCCAGTCCGGCCTGCCACGTCAGAATCATTCCCTCGAATCGCGTGGGCATCGGCGCCAGGTTGACGAGTGCGCAGAGGCCGAGCGCGAGCAGAAATCCCAGCGTGCCGCTGAGCAGCGTGAGGATGAACCCTTCGAGGAAGAACTGCCGCTGAATCTGCCCCGGCGTCGCGCCGAGCGCCTTGCGGATGCCGATCTCGCGTGTCCGCTCACGCACGGCGACGAGCATGATGTTCATCACGCCAAGGCCGCCCAGACTGAGCGTCACCAGCCCGACGACGGTGAAGAAGTTCTTCATCGTCTGAATCATCCGGCCGAACATGATCGATTCGAGCGAGGTATCCCAGACGCGTACGGCGTCGCGGTCGGCGGGATCGAATCCGTGCTCCTGCGCGATGACCCGCCGAATCTCGCGCTCGAGCGGCCAGTCGATATCCTCAATCCGGCCCGTGCGGCTGTCGAGAATCGCGGGCAGTCGATCGACGACGCCTGCACGCGGCGCGACGATGATCTGCGAGAGGACGCCGTCGGGCACATCGGCGCGCGGGAAGTCGCGCGCCATGGCGGAGAACGGAATGAACACCTTGTCGTTGTCGCGGCCGTTGTAGTCGCTGTCCTGATCCTTCTTCCGGATGCGGCCGATGACGGTATACGGAATGCCGCTCACCTGAATCGTTTCCCCGATGCTGTCGTGGTTTCCGAACAGCTGCGTCGTCGAATCGGAGCCGAGGATGGCGATGCGGCGCGCCTCCGATTCATCGGCGTCGGAAAAGGTCCGGCCGCGATCGACGTCAATCGACCTGATGGCCTGATACTGCGGCTCGATGCCGTCGACGTTCGACGTCGAGGAGTTGTAGCGGCTCTTGATGACGCCGCCGTGATTGATCTCCGCGCTGACGACCTGGATCATGTCCGACTGCGTCTGCAGCGCGTGGACGTCGTTGACCGTCAGGCGAATGTCGCGGCCCGCGCGCTCGCCGCCTGCCTGCATTCCGGTGCGCGAGCCCCAGACGATGGCGATGTTCTTCCCGAGCTCCTGCAGGACCTTTTCGTTTCCACGGCGGAAGCCTTCGCCCGTGGCCGACAGGATGACCACGGAGATGACGCCCCAGAGGATGCCGAACATCGTGAGGAAGCTGCGCAGCTTGTTGGCGCGCAGGTTCGACACGACCTGACGAAGAATCTCTACTGGCACGTGCTTCCCACGACATGGCTGGCCGCTCCGCTGTCGCGGCCAGCGCGAATGCTGTCGAAGGGCTGTCGTGCGTATAAGTTCATCAGTTGAAACTCGCCGCCAAATCAGTTCGGGAGTACGACCTTGTCGCCGGCGGTGACGCCGCGCACGATCTGCATCTTCGTCCCGTTGCCGACGCCGACGGCGACCGGAACGCGCCTGCGTCCGCTCTTCGCGGACGCATCGAGCAGATCGACCGACGCGTTGTGGCGGTCGTCGTAGAAGATCGCCGCCTCCGGCACGAGCACGGAATTCGGGAATTCCTCGAGGATGATCTCGGCGTTGGCCGTCATGTTGGCCTTCAACTCCTTGCCCGGGTTGTCGATCGAGACCTTCACCTCGAATGTCGTCACGTTGTCCTTGTCCACGCCGATCGGTGAGATCTGCGTGACGCGTCCCTGGAACATGCGCTCGCGGAACGTCTCGGTGGTGATGCTCGCCAGCTGGCCGAGGCGGACGCGGCCGATGTCCACTTCGTCTACCTTGCCGCGAACGAACACCTTGTCGATGTCGCCGAGGGTGAAGACGAGCGTGCCGTTGGCACCGAGATTCAGAATCGACGACACGGGACTGCCGATTTCGACGTCGCGCGTCAGCACGGTCGCACGGATGGGCGCTTTGATGGTGGCGTTGGCGAGATCTTCCTCCGCGTTCTCGACCGCGGCGGTCGCCTGCGCGACGTTGGCGACCGCCTCCGACACCTTCGCGCGGCTGATGACGAGCTGCCCCTGCGCCGCCTGCTGGCGGTTCAACGCCTGCTCGAGCGCGCTCGTCGCGTCATCGAGGTTCGACTGTGACACGAGCTTCTGATCGAAGAGCTGCTGCGCGCGCTCGGCGTTGCGCTTCGCGAACGCGACGTCGGGCGACTGCGCCTGAATCTCGTCCTTCTTCAACTGCGCCGCCGCGCCTTCACGCGCGGCTTCGGCCGCCTGCAGATTCGCGCGAGCCTGGCGGAGGCGTGCGGTAAGATTTTCGCGATCGAGCTCGGCAAGCACCTGGCCCGGCTGCACGACCTGATCGACGTCGACGTACAACTGCTCGATGATGCCGTTGGCCTTCGACTTGATCTCGACCTTCGCGATCGGCTCGACCTTGCCGGTCGCGACGACGGAACGGCGCATCGTCCCGTGCTCGACGGCGATGATCTTGGCGGGGTCGATGGTCGTGGAGGCACCGGTGAGGGCGGTGAAGCCCCAGATGCCGGCGACGACGAGCAGGACCAGGGCGGAGACGATCAGGGCCTTACTGGATTTCTTCATCACCACGTCAATTTCTACGAACCAGCGGGGTAAAGGGTTTCAACCAGCTTATGTGGATTCTGCGAACCGTCAATGACGGGGAACCCGAAAAGACGTTCCGGATTCTGCCTGGCGGAGTGCGGACGCTGGGGCGCGCGACGGGCGCCGACTTCAGCGTGGACGGCGCGCTGGTCTCGCGGGTGCACTGCCGGCTCATCGCGCTGCCGGAGGGCGGCCTCGAAGTCCGGGATCTGGACAGCACCAACGGCACGTTTGTGAACGGCACACGCATCCAGACCGCGCAACTCGAATCGGGTGACCGCATTCAGATTGGGCGCGTGGAGCTGGTGGCGCTCAAAGACAACGAGTAGAGGCCGACCTTCAGATCGGCCTAGCGTCGCGCGGACAGATATTCGAGGACGAACGGGTTCGTCGTCCGCTCGCGTCCGATTGTCGTGTCGGGTCCGTGACCCGAGTGCACGGACGCGTCGTCTCCGAGC
>WNGI01005376.1_pt1 | contig 11524 bp, 10 predicted proteins | sample 5400621 | NCBI WGS metagenome assembly WNGI01 (sample SAMN13153374, study PRJNA577476) | soil metagenome | isolation source: 20 cm soil or saprolite under Garry oak tree replicate 1 | place: USA:California | collected 2016-06-15
CTGAGCAAGCTCCGCTTCGGTGGTGAAGAGGAGTCCGGCACTCGCGATGCGCAGCGCGAATCGGCCGCTGCGGAGTAGCGCCGGCGCGAGAAAAGCTGGGACGCGGCGGATGATCGCGCCTCGCTCGGCAAGACGCATCGCCGAACTGACGACGAGTTGTTCCCGATCGGTGTGGACGAATGCCACCTCGACGAACCGTTCTTGCAGCACGCGGCGAAGACTCCACGCGTCGCCCGCCGCGGTTGCGTCCGGATCAGCGGGCACGGTTTCGACGCCGAACGCCTCGGCGCGTCGAGCGGCGGCACTACCGCCGGGACAAACGACGGTGACTTGATGGCCGCGGGCACCCATGCCGCGTGCGACGGCGAGGAAGGCTCGCGCGGAGCCACTCCAGCGCTTTTCGCCCACGTAGAAGAGCACACGCATAACGAGCGTCAGACCTTGGCCGCGGCGCGCGCGCCGGCGGCGGGCTCATCGCGGAATTGCATGGAGTAGAGGCGGTAATAGGGACCACGCTGAGCGAGGAGCTCCTGATGTGAGCCACGCTCGACGATACGGCCGCGATCGAGAACGAGAATCTGATCGGCGTGAATGACGGTCGACAGGCGATGGGCGATGACGAACACCGTGCGTCCGGCGAGCAACCTGTCTATGGCTTCCTGGACGAGTCTCTCGGACTCGGTGTCGAGCGCCGACGTCGCTTCGTCGAGAATGAGAATTGGCGGATCGATGAGCAGTGCCCGCGCGATGGCGATACGCTGGCGTTGGCCTCCGGACAACCTCGTGCCGCGCTCGCCAAGAATGGTATCATACCCTTTGGGCAGCTCGGAGACGAAGCCATGCGCGTTGGCGGCGCGGGCGGCAGCAGCGATCTGCGCATCGGTGAAGCGGTCGGCGGCACCATACGCGATGTTGTTGCGCACGGTATCATTGAACAGCACGGTGTCCTGGCTGACGATCCCCGTTAGGCTCCGGAGCGAGGCAAGCTGGATCTCGCGCGTGTCGATACCGTCGATGAGGATACGCCCCGACGTCGGCTCGAAGAATCGGGGAATCAGGTCGACGAGCGTGCTCTTCCCCGCCCCGCTGGGACCGACGAGGGCGATGACCTCTCCCTTGCGCGCGGAAAAATCGACGTCGACGAGAACCGGCTCGGTTTCATAGGCGAATGAGACGGAATCGAACGCGACCATGTCGTGAAAGCCATCGATGCGACGAGTCCCGTGGTCCGTCATCAGCTCGGTGGGAGCGTCGAGCACCTCGAACAGACGGTCGCTCGCCGCGAGAGCTTGCTGCGCCGTCGTCGGAATCTGTGAGAGCTGCTTCATCGGCTGCAGCAGCCGCATAACGATCACCAGAAAGGTGATCAGCTGAGCGGATTGCAGGGTTCCGCCGACGAGCACCATGCGCGCGCCGATCCACAGTATCGCGACCGCAACCAAGGTTCCGAGGAATTCAGTGATCGGCTGCGAGAGGAAGGCGACGCGCGTGATGCGCATCAGTCCCTCTGAATATCGTCCACTGGCGTCGAGGAATCGCTTCTCCTCGTACGGTTCGGCACGAAATGCCTTCACCAGCCTAACGCCGCTGACGGCCTCCTGGAGCACGCTCGTCATCTCACCATAGTCGTCGCCAAGGCGGCGATAGCCTCGGCGCAGCCGCTTGAGCAGGGGCTGGAGCGCACCGATGACGAGCGGAGCGACGACGAGCGCCATCAGGGTGAGGGGCAAGGAGGTCGAGAGGAGTACGGCGACGTACGCGAGGACCAGGGCCGCGCTTTGAAACGACTGCGTGACGAGCGTCGTGATGACGTTCTTCACCTGTGCCGTGTCGGAGATGACGCGCGAGATGATCTGGCCGACCTTCGTGCGCGCGAAGAATCCCAGGGGAAGGCGCTGCAAGTGCGTGTAGACGGCGTCACGCACGTCGCGCGTGACGTATTCCTGGAGTTGCGCGCCGAGATTCCCTGCGAGCCAGATGAAGAAGTTCTTGAGCGCGACCGAGACGACGATGATGAAGATCACCACCTGCAGCGATCCCATCTTGTCCGTCGGATCGAGGAGCAGTCCGATCGTGCGATTCAGGAATGCCGTGAGCCAGCCGGAATTCACCGGGAGCAGCGACGGCATGCCGAACAGCGCATTCAGGAATGGAATGAGGAGCGAGAACGAGTAGGCGTCGAAGAGCGCGGCGAGGGCGCTCGCGCCGATCGCGCCGAACATGCGTCCCGAGTGCGGGCGCAGAAAGCGTAGAAGGCGACGGTACATCAGCGCGGTGTGAGCAGCGCGATGGGCAGGATGCACTCCTCCGGCGTCACGCCGCCGTGGAGGAACGAACCGCGGTAGCGGCTCTGATACTCGCGAAGCTTCGTCGGGTATACGAAGAACGTATCGCCCGTCGCGAGCAAGGTATTCGCGCCGAGTCCACGGCGCGGGAGCTTGAGTAAATCCTCATTGGAAAAAGACAAGGCGTAGTCGGGATTCTCGGCGCGCAAATCCTCGCCGAACTTGTAGCGCAAGTTCGGCGTGGCATCACGCTTCGCGAAGACGGTTGCGGGCGTTTGACAGTGAATCGATCCGTGGTCGCTCGTGATGAGCACCTTCACGCCACGCCGCGCCGCCTCTCGCAGCAGCGAGAACGCCGCCGAGCGGCGAAACCACTGTTCGGTGAGCTCACGCAACGCCGTCTCGTCGCGCGCGACTTCATACAGAATGGCGGACTCCGATCGGCCATGCGTGAGCAGATCGATGAAGTTGAACACGCACGCGCCAATTCCGTCGGCGGCGAAGAAGCTGCCGAGCCGGCGCTCCAGATCATCCGCCTCCTGCGCAGAGGAGATCTTCTCGTAACGCACCGGCACCTGCTTTCCCAACTCGGCGAGCTGTGCCCCGAGCAGATCGCGCTCGTGCGCGTTTAGCGTTTCATCTTCCCGCTCGCCCCACCAATCCGGAAACCGCGCCGCGATCTCGCACGGAAAAAGCCCGCTGAACAGCGCGTTGCGCGAATAGGGGGTTGCCGTGGGAAGGATCGAGAAGTAGTGCGTCGTCTCGATCTCGAAGAGCGCCGTGAGGCTCGGCTCAATCGACCGCCACTGATCGAGACGCAGGCAGTCGATCACCACGAAGAGCGCTTGGCGATCGCGGTCGATGATCGGCAATAAGAACTCGTGAACGACGTCGACAGAGAGGGGAGGCCGGCCGCCGCCAAGATCGCGGAGCCATCGCGGATACTCGCGCCGTATGAAGGTGGCGAATTCGCGCCGCATGTCGGGATAGAGGCCACGTAACGTTTCGGTGAGCCCTGTCTCGCACGCGGCGACGAGGTCGAGGTCCCATTGCGTGAGCTCAGTGAACCGATCGATCCATCCGCGCCAGTCGAGATCGCGAAACGACTCGGCCTGCAGCGCGCGAAAGCGCTCCACGAAGCGTCGCGCCAACGCTTGGTGATGAATGCGAGCGCCCTCGAGCAAGCGAGCGACGACGGCGTAGACCTGGCGCGGCGTCACCGGTTTCACCAGATACGCACCGACATCGGCGCCGAGCGCCTCCATGAGCGTCGTGTCCTCTTCGCTCTTCGTGACCATGACAATGTCGAGGTTCGGCGCGATCTCGCGGAATTCGCGAAACGCGTCGAGCCCGCGCATGCCGGGCATCTGTTCATCGAGGAGTACGAGGTCGAAGCCGCGGCGTCGGAGCAGCTCGGCGCCGTCCTCGGCGTTCGTCGCCGATTCAACGAAGAAGCCTTTGTCCCGCAAGAACATGCGGTGCGGCTCGAGGAGCTCGGCTTCGTCGTCGACCCAGAGCACGGACTTCCCGTTCGCGGCCATGTGGAGAGAATGTAGCCGCACGTCGCCAAACGCGGGAAGCGCTTCCCTCGCGGCTCTGTGTTGTTTCAGATTGCTCTGCGTGAACGCTGCTCAGAGCTCATTGCCTCCAACTGCCCCGCTCTACGGGCTGTCGACACCGAGCTTCCGCTTTCGCGCCCTGGCTTCGCTCGCTGGTCGTACGCCGCTCGGGGGTCCGCGCGAGGTCGCACTCGCTACGTACCTCGTGGCGCGTCTCGTCGACGATTGCCTCCCGACCAGGGAGCTGCCGCTGGACGCCCGAGCGGAACGATCGTCCGCGGCGCGCAATTGGCTTTCGAGCGTCGCGCTGCCAGCGACGGTGCGGGTGGCGCTGACGCGACTCGCCGAGGTGACAGGAGCAGAGGCGGCGGACATCGCGGCCGCGTTGGCAAGCGCGATCTCGGCGACCTCGACGTATCTCGACGCCGGCGCGCGACTCGAGCTCGAGCGACTCGCGCAGGCCCTCGCGCGTACACCACATTCCCCTGTTCGGCCATGACTCCGAAAGGAGAACCGCCTCCGTTAGCGTCCGTAGACGCGTCACCTTCGGCATCGTCTCTCCCGGAACTCCTCGGCCAGATCGACGCTATCGCCGAGGGCGCAACCGATACTGATACCATCGCGAGTGGCTTTCCGAGTTTGGACCGAAGCATCGGTGGGGGATTTCGCCGCGGCGATCTGGCCGTGCTCGGCGGCGACGTCGGGAGTGGGAAGTCCGCGTTCGCCTTAGCGATCGCGCTGCGCGCGGCGGAGCGTCAGTCCGTGGCGTACTTCTCAGCCGAAATGACGCCGCAGCGGCTCATGGAGCGCGTACTCGCCATGGAAGGACGGGTTCGAGTCGACGAGTTGCGGCAAGGAACACTGGACGAGATGGCGCGCGCACGTGTTGGCGCGGCGGCCGTGCGATTACGTGAGCGACTGCCGCGATTCGGCCGCGTGTCGACGGACTCGGAGGATGGATTGCCGGAGGGATGGGAGGAGAGCGGCGTTCCAGACTTTGTCATTGTCGACTCGATTCAAGGTATCGGCGCGAACCGGCGCGACACCGCGGAGGAACAAGCGGCCGCGGTGCGCGCGCTAAAAACGTTGGCGCTCGACGCCGGCGTCGCCATATTGGCCACGGCACAACTTCCGTTTCTGGGCGCCCGGACGGACCGCCGCCCTCAGCTCGATGATTTCGGCGCGCTCGGCGCAGTGAAGCATCATGCCGACGTGGTGATCGCGCTGTATCGGGAGGGGATGTATGACAGCGCGCGCGACGTCGAGGGTGCAACGGAGCTTCTCGTGCGAAAGAATCGTCACGGGAACGTGGGATATGTCGACCTGTTCTTCTACGCGCAGTGGATGCGCTTCGAAGACATGCTCGATCCTGATCGGTAGGAGACTGATGATATACATCGTTCGCTCGGTAGGTTTGGTCGCCATCGTCCTCGGTGTCGCCGCATGCGCCACGGGCGGCGCGAGTGCCGGCGGCCCGGAAGCGGTCGCGCGGCTCGAGCGCGAGCGAGCCAGCAGTCCGCAGTCGGAACCGGTGCTGCGGTCGCTCGGCATCGCCTATTACAAGTCTGGAAACTTGAAGGGTGCTCGGACGGCGCTCGAGCAAGCAAGAAAGTTGAATCCGCGTGACGGCACGGCGGCCCTCTACCTCGGCCTAACGGCGGAAGGACAGAACGATTTTGCGACGGCCCGCGCCGCCTATTCCACGTACGTCGAGTACGGACGGACAAGCCGGGTAAGACATGCACTGGAGTCGCGCCTCGCGTCGCTGCAACGAAAGGAGCTGCAGGAGATGGCACGCGCCGAGGTACGCAACGAGCGGCAGCTCGCACAGGTTCCCGGGGCGCCTAACGTGGTTGCCGTGCTTCCGCTCACGTTCAGTGGGGCCGACACGTCGTTGAAGCCGCTCGAGCGTGGGCTCGCCGAGCTGCTCACCACGGATCTGGCGAGGTCATCTCGTCTCACCGTCGTCGAGCGATTGCGGCTGCAGGCCGTCTTGGATGAGATGAAGCTTCAATCGTCTGGAGCGACGGACTCGTCGGGCAATGTGCGAGCGGGAAAGATTTTGCAGGCTGGCCGGCTCGTTCAGGGCTCTATTCTCCAACAGGGACCGCAATTGCGCGTCGATGCCGCAGTGATCGACGTGACGACGACGCGCGTCGCTGGCTCGACCAACGACGACCGCGCACTCGATCAACTGCTGACGCTCGAGAAGAACATCGCGCTCGGTCTCTTTCAGCAGCTTGGCGTAACGCTCACGACGGCGGAACGCAATGCAATCGAGGAACGCCCAACGCGCTCGTTGGCGGCGTTCGTGGCGTACAGCCGCGGCCTCTTGCTCGAGGACGAGGGCCAATTCGAGGCTGCTGATGTCTTCTACCAGAACGCCTTGCGTCTTGATCCAGGGTTCAACGCTGCGCGGGCCAAAAGCCAAGAGACGCGGCGTATTGTCGCCGGCAATCAGGTCACCTCGCGGTCGATCGAAGCGAGCTTGGCGGGGACGGCCGAGGGCCGGCTCGTGGAGCAGGCAGCGTTAGGCATGGCGACGAATGGCGGCGAGGGGCTCACGGCACTGGGCGTTGCCGGGGATCTGAATCCGGCGGCCGCTGGCGCCGCGGCGACGAACGCATCCGGAACGCTCACCGGCCCACCATTGCGTGACCCCGCGGCAGCCGGCACGGGCATCGAGAACATCGGGCAGCGCACGGCGCGTGTCGAAATCGTCGTCAAGCGCCCATAAGGTGAGATAGCATGCGTTTTCTCATCGCCGCTGCCGCATCGTGCACGGCGCTCGCCACGCCTCTGGCCGCGCAGTCGGTGTTCGACACAAACGTGCGCGCGGCGCCGCAATTCTTGACGTATCAGATCAAGGCGCCGGTGAACGAGACGATCTCCGAGTTTACCACGCCAATCTTCGTCGTTATTCCGATCAACTCGACGCTGACCTTTGATGTCGGCACCGCGTTCGCTTCGGCGCGCGTCAAGCCTAACGGTCCAGGCACCGAGCAAACGAGTACGATCAGCGGGCTCACGGACACGCAAATCCGCGCGAATCTCAGCTTCGGCAGCGATTTCGTCGTGGTCACGGCCGGCGTGAACATCCCGACTGGTAAGGAGACGGCGACGCAAGAGGAACTGCTCGCGGCGTTCCGCATCGGCAACGATTTTCTCGCCTTTCCCATCTCGAACATGGGAACTGGTTTCGGCGCGACGGGTGGAATCGCCATCGCGCGGCCAATCGGCTCGTGGAATTTCGGCTTCGGCGGAAGCCTCCGCCAAAGTGCGTCCTACGAACCATTCGTCGCGAACACCGGCACACGGCCGCGCTTTCAGCCGGGAAACGAGTATCGGGCACGCGTTGGATTGGATCACCCGTTCGGCACGGGACGTTTTGCTGTTGGTCTGACGTACTCGAAGTTCGGCAATGACGACATTGGCGGCTCGATCTACAACACGGGCGATCGCTACATCGCGCAGGCGGGCTTCAACAACTCGCTGGGTGGCGCGAATGTGTTGGTGAATGCGTGGAATCTCTATCGTAGCTCGGGAATGATTTTTACTGGCGAGCGCACAGGGGCCGAGAACATTGCCAACATTCTTCTCGGCATCGGCTTCCACGGGATGAGCGGGGTAATCGAGCCGTCCGTCGAGCTGCGGAATTGGACGCAAGAGCAGTTGCCCGCGAGCATGCTCGGGACGATCGGGCTTCGCTACAGCGTCGATGCGGCCGGCTTCGCGATAACGCCGAGTGCGGGGTACACCTTTGGGCGCTTCGCCGCCGTTGGAGGAAATGCAGATCTCAGTGGCTTCCGAGCGGCGTTGGCAATTCGATTCGGCTCGTGAGAGTCCCTCCGCGAGATACGATCCGAGAAGAATGACATAGTTCGAGCGCTATATTGGTCACGGGATCGTCGGCGCGACTTCGTATTCCGTACGCGAGTTTTTTATGGCTGGCCACAGTAAGTGGAAACAAATCAAGCACTACAAAGCAGCCGCCGATGCGAAGCGGGGCGCGCTGTTCACAAAGCTCATTCGTGAGATAACGCTCGCCGCCAAACAGGGGGGTGGCGACCCCGAAGGCAACGCGCGCTTGCGCACGGCCGTCGAGAATGCTCGTGCGAGCTCGATGCCGAAGGAGAACATCGAGCGGGCAATCAAGAAGGGCACGGGCGAGCTGGAAGGCGTCGACTATCAAGAGGTGACGTACGAAGGCTACGGACCCGGGGGCGTCGCGATGATGATCGAGGCGGTGACCGACAATGCGACGCGTACCGTCGCGGACGTCCGTCATCGGATGTCGCGCGGAGGCGGGAACATCGGGACGCCAAACTCCGTCGCCTGGATGTTCGAGAAGAAGGGACAGATCCTGATCGACGCCGGGGGTCGCGACGAAGACTCGTTGATGGAGTTGGTGCTCGACGCGGGAGGCGAAGATCTTCAGCGCGAAGACGCCCAGTATGTCATTACTACAGCACCCGCTGATTTTCACGCCGTCAGGAGTACGCTGCAGAGCAAAGGGCTGCCGATCGTCGAAGCAGAATTGGCGATGGTTCCGAAGACGACCGTGAAGGTCGAAGGGCGCGACGCCGAGACGCTTCTCAAATTGATCGAATCGCTCGAAGAGCTCGACGACGTGCAGAAAGTCTGGGCGAACTTCGACATCGACGTGGCGGATCTCGTGAGGAGCTAGGTGTTTGGTACCAGCTGCTAGGTGTTAGCCTGCACACCGGTCCAGTTTCTAACATCTATCACCTAGCACCTATTCTTTCATGCTCGTTCTCGGCATCGACCCTGGCACCGCGAGCACCGGGTATGGCGTCGTTCGTGGCGATAAGGCAGGACTCGTCAGTCTCGTCGAATGTGGCGTCATTCGGACGCGACCGCGCGATCCGCTTCCGGCGCGCCTCGGCGAGATCTACGACGGGGTCACACAGCTCATTGCGCGGCATCGGCCCGACGCGCTGTCGGTCGAGGACGTGTTCTATTCGCGGAACGTACGGACGACGGTGGTGCTCGGGCATGCGCGAGGTATCATCCTGCTCGCCGGACATCAGGCGAAGCTCGACATTCATGAGTTCCCGCCGGCTGAGATCAAGAAGGCGGTTGTCGGGTCGGGCGCCGCAACGAAGGAGCAAGTTCAGTTTATGCTCACCCGCCTGCTGCGGCTGAAAGCAGTGCCACAGCCGTCGGATGCCGCTGATGGCGTCGCGGCAGCGCTCGCCTACCTCATGAGCGCGCACCTGCCGGCGCTCGGCGCGGCGCGAAAGGCGCCCGAACGTGTCGATCGCAGTCGACGCGACGCGGCCGTTGCCCGCGCGCTGGCGCGGCTCGAGGCAAACCGAGCGGGCGGCGGTCGCGACTCGTGATCGCGCACGTCGCGGGAACCCTGGTCGCGAAGACACTCGACCGCGTCGAGATCATGACGGCGGGCGGTGTCGGTTACGAACTGTTGGTGCCGTTGAGCGTTTATGAAACGCTGCCGAGGGCCGGCGAGGCGGTACGCCTGCACACCTACCTCGTGGTCAGGGAGGACGGCTGGCAGCTGTTCGGGTTTTCCAGCGCCTTCGAGCGCCAGGTCTTTCAGCGTGTGCTGGACGCGAAGGGTGTCGGTCCGGCATTGGCGCTCGGGATGCTCTCGACATTGTCAGCAGAGCGACTCGTGCGCGCGATCCGCGAGAAGGACATCGTCACGCTTCAGAGCGTGCCACGGGTTGGTCGAAAAAAAGCCGAGCAGCTCGTGCTCGACCTCGCCGACAAGCTCGATGATGTGCAGACTGTAATGCCGGGTGGTGTTCGCGGTGCGGAGGGGGCGGCGGCCGAGGATGCGATTCGCGCCCTCGTCTCGTTGGGCTATTCTACAGCCGACGCCGAGCGCGCCGTAAAGGGCGCACTCGACGATGGAGGACGCGGAATGAGCGCACCGGAGCTCATTCGTCGCGCACTCGCCAGAGCCGGACCGGGAGGGGGACGATAAATGCTCGCTGCGAGACGAACGTCGACGTTCACTGAATCGGTGATCCGCGAGATGACGCGCATCGCGCAGATGCACGAGGCGGTGAACCTCGCTCAGGGCTTCCCCGACTTTCCGATGCCCGAGCCGATGAAAGACGCCGCCTGTGCGGCGATCCAGGGAAACCTCAACCAGTACGCTGTGACGTGGGGGTCAGCGAACCTGCGCATCGGAATCGCCGAGAAGTATCGCCGCTGGTACGGCATGGAGGTAGACCCGGATCGCGAGGTCACGGTGACGTGTGGCGCAACCGAGGCGATGGCGGCGGTGTTCATGGCGCTGATGGATCCCGGCGATGAAGTGGTCGTGCTCGAGCCATTCTACGAGAACTATGGCCCGGATGCGATTCTCGCCGGGGCGACGCCGGTGTTCGTACCATTCGAACGACCGAACTGGACGCTCGATGGTGATCGGCTCAAGAAGGCGTTCAACAAGCGCACGAAGGCAATCATCGTCAACACGCCGCACAATCCCACAGGGCGTGTTCTCACCCGCGCCGAGATGTCATTGATCGCGGAGCTATGTCTCAAGTACGACGTCTGGGCGATCACGGACGAGATCTACGAGCACATTCGTTATGCGGGTGATCACCATGTGATGGCGACATGGCCGGACATGCGCGAGCGCACGATCACGATCTCCGGCCTCTCGAAGACGTTCAGCTGTACCGGCTGGCGGCTGGGTTACGCGATTGCGCCGCCGGCGCAAACGGCGCCAATACGAAAAGTTCACGACTTCCTAACGGTCGGCGCGCCAGCGCCTCTGCAGGCAGCGGGCGCGGTCGGTCTCGCGTTCGATGCCGACTACTTCAATCATCTCGCGCTCGATTATCGCGCGCGCCGACACGTGCTCGTCGACGCGTTGACCGAGGCTGGCTTCGCGTTCGCCATCCCTGAAGGTGCATACTACATCCTCGCTGATTTCTCGGCGCTGAGTGACCTGGACGACGTAACCTTCGCAAAGTGGATGACGCAGGAGATCGGCGTGGCGACGGTTCCCGGCTCGAGCTTCTACCACGATCGCGAACTAGGCCGGTCGTTGGTGCGCTTCGCGTTCTGTAAGAAATTCGACACGCTGCGACGAGCGGCCGATCGGTTGGCAGAGGTCAAGCAGAGGGTGTAGAGCGTCGGGGGTGAGCGTTGAGCGTGGCGTGAAAAGGGCCGGCACATGAGTGCCGGCCCTCCTTATTCGTACGCTCTACACGCTACGCCCAACGCTCTACGCTCAGGGATGCGGTATGCGATTCGCCGCGGTGCTGATCTGAAGGAGAATGGCATGGAGCGCCAGGAACTCGGCGGGCGGATTCACGAGAAATGCCGCGTTCGCGTTGTTTTTGAAGCCATTGAATGCGCTGAGCGCGTTCTGTAGCTGACCCGGCGTCGGTCGCGAGAGTAGGCTCGGCAAATTTGAAAGCAGCTGATCCACGACACCCGCGTTTGTCCCGGCGGTCGACAAAGCCTTGGCCATCTGCGCTCGGACCTCCGGCGTCGCGGTGGTCATCATGCTAATGGCGGCCGTCACGATCTCCGGTGGGATGGCCACACCGGTAATCGGGGAGATTACGGTGCGCTCGCGAAGCAGACGCTCCATTTCGGTGCTGACGACGCCAGCGACGGCGAGGTCGACCGGCACCGCTACCGTTCCCGGCGTAAATAGCGTGACGACGACGAACG
>WNGI01011889.1_pt1 | contig 11524 bp, 9 predicted proteins | sample 5400621 | NCBI WGS metagenome assembly WNGI01 (sample SAMN13153374, study PRJNA577476) | soil metagenome | isolation source: 20 cm soil or saprolite under Garry oak tree replicate 1 | place: USA:California | collected 2016-06-15
GACTCAGGGACGATAAAGGGTGCGCCTGCTGCCTGGCGTTCAAAGGCTGTGCTCAGGTCGTCCAGGGCACGCAATAAGTGGTGCATGTAGATATTCGTCTGCCCAAGGCGTGTCAGGCGCTCGGCCATGAGATTCAGGCTACCCGCGAGAGGCAAAAGCACACCGCTGGTTAGATTGGCACGTGCTCGCAAATTGCCGTTTGCCAATTGCGCATGAACGTCCTTGAGATGCACAATGCCGCGTTCTAGTTCAGCGCTGTGATCCGCGATCAGGTGGGTCTGCTCTTCTATGCGTTTATTCGCTCTCTCCAGGTCCGAAAGCGACTCAGCCTGCTGCTGTGCCAGGCGGGCATTCTCCCACAACGTAAAGATCTGGCGGATTACGACCAACGCCACTACTCCCATTGTTGCAGCTAACAGGATAGGTCGGATAGCATACTGTTCGGGGTTAGTAGAAAGAACGTTAAAAGACAGGACAAGGAAGAGCAGCGCCAAAAGAACATAGGGCACGAAGCGTGTGAGACCAAATGTCTGGTCCTCCGAAGAGTCCTCCATACGTTGTTGGATGACTTCTGGAGGAGTCGCGGGTAGGAAACGGCGCAGGTAGGCCGCGATACCAATCGTCATCATACCCAGTGGCCAGCCCAGGTCAAACCAGGTGGCTTCCACATACGTTCCCGCATTATTTTGTATGTTGAAGATAAAGTCAGAGGTCACAAAGAAGCAGAGACCCAAACCCACGACAAGCAGAGCTGTGCGACGTGCAGTAGCCTGGTACTTTCGGCCCTGATTACGCAAGAGTATGAACACAATGCAACTGAGCAGTGCAGTGTCAGCTATAGGATAGTACAAACCCAAAAATTTGGCGAGATTTGCCTCTCCGGGCATTTGTGCTAAGGGACCAAGCAGCAAATACCAGGCGATCGCCAGGATAGATCCCATGGAGATCAAGCTATCCATGAGCAGCAAGAAGCGTTTCCCTCCCGACTCAGATGATGGCTGCAAGAGGAGACCGATGAAGACCAGCACAGGAAAGATGGAATAGCCGATGTCTGCCGCCGACGGAAATGGAGCCTGTCCAATCGACATGTAGTAACGCCAAAACGATTCGCCAATGCCCCACATAATTACGCCCAGGCCGATCAGTACCCACCCCGCTTGCTCATGGCCAATCCAGGGCTCAGTATTTTCCCTTTTCCGCATTGGTAGGAGGGCGCTCGAAAGTACCAGCGCGCCACCAATGAACGCGCCTGTGAGTGGAGAGAACTGCCCTACTCTAAGAGCAAATAAACCCCCTATCTGTAGCACTACGATAACGACCATTGCCACTCCAACCCAGACCACCCCTTTCACAAGTGTACGCGATAGCGAATACATGAGTACCTCTCATTCTTACAACAATTACTTCACTTTGTGGAGTATACATTTGCGGACTTTGCATCGTCTCCTAACTCTCTTCCATTGAGCATTGGTTGGGGGCTCTACTTAACAGCATGCGAGCGAGGGCATAAACACGAGTAGTCGACTGACGGTAGTCACTACAGTGAACGGTCCCTGATGATGGGTAAAGATGAAAGGCGTATACATTCACAAAAATGCTGAATCAAGCCAGTACTCTAGAGGAGAAGATCAGTGGGTCTTTTTTTTCGTATAAGACAAGATTTTCTAAACTAATCTTATACCGGTCTTCTGTTTGCTCTTTTGACGGCATTATGTCTCTACAGACTGAAAAACATATGTGATACAATTTTGTGCAATTTGCACTGGACAGTGCATACAAAATGTGTTACGCTTGTACCTGGCCCTGAATTTTATGTTCACTATGTCACTTTTAGTGCATACATCAAAGAGTATCTAACGGGCTGACAAGCAAGCGTTCCACTTTGCTCATCTGTGGGGGCATGAGTTTGGCTACATCTGCACGGGAAATTTTACTTTCAGAGCTTGGCCTGGATGCCACTGCTGGAAACGTATCCAGTCTGCAACCGCATACTCCACTCACCGAGAGTACTCGAACCGCCGATTCAATGCAAACGCTTTACGATATTCTCCAGCATATGGTATTTACTCTCTCCTGTTCCCAACCACTAGTTGAGCTGTTGCAATCGCTGGCAACATTAACCAGGCAAGCGATCCTGGTAGATCTGTGCGTAGTGATGCTTCTGGATCCCGACAATGGCCACATGATCATGCAGACCTCATTTCCCGATCTTCGCGAGCATGGGGTACATGTTGTCCCTCTCGAAGTTGATTTGCCGCTTTGGGAGAAGTTATGTGATATCAAGATGCCCGGTCAATTACCGGTTTTGAACATTCATGAACGAGAGCAACTCAACCCGCTCAAGAATGTGCAGTATGAGACACTCACTGTTGTTCCTCTCATCGCGCAGAACGACTGTATCGGTCTGATCAATTGCTATTCAAGCAAATGCCTCGAATTTTCGTCCGAGGATCAGTTATTACTCAGCGCCATAGCTATGCAAGCTTCTCTGGCAATTCAAAATCGCCTGCTCCAGGATACACCCTCGCAAGTCAATTCTATCAAGACGTTTTTCGATGACTTGCTTTCAGGTAAGTCTGATGTCGAGGAAACACTACGAGGCCGGGCAGGCTCTCTAGGTTGCGATCTCACCACACCACACGTTATGGTTATGCTTGCAATGGCACAACTGCTCGAAAGCAACGGACAAAAGGAAACAAGCACCAACAGCGAGGAAAACCAGGTTGCTGCGTTCGGACGCTCCATGAAACTGACGAAGCGTCGTCTACAGAGTAATTATCCTGGCTCCCTACTGGATGAGCGTGAAAATAAACTCTTCTGTATTGTCCCTCTCGACGGAGACATTACCGGAGGAGGCCTGAAAAGTTGGCTGGATGATCTGGTTCGACAAACGGAGAGCGAGCAACACATCCGTATATTCGCAGGTGTAAGCAGCAGGTGTGATGATATAGCAGATTATCGCAGAGGATTCGCGGAAGCAGAGGAAGCCTTGCAGATTGGACAATGCTTCCACCCGCAAGCTCGAAGCACGTATTTCAATGACCTTGGCATTTATCGCTATCTCTACACATTTGCATGCTCGAACAAGTTGTCTGACTCCTATTTAGAGCAAATTGCTGCGATTGCTCACTATGACAAAGCGCATAAACGATCAGAATTACTGGATACCCTGGAGCTTTATCTTGAGCATGGTGGCAATATTAAGGATTCATCCGAACTGCTAGGGGTACACCGGAACACCCTGTCTCAGCGCATAGAACGCATACAATCTCTGTGTACGATTAGCATCGAGCGGTATTATAATCGATTGCCACTGCTCGCCGCTATCAAAATACACAGATTACGTGCAACAGGCAGATAAACAAACTATACCGCTATGCCTCCAGGCGCTTGCGTTCAGACAGCCTCATCAAAACATAGCCGGTTTCCAGGATCGAAGAAATTTCAATGCTGAAGGCTCGCATCTTGAGCCGCGCACGCGAGAGCACGTTGCGCACCGGCCTCATCTCTTGATCCCAGATGCCCTCGAGCTGTGCCTCATACAAACGATTTCGGCTGCGTTCAATAGTTGCCTCATTGATATTCCCATTGTTAAAACTGGCCAGTAAAACTTCATAAGGACAGTAATGTGGATGATGTTTCAGCAACGGAATAAGTACGCTAAGCTCACTGGCGGTAAACTGCTGCTCCGCAAGCAGGTAGGGGTAGGGATTGTCACGGCTATTGGCAATCAATGAAAGAGTTCCTAAAGAGAGGTTCAAGGCCATTGTATGGCCATCAGGCAACAAATCATCCAGGGAAAAATGTAAGATATCATCGTCCGTTGGCTGGATATGATAGACGGAGGCTTTCACTTTACGAAAGGATATTCTTTGCATGGCGTTACTCCTCTGTCCTGATCAGTTGTGCATCTTTGTGGATAGGCTCAACTCCCGATAATAATCAAGTAAAACAACATTGTCTTCATGAATGCATGCTGTTAACAACATTCTAGTGTACTGGACCTTCCTCGTCCCACCCCTTTCTTCTCTTTGCTTGTGGTTTGATATACCTTCAGCAGGAATACGATTTACGCACTAATGAACGTTTATTTTCTCATAACGACTTTACATATCGTTCAAATCGGCAGCGTACAAAATGTCGTTGATGCATATATATTTATTAAAAAACATGTTTATAGTATACAGATTACACAAGAAATCTGCAAAAAGCAAGAGTTTGGAGGAGAAAAGAACGAGACACTCGTAACTTTACAAAAAACGCAAAACTTCGGTTTTGCGTTAGAGGGTTGTGTGTTTGGGGATATATTTAGTCGATACTAACAGTTGATCGGTCTAAAGAGGTGGAAATATAGTATTCGTTCGTCAAGCAAATTCTTCAGATTTTAACCTGGGCGTCAGTATCAGAATATATCCTGTCTCCAAAATCGAAGAGATATCGATGCCGAACGGGCGTAACTTGATCCTTGTGCGGGAGAGCACGTTGCGTATGGGCCGCAACTGCTGATCCCAGATGTCGGCTTCGAGCGCCTCATACAAACGCTGGCGATATTGTTCAACCATTTCATCGGTGATCGTACCATTGTAGAAACTGGCGAACATGACTTCATATGGGCAATAGTGGGGGTATAGCTCGAGCAAGGGGCGCAGCAGGCTCAACTCGCTACTTGTGAATTGTTGCTGCATCTCTAATCGGGGACGATCGATGCCCCTTGAGAGGTACGAGAGGGTGCCTAGTCTTATATTTAACACTAACGTGTGGCCAGCAGGTAGTGTACCCTCTAAAGAAAAATACAGCATCTCTCCATTGTCTGATTTACACAGCTGATTGGCGATGGAGGTTTTTGCTTGAGGGAGGCACACGGTTTGCATGACAGCACTCCTTAGTTGAGTGACGCATTTGATATAACGCCTGTCAATGAGCAGTTATGAGTGACCTGGCGGAGTTTGCCACCGCCAGGCTACACTAAAATGAACGCTATTACTAACTTAATTATGTCTGGTAAACGTGTATTTATGGAACGGCATATGTTATCATTTTCTTAATCACATTAATCATTCTTTCAAATGTGTAGGGCTATTAGAAGGAAGGATGATGAGTCACACAGCGATATCCGACCCTCAACCCCGACTGCGATTAACCGAGGCCCGCATTGAACGCAATTGGTCGCAGCAAGACGTTGCTGACCGCATTGGCACCACACATCTCAACGTAAGCCGCTGGGAACGGGGCATTACGAAGCCAGGTCCCTACTTTCGCCGCAAACTTTGCTCGCTCTTCGGAAAGAGCGAGCAGGAACTGGATCTGGAATCGACTCCCGTATCGAGCGCTGCCGTACGTGCCATCACAGCCTCAGCAGATGCCGAAGCATTATTTGACCCGACCATTCCGCTGCAACCAGCCATCCGACTCGTCGGAAGGGATAACGAGCTCAACTCTCTCAAGCAACGTCTCTATGCTGGCGGCAGTGTCGCGCTGACGGCTCTCAATGGCCTGCCTGGCGTGGGCAAAACAGCCCTGGCGATTGAACTCGTCCATGACCATGAGATACGAGCGCATTTCCACGACGGCATACTTTGGGCGGCATTGGGACCCGAACCGAATATGCTGGGACTACTCTCCCGCTGGGGAGCGATGCTTGGCATATCCTCCACAGAAATGGCAAATTTGAGCGACAGCGAAGCCTGGGCCATAGCCTTACGTCGTGCCATCGGCTTGCGCTCTATGCTACTGGTCATCGATGATGCCTGGCGGATCGAAGATGCCTTGACTCTAAAAGTGGGCGGCCCCATTTGTGCTCACCTCGTGACAACGCGCTTTCCGAACATCGCGACTGCCGTGGCTACCGGCGGAGCTTCCGCAATCCAGGAACTGGGCGAAGATGATAGCATGAGCCTTTTGAGAATGCTTGCCCCGAAGGTGGTGGAGCATGAAGAACAGAAAGCGCATGATCTTGTACACGCTGTAGGCGGGCTACCTCTTGCGTTGACCCTGATGGGCAACTACCTGCGTATGCAGGCATACAGCGGACAAACTCGCCGCATCGACGCTGCTCTTAAGCGCTTGAGCAGCGCAGAAAAACGCTTTCAGATTAGCGAAGCACGCGGGCCGGTCGAGCGCCATTCCAGCCTTCCCGCTGAGGCACCACTCTCCTTACGATCCGTCTTCGCAGTCTCCGAACAGCAACTGGATGAACAGGCACGTGCAGCACTCTATGCCCTGTCCGTCTTTCCATCTAAACCAAACAGTTTTTCCGAGGAAGCCGCGCTTGCCGTTACCAACTGTATAGTAGATGTCCTCGACACTCTCTTCGATGCAGGGCTCCTGGAAAGCAGCATCTCAGGTCGTTACACCCTGCACCAGACCATCGCAGACTATGCACGATTACATTTGGAGGAGACCACGGCCTATGAGCGCCTGATTAGCTATTTCACAGACTTCGTGGAAGCGCACAAGAAGGACTATGAATTGCTCGAACAGGAAAGCAATATCATCCTTGCAACATTGGAAACAGCGTATGAGTTGGGGAAGTGGACAGCTTTGGTACGCTGTGCCTGCGCTTTTGCTCCATTTCTATTGTTGCGTGGAATGTATGCCGTGGCAGAGCAACATTTGCAGCGAGCATATGATGTGGCGATGGTGTTGGGAGATAGTTATGGTATCACAACCACTCTGTTGTATCTGGGAGAGATTGTACAGAAGCAAGGGAATTATACACAAGCTGAAAACCACTTCCAAGAAGGGTTAACGGTGGCTCGCCGGATTGGAGATAGTGAACGTACCAGTGCTCTGCTCAACGACCTTGGGTGGGTGACCTGGAAACAGGGGGACTATTCCCTTGCAGAAACATATCTGCAAGAAGGGCTGATCCTGGCACGCCAGATTGAAGATAAGGAACGTATTAGTGGTTTACTCAAGGTGCTTGGATCTGTCGTTGGTAGTAGGGGAGATTATATTCAGGAAAAAGTGTATTTGCAAGAAGGACTGGCCATCGCACGCCAAATTGGAGGTCGTGAGCAAATTTGTTCAATACTCATTAATCTAGGTGTAACAGCAGGTGAGCAAGGGGACTACGTCCAGGCGGAAATCTACTTCCAGGAAGGGCTGACCCTCGCACGTCAAATTGGAGACCGTGAATTAATGAGTATCCTGCTTAGTAATCTCGGAGAGGTAGCAGGAGCCCAGGGGAACTACGTCCAGGCGGAAATCTACTTCCAGGAAGGGCTGACCCTCGCACATCAAATCGAGCATCGTGAATGGATCAGTGTTCTGCTCAGTAACCTGGGATTAACATCATGGAAGCAGGGGAACAATATACTGGCAGAAGAGTATTTCCAGGAAGGATTGTCTATAGCTAGACAGATCGGCAGACCTCAGATTACTGCCAATGTCCTAAATGAGTACGGCAACTTTTACCTGCATCAGCAACGGATAGAGGCGGCTGAAGCTATATTTCATGAGATACTTACCACTATTCGTGAGGGAGACCAGGATCTGATCGCACTTGCACAATATGGACTTGCACGAGTTAACGCTTTTAAAGGTAACATTCAGGAGGCTCGGAAGCTCGGAGAAGCCAGTGTAGCTTCCCTAGAAGCACTAGGACATCGTAATGCGGAGCAGGTGAGATATTGGCTTTCCTCCATCACACTCTGAATAAGAAAAGGGTTCAAAGAGTTACGTTATGTTTTTCGTAACTCTTTGAACCCCTGAAATGTGCAGTTTTAGTTATCAGTGTCGAATGAAAAAGTCAGGTGCTAAGCCGTGAGGCGCTATGATTTGAATTGGCGAGCTGCCTGGCCCTGCGGCGTGACTAGCAAGCACAGGCGATAGCACAAAATACGTTGCAATCACTACGAGTACCACTAGCGGCAATATCCATCGAATGATTCTTTTGAGCATCAGTCTTCCTTTCGTTTCATCCCGTACGGCATCTAGAGGGCATTGAGCGTTTAGGCCGCACTGAATGAACGGGCACCCCACAACGGAGATCCCCATAGAGAACAGCATGTAGAGTCGAGAAGTTTTTTTAGGTGAGCAAAACCGTAAGGCTCTTTTGTGTCGGTACCGACCAAGAAAAGATAGTATAAGAAAATTTCAATTATTTCATTTTTGCGACTTATACCAGTTAAAAGTACTATGAACCTCATGGAGTCGGTAATAGAGACCGTAATGGCAATCGCATGGAGAATTAGTACTTTCTGTGCCCATGGACAATCAATGTTGAAGAACAGCAAAAAGTCATTATATTCAACAGCAGGGAGAAAGTCCTTCGTATCCGCTGAAAGTTGACAGTCATTTAGAGGGCTGATTCGAAAAGCCTGACAATTGTATTTTGCGCCGTGTCAAATTTTATGGATACGAGGGACAAAGCGTCACATAAGATAGGAATGTTCACTACAGGCAAACAAAAACGAGGGAGAAACAGAGAGCATGAATCTTCACTGGTTTAAGCACCACACATGCCCCGAGGATGAGGAAGAGGCAACGTTGCTGGTGGATGTCGAGACAGAGTCTGTCCCGACGACGGACGAGGATGGCAATCTCTTGTACTATTGTACTGAGGGCCAGCACATCTTTTCTGTTGATGAGGATGGTAGAGCCAACCCGAGTGAAAGTCGTAAGAGGCGTTGATCGATGTGAAGGAAAGGAGGTTGGATGCGACAGGGCGAGAAACCGATCGGTTTCTCGCCCTGTCGCATGTGGAGTGGCTGATTGGCGATTTCCTTATCAGAACAAAGGCTGTTGAATGAGTTTGGTACAATCTCTATCGGTTGAGTGAGAAGCGCTCGTAGCGCGGCTCAAACGCCATGCAGAGCAGCGAGGTACTTCGCGAAGAGCGGGTGCCAGAACTGGTAGGTGATGGAGGTGACTGCGCCATCTTCCATGAGCAGTCCCGCATGGAGTGCCTCTTCGAGGAGGTCGAGCGTGGCCTCTTCGTCGTACTCTTCGTACAATGATGTGAGCTGACCCAACTCAAACGGGCCTCCAAGCGCGGCAGCCTTTCCCAGAAGTACCCGGCACGCCTCACTCAACTGAGCGAGGCGGTGTTGAAAGACATCGAGAACTCCAGCAGGAAGTGCGGGATGAACATGAGCGTGTACCTCTACTTTGAACCCCTCTGCGGGTTCACTTGCCCTTTTGTCCAGGTTCCAATGGCGTGCCAGTTCTTCGGCAAACAGGGGATTGCCCGCTGCTTGCGTTTGGATACGCTGCACCGAGGCCTTTGGCAGCGGACTCACCAGCGTGCCGATCTGCTGCTCGGTGAGCGGCCCAACGAGCAGGGAAGCTATGGCCTGTTCGCGACGCAGGTTCGTGAAGAGCGTGTTCAGGGGATGTGAGGGGGCAAGTTCATACTCCCGGTAGGTGCCGACGAGCAGGACGCGCTGGCGGTCGAGGTGGCGCGCCAGGTAGGCGAGCAGTTCTAGGCTGTGTTCATCGGCAGCGTGCAGATCGTCCAGCACCAGCAGGATCGGGTGAATCCTGCTCAACATGCCCAACAGTTCCAGAGTCGCCTCCCAGATGCGCAGGCGCTCGTGTTCTTCAGGTGGGAGCAGAGCACTTGCGTAGGCGGAGGATGTGCGCGGCTCGGAAGCGTGTTCCGGTACGAGCGCCGCGAGCCGTTCGCGTATGGAACGGTAGTGGCGTGCCTCGGCTGATGCAGCATCCAGGAGAGGGCCTTCTGCGGTGCGCGTCCCGCTTTGGGTCATGGCGTCTTCATACGTGCAACCCTTGAGCAGGGTGCCCAGTATCACTCGCCAGAGACCGTATGGAATTTGCTGGCCACCCTGCCCCACACAACGGCCCAGCCCTGCGTGTGTGCCTCTTTGCTCAGTTCCTCCGCCAGGCGTGTCTTGCCGATGCCCGGCTCGCCCTGGAGCAGGACAACGTGCTCTTGCCTGGCGGGAGCAGGTCCACTTAGAGGTGCCTGCCCCTGACTCTCCCCCTGTGCAGGCGAGGCGAGGTGTGCCTGTTTCCCGCCTGACCTGTCAGCATCGTGATGCGTACTCGCGGAGTTACCAGGCGGGGTTCCGACCAGGGCAAGCATGACCAGGCGGAGCGCGTCGAGTTCCCGTTCGCGCCCAGTGAGCGGGTGCGTTGGCGTTCGAACCGGTTGCAGTGGCGGGCGGAGAAACGAGAGGCCCTGGCGCTTTGGCGGGTTTTGTGGGACGTCAGCCGTCGCATTGGTATCCTGCATTCGCTCGTGTGGGACACTCGGGAAAGGCAGCCCATCGCGAGGTGCCATCCCCGTAACATACGAGGTAGGCATGTGGCCCTGCCGCAGGTCCCTGTAGAGGGCGCGGGTCTCGGGTAATGGCTCGCTCTCTTCGTCTCGCCGCAGCATCAGCGCGTGCTGCCGATAGACCTGCAAGGCCTCGCCCCGTCGATTCAAACGCATCAAAAGGAGCATCAACTGCTGCACCGCTGTTTCATCCGTTGGATCGTCGGCGCGCAGTCGATCGAGCGCCTGGATGGCTCCGACGAGGTCGCCTCGCTCCGCACGCAAGTGTACCAGGGTAAACAGCAAGTTGGTCCAGCCACGCCGCAGTGCCTCGCGGCGTGGCGCCGCCCATTCCGCATAGAGTTCTTCCTGCAGATAGATCCCGCCGTAGAGTGATACCGCCTCTTCGAGGATGCGTTCTGTGAGCTGTGGGGAGGCGGCGTCCTTTGCATCCTTGAGTAGGGCTTCGAAGGCGTCGGCATCGACCCACACCAGATCCTGGCCGGCCAGTACGAAGGTGTCGTGCTCCAGGCGCAGCAGGTGCGATTCAGCAGGTCGCGCCAGCTCTGGTTCGAGGATCAGGCGCAGTTCACGCACGGCCCCATGCAGGCGATTGGCTGCCGTGTCACTATCCAGGTCTGGCCAGAGCGCCTCCATCACCTCCTCTCGTCGCAGTCGATAGTCCCGGCTGCTCAGGAGGCACCCCAACAGGGAGCGGGCGCGTTGGCGCTCCCAGGTGCTGCTCTGGCAGGCTTTCCACGCAGTTCCGACTTTCCGTTCAACGCGAAACTCGCCGAGGGAGTAAATGCGTACCTCCTGGCTCTCCCTGTAGAGAGAGCGCCACAAGTCCTGCTGGCGCGTCTTTTTCGCTTTGGTGCCCATCTCTTGATGCTTTGCTCGTTTCATAGTTCTTCTGGGTATTTTACCCTATCAAACGTTATCTGGGTCAGCTTTCTATGTCTCCAGGGCACTTTTGCAGTTCAAGTTGGATCGTGTGGAGTGCCTTCTGGAGGCTCTCGATAATGCTAATCGTTTCAATGGGATTAACGACACCTTCGCGTTCCTCTTCATTGACGGCCTCTTTCAGCAGATTTATTTCGTGCACAAGGTGTGCATGTTGATGATGTAACCTGGCATATGTATCATTGTCATTGTTAAAAGTGTTTGTCTCCCTCTTGACTAAAAGTACTCTTGCACCTGTATCAGGAGAACCGGCACCTCGGAGTATTGCAAGAACTTCTCGCTCATGCTTCTCATCAGGTGTTGCTGCCTATCATCGTGCCCACGAGCGATCATGACGAC
>WNGI01005380.1_pt1 | contig 11523 bp, 6 predicted proteins | sample 5400621 | NCBI WGS metagenome assembly WNGI01 (sample SAMN13153374, study PRJNA577476) | soil metagenome | isolation source: 20 cm soil or saprolite under Garry oak tree replicate 1 | place: USA:California | collected 2016-06-15
GCGGCCAGGGTGATCACGACGAACATCAGGCCGGTCAGGCCGCCGGCCGAGGAGCCGACGATGACGTAGAAGCTTTCCCACTGCGAGAGAATCGTGTGCGCTTGTATTTCCATGGGTCCTCGCGTTTAACTTGAGGCATCTCGTTGGCTGTCAAGCACTGACATCTTGCGCGCTCGCGGTCGATGTGACTAGAGCCGGCCCAGAAGCACAGCCTCCCAGAGTCTAGGTCTCGATAACGCAGTGGCACCTTCGCTCGCAGCGAGCTTCCTGCTCGCTGCGAAGCTCGAGACTTTGGCCGTCAACCTAGAGGCACCGATGTTCGCCGTTCTCGTGTTGCTTGGTTTGGCGATGCAGCATCCCGAAGCGATGTCGATGAAGATGACAGATCCGCTCGGCATTTCCATGGAACGTATGGGCTCGGGTACGACGTGGATCCCCGACGCGGTGCCGCTGCCGGCACGCCATAAAATGGTCGGGTCGTGGCTCGTGATGCTGCACGGTTTTGGATTCGTGCAATACGACAAGCAGGGCGGCCGGCGTGGCGATGAGCAGCTCGGCTCGCTCAACTGGGCGATGCTCATGGCGAGCCGAGATTTGCTCGGCGGCCGGTTCCAGGCGAGAACGATGTTGAGTCTCGACCCCGCGACCGTCACCAACCGCGGCTACCCGCTGCTGCTGCAAAGTGGCGAGAGCTATCGCGGCCAGCCGCTGGTCGATCGCCAACATCCGCACGACTTCTGGATGGAATTGGCGGTGATGTACGAGCGGGGGCTGTCGCGAAACATCGGCGTAGCGGTCTATGCCGCGCCTTCCGGTGAGCCGGCGCTCGGCCCCGTCGCTTTCATGCACCGGCCGTCGGCCATGGATAATCAGGCCGCGCCGCTATCGCACCATTGGCAAGACGCGACGCATATCAGCTTCGGCGTCCTGACCGCTGGGATATTCGGACACCATTGGAAACTGGAAGGCTCCGCCTTCAATGGCCGCGAGCCGAATGAGGAGCGTTGGGGATTCGATCGGATCCGCCTGGATTCCTACGCCGGACGATTCACCGTACACGTCGATTCGAGTTGGGTCGTTGCGGCAGGGTACGGCTTCCTGAAGAGTCCCGAAGCATTGAATCCTACCGAGTCCGAGCACCGCGTCACCGCCTCCGTATTACACGGCCGGAAACTGGGCATGCACGGTCAAATCGCGACAGCGGTCATTTGGGGGGCCAACCGTCGGTCTGGACGGACCACGCATTCCGCGCTGGCCGAGAGTGAAGCGGTGCTGGATCGCAGCAATACGATTTTCGGTCGTCTCGAACTCGTGCAAAAGTCGGCCGAGGATCTGGTCCTGCCTTCCGGACCCGGAGGCTTCGCACCTGATTCGACGTTCACGGTCAGCGTGTTGTCGGTCGGATACATTCGCGAAGTGGTTCAGACGTCCAACGCAACGCTTGGCCTGGGATTCCAGGCAACGATGAACCTGGTTGCGACAGGGCTGCAGCCGTTCTACGGATCTCGGACTCCGGTCGGAGGGATGCTGTTCCTACGCATTCGCCCGCGCCACGGTCCGCATGGAATGCCGGGCGCCGCTATGCCGATGTAGGCTGCGGCGAGACGTGGCGGCCTAGACCGGTCGCGGGCGCCGTCCCAGCAGCTGCGCATTCACGGCCACGATGACCGTGGACGCCGACATGAAGACCGCACCGAGCGCGGGCGAGAGCAGGATGCCGGTCGCTCGATACAGCACGCCCGCTGCTAGAGGAACGGCCACGGCGTTGTATCCCGTCGCCCACCACAAGTTCTGTACGATCTTTCGGTAAGTGGCTCGTGCGAGCCCAATGATCGCGGGTACATCTCGTGGGTCTGAACGGACGAGCACGATGTCCGCGGATTCGATCGCGACGTCGGTGCCCGCCCCGATCGCGATGCCCACATCGGCTTCGACCAGCGCCGGCGCGTCGTTGACGCCATCTCCGACCATCGCAACCGTCAGTCCACGCGCCTTGATCTCACGAATTTTCGCCGCCTTCTGATCTGGCAGCACCTCGGCGAAGTATTCGTCCAGCTTCAACTCCTGCGCAACCCAGCGCGCAACCGGCGCCGCATCGCCGGTGAGCATCATGGCACGGATACCCATCCCCTTTAATCGGCCGAGCGCTTCGCGCGCTTCTGGACGAATGATGTCGGCCAGAGCGACGGCACCTGCGACCTTGTCGTCGATGAGGACGTACACAACGGTCTTGCCCTGCTCGGCTATGCGACGCACGCGGGGTTCATCCGCCGTAAGACGCTGTTCTTTGAGGTATCCAGGACTCACAACGGCGACTTTCGACCCATCCACGACGCCGCGCGCCCCCTTTCCGGGGATCGCAGCCACATCACCTGGAGCCGGGTAGCTGACACCACGCTCTCGTGCGGCGCCCACGACACCGGCCGCGATGGGGTGCTCTGAGCGGCTCTCGATCGCGGCAGCGAGGCGCAGCACGTCTTGCTCGCTGCGACCATCGAGTGAGATGATGTCGGTCACGCCGAACCGCCCTTCGGTCAGCGTTCCGGTCTTATCGAAGACGATTGCATCGAGCGCACGAGCGCGCTCGAACGCCGCGCGATCGCGAATCAGCAACCCGCTCCGCGCCGAGAGTGCCGTCGAAACGGCAACGACGAGCGGGACGGCCAAGCCCAGCGCGTGGGGGCACGTGATCACCATGACGGTCACCATGCGCTCCAGCGCGAAATCGAGCTGGCGTCCCGCCAGCAACCACGCGGCCAGCGTTACGGTGCCTGCGAAGATCGCGGTGATGGTGAGCCACAGCGCGGCCCGGTTGGCCAGATCCTGGGTACGGGAGCGCGTTTCCTGTGCGCGCCGGACCAGATCGATGACCTGTGACAGGTACGTCTCCGCGCCAGTCCGTGTCACGCGCACGGTGACTGCCGCCTCGCCATTCACTGCCCCGCCGAGCACGTCGTCTCCCACACCTTTCTCAACAGGCTGGGACTCCCCCGTGAGCAACGCCTGGTTGATCGTGGTACGGCCATCGGTGATCGTGCCGTCCGTGGGGATTTTTTCGCCGGGCTTCACAAGGACGCGATCGCTGGACTGCAGCATCGTGAGCGAGACGTCTTCGATCGATCCGTCAGAGCGAAGCCGATGAGCTTCGGACGGCAGTAAGCGCACCAGCTCCTCGAGCGCGCGGGAGGCGCCCATTACGGAGCGCATCTCGATCCAGTGGCCCAGCAGCATGATGTCGATGAGCGTCGCGGTTTCCCAGAAGAACACTGTGCCGCGCACGCCGAACACGACGGCCGCGCTGTAGAGAAAGGCCACGCTGATCGCCAGGCCGACGAGCGTCATCATGCCCGGCAGCTTTTTTCGCAGCTCGGCCACGAGCCCCGTGAGGAACGGCCAACCGCCGTAGAAGTAGACGGCTGACGCGAAGCCGAACTCGACGTACCCCGCCCCCGGGAACGCGAGGACTCCGCGGAGCCCGAGGAGATGCTGGAGCATCTCGGACGTCGCCAGCACCGGAATGGTCAGCGCCAGCGAGATCCAGAAGCGGCGCCGGAAATCGTCCACCATGGAGGCGTGACCGGCGTGTCCCCCGTGCCCTGCCGACGCCGGGGCGTGCTCGTGATGCTGATGGTTCATGTGCGCGCCATTCCTCGCCGCCACAGGTAATACAGGACCGGAATGACCACGAGTGTTAGCACCGTCGATGTCACCATCCCTCCCACCATCGGCGCCGCGATCCGCTTCATGACGTCCGCTCCCGGCCCGTGACTCCAGAGCACCGGCACGAGCCCCAGCATGATGGCGAGCACAGTCATCAGCTTCGGCCGCACGCGATTTACCGCACCATGTTCGATCGCCGCCACCAGAGACGCATCCCGCATCCCGCTTCCCACATCCCGCTCCTTCCACGCGTGATCCAGATAGACCAGCATGACGACTCCGGTCTCCGCCGCCACGCCCGCCAGCGCGATGAACCCCACGGCGACCGCAATCGACAGGTTGTAACCCAGCAGCCACATCATCCAGACGCCCCCGACCAGCGCGAACGGCAGCGAGAGCATCACGATCGCCGTCTCGGCGACCGCGCCGAACGTGAGATATAGAAGAAGGGCGATGATGGCGAGCGTGAGTGGGACGACAACGCGCAGACGGGCCTGTACCCGCTCGAGTGCCTCGTACTGACCGCTCCACCGCAACCAGTATCCCTTGGGGAGGTTCACTGCGCGGTCCACCAGCGCTCGCGCGGCGTCGACATAGCTGCCGACATCGCGGCCACGCACGTCGATGGAGACCTGATCGTAGAGGTAGCCGCCTTCGCTGCGAATCATCGCGGCCCCGGGGCTGAAGGAGATGCTCGCCACCTGGCCCAACGGCACTTGGGGCCCGTCCGGACGACCCACGAGGATTCGCGCGATCTGGTCGGGATCGTCCCGGAAATCCGGCGCGTAGCGCACCGCGACGGGATAGCGCTCGCGGCCTTCGACCGTCGTCGTCACCTCCTCACCGCCCAGCGCCAGACTGATCACCTGCTGCACATCGCCGGTGGTGAGCCCGTAGCGGGCCAGCGCGTCGGCGTCGGGCCGGATGTCGAGATACCGGCCGCCAAATGAGCGCTCGGCATACACGCTCGCCGTCCCGCGCAGCGGCGCGAGCGTCCGTTCGATGTCCTGCCCGATGCGTTGGATTGTGGCGAGGTCTGGACCGAAAATCTTCACGGCCAGCGTCGTCCGCACGCCCGTCGAGAGCATGTCGGTGCGGTTCTTGATCGGCATCGTCCAGGTATTGACGGCGCCCGTAAGCCTGAGCTGTTGATCCATTTCCGCGATCAGGCGATCCTGCGTCAGCCCCCGTCGCCACTCCGCTGCGGGTTTGAGATTCACCACCGTCTCCACCATGGAGATCGGCGCCCAATCGGTCGCCGTATTGGCGCGACCGGCCTTGCCCCAAACCGACGCGACCTCGGGGAACGTCATGAGGATGCTATCCTCGACGCGCAGCAAGCGGCGCTGCGTCGTGAGCGAAACGGCCGGTAGCGTGTTCGGCATGTACATCAGCGAGCCCTCACGCAGCGGCGGCATGAACTCGCTGCCGAGGCCGGAGAATGGCAGCAACGTGACCAGCAGAATCGCGGCGGCGCCGCTGAGCACGAGCCAGCGTCTTTGCAGCGCCCACTGGAGAATCGGCCGGTAGACGCGAATCGCCCAGCGATTGACCGGGTTGTCCGCCTCGGCGCGGATCGTTCCCTTCACGAACCAACCCATCAACACCGGGATCAAAGTGACCGAGAGCAGTGCCGCCGCCGCCATCGCGAACGTCTTGGTGAGCGCCAGCGGCCGGAACAGCCGGCCCTCTTGATCCTCCAGCGTAAACACCGGCAGGAACGACAGCGTGATGATCAGCAGCGACATGAACAGCGCCGGCCCCACTTCGCGCGCCGCCGCGAGCACCCGCTCCCAGTGCGGCCGCTCAGGTTCGTGCTCGATGTGCTTGTGCAAGTTCTCGATCATCACGATCGCCGCATCGATCATCGCGCCGATCGCGATCGCGATGCCGCCGAGACTCATGATGTTGGCGTTGATCCCGATCCAGCGAATCAGAGCGAGCGCGATGAGGATTCCGAGCGGCAACGTCGCCAGCGCCACGAGGGCGCTGCGCGTGTGGAGCAGGAAGAGGGCGCAGACGAGCCCGACGATGATCGACTCCTCGATCAGCGTGCGCCACAACGTCTTGATGGAGCCGTGGATCAAGTCCGAGCGATCGTAGGTCGGAACAATGCGGACGCCGGCCGGCAAGGCGGGCGTGATTTCGGCGATGCGCTGCTTCACGGCGTTGATCACCCGCAGGGCGTTCTCGCCGTAGCGCATGACGACGACGCCGCCGACCGCCTCGCCCTGTCCATTCAACTCCGCGATGCCGAGGCGCAGATCGGGGCCGATAGTCACTCGCGCGATATCGCCGACCCGGACCGGCCGGCCGTCCTTCCCTGCCCCCACGCCGACCTTCGCGATGTCGTCCACGCCGCGGAAGTAGCCCAGGCCCCGAATCGCGTAGTCCGACCCTGCCACCTCGACCGTCCGCGCGCCGACGTCCTGATTCGCACCGCGCACCGCCTCGACGACCTGTCGCGCTTCGACGCCGTACGCGAGCAGCCGTGCCGGATCGAGCAGCACCTGATACTGACGCACGTAACCGCCCAGGCTCGCGACTTCGGCGACACCGGGCACGGACTGCAGCGCGTAGCGCACCTGAAAATCCTGAATGGAGCGAAGTCGGTCTGGTGCGTAGCCCTGTCCCTCGAGGGCATACTGATAAACCCAGCCCACGCCGGTTGCGTCGGGGCCAAGGCGCGTCTTGGCGCCCGCGGGAAGGCGGCTCTGGATCGCATTCAGGTACTCGAGCGCTCGGGAACGGGCCCAGTAGAGATCGGTCCCGTCCTGGAAGATCACGTACACGAATGACGAGCTGAACATCGACTGTCCCCGCACCGCTTTGACGCGCGGCACGGACAGGAACTGCGTCACGAGCGGATAGGTCACCTGATCTTCGACGACCTGCGGTGCCTGTCCCACATAGTCGGTGTAGACGATGACTTGGGTATCCGACAAGTCGGGGATCGCATCCACCGGCATCGAGCGCAGCAACCATACACCAGCGACGAGGACGAAGAGCGCGGCGAGCGCGACGAGCTCGCGTCGTCGGATGGCCCAGGCAATCACTTGTTGGATCATGGCCGCCTCACCCTTCCCCCGTCCCCCTTCCCCGCTTCCATGCCGCCCATGTTGAGTCCCATTCCCATCTGGAGCATCAGGCCCTGGATCGCGGCGGCGAGGTTCGACTCCGAGTCGAGCAGATAGGTTGCCGACGCGACGACTTCATCGCCCGGCTGTAGTCCCTGCACGATCTCGATGAGCGAGTCGCTCCGGGCACCCACGCGGACCGCTCGCGGCACGAACCGTCCGTCGCCGCGATTCACAAAGACGAGATCTCTTGTCCCGGTCGGAAGCACCGCCGTGAGCGGTACGCTGACGGCGTGGCGGCCGCCCTGCGACAGCTCGGCGGTCGCATACATTCCCGGCCGCAGCACACCGGCGCGGTTGGCGACCTCGACGCGCGCCGTGAGCGTGCGCGTCTTCTCGTCGAGCTGGGGATAGATGAACGTGACCGATCCCTGAAATGTCCGGCCTGGGAGCGCCTCGACGAGAATGGAGGCGGGCGTTCCCACACGCACCGCCGCCGCATCCTGCTCGAAGATCGCAACGTCCACCCACAGCTCGCTGCGATCGGCGATGAGAAACAGATTCATCCCCGCCTGCACCGCCTGGCCTTCGATGACGTTCTTCTGTATGATCTCGCCGGAGCGGGGGGCCCGTAGCGTGAGCGTCCGCGTGACCGCGCCCCGCGCCTCGAGACTGTCGATCTGGTCGGCCGCAATGTCCCACAACAGCAGCCGGCGGCGCGCGCTCGCCGCGAGTGTGTCATCTCGCAGCCGCCGAGCCAGCAGATACTCCTCTTGCGCGCTGACGAGGTCGGGCGAGTACAGCGCGAGCAACGGCTCACCGGCGCTGACCGGCTTGCCGACATAGTCGGCGTAGAGCTTCTCGACCCAGCCGTTGATCCGCGCATTGACATAGGCCTGCCGCGGCTCGGCGTACTTGAGCACGCCCACGGCACGCACCGACGTCGCGATGGGTCGATCAGTCGCCCGCGCGAACGTGATGCCGAGGCGCGCCGCGTCGGCGCGATTGATCGGCACACCACCGGAATCCGCGCCCTGGGACATTTCCGGCATGTCCGCCATCGATTGCGGCGGAGTCTGCTGCTTGCGGCACGCGCTCAACCCGAGCAGACCACCGAACAATGCCATGAGTATGCGTTTCACGGCTGCTCCTGTGCGGTCAATTGCCGCAGCTTGACGAGTTGGGTTTGGTAGTCAGCGGCGACCGCCGCGGTCTCGAGCTCCGCCCGATACCGCACGTCCTCGACCGAGAGCAGGGTAAGGAATTCCGCGCGCCCGACCTGATAACTCCGCAGCACCGACTCGACGGTGCCCTGAGCGGCTGGGATGACACGGTCCACGAGCAGCACGAGGCGTTGTTGTGCCGCTGCGACGCGCGCCGCCGTTGCGGTGACGTCGCGACTCAGTTGCAGTTCCGCATCGCGCAGCTCCGCGCCGGCCGCCACCGAATCCGCGTGCGCGGCGTCGGCCAGGCGATGCTGCTTGCGTGACGCCCACAGCGGCAGCCGGATCCCGACGAACGCGGAGAAAAAGTCCGGAAAGTTGAAGTTGAACGCGCGAGGCCTGTAGCCGTACCGCAACATCAGCGTGAAATCGGGACGGCCCTCGAGACGTTGGACCTGAACCATCCGCGCCGCTTCATCGACCGCGGCGCGTCGCGCGGCGAGGCGCGGATGCGCGGTGAAAGCCAAAGCGACTAACGAATCGGGCGACGACAGCGGCCCGGCGGCGGCCCGCACGGCCGCCGCATCGATCGGGGCGACCGGCACTGCGTCGTCCGCGGCGTGGTTGCGCAGCGCGTTGACCGACGCGAGCGCGCTCACGCGATCGCCCTCCGCCGCCAGTGCGTCCAGTTGCAGCCGATCGCGCGCCAGCTTCGCCTGGAGCGGATCGCTCTGCGGGGCGGCGCCGGTGGCGTACCGCGTCGTGCTGAGCTGCACCGCCGCGTCGAGCAGCGTCCGTTGGCGCCGCAGACTCGCGAGCGCCGACACCGCGTATTGCAGTCGGTAGTAGGCATCGGCCATGAGCGCGGCGATCTCCCGGCGGGTCACGTGCTCTTCTGCGCGAGCTCCCTCCGCGGCCGCCGTGGCCGCGCCCGTCCGTGCGCCGAGGCTGCCTGGCCAGGGCACCGTCTGGCTCAGCTCGGCGTCGAGCTCGGTGAAGTCGCTGCGGTTGAACTCGAAGCGCGGCAGCATCAGGTCCATCACACCGGCGGTGAGCGTCGGATCGGGCAGTGCTCCGGCGGGACGAATGCGGAGCGTAGCGGCGCGGGCCGTTGCCTGCCGTTGAGCGATGCCGGGGTTCTGCGCGAGCGCCTCGGACACCAGGGCGTCGAGCAGCGAATCGCGTTGCTGCGCGACAAGCGGCGGCACCGCGCTCATGAGCACGGCAAGCCAGAGGAATCGACGGATGTTCATGCCTCTCTCCATCCAACAATCCCGGCAAAGTGGCCGGGGCCGACACACCACTACTGTTGAGAGAGGCTAGGCTTGGGGCGGCGGGGGAAGCGGCGGCGCGGGATCGCGGGGGTGTGAGTCGGCTACCGACGGAACCTCGGTACGATGGACCGGGCTGGTGGCAAGGCTGATGCGAACAGTAACCGCCACCGCGTTTGGAACGACGGCGCACAAGGCGGAATTCGGACACGAAGAGGGCATCGCCGCCATCAGCGCTGGTCCACCCGGGCTATGCTGCGCTGCTTGCTCGCAGCCTGCCGCCGCGTCAGACGAATTGGCGCAGAGCAGCGGCAGGCCCAGTGGAGACACCTGCGCGACCAACACAATGACGGCGACGATCCTCAAGGCTACCGGCATCACGTCCAATATATCGCTAATGCGACATCATCGTATTCGCCCAGCGATCCACCCGAGCGCGCTGCTCATCGGTGAGTACACCCCTCGCTTGGGCGGCGGCAGACAGCATGGCCCATTGCGCGCGTCCCATGGCGCTATGCGCCGCCTGGAAATGCATCTTCACCGCCCCGGTATCGGGCGTCGCGACCATGAGCGCTTGCCCCACGCCGTCCATGTGGGCTTTCGCTTCGGCCGCAGCGGCATCGTGAGTGCTCTGCGCGGCGTCGCGCAGCGCGGTGAGACGGGTGACTTGTTGTGGAGTGAGGTTGAGCGAGTCTTTGCGGGCGAGCAGATGATCTGGGGTGAAGGCCATGGCGCGCATCATCGGCGCCATCATCTGCTCCATTTGCCGCATATGATCCGCCATCGACTGATCGTGCCCCATCAGTTGGGGCTGCTGCGCGGCGAGCGGCGCGGCCGCGAGCATCAAGGCCGCCAATCCAGATCTACACGTCATACGCTCCCTCCTTTGGCTCGAAGCTTACACGAGGGCCAACGATTGCTGTTAAATATCACTCCACAAATGAGTTTTCTCCACCGCTCGATTGAGCCGCGCGTTGCGGCCAATGGCGGCCGGTCCGGATTCCGGCTGCTGCCGACCGGCCTCGATGCGTTCGTCGCGCGCGCGATCCTGATCGAGCGCGCCGAACAGACGCTCGACCTGCAGTACTACATCTTCCACGCCGACACGACCGGCTCGCTCGTGATCGACCGGCTCATCGCGGCCGCCGATCGCGGCGTGCGGGTGCGCCTGCTGCTCGACGACTGGGGCACGCTCGAAAAGAAGGATGACGACGTGGCGGGGCTCGATGCCCACCCCAACATCGAGATCCGGCTGTTCAATCCCTACCGGCATCGCTCGCGCCTGCTGCGGCTGGCCGAGCTGCTCACGAGCTTCACCCGGGTCAACCGCCGCATGCACAACAAGCAGCTGATCGCGGACGGCATCGCCGTGGTGCTGGGCGGGCGCAACATCGGGGACGAGTACTTCAGTCTGGGCGAGCTCGACTTTCAGGACATCGACGTGCTGGGTGGCGGTCCCGTCGCCGGGCAGTCGGGTCGCAGCTTCGACGCATACTGGAACAGCAAGTTCGCTGTGCCGATCTCTCAGCTGGGCCACTTCACCCCAGACCCGGCCATGTTCACCACGCGCCGGGCGCAGCTCCGCGACCGCTGTGCTCAGCTGCAGGAAACGGCATACGCCCGCGCCCTCGCCGGCTCGGCGCTCGCGACCGAGCTGCGGACGCACACCCTGCACCTCGACTGGGCGGAGGCGAAGGTCATCGCCGACCCTCCCGACAAACTCACCAAACCGGTGGGCACGCGGAGTGAGACCTATCTCGGCGGCCAAATCTCCCCGTACGTTCGCGCCGTGCGGTCCGACCTGCTCGTGGTGTCGCCGTACTTCGTACCGGGCAAGGAGGGGGTGGCCTTCTTCGGCGAGCGGCGCAAGGGCGGCGTGAACGTGCGCGTCTTGACCAATTCGCTGGCCGCGACGGACGTGTGGCTGGTCCACGCCGGCTACATGAAGTACCGGCGTCCGCTGCTCGACGAGGGGGTCCGGCTGTACGAGCTGCGACCCGAGGCAGCGGGCGGAGGCACCAGGAGACCGCGGGCCAAGGCGTTCATCGGCTCCTCCCGGGCGAGCCTGCACGGCAAGACGTTCGTCTTCGATCGCACCTCGGTCTTTATCGGCTCGGTCAATCTCGATCCGCGCTCGCTCGAGCTGAACACGGAAGACGGCGTGCTCGTCAGCAGCGAGGAGCTCGCGGGCCACGTGGCGGAGCTGTTCGAACGGTGGTCGAGTCCCGCCCTGGCGTACGAAGTGACGCGGGGCAGGAATGGCGGCCTGCAATGGACCGGCGGCTACACCGACGAACCCGAGGCGGGATTCTGGCGGCCGATCGGCGCGAAACTGTTTTCGCACTTGCCCAT
>WNGI01017570.1_pt1 | contig 11522 bp, 10 predicted proteins | sample 5400621 | NCBI WGS metagenome assembly WNGI01 (sample SAMN13153374, study PRJNA577476) | soil metagenome | isolation source: 20 cm soil or saprolite under Garry oak tree replicate 1 | place: USA:California | collected 2016-06-15
GTATTCATCTGTTCCCGAGCCATCAGTGTCCCTTGCGGCGTACCGCCGCGACTCCTGGTAACGTCTCACGTTTGGGAAAGGACGCGGGTGGCGGAACGCCGCGCGCTACGCGCGCGACATGCGCGATCCGCTGGATCACCGTGATCACGGAGACGAACGCGAGCACGGACACGATATAGAACAGCAAGACGCCTGGGCGCCCCGGCCCTTCCCCGAACACCAATGCGGGCAGGCCGAGAAAGAGAATCCGCTCCGCGCGTGCCGCAATACCCACTTTGCACTCGACGCCGAGCCCTTCCGCCCTCGCCCGCGTGTACGAGACGAGCAGCGACGCGACGAGCGCGATCAATCCCGCCGCGAACGCGGTCGGCACGAGCTCCAGCGGCAGCGGACCGGTCAGGAAGTAGATGATCAATCCCGTGAAGACCGCTGCCTCGCCGATCCGGTCGACCGTCGAGTCGTAAAACGCGCCGAACGTGGTCATCATAGCGCCCTGACGCGCGACCTGACCGTCGAGGATGTCGAACACCCCGCTCAGCAGCAGCAGCCCCCCTCCCAGCCGGACCTTGCTGAGTCCGAACGCAATGCCCGAGCCAATCAGCACCAGGGTACCGAGGGTCGTAATTGCGTTCGGATGGATGCCGCCGCGAATCAAGGCGCGCACCAGCGGGCCGGTCAATCGGACAAAACCGTCCTTGACGCTCTGGGGGATGACATTCATGCCCGGGAGAAGCTAATCGCCGGCCGCAGGGGCGGTAGGTCTAAAACCCTTGATTTGCTGGAACATGCACCAATGGGCAATGCGCCGGCTAATACTCCTTCAGCAAATACTTCGCCCGCATTGCGCGGAAGCGTACGAGATCGGCGTCCCACGACCCCCAAGCCGCGGGCGCGAGGTTCCCCGCCTCGATGGCCGCCCGGAGCTCCGGTCCCGCGGCGAGCCGGTCAAAGCTCTGCGCGCGGAACTCGAATTGCGTGGGATGCGTCGCGCGGATGGCCACAAGGAGCGCGACGGCGAGCTTCGTGGGATCGTACCGGGTCCGGTCAGTCACGTGGACTCGCACCCCGTGCAGCGCGATGCCCGCGTATTTCCCGTCGGTGGGCGCGACGGGCGTGAAGACGGCCGGCGTGATTTCCACGCCGGCGAGCGCCGCTGGATCCAGCCGCTTGAGGACCTCCGTGGGATTCAGCCACGGTGCGCCAAGGACCTGAAACGCCATCCCGGTGCCGCGGCCGACGGAGACGTTCGTACCCTCGAACAGGCAGAGGCCGGGATAATGAAGGGCGCTCTCGAGATCGGGCATGTTTGGCGACGGTTTGACCCAGGGGAGACTCGTCTGGTCGTATAGCATGTCGCGCTTCCAGCCCGCCGCGGGCACGACGGCCAGATCGGCGCCGATGGCCATGACGTCGTTCGCCATGAGCGCGAGCTCACCGAGGGTCATCCCGTGACGCATCGCGATCGGCAGGAATCCGACGAACGCGGAATCCGGATCGCCCACGCGCGGGCGGACGTTGCCCTGGACGGCGACTCCGCCGACCGGATCGGGGCGATCGAGCACGATCACGCGTTTCCCGGCGCGCGCGGCGTCGCGCATCAGGATCGTCGCCGTCGCGATATACGTGTAATAGCGGGCGCCGATGTCCTGCAGATCGATCAGCACCACGTCGACGGAATCGAGGGCGGATCGCGCCGCGCTACGCGATCCGCCATAGAGACTGTAGATTGGGAGGCCGGTAGCCGAATCCCTGCTGTCGGGCAGTCCGGGACGATCTTCCGTTCCCCGAAATCCGTGCTCGGGACTGAATAACACCGTAAGCCGTGTGTCGTGAGCCGTGCGCAGGAGATCGACATCACGGCGACCGAGGTGATCGACCCCGGTATGGTTAGAGAGCAGGCCGAGACGTTTGCCGGCAATCAGATGAGTCGAGTCGGCCAGCAGCACTTCAATACCGGGCCGGACCTGGATCGCCGGCGGTGAGGGCGTACGAGATCCCGCGGAGCAGCCGAGTCCACAGACAATGACAACGAGATGATGCGCGCGCATACACTCCTGATCGTTACGCTGTTGACGGCGTGTGGCGGCGGCCAAACCGCCCGGCCCGCCGCACCGGCGCCGGTTTCCGTTGACGCGGCGCTCGCGACGCTGACACCACGACAGAAAGTAGCTCAGCTCGTGGTGCCCTGGCTCGGCGGAAACTACATGGCGCTGGACGACTCCGCCTACCAGATCGCGACGCGCTGGGTCGATTCGCTCGAAGTCGGCGGGATCATCGTCTCGGTCGGCTCACCGTACGACATCGCCGCCAAACTGAATGCGCTGCAGGGCCGCTCCAAGCTGCCACTGCTCATCTCGGCAGATCTCGAGTGGGGCGCTGGCATGCGCGTCGTGGGCGCGACGGCGTTCCCGATGATCATGGCCGCCGGGGCGACGGGCGCTGAGCGCGACGCCTATACCATCGGCCGCGTCGCGGCCCTCGAGGGTTTCACGTGAACTTTGCGCCCGACGCCGACGTCAACAACAATCCGCTGAACCCGATCATCAATATCCGCTCGTTCGGCGAGGATCCCCGCGCGGTGGCGCGTCTGGTGCGCGCCTACGTGCGCGGGCTGCAGGACAATGGAATGCTCGCCACCCTCAAGCACTTCCCCGGGCACGGCGATACCGAGACTGATTCGCACATCGGTCTACCCACGATCCGCTCCGACTACTCCCGGCTCGATTCCGTCGAGCTGGTGCCGTTCCGCGCGGGCATCGACGCCGGGGCTCAGGTCGTCATGACCGCCCACATCGCGTATCCGGCGCTCACGGGCAGCGAAGATCCGGCGACGCTGTCGGGCGCGGTCCTCACGGGCCTGCTGCGCGATTCACTGCGGTTCCGCGGCATGGTCGTGACGGACGCGTTGATGATGGGATCGATCGTTGCCAAATACGGCGCCGGTGAGGCCGCGGTGCGCGCCTTCGTGGCGGGGTCGGACCTCCTGCTCATGCCGGCGGATCCCGACTCCGCGATCGCGTCCATGCTCACAGCACTCCAGTCCAAACGCTTCTCCGCCGAGCGGCTCGATGCATCGGTGCGGCGCGTGCTGGAAGTGAAGCGCAGCCTGGGACTTTTCGGGCGGCGTACCGTGCCACTCGATTCGATTGCGCGGGTGGTCGGCTCAAAAACATTCCAGGACGCGGCGGACGACATCGCCCAGCGCGCGCTGACGTTGGTGCGCGACACCGCCGGCACGATCGCGCGGCTCCGCGGTGCCCGCAGTCGCATCGCGCTGATCGCCTACGGCGATGAGCTCAACAGCTACGTCGGCCAGCGCATGCTCGAGCTGCTGCGGCTCGGCGGTGACAGCGTGAGCTTCTTCCGGCTGTGGCCGATGTCGGGAACCGCATCCTACGACTCGGCCCGCACGACCATCACTCGCGCGCCCACCATCGTATTCGCGATGAACGTGCGTCCCATATCGTCGAGGGGAAACATCGCGCTGCCCGATTCTCTGGCCCGGCTCATCGCGGTCACCGACTCGGTGAAGCCGACGGTGCTCGTGTCGCTCGGCAGCCCGTACCTGCTCAATCAGGCACCGAAGGTGAAATCGTATCTCATCGCGTGGAGCGGCGTCCGCTCGGCGGAACGTGCCGCCGGTCGGGCGTTGCTCGGCTGGTCACCAATTCGCGGCAAGCTGCCGATTCGCATTCCGCCTGGCTATCCGATCGGCTATGGCCTGGTGGTCTCAGATTCCACGCTGGCGCCCCCGAAGCCACCGGCGCACATCATCATCCCGTGATGCCTCGACGGACGGCACGGGTCGCCGCGCTGCTGCTGATTGGCTGCGCGCACTCGCATGCGGCGCCGGCACCCGCCACAGCGCCATCATATGGCCGCTTCGATCCGGTCGTCGGGTATCTGCGTTCGCAGGTCGATAGCGCGTTTCCGGGTGGCGTGATTGCGGTGGGGTACCGCGACAGCGTCGTGCTGCTCGCGGCCGTGGGTCACTATGGAGCGGACGATCCCCGCCCGGTCACCACTGAGACGATCTACGATCTCGCATCGCTTACGAAGGTCATCGGTCTGACGACCGCGGCGATGATGCTCGTCGATTCGGGCAAGCTCGATCTCAATGCACCGGTGCAGCAATACGTTCCCGCATTCCAGGGAGCGAACAAAGAGCGCGTGACCATTCGGCACCTGCTCACACATTCCTCCGGGATGCCGGCCTGGCGACCAACGTACGCCGAAGCCAAGACACGCGACGAGGCTCTGGCGCTGATCGACACCACTGCCCTCCTGCGCCAACCGGGCGACACGTTCATCTACTCGGACCTCGGCGCGATCACGCTCACGCAGGCGGTTGAAGCGATCACCGGCCAGCGGCTGAATGAATTCCTCGATGCTCGCCTGTTCGGACCACTCGGCATGAGGTCCACGCGATTCCTTCCTCCTCAGAACTGGCGCGATCGCATCGCGCCCACTGAGAATGACACCGCCTTTCGCCATCGACTGCTGCGCGGCGAAGTGCATGATGAGAATGCGGGGAGACTCGGAGGCGTTTCAGGACACGCGGGGTTGTTCAGTACGGCGCCAGACTTGGCCAGGTTTGCGCGGTGGCTGCTCGAAACCAGAGCGGGGGTGTTACCCGCGGGCGGGCAGCCCGGGGATAACGCACCCAAGCTGAGTTCCAGCCTGGTCCGCTCGTTCACCGCGCGTCAGAACATTCCTCCGGGCTCCAGCCGAGCGCTGGGCTGGGACACGCCCTCCGAGAACTCGAGCGCCGGAACGAAAATGGGGCCGAACGCATTCGGGCACACCGGCTTCACCGGCACGTCCATCTGGTTCGACCCCGACCGCGACCTCTTCATTATCCTGCTGACGAACCGCGTGAACCCCACACGCGCCAACACCAAAATCCTTCAGGTACGCCGGCGCGCGGCCGATCTCGTGAACGCCGGCGCGCGGCCGATCTCGTGAACGACGCGCTCACTCCACCACCGTAGCCCAACCCCGGCGCGACAAGTCGCGGTAGATCACGATACCGCTGATCGCGCTGATCGCCAGCAAGATCAGTCCGGTTGTGACGTCGCCCAGCAAGAGCTTTCCGACACCGAACAGCACCCCGTAGACCAGCGCGCAGCCAGCCACCCAGTCCAGCAGATTGTTCAGTCCATCGCTCGCGACCTTGACCTCGGGCGCGAGTGCGGCGATCGGCGCCCACCCGGTTCGTGACGGATGGGTGCGCCGGTAGAAGGCGACCAGCGTGTCGTTCGGCTCCGGGCTGGTGAGATAGGTGACGGCGAGCCACACGATGGTCGTGATCGCAACGGTGGTGAGCATCACCAGGGCGAATTGCTTCGGCTGGTCGGTGTCGAACCCAAAGACCACCTGCAGCGAGATCGATACGACCGCGGCGCAGATCATGGCCGCGACTTCGCTCCACGCGTTGATGCGCCACCAGTACCAGCGCAGTAGCAACACCCCACCGGTTCCCGCCCCCGTGACGATCAGCACCTTCCACGCGCCACCGATCGAGTCCATGTGGCGCGTGATCTCCGCGGAAATGAGGGTGAGCAGCACCGTGGCCACTTGTGACGCCCGGACGTAGTACTGTTCCGAGCCGTCCCGTTTCACGAACCGGCGCCAGAAGTCGTTGATCAGATAGGACGCGCCCCAGTTGAGCTGCGTCGCGATGGTGGACATGTACGCGGCCGCGAAGGCGGCGATCATGAGCCCGCGAAGCGACGCCGGCAGATAGTCGATGAGCACGCGGATGTAGCCGGTTTCGGGGTCCTTGAGCCCCGGAAACAGAATGAGCGACGCGAGGGCGGTGAGAATCCACGGCCACGGCCGGATGGCGTAGTGCGCGATGTTGAACCAGAGCGTCGCAAGCATCGAATGCCGCTCGTCCTTGGCGCTGAACATGCGCTGCGCGACATATCCTCCGCCGCCGGGCTCAGCTCCTGGATACCACGTCGCCCACCAGTTCACCGACACGTACACGAGGAACGTGATCATCGGCATCCACACCGAATTCAAAGCCGGCACGAGATTCAACGCTTCGCCGCGGCCACTCGAGATCAGCTTTTCTTTCATCATGTCGATGCCGCCGACCGCGTTCACGGCAAACACGGCCAGCACGATCACCATGCCCATCTTGATCACGAACTGCACCATGTCGGTGACGAGCACGCCCCAGAGTCCCGCCAAGGTTGAAATAAAGGACGTCAGGGCGATCAGGCCGAGGACAATGAGGAGCGCGTGGTTTTTATCGATCCCAAATATCAGGCCCAGGATCTTCACCATCGCGAGGTTGACCCAGCCCAGGATGATGCAGTTGACGATCACGCCCAGGTACACCGAGCGAAAGCCGCGCAGGAACGCCGCTGGCTTTCCCGAATAGCGGATCTCGGCGAACTCGATGTCCGTCATCACCCCGGCGCGCCGCCACAGCCGCGCGTAGAAAAACACGGTGAGCATCCCGCTCATCAGGAAGCTCCACCAGATCCAGTTGCCGGCGATGCCATTCTTCGCTACGAGGCCCGTAACGACGAGCGGGGTGTCCGCGGCGAACGTCGTCGCGACCATCGACGTGCCAGCGAGCCACCACGGCACGTTGCGACCGGAAAGGAAGAATTCGCTGACGCTGCTCGACGCCCGGGCCTTGTAGTAGAAACCGATTCCGACGTTCAGCGCGAAGTACGCGCCGATGACGAGCCAGTCGATGATGGTCAGTCGCATGGGCCACCAATTGGCGGGGTGACTGCGAGTTAGGCAAGCCGCGGTTGACAGCCTGGCGGCGACCTTCTAAGTTGCTGCCAGATTGGAGGATAGTGATGAGCACGACACAGAGACCAACCGTGACCCTCACGCTCACTGAGCGCGCGGGGCAAGAAGTCAAGAAATTCCTGGCCGAGGAGAAGGTGTCGCAGGAGTCGGCTGGGCTGCGCGTCGCCGTGCTGCCGGGCGGCTGCTCGGGTTTTCGTTACAGCCTGAATATCGAAGAGCAGCCGGCGTCGGATGACGTGGTGATCGAAAGCGCAGGCGTACGTCTGTTTGTCGATGAATTCAGCTCGCAGTATCTCAACGGGACGGTGATCGACTACAAGAGCAACTTCCAGGAATCCGGGTTTGCGTTCGAGAACCCGAACGCGTCCGGTGGCTGTGGTTGCGGATCGTCGTTCACGGTTTGAGCGTTGATCCATCCTGATACAGGAATTCGGGCCCGCGCAGGTCGCGGGCCCTTTCTTTTCTAGCCATGCGTCCGCTCGATATCACCGTCATTGTCGCGTACTTCGCCGCCGTCATCGTGTTCGGGTTGGCGCTGGCGGGACGGCAGCGCGACGCCACAGACTATTTCCTCGGGCACCGCGGGCTTCCCTGGTGGGCCTTGATGCTGTCGGTCGTCGCCACAGAAACGTCGGCCGTCACCGTGATCTCGGTCCCTGGTATCGCGGCGCGGGGGGATCTCACATTCTTGCAGATCGCATTTGGTTATTTGGTCGGCCGGATCGGCGTCGCCAAGCTCTTGCTCCCGGGCTACTTCGAGGGAACCCAGGACACGGCGTACCAGCGTTTGGAGCGACGCTTCGGGCCAGCTGCACGGCGGAGCGCGTCCGCCGTTTTTCTCGTGACGCGCGCATTGGCCGACTGCGTCCGGATCTTCGCGACCGCGATTCCACTCGCCATCATCACGTACGGCAAACCCACCGATAAGGCCCTCGTGCTCGGGATCCTGGCAATCGGCATCGTGACACTCCTCTACACCTGGTTCGGCGGTCTCCGTGCCGTGGTGTGGGTGGACGTCATCCAGCTGGGCGTCTATCTGCTCGGGGGGATTGCAACGCTCATCGTCGCCACGCACCTGGCGGGGGGCTGGGGTGCGTTCGCCCGCGCGTGGGACGCAGGGAAACTTGCCGTCCTCGACTTTCGGCCCTCCTTCAAAGTTCTGTACACGTTCTGGGGCGGGTTGGTGGGTGGAGCGCTTCTCGCCGCTGCATCGCATGGCACCGATCATCTGATCGTGCAGCGGCTGCTGGCTGCACGGGGACTGCGGGATGCACAGCGGGCACTCATCGGGTCTGGCGTGTTCATCATCGCGCAGTTCGCCCTGTTCCTCCTCGTCGGCACGAGCCTCTGGCTGGCCGGCGCGGACGATGGCGTCATGCGAAGTGACGCGATCTACCCAACGTTCGTGATCACGCAACTGCCAGCCGGGCTCGCGGGGCTGGTGGTCGCGGGAATCCTGGCCGCCGCGATGAGCAGCCATGCGTCGGCCGTCAACTCTCTCGCCTCCGCTTCGACGCATGATTTCTACGCTCCCCTCACCGGCCGGCACGACCTGGAACACCTGTTGTGGGTGGGACGCTGGCTTACCCTGATCTGGACTGCGGTGCTCGTGATGGGTGCGATCGTCTTCATCGGCGATCGAGATACACCCGTCGTGCAGTTGGCACTGAGTATCGCGTCGCTCACGTACGGCAGCCTGCTCGGGACGTACATCCTCGGCGGGGCCTGGCCGCGGGCGCGCCAAATCGACGTGATCGTCGCGATCGCTGTGAGTGTCGTCCTCATGTCACCCGTCGTCCTGGGCGCGGTGATTCCGCACGTCCCGGTGCACTGGCTGCCTGGGCTCGCGTGGCCCTGGTACGTGCCGCTCGGTACTCTCGTCACGGTGGTGGTGGGAATGATCTCGTCGCTTGTTGGGCGGCCGGACGGCCTGACGGCCGGACGGCCACAGGAGCCAGCGTGACGGATCCGGCCATCGGGCCGTCGGAACGCCCGGCCGTCCTGCTCGGCATCGACTCCGGCGGCTCGCACACGGCCGTCGTCGTCGGCGACCGGCAAGGTCGGGTCCTCGCTCGCGCCGAAGGACCCGGCTCGGCGATGCGGCCCGGCGGAGCGGAGCGATCGGCGGCCGTGATTCTCGATGTGGCGCGACGGGCCGCAACGCAGGCGCGCATAACCCTGCCCGCCGGGGTCGCCCTCGTGGGTGCGGCCGGCGCTGGGCGCGCGCCCGAGCAACAGGCGCTCGCCGCGGCGATCACGGCCGCGGGGATCGCATCGCGCGTGGACGTGCGCGGTGACGTCGAGATCGCGCTCGCCGCCGCGTTCGGCGACGGACCGGGTGTGCTGGTGAACGCCGGGACCGGATCGATCGCCTATGCGCGTACGCCGGACGGCAAACTGCATCGTGCCGGCGGGCATGGATGGCAGCTCGGCGACGAGGGCGGTGGCTACTGGCTGGGACGCCGCGCCCTCTCGGCAGCGGCTCGCGCGCAGGACGGCCTCGAGGAGTCATCCACCCTGCTCGAACGGCTGCTGGTCGCCCTTGGACTGCAGACGTTTGATGACCTGATTCGTTGGACGGCGACCGCGACGCCGGCGCAGGTCGCCGCACTCGCTCCGCACGTACTCAATGCTGCGAAAGAAGGTGAGACCGTGGCGAAGCGGGCCGTGGAGGCCGCCGCGGTGGAGTTGGCGCAGCTGGTGCAGATCCTGACCCGACACTTTCCGGGAAGCGATCCCATCGGCGTGGCGACCGCTGGAGGACTATTGCGGGTGGGGTCGCCGCTCCTGACCGCGCTGCGCGCGCGCCTCGGCGCGGACAACCCGCGCGCCAAGCTCGCCGACTTGGGCGGTTCGGTGGACGCACCGGTCGGGGCGCTGCGGCTGGCGGCGCAGCTGTTGCGGACCGCGTGACGTCGGGTTACCCCACGCGATTCGCGCCGGCTCGGATTCTGCTGTGTTTGAACCCGTACCCCACATACAGCGCCAACCCGATTACCAGCCACGCCGCAAATCTGATCCACGTCTCGAGCGGCAATCCCAGCATCACGTAGATGCAGAGGGCGGCCGACACGGGCGCCACCACGATGGCCCACGGCACCCGGAAGGGTCGGGGGCGATCTGGATCGGTCCGGCGCAGGACCAGGACGCCCGCCGAGACCAGCGCGAACGCGAACAACGTGCCGATGTTCGTGAGATTGTAGGTCTCGTTGGCGTCGCCGATGAGTGCCCACACGGCGACGAACACCCCTGTGACGATCGTCGTGATGTAGGGGACGCGGCGGCGGGCGGAGATGCGGGCCGCCCACGCCGGCAGCAGGCCATCGCGCGCCATCGCGAAGAAGATGCGCGGCTGGCCGTACTGGAACACCAGCAACACCGCCGACATCGATACGATCGCGCCAAGCGCGACGATCCATCCGACAGTGCGGAACCCCGCCACCTCGAGCGCCCTCGCGAGCGGATCGGCCACGCCCAGCTCCGTGTACTTCACCATTCCCGTGAGCACGGCGCCGACGATGACGTAGATCAGCGTACAGATCGCCAGGCCGCCGAGAATCCCAATGGGAAGATTGCGCTGCGGATTCTTCGTTTCCTCGGCGGCGGTCGAGATCGCGTCAAAGCCGATATAGGCGAAGAACACGATCGCGGCGCCTTGGTGAATGCCGCGCCAGCCATTCGGCGCAAACGGTGTGTAGTTCGCCGAATTGAGGTGGCTGAATCCGGCGACGATGAAGAGGGCGAGCACCAGCAGTTTGACGATGACGAGGATGTTGTTCGTGCGCGCGCTCTCGCGCACGCCCAACAGCAGCAGCCACGTGATCAGCCCGACGATGAGAAACCCGGGCAGGTTGATCAGGATCGGGATGCCGGCCACGTGGGGCGCGCTCTGCAGCAGGCCGTGGACGGCGGGGTCGGGGCTGAGCAGCGCGGTGCGATATCCGGTCGTAATCCAGACCGGGAGATGGACGCCAAAGTTGCGCATCAACGTGTTGAAGTAGTCGCCCCATGAGATCGCCACGGCGACGTTCCCGACCGCGTATTCGAGAATCAGGTCCCAGCCGATGATCCACGCGACGACTTCGCCCAGCGTCGCATACGAGTAGGCGTACGCGCTGCCGGCCTGCGGAATCATGGACGCGAGCTCGGCGTAGCAGAGGCCCGCCAGGGCGCAACACACGCCCAAGAGCAGGAACGAGAGGACGAGGGCGGGTCCGGCACCGGCACGCACCATGTTCCCGGCGGCGTCGTATTGCCCGGCTGCGGCTGTCCCGATCGCGCCGAAGATTCCTGCGCCGATGACGGCGCCGATCGCGAGCATGATGAGGTCGCCGGCGCCGAGCACGCGCTTCAGCGAGTGCGGCGTATCGAGCTCGCTGACCAGGAGCTCCGCGATCGGCTTGCGCTGGAAGAGCTGCCGCACGCTTCCCCTGCTTTCGGTTGCGAGGGTTGTTACTGAATGACTAGTGAACCAAGCGAATTTGGTACACGCTCGCGACAGGCACTCCAGCTCGCGTCATCGCCGGCCGGAAAGAGTACGCCTTCATATCCGTGATCAACTGTTGGTGGCAGCCGGCGTTCTTAGGCGGTGGGTTGACCTCGACGCGAGAGACTCGACCATCGGTTTCCACCCAGAAACGCACCAAGAAGTCGCCACGCGCGCAGTCCGGCGGAATGATGAGCCCGCGGACATTCGCAGGGAAAATATCATTCGCGTTGCCGCCCGAGCCAGCGCCCGAATCCGA
>WNGI01006000.1_pt1 | contig 11518 bp, 10 predicted proteins | sample 5400621 | NCBI WGS metagenome assembly WNGI01 (sample SAMN13153374, study PRJNA577476) | soil metagenome | isolation source: 20 cm soil or saprolite under Garry oak tree replicate 1 | place: USA:California | collected 2016-06-15
AGATTTTCAGCTCCGCGGAAAAAATCGCGGCGAGGGTTCCTTCGCTACCTGCGAGAATGTCACTGAGATTAATCGGCGCCCGCAGGAACTTTTCGATGCCGTAACCCGGCCATCGTTTTAACAGGCCCGGCGGCCAGCGGTCCGCCATCTCAGCGCTTCGCGCACGAATGAGATTCTCGATCTTTGCGTGCTCAGCATGCAGCGAGTCGTGCATAGGACCGATCTTTTCGATGCGACCATCGGCCATCACAATTTCGAGCGAGACAACGTGATCCGCTGTCGTCCCGTAGATGGGGCAACGCGCGCCCGAGGAATTATTGGCGATCATCCCGCCGAGGGTGGCGCGCGCACTCGTTGCGACATCCGGGCCAAAACAAAACCCAGGCGGCCTTAGGAAGTCGTTGAGCTGATCGAGTACGACACCTGCCCCAACCCGCACCGTGCGTTTTTCAATGTTTAGATCGGTGATCTGACGGTTGTACCGCGAAAACTCAACAATCAATCCTTCGCCGATCGCGTTTCCAACCAGACTCGTGCCGGCCCCGCGCGGTGTCACCGAAACGCCTGCATCGGCCGCGGCGCGAATGACTGCGCTCGCTTCCTGCGCGCTTTTCGGAAAGGCCGCGCCGACCGGCTCGATTTGATAGATCGAAGCGTCAGTCGCGTAAAGTTGGCGCGTCAGATTATCAAACCGAACGTCGCAACCGGTTTGCTTTAGCTTCCTTTCTCGCGCGGAAGTCATGTCAACCGCTCGAATATCACACGCGCGAGTTAGATTAAAAGTGTAGAGGCGCGTGTCCTCACGCGGCTGAGGACAGCCGCCTCTATATCTGTAGCAGATCCATCTGCGCGCTTTCCGGCGCAGTCTCGGGAAATCGAACGCCGAGGCCAATGAGACGAACCGGTTTCCCAGTGCGGCCAAACGCTTCATCGAGCAGAGAACGGAAATCCTGCAAAGTCGGCGCGAGTCCGGCGCGCTCGGCGGTTGTGCGCGTGAAATCGTTGAACTTCAGTTTGACGAAAATCTTCCTGATCTCGCGCATTGACTCCTTTTGAGCGAGATCGGCCATCAATTCCTGGAAGAGTTCTTCAAGCTTTTCTTCACATTGCTCGAGCGTGGTAAGATCGACAGCGAATGTTTCCTCGGTGCTGAGCGATTTGCGCGGACGATCCGGTTCGACCTCCCGGTGATCGATGCCGCGGCAGAGATCGTAGAGATCGAGACCAAACTTGCCAAAAAGATCGACAAGCTCCGGACGCGAGAAACGCTGCAACTGGCCGCAGGTTTTAACGCCGAGTTCTTCCAGTTTTCGCTCCGTCTTCTCGCCGATTCCCCAGATTTTACGGACCGGCAATTTGTCCATGAATTCGGGTACTTGTTTTAGCGCGACTTCAAGTTGGCCGTTCGGTTTGTTTATCTCGCTTGCGATTTTCGCGATCAGTTTGTTCGGACCGACTCCCGCCGAAGAGGTCAGTTTCATTTTCCGAAAAATCGTTCCACGGATCACTTGCGCCAATGGGCCCGGCGCGCCGGGATGCGCAGTAACATCGAGATAAGCTTCGTCGAGCGAGAGCGGTTCGATCAACGACGTGAACCGATGCAGGATTCCACGGATCACGGCAGCTTCGCGCCGATAAACATCGAACCGCGTCGGCAACACGATCAGGTTCGGGCAGCGTTGCAGCGCCATAAAAGTTGGCATGGCCGAACGCACACCGAACTTGCGCGCCTCGTAATTACACGTCGTCAGAACACCGCGCCGCTCGCGCGCGCCGCCCACGCCCACCGGTTTGCCGCGCAGTGAAGGACGGTCGCGCACCTCGATCGCCGCATAAAAGCAATCCATGTCCAAGTGAATAATCGCGCGCGGTCTAGATTCGTTTTCCACCGACCAAATGTAGCGTCAATAGCCGCACTATCATATTTGACGAACGCAGCGAGATTATCCTTCGGCGAGATTTACGTCATGACGGATCGTATGAAAACGACAGCAACGCGTGTTTTCATGGTGCGACATGGCGTCACCGTTTTGAGCGCCGAGGATCGATTTGCGGGAGCGACCGATGTGGCTCTTTCCGATGAAGGTCGCGAACAGACACGGCGCTTGGCGGAACGTTTGAGTGACGAGAAAATTGTCGCGGTTTACGCATCCCCTCTTGGCCGCACGGCTGAGACTGCTCAAATTCTTGCGGCACCGCACGAGCTGGAGGTGCAGACGCGCGACGGGCTTCGGGAAATTTCGCACGGTCGCTGGGAGCAGATGACGCGGCGCGAAGTAGAACAAAAATTTCCGGAAGAAGCCGCCGAGTGGGAGAGGGACCCATATACATTTGCGCCGGTCGGTGGCGAAAGCGGCCTGACCGTGACAGCGCGCGCTTTGCCGGTGCTCGTCGAACTGGTGCGCAAGCATCCGGGCGAAAACATCCTGGTTGTTTCGCACAAGGCGACGATTCGGCTTCTGCTCAGCTCGCTTCTTGGCTTCGATCCGCGTCGTTATCGCGATAACTCGATCAAAAACCAGCTGCATTGAACATTGTCGATTTTAGGGATGCGATCCGGGCGCGCTTGACTTTGTTTAATGACACTTCGCATTACGATTTAGCCGGCAAAGCGATTCCGGAAATTCCGGAGGCGCGCTTGTCGAAATGGTGGAACACGCGTGGCACGTTACATTAACGGCTTCCGGTTTCTGCTAGCGATTCAAAAATCGACATCTTGAGATCGCGCCATCGGAATGCGATTTTGACAAATTTCGGGCTTTGCAAATCGCGCTTCCCTCTAGATATTGAAACGATAACTTTCTCCTGAAATGGATCCTTCCGCTTCTCTCGAAACGCATCACGACCCACACGCGCACGCTGGCGAACATGAACATCAACAGCTTGGGTGGTGGCGAAAATATATTTTCTCAACCGACCACAAGGTAATCGGTATCCAGTACGGACTCTGCGGTCTGGTCTTTTTGTTTTTCGGCTTTTGTCTGATGATGTTGATGCGCTGGCAACTGGCCTATCCGGGCCAGGCGCTGCCAGTGATCGGCAAATGGCTCCCGTACATTTTCGGTGCGGGCTCGATGCCGGACGGGAAAATGACCCCTGACTTTTACAACTCCCTCGGCGCCATGCACGGCACCATAATGATTTTTGCTGGCGTCGTGCCGCTGGCGTTCGCCGCTTTCGGAAATTTTGTCGTCCCGCTGCAGATCGGCGCGCCCGACATGACCTTCCCTAAGGTGAACGCAGCGAGTTTCTGGGCGTTTGGGGTTGGCGGCGTAATCATGCTTACCAGTTTCTTCGTGCCCGGTGGCGCAGCGAAGAGCGGCTGGACTTCCTACACGCCGCTGGCGGCATTTGCCGACAGAGGACCGGGGCATCTTTCAATTTTCAACGGACAGACGCTTTGGCTGATCGGGTTTATTTTTCTGATCACGTCGTCGTTGCTCGGTGCCATTAATTTTATCACCACTATCATTCAGTTGCGCGCCAAAGGGCTGACCTGGATGCGGCTGCCATTCTTTGTGTGGTCGCAATTTGTTACCGCATTTCTCCTGTTGCTGGCGTTTCCGCCGTTGGAAGCCGCGATCATCATGCAATTGATGGATCGGGTCGCCGACACGAGTTTTTTCCTGCCAAGCGGTTTGGTCGTGAATGGCGCGCCGGTGTCCATCAGCGGCGGCGGCAGCCCGCTTTTGTGGCAACACTTGTTCTGGTTCCTCGGGCATCCCGAGGTTTATGTGCTGATTTTGCCTGCGTTTGGGATTGTGGCCGAAATCCTGGCGAACAATTCGCGCAAGCCGCTTTGGGGATATAAATCGCTGGTCTTTTCTGTGCTGGTGATCGGGTTTTTGTCGTTCATCGTGTGGGCGCATCACATGTGGATGACGGGCATGGGCAGTGCAGTGAGCGCGTTCTTTCAGACGACTACATTACTGATCTCGATCCCGTCGGTGATCATTTTAAGCGCGTTTTTCATTTCACTGTGGGGCGGGTCTATTCGCTTTACAGTGCCGATGCTTTTCGCCACCGCGTTCCTCCCGATGTTTGGAATCGGCGGCCTCACCGGCATTCCGCTGGCATTTAATTCAGCCGACCTTTATCTGCACGACACCTACTACATCATCGCGCATTTCCATTACATCGTTGCACCTGGCACAATCTTCGGACTTTTCGCCGGCATTTATTACTGGTTCCCGAAAGCGACTGGCCGAAAGATGAACGATTTCTGGGGCAAAGTGCATTTCTGGCCAACGCTCATCTGCATGAATGTTATTTTTCTGCCGATGTTTTTGCAGGGAATGGCCGGGATGCATCGGCGTTGGTATGACGGCGGGCAGGGATGGAATGTTGCGAACGAACACACCATTTGGGGATTGACCGGGTTTCAATGGAACACGCCAATCTCATGGGCGGCCTGGATAATGGGCCTCGCCCAAATCCCTTTCATCATTAATTTCTTCTGGAGCATCAAACGCGGCGAAAAGGTGAACGACAATCCGTGGGAAGCGACCACGCTGGAGTGGACTGCGCCTTCACCGCCGCCACACGGAAATTTTATCGGCACTCCTGTCGCGTATCGCGGTCCTTACGAATACAGTCTCCCCGGACGCGAACGTGATTTCACGATGCAAAATGAACCGGTGGAGCCGAGCGAGCGCGTGCGGCGCAAGAGTGCCGAGCCCGTGCTCGTGTAGACTGAAGAGATGGAGATTCCGTACACAATCTCCACGCGACCTGACACCGGTCTCTGGAATGCCAAAGTAGGTATCTGGTTGTTTCTCGCATCGGAAGTGATGCTCTTTGGTGGGCTTTTCTCCGCTTACATCTTTTTGCGACTCGATGCGCCCCCGGGGATGTGGCCGCATGGATTACTCAACGTTCCCGTTGGGACAATGAACACCGCCATTCTCATCATGTCGTCGGTCACGGTGGTGCTCGCATGGGCTGCGTTGAAGATGAGAAGATATCGAGCCTACTGGTGGTACATGCTGGCCACGATTTTGTGCGGCGTGATTTTCCTGGCCGTCAAACTCGTTTACGAATGGCCGCAGAAGTTCGACCATTTCGGGGCTTACATTAAACCGGATGCGCTCGGGAAGTACGAACAGTATCTCGGCAACGAGCATGCCGCTGCGAAAGACCTTCCGCCGCGCCTTGAGATCACAGGTCATTTGCACAATCGCGCCGCTCTAACCGATCCCAACATCAAGGAATATGAAGTCTATCTCGATCCGGTGAACGCAGACCCGACCAATCCGGCGATGGATCGGCCGCATTTCTTCTACGTCCCGCCGACGCATAAACTCGCGACCATCGAGAAAGACGACGTGGAACGCGCGACCATGTTTCTGCCAACGCACAGCGCATATTTTGCCAGTTATTTCACCATCACCGGTCTGCATGGGATGCACGTGCTCGGCGGAGTGCTCGTCTTTATTTACATGTGGCTGCCGGTCAGCAAAAAACTTTATCAGCGCAACCCTGAACACCTGGCAAACCGCGTCGAGGTAGCCGGCCTTTTCTGGCACTTTGTCGATCTGATCTGGATTTTCGTCTTCCCGCTTTTTTATCTGCTCTAAGTCATGAACAACCCGCCTGACGTTTCGCAAGATCCGAAGGAATACGAGGAATACGCCCATAACGTGCAAAAGCACGTCCGAGGCTACTTAATGGTAGGTGCGCTTCTGCTTGCCTTCACCGCCATCACGGTCGCGCTTTCGTATGTCGACTTTGGCGCGCGCAAAGCAAACATCGCCGTCGCCATGTTGGTGGCGACTCTTAAAGCGGGAATGGTGGCAGCAATTTTCATGCATCTTGCCGCGGAAAAACGCCTGATTTACCGCATCCTGATTTTCACCGGTTTTTTTGTGCTCGGACTTTTCTGGCTTATATTTTTGGCGTGGTACGACTACCCGATCTTTCGCTAAATGTCGCTTAAAGGCTTCCATATTGTTTTCATTATTTTCTCGACGCTACTTGCGCTGGGAGTTGGAGCGTGGTGCGTCTGGGTCGATCTCGTGGAAGGCGCGCCGATCTATCTTGCCGGCGCAATCGCCTCCTTCATGTGCGCAGTTGCGCTCGTCGTTTACGGCGTCTGGTTCTATCGCAAAATGAAACGGCTTCGCATCATCACATGAAAACGAAGATTCTGTCGGTCCTTCTTTTATTTATCTTTTCGCCCGTCGGGCAGGCGTTGGCATGTCCATTTTGCTATGGCGCAAAAGATGGCAAATCGACCGAGCACATGGCGGTGGCGATCTGGTTTCTTTTTGGCGCTGTAATGTCGGTCCTGGGCGGGATCGGGGCGTTCAGTTTTCATCTTTGGCGGCATGGGCGCATGCCTGCCGAGCCGTACCAGGAAATTACCGAGGAAGATCTGAGCAAATATGAGTAGCCTTGCGCTGATCAATGAATTCCTGGGCCAGCCACCGAACGCCTCATCGCACGGGTATCAAATCGACCATATCCTCGAGTTCTGTCATTGGTTCATGGGCGCGCTTTTTGTTGGTTGGTCGGCGTTTTTTATTTTTGTATTGATTCGATTCCGGAGACGCCGCCAACCAAGTGCGGATCACCTTGGCGTGAGGAGCGGCATCTCGACGCATCTGGAATTCTCCGTCGTCTTGATCGAGGCAGTCCTCCTCCTCGGCTTTGCGATTCCACTTTGGGCAAAGCGCGTGAACCAGTTTCCACCAGGCAAAGAGGCGCTGGTTGTTCACGTGGTCGCGCAGCAGTTCAGTTTCAATTATCACCTGCCAGGGCCGGATGGGCAATTTGGCCGGCGCGATGTCAGCTTTGTAAGCAACTCAAATCCGCTCGGCATTGATCCGAATGACCCTGCCGGCAAAGATGATATCGCGACGCTGGGCGAACTGCATGTGCCAGTAAATCGTCCTGTGATTGCCGAACTTTCCTCAAAGGACGTGATACATGATTACTTTTTGCCAGCCATGCGGATCGGAGGCGACGCAATCCCGGGTTCACTCATTCCGATCTGGTTCACGCCAATCAAGACTGGGACCTACGAAGTAATTTGCGCCCAGCTTTGCGGTCTGGGCCATTACGGAATGAAGGGCACGCTCGTAGTGGACACGCCACAGGATTATCAGACGTGGCTCAAAGAGCGGGCGGAGTTGGCCGGTGGCGCGCAAAGCGCGCCTTCACCGGTGCCATCGCCAAGCCCCGGGAAATAGCCCGTTTGTCGGGTAGCGCACGCGTCTCGCGTGCTGGCGAGCGCGTCCTCGCGATCGCGAACTTTCCAAAAATTGGCTCATCAAACAAAAGACCGTCGCGGCGAGACACCGCAAGCAACACGCGAGAAACGCGTGCTCCTCCAGATCGCACTGCCTTGTTAATTTCATCCGCGAAATCCGCGTAATCCGCGGTTATCTTTTTCCGAGATGGATTCCGGCAATTCTGCAAGATCGAGAAATTGGCTCAATTGCTTCGCATGGCTTACATGCGTCGCCACGCTATTACTCATTTGCAGCGGCGGAATGGTGACGAGCAAAGGCGTCGGTCTCGCGGTACCAGATTGGCCGACCACGTTCGGCTACAACATGTTTTTGTTTCCGGTCTCAAGATGGGTTGGGGGAATTTTGTTCGAGCATACCCATCGCCTGATCGCTTCGGCAGTTGGATTTCTGACGATCGTCCTGGCGATCTGGCTTTGGCGCGGCGAAACCCGTCAATGGGTACGCAACTTGGGCGGTCTCGCGCTCGCCGGTGTGATTCTACAGGGAATTCTCGGCGGTCTTCGAGTCACCATGCTGAAAGATGAAATCGGCATCTTCCATGCATGCATAGCCCAAGCGTTCCTCGCTCTGCTTGTAGTGATCGCGCTGGTAACGACTAGTTTCTGGAATTCGCTTTGGGATGTTAATACTACTGCGAAAAACTTCACGCCGACCAAAACGCTCGCGGTCGCAATCACGCTCGCGATTTACGTGCAGCTTGCGCTTGGAGCGACAATGCGCCATCAGCATCGCGATCTGGCGATTCTCGATTTTCCCACTGCAAACGGCGCCTGGATTCCAGACACAAGCTCGGTCGCGCTGGCAAAGATCAATGCCTGGCGCGATGCCCGCGGCTTGTCGGACGTGGACGCTTTCCAAATCTGGCTGCAAATGGCGCACCGGTTTCTGGCACTGTTGATTGCAGCCGCAGTCATTGCGTTTTCTTCTCGCGTTTGGAGAAATGTGCCAGAGATCCCCGCGCTCAAGAGGTTGTCGATGTTGTGGGTCGCATTTCTTTTCGGTCAATTGACGCTCGGTGCTTGGACAATCTGGAGCAACAAAGCGGCTGATATTGCAACCGCGCATGTCGCGGTGGGTGCCATCATGCTATCTTTCGGCGTGAGTATCTCAGCCATTTGCTGGCGAATTTCGCAAACAAGGGCTGGTACGCCGCCGCCTCCGCTCGCGCCGGAGATTGTCAGCGGTAGGGCGCGACCGCCGGGCGCGCCGCTGCTCGCATGAAAACCGCCGCCGCAGAGAATTCGATCGAAAGCACGCTTCCCGGAGGATTGCGAGCGCGGTTCATGTCCGATTTCGCGGAGCTGGTGAAAGCACGGCTGACATTGCTCGTGCTGCTCACTACTGCAGTCGGATTTTATCTCGGAGCCGATGCGCCAGCCGATTACGTGGCGTTATTTCACGTCGTGTTTGGAACTGCGGCCGCAGCAGCGGGCGCGGCTGCATTAAACCAATGGTGGGAATGGAAACTGGACGGGTTGATGCAACGCACCAAAACGCGGCCGGTGCCCGCGGGCCGCATGCCACCGATGGAAGCACTCGCCATCGGCGGCGCGTTGTCGATCTTTGGTGTGATTTATCTCGCCATCGCCTGCAATGCGCTGACCGCGCTCCTCGCTGCAATAACGATCGCGATTTACATTTTCGCCTACACACCGTTGAAGCGAGCCAGCACCGCGAACACTATCGTCGGCGCCATCCCGGGCGCGATTCCGCCAATGATTGGCTGGGCGGCGGCGCGTGGAACAATTGAGGCTGGCGCATGGAGCCTTTTCGCAATTCTTCTGCTGTGGCAACTGCCGCATTTCTTCGCGATTGCCTGGATGTACCGCGACGATTATTCACGTGCGGGTTTCCGCATGATTTCAAGCGATGACAGCAGCGGCGAACGCAGCGCCAGTCAAAGCGTGTTTTTCTGTATTTTGCTTCTGATAATAGCAGGCCTCCCTGCATTTCTCGGAATTGTCAGCTGGGTTTACCTAGTAATTGAGCTGGTGCTTGGCGGTGTGTTTATTGCCGTTGCGATGCGGTTTTTGAAAACGCGCACCGCAGGAGCCGCGCGCTTGTTGTTCATTACATCCATTGCTTATTTACCACTCTTGCTGGGCGCTCTCGTCCTGACGAAATCATGAATGCAATCGCTGCCTTTATAGAGGAAGCTGTCAGCTTTCCCGACAGCCTCTCGTGTTAACAACCTTGAATGCGACTTCTTTGGCCGTGAATCGTGCGTCTTCAAAAACGTCGACCTTGTGGAAGGTCACACTGATCCTCATTCCGCTTGTCACGCTCGGACTGCTGCTGTGGTTGCGTCACATCGAAGTGGCCGCGCTCCAGCAACGGACTGTCTCGTCTTACGGCACGGTCCCATCTTTTCAGTTCGTCAATCAGAACAGACAATCGTTTGGCTCCGCACAATTAGCCGGCAAAATTTGGATCGCCGATTTCATTTACACGACGTGCCCGGGTCCCTGTCCGATGATCAGCACCCGGATGAGCGAGTTACAAAAACCGCTGGAGAAAACAGATGTGCATCTAGTCTCGTTCAGTGTCGATCCGGACAAAGACAGCCCGGAAGTTCTGCGCGGTTACGCGGAGAAATTGCAAGCCGATTCGAAGCGCTGGAATTTTCTCACTGGATTCAAGTCTGCGATTTACAAACTTTCGCACGATGGCTTCAAACTTGCGGTCTCAGATGGCAGCGATGCAGAGGGAATTCCCGTGCACAGCACGCGGATGGTGCTGGTGGATCGGCATGGTGAGATCCGCGGTTATTATGACGCGACTGAAGCGGACGCCGTGACGAAATTGCTCGCGGATACAAATCATCTGCTGCGCGAGCAACCAAAATAGTGTTGTAGCCGCGAGCGTTGGTCGCGGCAGCCGGGGGTCAACGACCGCCTCCAGATTTGCTAACCCACCGGCTCTGGCGCTGCGCTAGGCCCTTCGTCGCAAACCATCCGCAGATAATCTCGATACTCACCTTTCGGCAGTCGGCCGATGGTGGTGGCGAGTTGCGACTGCGTGATGAAATCCATGCGAAGCGCCACTTCCTCGAGACACGCGATTTTAAGTCCCTGTCGGTGTTCGATTGTCGCGATGTAATTGCCTGCTTCGAGCAAGCTCCTTTGCGTGCCGGTGTCGAGCCAGGCCATGCCGCGGCTGAGCAATTTCACGTGTAACTGCTTCTCCTGGAGATAGAGCAAATTCAAATCGGTGATCTCGAGTTCGCCGCGGGCTGATGGGCGCAAGGTCCGGCAAAGATCGACAACCCGCTCGTCATAGACATAAAGCCCCGGCACCGCAAAATGACTTTTCGGTTGCTTTGGTTTTTCCTCCAGACTGATCGCCTTGCCATCAGCGTCGAATTCTACCACCCCGTAGCGCTCCGGGTCGCGCACCTGATATCCAAAAATGCAGGCGCCCTGCTCGATGGCCAAAGCGTCCCGGTAGAAATCGAGTTTCCCGTAAAAAATGTTGTCACCCAGGATGAGTGACGCGCCGCAGTTCCGAACAAATTCTGCGCCGATCAGGAAAGCTTGCGCGATTCCCTCCGGCTTCGGTTGCTCGGCGTATTCGATCCGAATGCCGAGGTGCGAGCCGTTATTCAGGTAATCGCGCAGCATCGGTAAATCTTTCGGCGTGGAAATGATCAGCACCTCGCGCAGTCCGCCGAGCATAAGCGTAGCGAGTGGGTAACAGATCATTGGTTTGTCGTAGATGGGAAGAAGTTGTTTGCAGACAATCTTGGTAATCCACTGCGGTAGCAATTCAGCCCATTCCTGCCAGAAACTTTGTGCAACCCCGAGGTGGCTCAAATCGATTCCGATCTTCTGTCCGAGTAATCCAACTGTTTTTCGCGGACCAAAGCGCAACGCCGCCTTATCGAATAGAAATGAGCTGCTGGGATCGCGGAGTAATCTGCGATCGCTCAAGCGCCCACCTTTACATTTGCGTAGCGCACTAACGATCCAATTTTGCGGTAATTCCGGCCGTGGCTCAATCGTAGCGCTAACACTTACACTCGCGATTTTCTGCAAGATGAGGGCGCATACGAGAGCGCGGGAACTTGTTGCATGGACATGTGAAACTTTTTTTTCCAACAGCGGTTTGCGCAATGCGAGAGCAAAACGCGCCTGCCGCAGAAAAATCCCGCCGGGTGCGCGCTGCTCTTCCTGCGCTCGCTCTTCTTCCAATTTCTGCGCAAGGGTGGGATTTGCCCGCCATTCTGCCTCGATGACCATTGCGTCTGGCAAGAATTCCAGCTGCGG
>WNGI01005389.1_pt1 | contig 11517 bp, 12 predicted proteins | sample 5400621 | NCBI WGS metagenome assembly WNGI01 (sample SAMN13153374, study PRJNA577476) | soil metagenome | isolation source: 20 cm soil or saprolite under Garry oak tree replicate 1 | place: USA:California | collected 2016-06-15
TTTGTTAGGCAAAATGAAACTGAAATCGTTTGCCAAAACGAGTGGATCGAAGGGATTGCAGGTCTACGTGCCGCTGAATACGCCGGTGACCTACGTTCAGACTAAGGATTTGTCGCGCTCCATCGCCCAGTATCTGGAGCGTGAACATGCCGATCGAGTCACCTCGAACATGTCCAAGGCAGTACGGAAGGGCAAAGTGTTCGTGGATTGGAGCCAGAACGACGAACATAAAACGACGATCTGCGTCTATTCGCTGCGTGCGAGGGAAGAACCGACAGTCTCAACTCCCGTCAGATGGACTGAAGTTGAAAACTGTCTGAAAAAGAAAAAGGCGGAGCTTTTGAAGTTCCGCTCCGACCAAGTCCTCGCTCGCGTCAAGAAACTCGGCGACCTCTTCGAGCCGGTCGAGAAACTGAAACAAAAACTTCCGAAAAAATTGAAAGTGTGATGCAGTCCTCAACGCAAAGGTAATAGAGCATGAACAATCACATATGGTTTGATGCGGTTGGCTGGCTTGGAGCGGCAGCTCTCCTTGTCGCCTACGCAATGGTTTCCTCCAGAAAAATGGAGGCAGACTCTGCATCTTATCAGGTCCTCAACATCGTTGGCAGCATTCTCCTAGTCGCAAACACGATCTTCTATCGAGCTTATCCTTCGTCATTTGTGAATTTGATTTGGGCAGGGATAGCTGTTTTTTCAATGGCGACTAGAAGCCGAGTCTCGCCCGGGTAGATTGAAAAATTCTTCACATGCGCAAGGCGAACCTGAAAGACATTCCTGAGAAGGAACGCAAATCGCCAAAGGGAAAGTTTGGGCGATTCATGAAACATGTTTCCGTCGCGCTCGGACGCGAGCCGGAGTCGCTCGATCTCTCGACGCGGCATCCTTTTGATCTGACGCTGGTCCGAATTCCCAAAGGCAAATTCCTTTGTCCCTATCACGCGCACGCGGCTGAATCGGAGCTCTACCTGGTCGTTTCCGGTCATGGCAACGTGCGAAACAAAGACGGGACAACCCAGGTTGGACCCGGCGATGCATTCTTATTTCAGCCAGGGGAGGCACACCAGCTTTGGAATAGCAGTGACGAAGATTTTGTTTATTACGTGATCGCCGATAATCCGCGTAGCGGGGGAGCGACCGGTGATTCCTGTTATTACCCCGACAGCGGAAAATGGGCCGTGACAACAGACGCGAAGGACGAAGTCGTCGTGAAAGGAACGGAGACTGATTATTTCGATGGCGAGGAATGAGACTTGTAGCCACGGCCCTGCGGGCCGTCGGTAAGCGTGTTAAGTGAACGGCGCACAGCGCCGTGGCTACAGGAGATAGTTATGCGCAAAGTAAATCTAAACGAGATCAAAGAAGAGAACTGGCAGTCGCCCGGTGGGAAATATGCCGCGTCGTTTAGGGGAATTTCGGAAGCGCTCGGGCGCGAACCGAGCTCGCTCGATTTGTCGAAGCGTCATCCGTTTGATCTGGAATGGAATCGAGTGCCCCCGGGAAAACGAGCTTTTCCGTATCACGCGCATTCGGCGCAGTGGGAGCTGTATTTGGTCGTCTCTGGAAAAGGGAGCGTTCGTCACAAGAATGGTATGACCGAAGTCGTGCCCGGAGACGCGTTCATCTTCGGCCCCGACCAACCGCATCAACTGATTAATTCTGGCCAAGAAGACCTCATTTATTACGTGATCGCAGACAATCCAATCGGCGAGTCGTGCTACTATCCGGACAGCGGGAAATGGAAGATGAATAAGTCGTCCGCGGCCGATCGAGTTGTCGTAAAGGGAAAAGAAACAGATTATTTAGACGGCGAAGAGTAAATCTTTTTGTATAGAGGCAGCCGAGTCGGCTGCACTCTTAAACGAATGCAGGCGGCACGCCTGCCACTACAGTTGTCTTGCGACCAGTGCGCGCTCTGCGTTTAAGTTCAACTCATGGAATCCAACAAATCGCCGCAAGATTTTCCGTACAAGACTTACCTCAACATTTTACATGGACCGCTCGAGCTTATCGATGTGCAGAAATTAGCCCATGCCTGCACCGATAAATGGTACAACCAGACGCTTTGCAAGGTGAACGACTCGGTGGTCAGGCTGGCTGTGATTCAGGGCGAATATCACTGGCACGAACATAACGACATTGACGAATTCTTTTTTGTTCTCGATGGCCGGTTCCTAATCGACCTTGAAGATCGCGTCGTCGACCTGGCGCCGAGGCAGGGCTTCGTTGTTCCCAAAGGCGTGCGACATCGCACACGCGCGCCTGAGCGCACGGTGATCCTAATGGTGGAACGCGCGGACATTGTTCCTACCGGCGACTAAGCGCGCCGAAAGCAGGTGAAAATCATCTCGGGCGGACAGACAGGCGTTGATCGCGCGGCACTCGATGTTGCGCTAAAACACGGAATTGAGTCCGGCGGTTGGTGTCCAACCGGACGTCTTGATGAATTCGGCCGGATTCCAGATCGTTATCCAGTGAGGGAGTTACGAACAGGTGGATTCACCGAGCGAACCTTGCAAAACGTGAAAGACTCCGATGGGACCGTCATGATTTATCCTGGCAAGTTAACTGGCGGGACCGAGCAAACGGTCCAATTTTGCGTTGGGCAGCAACGCCCGCATTTGCTTCTCGATGCCTCCAGAGTTTCCAGTGAAGATGCCGCGAGATTGATCGGCGAGTTTGTCCGTAAGCACAAAATTGATGTTCTTAACGTGGCTGGACCGCGTCAAAGCGAGTGGGCGGATGGATATGATTATGCCGCGTTCACACTTGAAGCTTTTGCGAATTACGAGCAAGAGCACGAGTAGGAGCAAGAGAAGAGACTACTCGTAGCGCAACGCCTTCACCGGGTCGAGCCGTGCGGCGAAGTATGCGGGAATCAGCGCGGCAATTGAGCAGATAAAAAATGCGCTGATACAAATGATGGCGACATCTCTTGGGATGATCTCCGCCGGGATTGCCGAAAACTGATAAACTTCGCGCGGGAATACTTCGATGTGCAACGTCGTAGCCAGCCACTGACTGAACTCGTTGCGGTAACGAATTAACGTCATCCCAAGTCCTAATCCTGTCAGAGTTCCAAAGAGACCGACGACCGTTCCCTGTCCGAGGAAAACCCAGATGACTTGCGCAATGTTGGCTCCGAGGGCTTTCATAATTCCAATCTCGCGCCGCTTTTGCACTGTTACTGTGATGAGCGTGCTCATGATTCCAAAGGCAGCGACAACCACGATAAAGAACAACAGGAAAAACATTACGCTGCGCTCGAGTCGCACGGCTTCGAAAAATTGGTGGTTCATATCAATCCAGGTCTGCGCGTATTCCGGAGGTTCGAGAAATTGTTCGATCGCCTGTTTGACCCGCTCGGCGCTGTACGGGTTGTCGGTCCGAACGGTGATGCCGTGCAATCCGTCTTGCAGTCCATATAACTCCTGCCCTACATAGACCGGAACGAGCAGGTACTCGGAATCGTGCAAGTAGTGGCCAGTCTCAAAGATGCCGGTAATAGTCAGTTCTTTCGGCAGGATCACCTCGCGCAATTGGTCGATCGCTTTTTTTTCCTCATCGCCCTTGGCATTCTCCAATTTTTTGATGCCGTCTAGAATCTGTCCAAGGTTGCCCGGCGAATAGACGGTGATTTTATCACCGACGTTCGCCTGCAATTTACGCGCGAGCTCGATTCCGAGTACGGTGGAATCTCCTTCCAGGTTGAGGTTGCCGTATTTGATGAATTTTCGCAGCGGGATGACCTTCTCTTCCTCGACGGGGTCGACTCCGCGAATCAGTGGGGCGACCCGCCGATTTTGAAATTCCACGATGACCGGTCCCTGAATGTAGGGAGCCGTTGCAACTACGCCGGGCGTGTTATCGATTTTCGTTTTGAGTCCTCGCCAGTCGCGCAAGACATCTTCCGTGCCCACGAGGATGTGCGCATCGAAATCGATCACTTTTTGACGCAGTTCCCGATCGAACCCGGTCATAACAGAAATGACGAGAATCAAGACCGTCACGCCGAGCATTACGCCGAGCACTGAAATCAGTGTGATGATCGAAAGAAAGGTACGCTTTGGTTTCAAATACCGAAGCGCCAGGAAAAGACTAAACGGAAGCTTCAATTTGGGATTAGCGTGGCGGCAAACTTGGTCGAATTCAAACGCACGCCTTACTCGGAGAATGCGTATGCTTTCAGTTCTTCCAGCGTGACGAACTCGAGTGCGGACGCATGCGTTGCTTCAAGATCAACGGGAGCCGCGCGGTTATGATCCAGTGCGCTTTTCCAGCGTGTCACGCAGACGCACCATTTGTCGCCTGGCTTCAGTCCGGGGAAACCCCATTCCGGATGTGGCGTGACAAGGTCATTTCCATCGAGCACAGAGAAATCGAGAAATTCCCGTGTTACTTTCACGCAGACCGTATGAAGCCCGATATCCTCAGGTCCGGTGCGGCAAAAACCGTCCCGGTAAAATCCGGTGACTGGTTCGCGACAACAACATTTCAGCTCAGTTCCCAGAACATTCGTCGGCATAAAAGGTGTCCCTGTTCAGTAGAACCTTATTGAGGCGGGAAGACAACGCCAAATCGGACAGGTGTGCAAAAGGATCGCGATTGATTTTCGATACAATCGCAGGGGGGATTATTCTTTGCAGCGCGACACGTCTGCCGCTACTAAGAGATCGTCAGTAACTTGTGTCTCGCCGAATCGTTATTGCTTACTGGCTCATTCCAACTGAGCCTGCACGCAGTTATTTCCAGAATATTGTTAACGATCTCGCGGAGCAATACGCCGCGCCTGAATTTGAACCGCATGTTACGGTTCACGTCGGCATGGATTGCACGGAAACAGTTGACGAAGTGCTTTCAAAAGCCGGACGAAGCAGCAAAAAAATTGCTCTCCAAGTCCTCAATGTCAGTAGTTCCTCTGAGTTTATTAAGACGCTTTTTGTACGCTTCACTCGGACCACGCAATTGCAGCAGCTTAATCAAAGCATTCGGACAGCAGCGCAAGATTCGTCCGATTACCAACCCAGCCCGCACTTGAGTCTGCTGTACAAGCGAATGTCGATTCAGGATCGACGCCTGTTGACGCATTCGATTGAAGTGCCTTTTTCTGGAGTGACATTTGATTCATTGAAAGCTGTCCGATGCGTTTCACCGACACGAAGCCGCGGCGATGTAGAAGCATGGCGCGTCGTGGCCGAGAAACCGCTTAATTGATTAACGTCTGACACAGACGGCCTTACAACTCGACAATGCGGTAAGGTTTGCCGGTTTTGCGAAGGGCCGGCGCAGAGACGTTATAAACGGGAATGCCCGTCGAAGTCTTTCCTTCAAGAATGCCGTTGTGGGCGTGCCCGTGAAACACTGCGTTGACCCGGAATCGATTAATTGGTTCCTCCAACCGGCTGGAACCGAGAAAGGGAAAGATTTCGGGATCTTCACCTCTCAGGGTGGCGCGAATTGGAGAGTAATGTAGCACTACGATTCGACTTTCCGTTTGCAGTTTCGCCAATGCCTGCTCCAAGCGGACGGCGTGACTAATTGATTCTTGCACGAATTGTTTAATGAGTGGCTCACCCCATGCGTTCAGCATTCGCCGACCGAAACCGCCTCCGAAACCAGCAATGCCTGCGAAGCCCACTCCCGCGACTTCTGTGGCTTCGCCGTCAAGCACGTTGATTCCGGCATCATCAAGAACCTTGCAAACCAATTCTGTCTGTGCCGATTCGAAGTCGTGATTACCCAGCACCGCGAGCATTGGGATTTTCACGGCAGCGCGAATATCGGCGACGAGTGCTTCGGCTTCCTCCGGGAGTCCATAATCTGTTAGGTCGCCACAAAGCAGTAAGATATCCGCATTGCTTGAAATCTCGGCGAATGCTTCATGCAACGCGCCACGCGAGTGTTTGCCATAATGAAGGTCCGCGGTTGCAGCGATTCGTAGCGCGCGCTTAGCCATTCTTCTTGAGAAACGTAATGGCTGGCGTCAACGGACGCTTTTAGCAAGTCGGTCGCAGTGATGTGTCTATGCACTCAACATCGGCTTTGATTGCGTTATGATGAGTGATGACTGCGAAGAGACGAGCGCCCGGCAAAGACAAAGGTAAAGCCAATCCTCTTCATCGCAGATCGGTGGTCGCGTTGCAGAATGCGGACGTTCAGTTTTTGATCGGCGGCGCTTACGTGGTGGAGGTTTACACAGGCGTCTCGCGACAGACAAAGGACTTCGATCTCTATTTGCGGCCGCAACATGTCGATCCAGCCATCCAAGCGCTCAAGCGCGTCGGATATAAAACGAAAAAAACATTTCCGCATTGGCTCGCCAAAGCCGAACGCGGTCGCGATTGTGTTGATCTGATTTTTCGGGCTGGCAACGGATTATGCGAGGTGGACGACTCATGGTTTGAGCGGGCGCATGGCAGCAACTTTCTTGGCTTGGACGTGAAGCTTTGTGCGCCGGAGGAAATGATTTGGATGAAGGCGTACATCATGGAACGCGAACGGTTCGACGGCGCCGACATTGCGCACATCCTCCTAAGTTGGGCAGACAAACTAGATTGGCCGCATTTGGTTCGCCGTTTTGGCCCTGACTGGCGCGTGTTGCTCAGTCATTTGGTGTTATTCGGTTACATCTATCCTGGCGAGCGCGACAAGATTCCAACTGCGATTATGGATGATCTGATTGCGCGATTGCAAAGCGAAAAGCGCGCTTCCGAAGCCAACCTCGTCTGTAACGGAACGCTACTCTCGCGAAAGCAATATCTCCTGGATGTTCAAGAGCGGGGATTTCGCGATGCGAGATTGCAGAGGCGGGTCAACATGAACGCCAGGGATATTGCGCATTGGACAAGCGCGATTGCCAAAGAGGAAGGCACGCGGAGAATGCAATAGTTGTCACCGCGTCTGCTTGTCTCGCCGGGGCTGCTCAAAAGCGGCGAAAGGGGAGCACCTCGAAGCTGCTACGGCGACGGCGTTGACGCTGGCGTTGGATTCAGCTGGGCTGGAACCGGTGAAACTGCTGGTGACTGAGCCACAGATGCGCTTGAGATTCTCGTTTTTGCTTCATCGAGCACTTTTCTTTCCTCGGGGTAAATTCCGCCATTCGCGGCGGCGATATACTCCTTCGCTGCGTCGATTTGGCCTGCGTCGGCCAGCAGTAAGGCCGTGTAAACTGCTGCGTGCGGGTCGTGTAATTGGTGGTCTGACAATCCTTGAATAATTCCAAGAGCCTCCGCGCTTCGCCCAAGGCGATAAAGAGAGAACGCGTAGGTTACCGCGCAATTAATCTGGTTTGGGGCGCGGTCATGCGCCTCCTTAGCAAGATCATGTGAGCGGTCGACATTTGTCTCGAGATTGAGGCCCATTCGCGCGAGATCCGCCGTAATCGGCGCTTCGTTGGGAGAGCTTTCGTGCAGACGCCGGAGGACGTCATAAAGTTTTCCAGTGTCATTGTCTTCGCGATAGAGCAGGTGAAGCCCGTCGAGTGCCTCGCGTCGCAGGGGCGGATCTTCTGCAACGCGCAGCCACAATTGTTCGGATTCTTTCTCCAGACTCCATTTCGAGGCGAGACGCGCGAGGACAAGTTCGCGCTCCGGCTGGCCGTTTGCCGAGCGCTCCGCATCGCGCCAAAGCTTGTCGAATTTGTCCGGATTGTTTTCTCGTGATTGACGCGTGGCGAAGGCCTGATAGGCAAGACGCAGGTAATCGGATTCGCCCCACGTTCCTTTTCGAGTCCATCGTTCCAATTGCTTCCAATTCTTCGCGTTTGCATATGCGTTTGCCACAGCAACAACCGTTGGCGGCGAAGTCAGTTTCTTTGCCGGGAGTTTCTCGATCCACCTAACAACTTCTGTGGTGAGTCCATTTTTACTCATCCATTCCATTAGCGAGGCGAGATCGGACGGATTCTTTTCCGCAAAAGGTTTTACTCGTTCCAGTAATGGGCGGAATTTTTTCTCATCGAGCTTCCGATAGAAGTTCAGACAGAGAAGGTAGTCGCCGAAGGTGACCTCTTGCGACATCTGAAGCTGTTGAGCGTAGTCATCCGCCGCCGAGAGGTCATTACGTTCCACAGCATCATTAAGCAACGCGCGCAACGCGCCGGTCCGATACGGGACGAGTTTGCTGAGCCGCTCGAGATTTTCGCGCGCGTTTGCCTTCTTTTGGGCGTCGCTGGAATGGATTTGCAGCGCCGAGAGATTGAACTGGTAGAGGTCGTTCTTCGGTTCTTTTCTTACGGCAGCGGCGAACTGGTCTTCTTGTTCGGCAAAATTACCTTCCGCGCAAGCCAGCCAGCCCGCAACGACATGAAAGGCGGGCCTGTCACGATCATTGGCAGGAATTTGGTCCAACGCTTTTCGCGCAAGATCGAGCTTTCCAAAACGCAGCGCAGCGGAAACAAGATTGAGCTGACTATCCGGATCTTTTGGGCGCAAGCGCGCGATTTGCCCACGCCACGAAATCGCCTCTTCGAGATTTTGTTTCTCTGCTGTTTCAGCCAGCACATAGAGGGCCGGGAGAGAATCGGGATGTTGCGTCAGGAATTCTCGCGCGGTTCGCGTTGCTTCATTAAATCTTCCCTGCTGCAGCATGGAGCCGGCTTGTTGTAACAAGCGGGTTTGGTGCCAGTCCCTATATAGTTTTGAGCCGTATCTGAAAAAAAATGCGCCGAGCAGTATGACAACTGCCAACCCGGCGACTACAAGGGCAAGGCGAGCTGGCCAAACCTGTCGCTGGATGAAAGACTCCACACCAAAGAGCGTTTGGCGAATTCTTCGATAGCCAGCCTCTTTGGTTCGTTCCGCAAGTTTCATGTCGTTTCTCAGGGTCGCAACGATCCGCTTGTTCCTTTCCATCGCTCTTCATCCCGACTACCGAGGCTAAGAGCGAGTGGCTACCTCCGGTTCCTCAACTACGGGAATTGATTTAACCGAGTCCTCGATCTTTTCCCTCAAACGCCCGCCCCAAACATATCGTCCCAGCAGCACCTTTACGGTGGCCGTAAGCGGTACGGCAAGCAGGGGACCGATTACTCCACCAATGATCAAACCCCAGACAAAAATCGATACGATCACTGTCATCGGATGCAACCCGACGTAATTCCCGACAATTCGTGGGGCGTAGAATATGCCTTCCAGGTTTTGTATAAAGATGAAAATTACTGTCACCCAGATCGGGTGAGCCCAGTCGCCCCATTGGAAAGCTGCAATCAGAACGGCTGGCACCCAGCAGATTATGATCCCGATGTAGGGGATCATGGTAAGTACAACTACCATGGCCCCAATCACCGCCGCAAAATTGAGACCAAAAAGCGTCAGCGTCGCGCCGATAAGTATGCCATCGATCAGACACACCAGCAGTTGGCCGCGAAAATAGGCGGTCACGTACGAATTGATCTGCGATAATACTTCCGCCACTTCATCTCGAAGAGGCGATGCCCGCAGCGGCAAATATTCCCTCCAGTGCCGCTCAATCCGTGGTTTCTCATTCAGTAGAAAGAACAGATAAATGGGCACCAGGATCAGACTGAGCAAGAAACCTGTGACGCCAAGAAATCCGCCGATACTTTTCTGAAGAATGTCCCAGAACTTTTCCATCAGCGTCGGAAGCGCCTGCTGCAAGTTGGGCATTTGTTTTTCCACGTACGCCTGAATGCGCTGGCGTTCGGCACTGCTCAGTCTCGGTTGACTCGGCGCGATACTTTCAGCAGCGGGCGGCGTGTCAAAACCTTTTGGAGCGGGAGAAGCTGTCGGTTGCGAGCGAGGAGAAGCAGATGGCCCAGGTCCGATGAGCCAGTTTGTAAAACTTGTCGATGCCGACTTTGCGCGGCCGCCGCCGAGAAACCCGAACGTCTGATCGAATCGATAGATTAGATCTACAACATAGTCGCGGGCTCGTTCGGTATAAGCAGGGACTTGCCTTGCGAAATTTGCGCTTTGTATCGAGATGGTCGGAATTAGCCACGCGGCCAATCCACCGAGGGCGAAAAAGGCGATGGCAAAAAGCAAAGCGACCGCCTTGGTGCGACTGAGCGTTCCTCGAGACATTTTCGCCACCAGCGGGTCCAGCAGATAAGTCAGAATCCCCGCGATGGCCACCGGGATCAGGATCGGTTGGAGGAAACTGATGATATTGGCGCTGGCCCAAATCACCGTGCCGATGATCAGGATGAGAAGAACCACACAAAAGGCCGTGAGCGCCGACCACATCATCTTGCGCTGCCACGGCGTGGGGTAATCGCTCATGTATTAGTTGCTAGAACGCTACGTTACCGGGTTGGATTCGTCTTTGCCGATTGGCCGTTGCCGATTGGCGCCTTGGTCCTTTCGATCTTGTTTGCGAGATTCTTGTTTTTTGGATCTAGCGTCAGCGCTTTTTGCCAGGATTCCAGTGCTTCGGAAATTCGATTCAATTTGAAATAGGCGTCACCAATATGCTCGAAGATGACCGGATCTTCATGGTCCGCGGTTTTCGCTGCACTGAGCAGATTGTTCAAAGCCTGGTCGAATTTACCCTTCCGGAACTCTACCCAACCCAGACTATCGAGGTAGGAAGGATTATTTGGGTCCATTTCGAGCGCGCGCTTAATCATCGTTTCGGCCTCGTCCAGGTTCATGTCATGATCGGCCCACATATAGCCGAGATAATTGCAGGCTTCGGCCGAGTTCGTCGGATCAAGCGCGATCGATTTGCGAAGAAGATCAGCTGCCTTTTCGTACAGACCTGCCTGCTCCGCCGTTGCGCCATAATTAAAATAGAACTTGGCGTTTGGGATGTCATTGTCCTGGTCGAGTTGCGCTTCATGCAATGCCTCCTCAAACGTCGCGACGGCCTGCTGGGTCTGTTTCGCTTCGCTTTGAGCAACGGCCAGATAGTAAACGATTTCCGGTGCACCCAGAAAGCGGCGCCGGGCTTCTGTCAGCAATCTGACCGCACGATCTGCGTCTTTTAAAGGTCCAAGGAACAGTTCCGCCAGGTGCAAATATGTGCCCACATGGTTCGGATTAATCAGAAGGCTTTGCTCATAATTTGCGGCTGCTTTCGCAAAGGTCGCTTTTGCTTCGACGACCTTCTTTGCGCGTTGGAGTGATCGGGCTTCATCATCCAGCACCTGCGCCAACAAGTCGTAAGGTTGATACTTTTCGGGATGCTCTTTGATGATTTGCTCAAGCATCTCAACTGCTTTGGTCCGCTGATTCGTCAGGATAAAGCCGGTTGCTAGTTTCTCTCGCGCGTTTGCGTCGTCCGGTTGCAGCTCAAGAACATGCAGATAAAGCGGAATTGCCTCTTTCAATTGCTGCGAGGCCGCATAATAATCGGCGACATCCTTCAGGATTGCGGGGTCATCCCCAGCGTGTTCGGCCGCTTTTTTGAAAATATCGTTCGTCTTATTCAGCTCGTCGGGTTTCGGCTGTGAATCGGACTTGAAAAGGAGCGCCACGTAAAGTTTGCCGAGCCGCATCCAAAAGTTGGCGTCGTCGCTACGAACCTTTGTGGCGCGATCCAGAACTTCGAGCGCCT
>WNGI01005391.1_pt1 | contig 11516 bp, 12 predicted proteins | sample 5400621 | NCBI WGS metagenome assembly WNGI01 (sample SAMN13153374, study PRJNA577476) | soil metagenome | isolation source: 20 cm soil or saprolite under Garry oak tree replicate 1 | place: USA:California | collected 2016-06-15
ATTTGGATATCGCCGCGCTGCGCCAGCAGGTTGCCGACAGGGTAAAATCGAGAGCGGACGGAGTGGCCACAAAACGGCCGCCGGTTGCCCCCCAGCTGCTCAAGCAACTCGTCGTCGAGATTCGGTTTGACGAAGACGCTGCTGTCATTCGCCCCGAATCCTATCAAACGCTCGGCCGCATCGCCGATGTGCTCACCGATCCGAAACTGCTGGCATACAAATTCCTGATAGTCGTCCATACCGTTTCGGCCGGCAGGCGCGAAAATAATCTGACGCTCAGTCAGAGGCGAGCCGACGTGATCCGCGAAGTGCTGGTGAACACATTCAAGATTTCGTCAAAACGCCTGCAGGCGATCGGTCTGGGCGAGGAGCAATTGCTGGACGCCGCCCGTCCGGCAGCGGCGGTCAACCAGCGGATCCAGATCGCGACGGTCGGAAGCGCGCTTGAGCCCGAACGCCCGGCTCTGGCAAGAGCCGCACCCGCGCCGCGCCCACCAACTAAGTCAACTAAAAAGCCGCGCTGAAAAGGCGGGCCGCGCTTGCGCTTTGCCTCCCTGCGAGTGTTGCCTTACCGCTTCCCGATCTTCTCCCACAGCCAGCGCGCCACCGCATCGGGCGACGATGTGCCGTCGCCGCCGGCAGCGCGCAAATTGGCCTCGCGCATCGTGGATATGTCGATCCTGCCGAGCAGCGGTTGCAGTGCCTCCCGCAATGCCTGGTCGGACGCGCGTTTATGTGCGAGCAGGACAATCGCATCGTAAGGGGGAATCGCGTGTTTCGAATCGTCGAGCACCACCAGATCGTATTTGGCGATCAGCCCGTCGCTGGTGTAGCCCGCGATCACGTCAACCTCGCCGGAGGCAACGGCGGCATACATGAAGTCCGGCTGCATCTGCCGCTGCGCGCGAAATGAAAGTCCATAGGCCTCTCGCAGCCCGGCCCATTCCGGCCGCGAGAAAAACTCATAATCGGCCGCCATCGACATCGTTCTCGCATGCGAGGCGAGATCGGCAATGGAGTGAATGCCGAGTGCGTCGGCGCGCTTTCGCGGCATCACCAGCGCATAGGCGTTCTCAAAGCCGAGTTCGCCCAGCAATGTGACTTTCTGTTGCGCCAGCGTCGCTTTCAATTCACCGAGCAATTCTTCACGCGGCCTGATTTCGGTGCGGTGAAACTGGTTGGCCCACAGCGTGCCGGAATAATCGACATAGACGTCGATATCGTCGGAGACCAGCGCATCGAAAATCACGTTGGAGCCGAGGCCCTCGCGCGAAGTCGCCGACAGTCCCGCCGCCCGCAACCGCTGCGCGATCAGCGCCGACAATACATATTGCTCGGCAAAGGTCTTGGCGCCGACAATGTAGCTCGAAGGCGAGCGCGCCATCGATGGGACCAGCGTCGCTGCAACCAGCGCGGCAATGCCGATACCGCCGAGCGCCGCGCGCAAGCGGCTGCGGTTGCGAATCCCGTTCTCGATCAAGGCCAGCAATTGATCGACCGCGAGCGCCAGCACCGCGGCGGCGAGGCAGCCGAACAGCACGAACACCCAGTTCTGGGTCTGCAGCCCCGCAAAGATGTAATTGCCGAGGCTGGTCTGGCCGATCGGCGTGGACAGTGTCGCGGTGCCGATCACCCAGACCGCCGCGGTGCGGATGCCCGCCATCATGACCGGCAGCGCCAGCGGCAGCTCCACCATGAATAGCGACTGCCGCGGCGTCATGCCGACGCCCTGCGCGGCCTCCACGATCGCGGCGTCGACCCCTTGCAGGCCGGTGATGGTGTTGCGCAGCACCGGCAGCATCGAATAGAGCGCCAGCGCCAGCACCGCCGGCAAAAATCCGAATGCGGAAAAGCCAAATCCGAACCAGGCCAGCGACAATGCCGCGAGCGCCAGCAGCAGCGGATAGAACAGCGCCAATAGCGCCAGGCCCGGTATCGTCTGCACGATGCTGGCAAGCCCAAGCAGCGCGCCGCGCATCACCGGCTGGTTGCGCGCCGCGATCGCCAGCGGCAGGCTGGCCAAAAGCCCGAGCGCCAGCGCGGTGACGCTGACGCGCACATGATTGCCGAGATAATCCGGCAGATGAGACAGCGCCTCGCTCCAGCGCGGATCGGAGAAAAAACTCATGCCGCGCCATCCCGCGGCAGCAGCACGTTGAGCCGCTCCGCTTGCCGCCGCGGCGTGCGCAGCAGTTCGCCGACATAAGCATCATCGCTATCGGAAAGTTCTGTCAGCGTGCCCTGTGCCAATAGCCGCCCGGCGCGCATCACCGCGATGCGGTCCGCGAGCAGGATGGCCTCCGTCATGTCGTGGGTGATCATGACCGTGGTCAGCCCGAGCTTGCTATGCAAGGCGCGGTAGTCATCGCCGAGCGCGTCGCGGGTGAGGGGATCGAGCGCGCCGAACGGCTCGTCCATCAAGACGATGCGCGGCCTCGCCGCCAGCGCCCGCGCGACGCCGACGCGCTGACGCTGCCCGCCCGACAGCTCATGGGGAAAGCGATCGCGGTAGAGGGTGCGGTCGAGCCGCACCAGATCGAGCAGTTCATCGACGCGCGAAGCAATTTCCGCGGCCGGCGTACCCTGCAGCTTCGGCGTGATCCCGATATTGCCGGCAACGCTGATATGCGAGAACAGCCCGCCGCTCTGAAACACGTAGCCGATGCGGCGGCGCAGTTGAACGGGGTCGACCGCGCGCACGTCCTCGCCCTCGACCGTGATGCTGCCGCTGTCGGCGTCGATCAGCCGGTTCGCCAGCCGCAGCAGCGTGGTCTTGCCGGAGCCGGAGCCGCCGACGATGGCGAGAAATTCGCCCTCGGCGACCTCGATCGTGAGGTCGTCCACGGCCCTGACCCGGCCGCCGTCGAAGCTCTTGCCGACATGCGCAAATGCGATCAGGGGCGGGGCGGCGGTCATGTCTTGGAATTATCACACCGCGTTCGAGCCACCAAGCCGGCGCGGCGCTTGCATGTTGCCGGGATCGGTTGAATTGTCGAAGCCGGGGCGCTAATCCATACCCCACAACAAATGATATTCGGGGAAACGCGTGGAGGCGGGTGTAACCGCAGGATCGACGGCGGTCGCACTTGACGATGCGACGGTGGCGTTTCGGCTTGCCGACGCGCGCGTCTACACTGCGGTCGAGCAGGTCCGGCTTTCGGTCGAGCATGGCGAGTTCGTCGCCATTGTCGGGCCCACCGGATGCGGAAAATCGACGCTGTTGAATGTCGCCGCCGGCCTGCTCAGACCGTCATCGGGAACGGTGCGGATTTTTGATTCGCCGCTTGCCGGCCTCAACCGCGAAGCCGGCTATCTGTTTCAGGCCGATGCGCTGTTTCCCTGGAAGACCGCGATCGACAATGTCGCCATCGGCCTGGAGGTATCGGGCGTGCCGCGTGCGCAGGCGCTGGAACGCGCCCAAGCCTGGCTCACGTCGGTGGGTCTTGCGGCGTTCGGCAACCGCTATCCGCATATGCTGTCGGGCGGGCAGCGCAAGCGCGTCGGGCTGGCCCAGGTGTTGATCCGCGATCCCAAGATCCTGTTGATGGACGAGCCGTTCGGCCCGCTCGATGCCCAGACCAGGCAGATCATGGGCAATTTGCTGCTGCAGTTGTGGAGCGCCGATCGCAAGGCGGTGCTGTTCGTCACCCACGATCTCGAGGAGGCGATCGCGCTGGCGGACCGCGTCGTGATCATGTCGGCGGGCCCTCATGCGCGCATCATCGGCGACTGGCGCGTGCCGCTTTCGCGGCCCCGCGATATCTCGGAGGTTCGCATGGAAGAGGATTTTCACGCACTGCATCGCGAAATCTGGAGCGTGCTCAAGGACGAGGTGATGAAGGGCTACGCCCAGTCGTCGCAGGCTCCGGTGGAGGCTGCGTGATGAGCCGGGGCGGCTTGCTTCTCTTTCAGCTTCTGGTCGCCCTGGTGTTTTTCGGGCTGTGGCAATTACTGGCCACGGTGCCGATCTTCGGCCACACCGTGCTGCCGCCGTTTTTCTTCTCGACGCCGGTCAATGTCTTCAACCGCATCCTCAAATGGCTGATCGAAGGCACGATCTGGCGGCATCTGCTGGTAACGCTGGTCGAATCGGTGCTGGCGTTCGTGATCGGCTCGCTGTCGGGCGCGCTAATCGGGTTCTGGTTCGCGCGCCAGCAGACTGTCGCCGCGATCTTCGATCCCTACGTCAAGATGATGAACGCGCTGCCCCGCGTGGTGCTGGCGCCGATCTTCGCGCTGTGGCTTGGGCTCGGCATCTGGTCGAAAGTCGCGCTCGGCATCACGCTGGTGTTCTTCGTGGTGTTCTTCAACGTCTATCAGGGCGTCAAGGAAGCCAGCACCACGCTGCTCGACAATGCGCGGATGCTCGGCATGAGCGAGCGGCAATTGCTGCGGCATGTCTATTGGCCGTCGGCGCTGTCGTGGATGTTTTCATCGCTGCATACTTCGGTCGGTTTTGCCGTGGTCGGCGCCGTAGTCGGCGAATATCTGGGTTCGGCGGCGGGGCTCGGCTACTTGATCCAGCAGGCCGAAGGCGTATTCGATGTCGCCGGCGTGTTTGCCGGCATGATCGTGCTGGCGATGTTCGTGGTCGCGATCGATTTGCTGGTGACCAAGGTCGAGAACCGCCTGCTGGTCTGGCGTCCGAATGCGGGTGAGGGAACGGCATAAACATGAAGCTGACGCCGACCGCGCGCTAGCGGCATCGTGCCGGGGCGGCTAATATGCCAACCAATGGAACTGAATACACGGGGACCAACGCCCATGAAAACCATCAAACTCGCCGCCGGGATCGTCGCAGCGCTGATCCTGAGCGGCGCATCCGCCCAGGCCCAGGACAAGATCGAAAAGCCTGATCTCGTGCTCGGCGTCGGCGGCAAGAGCTCGCTGTATTATCTGCCGCTGACGCTGGCCGAGCGGCTCGGCTACTTCAAGGAACAGGGGCTTAACGTCACCATCACCGATTTCGGCGGCGGCTCGAAATCGCTGCAGTCGCTGATCGGCGGTTCCGCCGATGTGGTCACCGGCGCCTACGAGCACACCATCCGGATGCAGTCCAAGGGCCAGGACATCGCCGCGGTGATCGAGCTCGGCCGCTTCCCCGGCATGGTGCTCGCGGTGCGCAAGGACAAGGCGGCGCAGGTCAAGTCGTTCGGCGACCTCAAGGGCATGAAGATCGGCGTCAGCGCGCCGGGCTCCTCGACCAACTTCTTCGCCAATGCGCTGATCGCCCGCGATGGCGTCAAGCCCGATGAAGTATCGATCATCGGCGTCGGTACCGGGCTTTCCGCGGTCGCGGCGATGAAGAAGGGCGAGATCGACGCCATCGTCAATCTCGATCCCGTCATGACCAAGCTCGATCAGGACGGCGACATCGTCATCCTCGCGGACTCGCGCACCGACGAAGGCAACATGAAGCTGTTCGGCGGCAACAACCCGGCGGCGGTGGTTTATCTCAAGACCGACTTCATCAGCAAAAACCCGGTGACCGTTCAGCATCTGGTCAACGCGTTCTACAAGGCAACCAAGTGGCTCGAGAAAGCCACGCCGGAGGATATCGTCAAGACCGTTCCGGAAGAGTATTTCCTCGGCGACAAGGCGCTCTATCTCTCGGCGTTCAAGGCCTCAAAGCCGATGTATTCGACGACCGGAATCATCACCCCGCAGGGAATGCAAAACGGCCTGAACCTGCTGCTGCAGTTCGACCCCGAGATGAAGGACGCCAGGATCGATCTGAACAGGACGTTCGACGATCGCTTCGTGAAAAAGGCGGCGGCCGGCCAGATGTAGGCGGCGTCGGCCGATGCTGCCAATCGCGATTCATCGCGTCACCACCCTCGATCTGAACGTCCGTCCGCGGCCGTGGCCGTTCGCCGACGAGCGGCGCGCCGAGATCGATGCGCATTTCGCGATCAAGCAGCGCGAGAAACCGAAAATCTGGAATGGGCGGATTCTGTTGGGGCGCGATCCTGACTTCACCGGGGATCGCTTCAGCGCCTGTTATTTCGATGCCGATTTCGCTGATTTCCTGGCATGGCGCGACTGGGGCTTTCCGGACAGGAGCGTGTTCAACGGCTTCGGCATGGGCGCGCTGCGCTGCTCCGACGGCGCGTTCGTGCTGGGCGAAATGGGCCATCATACCGCCAATGCCGGGCGCATCTATTTTCCCTCGGGAACGCCCGATCCCGACGACATCCGCGACGGCGCGGTCGATATAGCAGGCAGTATCGCGCGCGAGGTCGAGGAGGAAACCGGCCTGACGTCAGCCGATTACCGGGCCGCCGCGCACTGGGATTGCGTCGTCTCCGGTGCTGCGATCGCGATGATCAGGATGTTGAATGTCGATGTGACCGGCGAAGAGTTGCGCGCCAGGATCGAGGCCAATCTTGCCCGTCAAGATCAGCCCGAACTTTCCGCGATCCATCTGGTGCGCGACTCGGGCGATCTCACCGCGTCGATGCCACGCTTTGTCACCGCCTTTATCGAGCAGCATTTCTCCCGATGATGCTGTTGCTTAAACCCGTCATTGCGAGGAGCGCAAGCGACGAAGCAATCCAGCTTGACGGTGCGAAATCTGAATTGCTTCGCGGAGCCTGTCATCGGGCGCGCATTCGCGCGACCCGTTGACGCGCAATGACCGCCGGAAGGCGCGCTTCAGTCCAGCAATTTGGTGTCGTCAGGCGCCTGCGGCGGCGTCTTGATCGCGATCGTCTTGAACGGTCGGCCATCCGGCTTGGTTCCGCCGTGCGCGGTACCCTTGGGGATAATGACGAGATCGCCCGGCTTCACCTGCACTTCCTTGTCACCGAGCCAGATCGTCCCGGTGCCCTCGAGGATGTACTGCATCTCGTTGGCGTTGAGATGCATATGCTTGGGCGTGTTGCCGTCCTGCACCGCGACGGTTGCGCCGTCGGCTGAGACGAACGTCCTGGAGCGCAGCCCGGTGCCGGAAGCCAGGCCAAGCGCGTCTCCGTTCATTTCAGGCACATGAATGACCTGCGCCGTGATGTTCTCGGCGGCCAACGCAGGCCGCAACAAGTGCATCGCACTACAACCGGCGGCAAAGGCAGTGGCGATCGATAGGCTGGCAGCAATACGGTTCATGGATATCCTCCCCTTTTGCAGAGTTTTTGTATGGGGATGCTATGTCAGCAGATGATCCTTGACCAGAGGTTGCCGAGCCGCCTTCTCAGAGGTGCATGCTCCTCTATCGTGCGCTCCAGCTTGACGGTGCGAAATCCGGATTGCTTCGCGGAGCCTGTCATCGGGCGCGCATTCGCGCGACCCGTTAGCTCGCGATGACGAACTACTCTGGCGCAGGTCGCTCGCGCCATGTACCGTTTGGAAAGTTTCGACCGGGGGCCCCGACGTCATGAGCAAGAAGCCTTCGCAATATCTTGGCGATCAGCTGAGGCCCTTCATTGGGCCGTTCCGCTTCAACGGATCGGGTGATTTCCATCTCAAGTCGTACAAGACCAACGAGAAAGGCGGCCTCGACAAGGACAAGGCGGAAAAGATCCTTGAGGCCAACCGAAAACGCCTAAGCGATTTTCAGGAAAAGCTTTACGCTCAGGACCGCTGGTCGGTGCTACTGATCCTGCAGGGCATGGATGCGGCCGGCAAGGACAGTGCCATCAAGGCGATATTCGCGGGCGTCAACCCGCAGGGCTGCGAGGTCCATTCCTTCAAGCAACCGTCAGCCAACGAACTCGATCACGATTTCATGTGGCGCCACGTGGTCGTGCTGCCGCAGCGCGGCCGCATCGGCATCTTCAATCGCTCTTACTACGAGGAATGTCTGGTGCCGCGGGTGCATCGGGAAATCCTCGCCAGGGAAAAGCTTCCCTCGAAACTGGTGACCAGAAACATCTGGCGCGAGCGGTTCGGGGACATTTCCGCGTTCGAGCGCTACCTTTCGCGCAACGGCACCGTGATCCTGAAATTCTTCCTCAACATCTCGAAACAGGAGCAGCGCGAGCGGTTTCTCGACCGGCTGGAGGAGCCTGCGAAGAACTGGAAATTTTCGATGGCCGACATCGCCGAGCGCGCGCTGTGGCCCAGGTACATGGCCGCCTATCAGGACCTGGTCAGGCACACCTCGACGGCGCTGGCGCCATGGTACGTGGTGCCCGCCGATCACAAATGGTTCGCGCGGGTGGTGATCGGCTCGGCGATCGTCAGCACGTTAGAGACGCTGAACTTGCGGTTTCCGCGCACCGACAAGGCATCGTTGCAGGAGTTCAACCGGGTGCGCGAGGCGCTGCTGGCGGAGGGCAAGGGTGTAAAGAAAAAGGCCAAGGCTGCGGCGAAGAAGGCCTCGCGTTCAAAGTCGGTGAACTGACGATGGTCGTCGTACCCCGCGAAAGCAGCTTGCTGGCCGGTCTTCCATCGGCATCGGGCGGTCGGGTTCCGGCCGGCGGCTCGGGAAGGCGAAAGCGGGTATCCAGTACGTCGCGGCCCCGCGGATCAATCATCGGCGCTCTGGAATACTGGATCGCTTCGCTTTCGCGGGCGACGACATCGGTCGAAGCGCGGGTAGCTCAATCGCGTAAGGCCGCGCTCCGTGACCACGCGCTGCTCTGCCGGCGCGTCTAGTGTGTATTGCGAAACCCGCGATGTCGCGGTGGGGTAACCCAAATTTGGGGGTATCCTCCCCCTGCAAATCGTCAAAACCGCCCTCTGCCGGAGCATACCTTCGTGTCTTCCTCCGAAGGAACCAATCCGGGCCATCAGGGCTTATCGCGCATATTTCAAAGACCGGGAGACTGCTATGAAAATCGCAAAGGTCATTTTGGCTGGTACTGCGGCCCTCACCATTATCAGCTCGGCGACTTTGGCCCAAGAAGCGCTTACTGGAACGCTTACCAAGGTTGACCGGATCAATCGCACCGTCGCGATTCAACAGATGCAAAGCGGTACAACCGGAGCGAATACCGGCGCCGCCGAAGAGTTCAAAGCACAAGACGGCTTGTCGTTAGAGACGTTGCATGCTGGCGATAAGGTCACCTTTTCCGTTACGGAAACGGGCGGGATCAAGACGATCACGAAACTTCAAAAACCGTAAATTTTCAGGAGCCGCACCTGGCTATCGAAATTACCGCATCGGCCCGAGCTTCAGGCGTCTGTGTCGCGCGGCACGATCTTGACCGTCGGCAGCCAGAAACAGACATGAACTGCGGCATAGCAACAGTCTCCGCTGCTGGAACATCGAAGCCCCGCGAGCGCGGCTTCGATGCTAACGCCTCGGTGTTTCCGAAGTTGATGCCTTGCTGGTCGGTCGGGGCAGCGTGGTTGTGCCCGCCTGCTTCGGTGATGAGTTTGCGCCAGCTTTAGGTTCCATGCTGTTCATGGATGAATAGTGGTGCTGCTTGTGGTGCGAGCGGGCATCCGCTGTGGTGGCGAAGCTAAGTGCCGCGACTGCGACGATCGCGATGCCGAGATATCTGAAGATCATAAGGTGGTCCTCCGGCGATTATTGGAGAGCGTTCAGAAAAGTTTCCGAGCTTCGGGACCTGTGACGGTTTCCGAAGAACCGAACCGGGCGCGGTAATTCACCTGAAGGTTCGAACAAGGCCTCAGGTGCGGAAATAAGTTGCCCTTGGTACGGCCGTGGCGCCAGTCGTCGCTTACCGGCGCGGTTCCATGCGTCGCCATCGCGCCGCATTGACGCACCTAGGCTCTGATCCAGTCGGCGTCATAGCCATGGTCAGCCAGCAACGCCCGCAACGCTGCCCGGTAATTCCGACCTTGCGCCCTAACCGGACATGGCCCAGACACGGCAAAATCGACGCGAATGACCCAAGGCGGACATCAGCCAACATTTCATATTTCGGTCGCGAAACTTGTTTCAGCCCTACCAAAGCGCTCATCCGAGCGGATACTATGACGCATCCTTAGGGCGCGGGTATGAGAGAGCGACAATTTCTCTGCGTTCTGGGTGGTGCGCTGGCGTCACGGCCTACGGGGGCGGGAGCGAAGCATCCGCTCAAGATCATCGGCTTCCTCGGCGCAGGAGGAGCGTACGCGTGGATTCCGATGGTCGCGAGTTTCGAGCAGCGCCTGACCCAATCTCGTTCGCAGTCGCTCTTGCTACGTCGGGGATCAACGGAGAAACACTATGGATGAGAACGATCGCTTGGATTCGATGGCGCGATGGATGTGGGATGCGAGACAACGGCGCCAGATGTTTTGCAACCTGCCCGACGAGTTGCGGCCCACATCCATTGCCGAAGCCTACGCAGCGCAAGAGGTCTATTATCGGCTGGCGGAGCCAGTATATGGCCCCGTTGCGGGTGCCAAGATTGCCACCACAACCAAGGTGATGCAGAAGTTGATGGGCATCACGCATCCATGCGGCGGGGCGATCTTTGCACGAACGATCCGTACGTCACCAGCGAGGCTGCGGACTGCGGATTTTGTTAATCTGCGTGTCGAAAGCGAGATTGCGCTGAAACTCGGCGCTGATTTGCCCGCACTCGGTGCACCTTGGACGCGCGACGCTGTTGTGCCAGCTGTCGCGAGTGCGATGCCTGCATTCGAACTAATCGAGGACCGGCACGCGGACTACAACACTACCGATGCTTCCTCGTTGATCGTCGAGAATTGCTGGAATGGCGGAGTAGTCCTGGGTAACCCCCAAGCCGTTCAGGTCGGAGACCTTGTCGGCGTCGCCGGTCGGCTCAGCATTAGTGGCAAAACAGTTGGCGAGGGCAACGCAGAGGATCCCTACGCGACGCTTGCTTGGGTCGCTAATCATCTCGGCGAGCGTGGTCGTGATTTAAAAGCTGGCATGGTGGTAATCACCGGCAGCGTCATTCCAACGGTTTCGATCGCGAGCGGGGACCGCGCGCTGTTCACGGTTGATGGATTGGGCGAAGTCGCCATGGAAGTCTTTTGAATGTGCTGCCACCGTGCTCATAAATGAGTCGCAGCTTTCGTGTTTTGCGACCGTGTTAAAAAATTAGGCACAGATGACGCACCTATTCGCGCGATCCATCGCGACATCGCTCGGACCCAGATCGCGCTTGGCTTTAGGAAAACTAGGTCACCCGTCCTGACCATCTTTTGGCATTGCGGTTTCAGGCATTTCTCGTCTAGAACGGCCTTGGAGCGAGGCTCGGCAACAAATCGTCAACGGTTTTGGCCGAGGATCCGGTTCCAAAGGGTCTGGCAATGCTGATTCGCAGCGAAAAGTTCGGAGTTCGGGGTGGAGCGGCCAGTGCCGTCGGCACCCAGGCGATTCCGGCTGCGTCCCTGCCCACCCTGCTCATTGGCGGGCTGCTGCTTCTTATCGGCCCCTGAGGGCCGTCTGGGCGGTTTGCGCCTGGGCACTCAGGGGTTGCGCGAGATCACCAGACCCTTCCGCGCGCAGAGAAGCAGCGCACCACTGACAAGGAAGTTTCGAAAGGACCACCGTGAACAAGTCCGACAAGGACCGCGTCGTTATATGCGACACGACGCTGCGCGACGGCGAGCAATGCCCGGGCGCTACCATGAGTTTCGAGGAGAAGCTCGAG
>WNGI01005393.1_pt1 | contig 11515 bp, 11 predicted proteins | sample 5400621 | NCBI WGS metagenome assembly WNGI01 (sample SAMN13153374, study PRJNA577476) | soil metagenome | isolation source: 20 cm soil or saprolite under Garry oak tree replicate 1 | place: USA:California | collected 2016-06-15
ACGCCGCCCGCCTCGCCTACTACGAAGCACGCAAGCTCAACAACCCGCCGAACTCCCTCCTCGACTACCACGACGCCAAACACGGCCTCGAACCGCCAGCCGAGCGCCGCGCTCGCGAACAACGCGACCACCCCCCACCCCGATAGACCCACAACCATCAACATGTCGCCCTTCCGCCAAAGTGCGACAGCCAAGCGTAAGAGCGAGTCGTCGCGTGTCCGTGTCGCTCGTGAGGCTTTCCGAGTATTCGGAATGCTGGTGCGCGGCCATCAGCAGGTGTCGCAGCACGCTTCGCCACGCCAGGACTCCCGTCCCTCACGCGCGGCAACGCCAGCGATAACGAGCGCAGCGGCGGGATCGGCCCACCACCAGCCCGCTAGCGCGTTCGCGAGTAGCCCGACGAGCAGCGCCACCGAAAGGTAGGCACAGATCATGTTCTGTGTGGCCTCGTTGACCGTGGCGGACGAGTTCAAAGTGCGACCTACCTTGCGCTTCGCTCGTGCGAGCAAAGGCATCGCCGGCGCCGTGACCGCAGCGAGTCCGATTCCCACCCAGCTTGTTTGGGGATGATGGCCGCCCCCGAGCGTGCGAGCCGACTCGACGGCGATGTACGCAGCAAGAACGAAGTAGCTCGCGGCGATGAGTTGCTGTGCCGTCCGTTCGGCTGCCTCGCTGGACTCGCGGGACCCGGTGAACAGCCACACGATCACGAGCCCTGCGAATCCCTCAATCAGCGAGTCTGCGCCAAAGCCGATCAGCGCGATTGACCCGGCGGCGATCCCCGCCCCGAGGGCGATCCCGAACTCGATCAGGTGCCATGCGTTGCCGCCCCACGCGAGCAACCGTGCGCGCCGGACGAGGAGCGTACGCTCGTCGGCTGTAGCAAGCGTTTCGACTCTCGTCGCCAAGGTCTTAGGTTAGCCGACGTTCAGTGGGCGTCTCTGGCGTGGCGGTAGCCGTGCGTCAGCGCGTATTGATTCGCTTCGTGGGGATGGACTCGCGTCGCGATCACGGCGTAGCAGCATGGACTTAAGGTCGGGAGCGGCTCGAGGAGTTTGCCGCCTTCAGAGAGCGCGATGCAGGTCTCCGCCCTCCTTCGGTATAGCAGCGTCTGGCTTCGGAATCCTGTCGGAGCGGAGCTGGCAAAAGGACGATCTCATCAAGAACCTGCATGGTTCCTCGCACCATGTACGGCACTCGCGTGTCGCCGGATTCAAGCAGCATGACTGTGCCCGTGGGCTGCGCCGTGGCCCATTGGCCTGTCCATCATCTTTAGCATCCTGATGCCGCCGCCGTGCCGGAAATAACGCGAGATAAGGAGCGCAGCGACGCCGAGGAAGATGATGTTGAGGACAGACGTGTAGTTGAACGTCACGGACGCCTGAACGACCTTGGCATGGCGCTCCTGGGGAACCAAGCCGAGGCCCTGGAAAACAAACTCGACGACGAGACCGGCGGCAACCATCGTCAGGTAGAAGGTCGCGAGCAGGAACCCGGCCATCCGCCAGCCGTAGTACTTGCGGTAGATACTGAGGATTGGCAGCACAAGCAAGTCAGCGAAGATGAAGGCGAGAACGCCGCCGAAGCTGATGCCGCCGTTCCAGAGCACCGCAGCCAGTGGGACGTTGCCGATCGAGCAGACGAAGCTGATGATCGCGACCGCCGGCCCGACGAGCGGCCCCCAGAACTTCGCCAGCGTGTCGTGGTGCTCGAAGAACAGCCCCTGCCAGAACGAGTTCGGCACCCAGGCGGCGAGCCCGCCGGCGATCAGCAGGCCGCCGAAGATGTCTTTCCAGATCGCGGCCCAGTCCATCACGAAGTAGTTCGCGGTTGCCGTGAAGCCCTCGGGCGAACGTAGCCGCTGCCAGAGCGAGCGTCCGCCAGCTTGCACGGACATGTCCATCTCGGCGTGACCCTCCATCGAGCCGAGTCGGCCCTTCTCGGCTTCGGCGCGCGCTTCCCCGACCAGGCGGCGGCTGAGGAAGAGCCGGAAAACAACCGCGAGCAAGACGATCATCAACGGCCCGCCGACGAACTCGCCAAGCACGAACTGCCAGCCGAGCAAGAGAGCCATGATGATCCCGAGCTCGATCACCAGGTTGGTCGACGCGAACTGGAACGCCATCGCTGCGGTGAAATCGGCGCCCTTGCGAAACAGCGAGCGCGCGAGCGCCACCGCCGCGTACGAGCACGACGACGAAGCAGCACCGAGACCGGACGCAACCACGAGCGTCTTCGGTGAGTTGTCAGGCAGCAACCGGCGCATCTCGCGCTTCGAGACGACCGCCTGCACCGCACCCGAAAGAGCGAAGCCGAGAATCAGCGCCCACAGCACCTCCCAGGTCAAGCCGAAGGCGAAGCTGAAGGCCCGCCACAGCTCGTGCCCGACCGCGACCGCGACGATCACGTCAAGCACCACCGCAGCCGTCTTCGAGGTCGCAAACGTCGGCGATCTGACGGCTCCCATAACCGCCGCGAGCAATCAGGTATTCCGCCTGTCCCTCGAAAGCCGTCCAGCGCCAGCAGTGACAGCAGCACGGGCCATGCTCCCGCGCGAGCTTCATCGCCCGACGATAAAGGGACTCTTGCCGCGGGGTCAGCTTGATGCCCTCCGAATACGACGTAAGACGCTTGGCGAGACCAGCAGGGACGTCATATGGATTCTGGGGAATCTCGCTCACCGTCGTGTATTTTGCGAGGCCGCGCACTTGCTCGACGTAGTCCGACAACACCATCGGCGAACAGCAAGAGCCTTGTAGACGACCGGCCGCCGGGATCGAGTCGAGCGACTCGGGCCGCAGGCCGCACTTGTTTGAATGTCGCTGACTCAGGATCGCGAAACTCTCCCTGAGAGTCTGCGCGTGGACTGGCCGATCCACGAGAGATGTCGTGTCGCCGCGGATGATCTGTATGACCGAGACGAGATCGGTGCAGGCTTACGCGCGCTGGGCGGCGGAGATCGCCCCTCCGCCGCGATCGACGTGCTGTCGCGGTTTGGCGGAAAGGGCGACAAGAACTCCTGGGTGCCGGCCTTTGTTGGACGAGGTTTTGAGGTTTTCGCGGGGAAGGGGTCAGAGCGCGATGCCGTTGTCAGCCGGTTCGGACCAGGTTTTCAAGGTTTTGGCGATGATCGCTCTCTGAGGGAGAGCAGGGGACGGTCCTCGAGCAGTGCGAGAGGGAAGCGGCGACGCTGGAACCGGTGGAGTAACCGCCGTAGGCTTGAGGTATGCAGGTGGAGAGGTCTCTACCGACGGGGACGGTCAGCCTCCTCTGTACGGATATCGAGGGATCCACACGTTTGCTTCAGTCTCTGGGCGAGCGCTATGCGGAAGCCCTTGCCGAACATCGACGCCTGCTTCGCGCCGCGTTCCGGGAGCACCGCGGCTGTGAAGTTGACACGCAGGGTGATGCCTTCTTCTATGCCTTTCCGCGGGCGCACGATGCGGTCGCCGGCGCGGTAGCGGCACAGAGGGCGCTCGCGTCACACATTTGGCCGGAGGGCTTGCCGGTCAGGGTGCGGATGGGCATTCACACCGGCGAGCCGACCGCCACCGGGGAGGGGTACGTGGGGATCGACGTCCACCGGGCTGCTCGCGTCACGTCCGCGGGCCACGGCGGGCAAGTCCTGCTTACCCAGTCAACGAGGGATCTTCTTTCCGAGGAGCTCTCTGACGCGGTAAGCCTGCGGGACCTCGGCGAGCACCGCCTCAAGGACCTCACTCACGGGCAACGGCTCTACCAGCTCTTGATTCCGGGGCTGGAGAACGACTTCCCGGCCCTGAAGACGCTTGAAGGGCGGCCGACGAATCTGCCGATTCAGCCGACGCCGCTGATCGGGCGCGAGCAGCAGGTGACGGCGGTGGTAACCCTCGTGCGGCGAGGGGGCATTCGGCTCGTCACGCTCACGGGAACCGGTGGGACTGGCAAGACGCGCCTCTCGCTCCAGGTGGCGGCGGAGCTGATCGCGGATTTCGAGGACGGGGTTTTCTTCGTCGACCTCGCCGCGATCACCGATCCCGATCTCTTCATTCCGACGGTCGCTCAGACGCTTTCGGTGAGGGAGAAGCCCGGCCAGTCGCTCTCAGAGACGTTGGACGATTACCTGCGTGACAAGCACCTCCTGCTTGTCCTCGACAACTTCGAGCAGCTTCTTGGGGCCGGCCCGACGGTGAGTGCGCTTCTCGCCGGGGCGCCGAGTCTGAAGGCGCTCGTCACGAGCCGCGCGCCGCTTCATCTCTCGGGCGAGCACGAATATTCCGTGCCACCGCTCGCCGTTCCCGACCCAGAGGCGTCTCTGCCGCTGGCGACGCTCGCGGGGTACGAGGCGGTGCAGCTCTTCGTCGAGCGGGCGCAGGCGGTGAAGCCCGAGTTCGAGCTGACGAGCGAGAACGCCCCGGCGGTCGCCGAGATCTGTGCCCGGCTCGACGGCCTTCCGCTTGCGGTTGAGCTCGGCGCTGCGAGGGTGCGGATACTGAGTCCGCAGGCTCTCCTCGGGCGACTCAGCGAGCGGCTGGTGCTGCTGACTGGGGGTGCGCGCGATGCCCCTGCCCGTCAACGGACGCTTCGCGACACGATCGAGTGGAGCCACGGCCTGCTGAGCGCGAGCGAGCAACGGCTCTTCGCCCGCCTCTCGGTTTTCCTGGGCGGCCGTACGATCGAGGCCGCAGAGGCCGTGTGCGACCCCGAGGCTGAGCTCGGCGCGGCCGTCTTCGACGGAGTCGCTTCTCTCGTCGAGAAGAGCCTTCTCCGCCAGGACGAAGGGCCGGGGGGCGAGCCGCGCTTTCTCATGCTCGAGACGATCAGGGAGTACGCGCTCGACCGCCTGGAACGAAGCGGGAAGGGAGAGCTCCTTCGACAGCGGCACGCGCACTACTTCGTTGCGTTCGCGGAGGAGGCCGAACCGGAGATCCTCGGGGCGGATCAGATTTTGTGGCTCGAGCGCCTCGAGGCAGAACGCGACAATTTCCGTGCCGCCCTTGGCTGGTTGCTCGAGCGGGGCGATACCGAGCGCACGCTTAGTCTCATCGGCTCGCTCAGGCGAGCATGGGTGGCGCGGGGCTACCTGAGCGAGACCCGGAAGTGGCTCGAGTCGGCATTCGCGCGGAGCTCGGCCGTCCCGCCGCAGGTGGAGGCGAAGGCACTGTACGGGCTCGGCCGCGTTGCGCTCGTCGAAGGAGACTACGACCAGGCAATTCCATCGCTCGAGCGGAGCGCACGTCTCTTCCGCGAACTGGGCGAAGCTGAAGGTCTCGTCTTCTCGCTCGCCGACCTCGGCTTCATCGCGACCGCGCAGGGACGGCCCGATGACGCTCAGCGGTTCGCTGAGGAGAGCCTCACCGAAGCGAAGGCTGCCGGGAACGACAGGACGATCGCCGCCGCGCTTCACAGCCTCGCCTGCGGGAAGCTCGACGCGGACGAGTATGGCGAGGCACGTACCCTCTTCGAGCAAAGCCTCGACCTGCGGCGCAAGCTCGGCGACAAGCGCAACATGGCCAACTCCCTCTGCTACCTCGGCTCGGTCGCGCTGCTCGAGGGGGACTACAACCGCGCCACGGCGCTCCTCGGCGAGAGCCTCGCTCTCGGTCGGGAGCTCGGCAACGTGTTGATCGTGTCCGCGGCGCTCGCGAACGAGAGCCTCGTGGCGCTAGCGCTCGGAGACGCCGGTCGTGCAGCGGCGCTGTGCATCGAGAGTCTTGCGCTCTCGCACGAACTCGGGGACAAGCGAACGACCGTGGAGTGTCTGCACGCGCTCGCCGGAGTCGCCGCGGTGCAGGCGGAGCCAGTTCGAGCCGCCCTCCTCTCCGGCGCAGCAGAGAGTCTGCATGCTGCGATCAAAGCGCCTCCGTCCCCGGCCGAGCGCATAGTGGGGGAGCGCTTCTTACCGCTTGCGCGCGCCGCTGTCGACGATGCCTCCTTCGAAACCACTTGGGCGCAAGGGCGGCGGATGAATTACGACTCGGTTGTCGCATACGCACTGGCCGACAGGCACGTGCTTCGGCCGGGCGAGTAAACGCGACGCGTCTTCGCGAGCCTGAGAAACTCGGGTCTACGTCATGCCGCAGGGCATCCTTCTTGCTAGGCCTCAGGCTTGTGTGCCTTTACGGTCGACCCGTTAGCGCCGAACTTGATCGCCTTCCGACGCGTGTCCTCGAACTTCGAGCGCATGTAGGTGGCGACGAGGTTGCCGGTTTCGATTCGCTCGAAACCGTGTTGCTTCAACAGCTCCTCGTACTCTGCATCCAGCAGAGCCCCGGCAATTCAGCCGGTCCAGAGGTCGATGTCGCGGCGGCCCGCCTCGCTCACCGGGTGCTGAATCGTCACGTCGGCGATCTGGATGCGCCCGCCGGGCTTGAGCACGCGGAGGATCTCGGCGAAGACTGCGTCCTTGTCGGGAACTAGGTCGATGACCCCGTTCGAGATGACGACGTCGACCGTTCCGTCCTCGAACGGCAAACGCTCGATCTCGCCCTCGACGAAATCCACATTCGTGACGCCGAGCTCGCCCTGCGCTGTCCGCGCCTTCGCCAGCATCTCAGGCGTCATATCGATCCCTGTGACGGAGCCGTCGCGGCCGACCATCTGCGCCGCCACCAGCGTGTCAGTGCCAGCCCCGCAGCCTAGATCGGCAACGCGCTCGCCCGGCTCGAGACGTCCGAGCGAAAACGGATTGGCAACGCCGGCAAACGACTCTGCCGCCGCCTCGGGCACGTTCGCGAGCTCCGGCGGGTAGTCGAGATCTTCGGCCCACGCGCGCCCCGTTGGAAAAACGAAGTCCTTGTCGGGCTCCTGCGAAAGCGAAGCGTAGGTCTTCTTGATCTCCTGCTTGAGGAGATCGACGTCTATGGGGATTTTGATCGCCATCAGTAGCTGAAGACCGTGGCTCCCTCGCCGATCCACTCCCAGAGCGGTGTGGCGCCTGCGAGGCGTGCGTTCGGCACGAGGTCGCCCTCCTCGAGCTTTTTGGAGTTGAAGCAGATCGGACAGACGAGTAACTCGCCTCCGCCGGACGCGAACTGCTCGACGAGACGAGAGAGCGGGGGGCAGCCCTCACAGGCGACAGCCTCGGGTACTCCTGGCAGCGCGAGGCGGACGGCCTCTTTGGTGAGAAACATCGAGACTTGTTTCCCCTTCTCCAGTGCTGCGCCGCCAACCAGAAAGGCGACGGTCACGCGCTCGCCGTCCTCCAGGCCGGTCGCCAAGTTAACGACGACCTTGTTTGTCTCTGCCATCTTCAGCTCCTCGACTTCTTAGCCAACATGGACTGGGCGACCCTATGGGCCCGAGGGTCATCGGCCAAGACCAAGTTGCCGATGGCGGTCATCGGCTGAGGCGAAGTCGCCCCAAGAGGTCGTCGCGACGAAGAGACCACTGACGCCCGTCAAGGCGGCCACCAGGGCAATTGTCTTGGCGCTGCCGATCGCGTCGGCGCCAAAGCCGACGAGCAGAGCGCCGGCGACAAAACCGCTGTCTCGCCAGAACCGGTAGACGCCGATGGTCGCGGCCCGATCGCGTGGCTGAACGACGTCGGAGACGGCGGCAATCAGTGTTGGGTAGACCAGCGCAGTCCCGAGACCGAGCAGCGCAGCCGCTGCGAGCGCCGAGGCGAACGTGCCTTCTCCAACAACGAGCAGCGCGAGCGCGCCCGCCTGAACGAGCATTCCTGATGTGATGAGCGGCTTACGTCCAGTTTGGTCTGAGAGCCATCCCGTGCCGATTTGAAGGAGACCCCATAAGGCGGGGTAGACCCCGGCGACAATTCCGATCTTTGCGGCACTGGCACCGTGGGCGGCGAGGTAGAGCGGCGCGAGCCCCCATGCAAGCGCGTCGTTGAGATTGTTGACGAGTCCAGCCTGCGAGCACGCGCGCAACACCGGGTGGCGCAGACTCCCTTCTATAAAGGCGGCTTGGAACGGCAGCGCAGCACGTTCGTCATGGTTGGCTTGCTCGTGAGCGACATGTGCACCGGTGTCGCGGACGAATAAGATCGCGATCAGCGCGCCGGCGAGCGCGACCGCGAGTGCTCCAACCCAGACAACGGTTCGGGGTGCGAAGGTCGCAGCGAGTGCGCCGCTGCCGAACGCTGCCGCAGCGACGCCGAGATAGCCCGCCGACTCGTTGAGACCCAAAGCCGTTCCACGTCGCGCCGGACCGGCTAGGTCTATTTTCATCACCACAGTCATCGACCATGCGAGACCCTGGTTCGCGCCGAGTAGCAGGTTCGCGCAGACGATGAGCCACCAGCTCGGTGCGAAGGCGATGAGCGCAGGTACCGGCAGGGCGAGGAGCCATCCGAAGACGAGCAGCCGTTTCCGCCCGATGCGATCGGCAAGCGCGCCGGCGGCAAGGTTCGTGACCGCCTTGGCAGCGCCGAAGGCGACGACAAAGGCGAGGATCGCGGCGTTCGAGGCCAGATGAAAATCTCGCTTTCCGACGAGCGGGAGCACGCTTCGTTCGAGCCCGACCATGGCGCCAACAAGCATGTTGAGCCCGACGAGCAGCGAGAACTGCGCTGCGTTGGCGCGCAGCCCGAGTCGCACCGGCGCCGTCGTCATGGAGTGACTGCTATGGCTCCGCGTTTGTTTGCCGCGACGATGTCTGCCTGGTCTGCAGGCGGCGGCGGTACGCCGACGAGGATTGAGCGCGCGAACGATTCAGCGTCGGCCGCGGCGAGCGCCTGGTTGTGGCGGCGTTCGAACCCGATTGTCGAAAAGGGATTGCCGGAAAGTGCACGCCCGCACAGCGACCCGCCATAGTGGCTCGGATAAACAGCGACTCCGTCCGGCAACTCCAAGAGGCGTCCCAACGAGGCATAGAGTTGACGCGCGAGAGGAAAAGGGTCGCCGCCTGCGTGCAGGTCCGGCCGCCCGACGTCGCCGATGAGTAGTGAGTCGCCGGTGAAGACGAACCAGGCCTCATCTGTTCCGCGGCGCAGATCGGAGACGACGTATGCGTTGTGCGCGGGCGCATGACCGGGAGTCGCAAGCGCACGCACGTAGGTGGTTCCCAACGCGATCGTCGCACCGTCGGCCAGCGCCTCGTGCGCGAATTCGACGGGCGCCCCCGCCGGCAGATAGGCAGTCGCGCCTGTCGCCTCAACGAGCGCCGGCAGCCCCGAGACGTGATCCGCCTGTACGTGCGTCTCGAAAATCGCGGCGATCGGTGCGCCGACGCGTTCCGCCTCTGCGAGATAGCGGTCGACCAACCCCTCATGGGGGTCGACGACAGCGAGCTTCCTTTCCGTCAGGCAGCCGAAGAGATACGACGCACAGGCCGTCTCCTCGAACAGGAACGGACGGAGGAGCACGTGCCCAGGCTAGATGCGCAGCTGGAATCGCGCTAGACGAAGTTGGCGATAGCTGCTATCGGTAGCGGGTATGGCCGCAACGAGCACGCTCCGGGAGCTCTGGGATACCACGAGGATGCGCCTCCTCGTCGAGATCGGACGCCAAGGAAGCGTGTCCGCTGCTGCCGCGGAGATCGGGATCGGCCAGCCGAGCGCGAGCCAGCATCTGCGTCTCCTCGAGGCTGCGGCCGGCCAGCGGCTCGTTGAACGAACAGGGCGTGGCAGCCGTTTGACCGAAGCCGGACAGGTCCTCGCGGCTAGGGCCGCCCAGGCGCTCTCGAGTCTCGGGGCTGCGGAAGAGGAGCTCGGTGCGCTGGCCGGTCTCCAGACCGGCACGATCCACCTAGGGTCCTCGACGGCACCCGGTGTCTACTTGCTGCCGGACACACTCGGCTGCTTTCGGCGTGAACACCCCGGCATCACCGTCGAGGTCGAGATCGCCGCCAGCGACGAGATCCTGAAGCGACTGGTTAGCGGCCGGGTGCAACTTGCGTTGGTAGGAGCGATGGAGGCGGACGAGCGCGTCGAGCTCTCTCCGTTCCTGGAAGACGAGATCGTCGGAGTTGCCAAACCGGGGTTCGCTCCCCTCAAAAACGGCGCGCTTGCTCCCAGGAAGCTGGCCGATTTCATGCTGCTCACCCGCGAGCCCGGCTCGAGCTCGCAGCGAGCCGTCGACAAAGAGCTGCAAGGAGTCGGGATCCCGCCGGTTGGCAGATGGGAGCTTGGCTCGAGCGAGGCGATCAAGCGTGCCGCCCGCGAAGGGCTAGGCGTGGCGTTCCTTTCCCGTTACGCGGTTGCAGAGGAGGTCGAGCGCGGCGACCTGGAGAGCTTCCGGTTGGCAGGCCGGCCTCGGCTGCTGCGCCACTTCTCAGTTGCGCGTCTCGCAGGCCGTCCCTTCTCGCCCGCGGAGAGCAGCTTCGTCACAACCCTGACGCGTTGCTGCGCAAAGCAGCTGGATTACGCCGAGGCGTGTGTTGCGTCTCCCGCGCGGCGCAAGCGGCGCGCGGCTGTCGACTAGCCCCGAGCGGTCGCGTCGAGTAGCTTCGCGTTATGCTGGCGATCATCGATCCCGACGGCGTCGAAATCGTGACGATGAGGGAGCTCGTCGATTTTGAAGCGCTGCGTATCGTCGAGATCGGATGCGGCGACGGCCGCTTGACGTTCGAGTGCGGGCGAGAGGCTGCATCCGTACTCGCATTCGACTCCGACGAGGATGCGATTCGAAAGGCGCGAGCGGAGACACCACATGCCCTTCGGCGACGGATCCGATTCGAGGTCGCCGACGCGGCGGAGCTGGAGCTGCCGAAAGGCGAGTTCGATCTCGCGCTCTTCTCCTGGTCACTCTGATGAATTGAGACGGGGGACGTCGTGTACGTCCTACGTCAGATCCATCGAGCACTCAAGCCAAAAGGACTTCTCCTCGACGTCCATCCTCTTGGCGACGAAATCCCCGTTCTCGCGGGCGACCGTGGAGTCGGGTTCGTCGACACACGCAAGTTCCGCGGCATCCTCGAGGCGATGAACGAGTGCGTCGAGCTGACTCTTGCGGAAGGCCTCTTCGAGGAACTACGTGAGCTACGCCGCCACGTCGCTCAGCGGTACGACAACGCCACCGAGGTGCTCGAGGAGGCGGACGGCTGGGGGAACCTTCGTCTTCCCCCGGCTGTGCGACGACGGTTACGGGAAACCGATGCAACGCCAATCGAGTTCATCGACACCGTTCGCTACAGGCTTTTACGGAAGGGGGCGGCCTCCGGGCGGCCACCTCACGACCGCGTGCGGGTAGGTGTGCTAAGTCGCTGCGGCAACGCCTTCCTCCACGACGAGAGGCGTATCGTCGCGGTTCGCCCACTCGGCCATCGCTGCGTCGTATGCGCGCACCTGCCTCCAGCCGAGTAGTGCGAGGGCAAACACACCGTTGTCGTCCGGACGCCCGCCTGGCAGTGGACGATTGTTTCGCGCTTCGGCGACAACCCTGCGTTGCAAACAACTCGGGAGCCGGGCATGGGCAGCCAACGATGTCGTGGGCAGACCACCCCTCCCGAAACGTCGAAACGTCGTCAGACGCCGACAGGACGGCGAATCGCGCTTCGACCCCGAACCCACGAAACGTTGAAACGTAGTAACGACGCGCGCACGACTGTCGCCTTTCCGCCAAAACGCGACAACTGG
>WNGI01007010.1_pt1 | contig 11514 bp, 12 predicted proteins | sample 5400621 | NCBI WGS metagenome assembly WNGI01 (sample SAMN13153374, study PRJNA577476) | soil metagenome | isolation source: 20 cm soil or saprolite under Garry oak tree replicate 1 | place: USA:California | collected 2016-06-15
GGGCGCCTGCCCGATGCCGGTCTGGCATTGGGGGTTGGCCGTCGCGCTCACCTGGTCGCAGGCCGGATTGACGACGTAGTACTGGCGAAGCAAGTGCTGGCCGGCGGCGTCCGTTTGTGAGACCGCACTGACCAGTTCGGGCTGGAGCACGCGGTTGTTGGTGTTGATGGCGGCAATGCTCGCGTGCGTGTCCGATGCGACGATCGCCAGCGTGCCGTTCAGCTGCGTCAGCAGCGGGTCCAGCGTCACGATGGTGGTGTGAAAGTTTTGTTCGTTGCCGGCGAGGGTGGCGTCGAAATCGCCCATCACGTTGCCCAGGTGGGCGATCAGCGCGGCCAGCGCCTGGTCATTGCGCGCCAGCGTGCCGGTCACGTCGCCCATGCCGGAGACCAGGTCTCCAAGCTGTTGATGGCTCTGAGCCAGTCGATCACTGACGATCGCCAGGTTGGCGACGATGCGGTCAAGGTCGGGGTCGTGCTCGTGAAACGTGGTCAGGGGAGGGATCGATTCCTGCGACAGCCCGTGGAGCTGCACCAGCAGGTCATTGATGGTTTCCTGGTTGCCCGACAGCGCGCCACCGCTCTGCTGGATCAGGACCTGCAGGCGCGCCCGTGTCTCCGGGTCGAGGGCGCTCAGGAACTGGTCGAAGTCGACCGGGCTCAGCGTGTTGGCACTCTGAAGCATGCCGCCGCTGTGCAGCTCGGTGCCGCCGTTGACGGGCGTGATCTCGATGTACTTCTGCGCCAGCAGCGTCGAGTAGCGGATCCGCGCCGTCGTGAATTGGTGCAGCGGCGCGTAGCGCGAGGCCACCCGCATGCTGACGATCGCCCGTTTCCCTGAGACCTCGACGCCGGTGACCTGCCCGACGGCGTGGCCGGCGATCACGACCTCGGCGCCGCGACTGACACCGTTGGCGTCGGTGAAGGCCGCCTGCACCGCATAGTCCTGCCCGGGGGGGACGAGGCTGAGGTTGAAGGGAAGGCCGAAGCTGGCATTGATCGCCAGCGCCAGCACAAGGACGATCACCACGGCGGCGAGCGTCACCACGCCGGCTTTTAAGGGGCTATGTCGCCTCGAATCCATCAGCCGCCTCCGCTGCAGGCGATCCGGGCCGGGTTGACCGGCTCGGTCCCCGAAAACACGTAGGGATGGACACGCAGCAGGTTGCCGTTGGCATCCCGGTACGAGGTCGCGCTGCGCATTTCCGCCAGCGTCTGGACGATGTCGCTCATGCACGGATTGAGGATGGCCAGCGACGTGGCGGAGTGATCGGAGAGCTTCTGTAGCGCATCCAGGACGGCCGGCAGGTTTTTCAGCATCTGGTTGAGATCACGCTCATGGCCCTTGAGTCCGGCGGCCAGCTGCCCGAGGGCGCGGTCGGCGTAGACGAGCTCAGCCTGGAGCTGGGACTCGTGCGCGGCCGTGAGGTCGAGCAGGCTGGCGCCGTTGGCGATGTCCCGTCGGAAGGCCTCATCCTCGCTCGCCATCATCTGGGCGATCCGGTCGAACTCGACATCGAGGTCGCTGAGCTGCTGGTCCTGCTGGGCGATCTTGCCGGTCACGGCCGAGGTGTCCTGCGTGATCCCCGGCAGGGCGCTGAGGAAGGTGTTCAGATCCGACCCGCGGCCGGCCAGCGCCGCGCCGCCTTCCCGCGTGAGCGTCTGAATGCGCGTCCGGGTCTGCGGGTCGAAGAGATCCATCACCTGATCGAGGTCGACCGGCGAGGCGGTGTCCTGCAGCGGCAGCGTGCCGCCTGACGGGATCGCCGCTGCGCTCGGCGGGCCGGCCGTCAGCTCCACGAACGGGTTGCCGAGCAAGCCCTTCGGTCTGATGGTGGCCCGCGTGCCGCGGCGGAGTGGGGCAGAGCCGGCATCGATCTCCATCACGACCTCCGCCCCGTTTGGACTCGTCCCGTTGTCGGGCGCAATCCCGACCGAGGTCACCTTTCCGACCCGGGCACCGTTGATGACGACGTCGTTCTCCTGGGTGAGACCTTCGGCGCTCAGGAAGTAGGCGGTCAGGGTGTAGGAGTGGTGGCCGAAGAGGCTTCCGGCAAGGCCCCCGACCAAGCCGACCGCCGCCAGCACGGCGATTACGAGCTTCATCGTCCGGTCCCCAGTCGGAGCAGCAGGAGGTCCGCCAGGTCCTGCGGGACGGTTGGTGCGCCCGGGATCGCGCCCCCGATCGGGTTGGCGAGGGCGGCCTTCTGCGCCGACGGCGTGATACCGGTGATGCGCAGCGAGTGGATGCCCGCCGCATCCTGGTGGGAGAAGGCGGAAATCCACTCGGCGGCCAGGGTGAGCGACTCGGAATCGGAGATGTTCAACTGATCGTTGGGATAACTGATCTGCCCGAGCAGGATCTCGGGCAGCAGCTGATCCACCTGTGGGTTGGTCAGGCTGAGGGTGCGCTGTCCGGCGGCGATGGTTGACGGGCTCTTTTGCAGGGAGGCGCGGTCCGCCGGTGTGGCACCGCTGAACGCCTGGTCGAGCGACCCGAAGACGGCGGCGCCGTTGCGCACGGTGCCGGCGAGCGCCTGGTCGCGAGCGGCGATCCCGGTCATGACCGTGGCGCCGCTGTCCACCAGATGGCCGAGCTGATCCTGTTCGTCGGCCAGCGCCTGCATGATGGTGTTCAAATTCGTCAGGATCCGGTCGAGCTCCTTCTGCCGGCTCTCGCCGACCCGTGCCAGCGGCCGGAGGTTTGCCATGGTACTGTCGAGGCCGGGAATGCTGGCGCTGACATCCTGCTGCCGGCTGTCCAGTGCAATGCCAAGCTGTCGAAACGATTCCGACATGGCCTGGCGGGTGGGAGCGTCCATCGCGTTGAGGATGTCGTCGATCTCGATCGCCTGCCCCGTCTGGGCCTTTGGAATGGTCGCGCCACTTGGCAGATACGCCTGGTCACTGCTCTGGGGACGGACCAGCTCGACGAACTTTTCGCCCAGGAGGGTCTTGGGACGGATGACGGCGCGCGTGTCCTGTCGCAGCCGGATGCCTGGCTGAAGCGCCATCTGCACGAGCGCCCCGCCATCGCGGGAATCGCCGATCGAGACCACCGTCCCGACATGCACACCGCTGACCCGCACTTCCGATTGGGGAACGAGTCCGTTGGCACTGGCAAACTCGGCGTTGAGCGCGAAGTCACTGCTCCACGGACCGTGGAGTCCCATGTTGAGGGCGATCACGCCCAACCCCAGCAGGCACGCTGCTGCGAAGGTGATCACCATCGCGACGCTGACAACGGTGCGGCGCGGCATTATGGCGCCCCTGGTTGGAAGCACTGATCGGCGCAATAGACGCGCCACATGTGCACCCAGTCGCTGGGATTGCTTCCGGGTTCGTCCGGATGGCCGATACCGCTCATCACGGAGGCGAGCTCACCGAACAGCTTCGCGATTCCCGGTGTGTCGTTCTGGACCACGCCGAAGACGGGGGCGGCGCCGTTGAGGTAGTGGTTGGCGTTGTCCATAAGCGCCGGCCCTTCCGCGATCGCGCCGTGCAATTGTTGGGCGGCGCCCCCACCTAGCGCCTGATCGAGGATGCCCATCACGCGGTCCTGCTCGACAAGCGTGCCTTGCAGGTTCTGCTCCCGCGAGGCGAGCGTGGCCATGACATGATCCCAGTCGGCGATCATGGCCCGGAAGTCCGCATGCCAGGCGGCCAGCGTCTCCATCACCTTGCGCAGGTCGGCGATCAGCGCGTCGAGATGATCCGAGTTGTTCGCCAGGGTATGGGCCAGCACCTGCAGGTCCAGGACTACGGACGAGAGGTCGGCCGCCGCCGCGTTCATATCCTGCCCGCGGCCGGCGGTCGCCTGTCCAAGGGTGTTGATGACGAGGTTGAGCTGGTCGCGAACCTGCGGGTCGAGGGCGTTTAATACCTCGTCGACTTCGACGGGGGTCAAGGTATGGTCCTGCTCAATGGTGCCGTCCTCGGGGATGGCGCCCTGGGAGCCAGTGCCACGGTTGAGTTCGACGTACGCTTCTCCCAGCAAATTCTTCTGCCGGATCACGGCGCGAGCGTCCTTGAAGACCGGCGTGAACTCCTGGTGGAGCAGCATCGTGACCTCGGTGGCACCGGCCATCGGCGTCAGGCGCTCGATCTTGCCCACCCGCAGTCCTGACATCGACACGTCATCACCGGCGACCAGTTCGGCGCCGGTCTTGAAGATGGCGTTCACGCGGTAGCCCCCGAAGACGAACTCACCACCCATCTGGGTGGCGAGGAAGGCGGTGGCCAGCAAGCCCACGAGGACGTAGGCGATGAAGACCGGAAGATTGGTGCGGCTTCTCATCGGGCGCCTCCGAGCAGGACGCCGACCGCGGCATCGAGGGCGTCGGGGACCGGGAGGGCGCCGGGGCCTCCGATGGGCAGCGTGCAGGGAACCCCGGGACTACAACCGCCCACGAGGACACTGATCCGGGTCGCGTAACCCTGCCCGTCCTGAGCGCCGAAGGTGTCGGTGCTGTACTTCATGCCGCGATCGAAAGTGCCCAGGTCGGCGACCAGCAGGTCGGTGTTGGTCGCGAAATCGCTGCTCAGCCCGTTGAGCAGGTCGACCGTCCTGGGCGCCTGGCGGAAGATGCTGTTCAGCTGCGCCGCGGTTCCCGACAATGACCGATCCGTTCGGCTGAGTGCCGAATTCGCCGTGGTCAGGGTGGCCTTGATCTGGGCGTCCTGTTGCGCGAGCGAGTGCAGGAGGGCCTGCGAGTTCTTGATCAGTTCGCCGAGCTGCTGCCGGCGATCGCTTCGAGCAAGCTCGGCGGTCACCTGGTCGAGCCCCTGGATCACCTGCTGCAAGTCCCGGTCGCGGGCGGCCAGGGTGTCGGTGATGGCGGCGAGGTGGTCCAGGTCCTGCCGGCCGTAGTCGATCGTCTGATTCGTATCGAGGCCGCGACCCGCGAGACTGCCGCCCAGGGCGATGACCAGCGTGCGCAGCTTCTCGCGGGTTGGCTGATCGAGGCTGTTGACCACGTCCTGGAGATCGACGGCCCTCGCCACCTGCTCGTTGGGTAAGCGCGATCCTGACGCCAGCGCGTCCGACCGGCCGGGATCGAGCGCCAGGTATTTCTCTCCCAAAAGACTCTTCGGTCTGACCGTGACGGTCGCGTCGGCGTGGACCGGCGCATTGGCATCGTCGATCACGATCGTGACCAACGTTTTGACCCCGTCAAGACTGATCTCGCGCACGCTTCCCGCCTTGGCGCCGGCGATCAGCACGTCGCTTCCCGGGTAGAGGCCGTCGGCCGAGTCGAGCGGCACGACCAGCCGGTACTCGGTCAGGCCGTTGACGATCCGAAAGGACAGGATGGCGAGGAGCACGATCAGGCCCAGGATCAGGCCCACGCGATACCTGGTGACCCAGGCGCGGATGGCGTCCACCTACTCCATGCCAAGGGGGCCTTCAACGGCGCCCTTGATGAACTGCTGGGTGAAGGGGTTGGCGGACTGCTGCAGTTCCTCCTTGGAACCTTCGTCGACGACCTTGCCGCCGTGCAACAGGATGATGTGGTCGCCGATGTTGAAGCAGGACTTGATGTCGTGGCTGATGACAACGCCGGTCGACTTGTACTTCTGCTGGATCTGCTTGATCAGGTCGCAGAGCAGCGCCGTCCGAACCGGGTCCAATCCGGAGTCGGGCTCATCGAAAAGGAGAAGCTCCGGTTCCAGGACGAGCGCTCGGGCGAACCCGGCGCGTTTGCGCATCCCCCCGGACAGCTCGTTGGGCATCTTCGAGACGGCTTCGTTGAGGCCGACTTCGTCGAGCCGCTGCATCACGATCTTTTTGATCTCCGCCTCGGATTTCCTGGTGTGCTGGCGAAGTGGAAAGGCAACGTTGTCGTAGAGATTCATCGAGCTGAACAAGGCGCCATCTTGAAAAAGCATGCCGACGTTGCGTCGGAGCTCGAGCAATTGCTCCTCGCTCAGGCTGGGCACACTCCTGCCGGCCACCCGGACGTCGCCCCGGTCGGGATAGAGCAGGCCGACCACATGGCGCAGCAGGACGCTCTTGCCCGTGCCGGATGGGCCCATGACCACTGAGATCTTGCCCGCCGGGATATGGCACGTGATGCCGTCGAGCACCTGGTTACCCTCGAAGGCCTTGTGGAGGTCCTCGATCTCGATCATGTTTTCGCCGTTGCGGCCCGCGTCCTTTCCGTTCTGCTGCATCCTTGATGACCTCGCTACGAGGGGATTGGAAGATTGGGGTTGGTGCCCCAGAAGATCTGGGTGAGGATGGCGTTGACGACCACGATCATCACGAGGCTGATCGCCATCGTCTTGGCGACCGCCCGACCAATGCCGACGGCGCCGCCGGTGACGTGGTAGCCGTAGTAGACCCCGACACAGATGACGAGGAAGGCGAAGACCACGGCCTTGATCAGCGAATAGCCGAAGTCGGTCAGGTTCGTGAAACGCCAGAAGTAGGAGAAGTAGACACCGTTCGATACCAGGCCGATCTGGAATCGCTGCACCACCCAGCTGGCGAAGAAGCTGGTGCCGAGCGCCAACACGTACATCAGCGGAAGCACGAGTAAGGCGGCCAGCATCCGGGTGGTGACGAGGAAGGGGACGGAGGGGACGCCCATCGTCTCCAGCGCATCGATCTCTTCGTTGATCCGCATGGTTCCCAGCTCGGCGACCAGGCCGCAGCCGACCTTGGCGCCGATCGCGAAACCGAAGAAGAGTGGGGTGATCTCGCGCATGTCGCAGAGCGCGTTGAAGACGCCGGCCAGGCTCTCCGCCCCGCCCAGCTGATGCAGGGAGTAGTACGCCTCGACCGAGCATTCCGACCCGCTGAAGTAGGTCATGACCAGCGCCACCGGCGTCGAACCGATGGCGAGAAACGCCGCGTACCACCAGATTTCGTTTCGGTAGCGCAGCGCGCGTGGAATGGAGCGGAGCGCGACGACCGAAAAAAGAACGATCTGCCCGAGGACATCGAACAGATCTAGCCCGGGTGCCCAGAAGCGTCGCGGAACCGGGCCGAATTGCTGGGCGGGCGGCCGAACCGGCGTCGTGGTGGCCATCAGCGCAGCACGTTCTGATTGTGGAACAAGGCCAGGACGGTGGGGGTGTAAAGGTACTCGAGCGCCTGGATCCCGACGAAGCACCAGACAACGCCGGAGTGCACCGCTCGGGCGACGCCTTCGGCGCCACCCTTGGCGTTAATACCTTTATATATGCAGATGGCGGCGACCAGCGCGCCGAATAGGATGCACTTGATTTCGCCGCCGAAGAGGTCGACCAGCGTCCCCTGGGTGAAGAAGCTCGCCAGGAAGGCCCCCGGGTTGACGCCCACGACCGCCACCGCGATGAAGAATCCGGACAGCGTGGTAAAGAGCATCATCGGGACGTTGTAGAGCGCCGTCATCACCATCAGCGCCAGTGCGCGAGGGACCACGATAAACAGCACGTTGGAGAGGCCCATCACGCTCAGGGCCTCGAGCTCCTGGCGGACCTGGCGGGCGCCAAGGTCGGCGACGATGGCGGTGCCGCTGACGGCCGCGATCATCAAGCCGGTCGCAACCGGCGAGAATTCCCGGATGTTGGCCATCACGGTGAAGCCGCCCAGCCGGTACTCGCTGCTGGCCGCCCTGAAGAAGTGACCGGCCTCGAGCGAAACGATGATGCCCCAGCCGACGCCGGTGAGCAGCAGCGGAATGAAGTTGGCGGTCAGGATGAAGCGGCATTGGTCGAAGAACTCTTTCCAGTAGAAGGGCCGGCGCACCGCGCCGCGCAGCGCCGCCAGGAAGAGCAGGGTGAGCTCGCCCGTGCCGCTGACCGATCGCCGGGCACGCCCGATCACCTCTCAACCCCCGCCGAGCGCTCCCACTGCCACCCGGCAGGTGGCCGCTCACCCATCCCAAGTCCATTTATACACAGCCGCCCACGTTTTCTGAACCGTTTGATCACACTTAGGGGGGTAACGGGTCCCCGATCCGAGATCGCCGGCCACCGGCCGGGCCGGACCTGTCACATCCGGCCGGCCGGCGGTGCTATGTCAGTGGATGCTGCAGATGGAGGCCTGGCGGCCTACCGTAACCCGCTCGGCGTTGGGCGCGATTAATCAGCGCGTGCCGGATCCTTTCGAGCGGCTATTCCTGCAGGAATATCCGAAGGTCGTCGCCATCGCCTACCGGGTGCTCGCGGACCGGCCGGCGGCCGAGGACGTCGCCCAGGAGGTTTTCATCAAGTTCCACCGGAGTCACTCCCCCGACTCCGAGCGCGCCTCGGGGTGGCTCCATTCGGCCGCCGTCCACTCGGCGCTGAACGTGATCCGGGGGGAGCGCCGGCGGGCACTCCGGGAGACCGCGCATGCCCTCGATCCGGTGGAGACGCCCGGCGAAAGTCCGGAGCGGCTGGTCGAGCGGGCCGAGCAACGGCGCGAGGTACGGCGCGCCCTGAACCGGTTGCCGCAACGGACGGCGGCGCTGCTGATGCTGCGCCACAGCGGATTGAGCTACGCCGAGGTCGCGACCGCGATGGGCATGAAGGTTGGAAACGTAGGAACGCTGCTGCGCCGGGCGGAAGAGGCTCTGCGCAAGGAGGTAAGCCGTGCGACACCTGAGTGACGGAACACTTCGACGAATCTACGACGAGCCACTGGCGCTGACCGCGGCGGATCAGGCGCACTTCGACGGCTGCGCGGAATGTAAGGCGCAGTTCGCGTCGATCGCCCAGGGGGCTCGTGCGGCGACGGCCCTGCTGAGCGTGCCGGGCTTCACGCCGGAACCAGCCGGGGCGCTGAGGGCGGTCCGAGCGCGGATTCACAGCGACGAAACGGCCCGACCCCCCCGCTGGTACGAGCGCTGGCTCAACCAGAGCTCGCCTCGCTGGCGACCGATGGCCACGCCGGCGATCGCGGTGCTGCTGGCCGCTACCCTGGTGACGGGGCTGGCCGTGACCGGCGTGGCGCAGAGCCTGTTCCGGATCTTTGAGCCCAGTCAGCTCGCCACGGTGCAGGTCTCGCCCTCGGACTTTGCCGGCGGCGGTGTTCTTCTCGACTATGGCCAGGTCAAGTGGCTGCCGGAGGCGCCGAAGCTCCAACAGCTCAGTGACGCGACCGCCGCCCAAACACAGTCTGGGCTCCCCGTGTTGATGCCGGCGTCATTACCCAAGGGCGTTTCTGGTCCGGTGAGCTTTGGCGTCGTTTCGCACGCGACGGGATCGCTGACCTTCGACGCCGAGCGGCTGCGCGCGTCGGCGGCCAGCAAGGGCGTGCACGTGAATCCGATGCCGTCCAGCATCAACGGCAGTACGCTGATCGTCAACGGCGGACCGGCGCTGATCGAAGTCTGGGGCCTGACAGCGAACGCCACCGAGGCGCAGGCACCCACCCTGGTGATCGCGCAGACGCGGATCCCGACCGTCGATTCGACGGGCGCCACCACTGCCCAGCTCGAGGACTACCTGCTGTCGCAGCCCGGCGTGCCGCCTGATATCGCCGCACAGATCAGGGCGATCAAAGACCCGTCGACCACGCTGCCGATCCCGATCCCGAAAGGCCTGGCGACGACCGAGTCGGTGCAGGTCAACGGCACCTCCGGCGTTCTTATCAAGGCCGTGCTGGGAGCCGGCGTGGTCTGGGTCAAGAATGGCGTAATCTACGCCGTCGGAGGTCAGCAGACTCCAGACCAGGTGCTCGCCATTGCAACTTCCCTCAAGTGATCGCAACCTGAACCCGACAGAGGCGGCCGACGCCGCCTCTCTGGCTGTTCATACACAGGACCTGGCGAAGCGCTATGGGAAGACGGTCGCGCTCACCGGCCTGACGATGAGTGTCCGGCGTGCCGAGGTGTTCGGCTTCCTGGGGCCCAACGGCGCCGGCAAGACGACCGCCGTCAAACTGCTGGTTGGCCTGGCCCGGCCCACGGCCGGCGAGGGCTGGGTGCTCGGGGCACCCCTGGGCGACCTCCAGACCCGGCGCCGTCTCGGCTACCTCCCCGAGCTGTTCCGCTACCAGGGCTGGATGAAGGCGCGGGAAGTCCTGGGCCTGCATTGCGAGCTGTCCGGGCTGCCGCGATCCGGATGGAGAGCGGAGATCGAGAGCGCGCTCAAGACCGTCGGCCTCTCGGATCGGGCCGATGACAAAGTGGAGGGCTTCTCCAAGGGCATGCAGCAACGGCTCGGGCTGGGCGTCGCCTTGCTCGGCCGTCCCGAACTGGTCCTGCTGGACGAGCCGACCTCCGCGCTCGACCCGGTCGGGCGCCACGATGTCCGGGAGATCATCCGCCAGCTCAAGGCACGCGGGACGGCGGTCTTTCTCAACTCGCACCTGCTCAGCGAGGGTCGATCACGGCCGCGTGATCGCCAACGGCACCATGTCGCAGATCCTGGGGCAGGATGGGGCGGTTCGAGTTCGCGTGACCGGGCTCGAGCCCGCCGGGCGAACCGCGCTTGCCGAGTTCGGCGACCTCGAAGACGAAGGCGAATGGCTGACCTTCCGCGGCCTCTCCCCCGATCGCGTGCCGCAGCTGGTCAGTGAGATCGTCCGCCGGGGGGGCCGCGTCTACGCCGTGGAGCCGCGTCACGAGACGCTCGAGGACCGATTCCTACAGCTGCTCAAGGAACAGGACCGGTGATGCGCGTTCTCACGATCGCCCAGCTCACGATCCTGGAGGCGTCACGCCGCAAGCTGTTGCTCGCGCTCGGGGTTCTGACCATCCTCGTCATCGTGCTCAGCAGCTGGGGCTTTAGCCGGCTGCCCACGATGAACAACGTCACCCCCGCAGAGGTGCGCCTGGCAGCGTCGCAGCTGACCATCCTGATGGCCTTCATGTTCAGCGGCGTGCTCGCGCTCGGCTCGACGCTGGTGGCGGCGCCGAGCGTCGCCAGTGATATCGAGTCCGGCATCGCGCTCGCCATCCTGCCGCGCCCGATCCGTCGGAGCGAGCTGCTGATGGGCAAATGGCTTGGGCTAGCCGTCCTCGTCGCGCTCTACGCCGCCGGCAGCGGGCTGCTGGAGTTGCTCGGGATCTGGCTGGGCACGAATTACCTTCCGCCCAATCCCGTCACCGCGCTCGTCTTCGTCGGAGCCGAGGGGATCATCCTGATGACGCTGGCGCTGCTGCTCAGTACTCGCCTGGCGCCGATGACGGCTGGGGTGATCGCGCTCGTGTCCTTCTTCGTCGCCTGGATCGGCGGAATCGCGCTGGCGATCGGCCAGGCGTTCGACAACGGCACCATCAAGGGGATCGGAACGGCGAGCCGGCTCCTGATCCCGACCGACGGGTTGTGGCACGGGGCGATCTTCTACCTGGAGCCTTCCGAGTTCATTGCGGCCGCCAGGGCTGCGGGCCGGGCGCGGGCCGGAAACCCGTTCTTTGCCGACGCACCCTTGACGATCTGGTACATCCTCTGGGTGGTGGTCTGGCTGGGTGTCGTCATCCTGCTCGCTAACTGGAGCTTCGCTCGCCGCGACCTCTAGGGCCAGCCGGCCATTGACGTAGGCATTTCCCGACCGTACATTTAGCTCGCAAAAACCGGCGAGTGGGAATTCACAGGAGGG
>WNGI01005394.1_pt1 | contig 11512 bp, 13 predicted proteins | sample 5400621 | NCBI WGS metagenome assembly WNGI01 (sample SAMN13153374, study PRJNA577476) | soil metagenome | isolation source: 20 cm soil or saprolite under Garry oak tree replicate 1 | place: USA:California | collected 2016-06-15
GTCGCGAGACGGCCCTGCCAGTGGAACTGGGCGTGGGCCCGGGGGGCCTGAGTTACCAGCAGTGTCGCGGCCCCGCAGGCGGCGACGACGGTTAAGCGGCGCATTAGTGATTCTCCTCGTCGTGATCGTGATCCTTCACGTGCAGCTTCCCGGGTCGCCGCAGCTTGATGTCGCCGTTGAACGTCTCCAGGTCGAGCCGCGCGCTCCCGGTGCCGATCGTGAAGCCGAACCGGTGCTTGGTCGTCCCCGTCACGCTCACGGGGAAGCTCGAGTCGAAGTCGCCGTTGAACGTCGCGACCGACACAGTCGCGTTCGCCTTCTCCGGGATGGCGAGCGTCACGTCGCCGTTGTGGGTCGAGAAGCGGTAGTGCCCCGCGTCCTTGATGGTGCCCTCGTACACCACGTCGCCGCTCACGGTATTCACGTCCACGTTCGAGGATTCGATCCCCTCGAGCTCGATGTCGCCGCTCACCGTCTCCGCGCTGATGTCCCCGGAGACGCCCGTGAGCGTGATGCCTTCATTCACGGTGTTGATCTCCACGCGGCCCTTCGCGTCCTGGAGCGCCACGGCACCTTCCACCGACTTGAGGGAGATGTAGCCCGCGCCGCCGCGGCACTTGATCTCGCCCTGCACCGTTTCCGCGGTGACTGTACCCTGCGTGCCGTCCACTTCGATGTCCGTGCTCATTCCGGCGAGATTCAGCGCCATCCACGTCGGCGCATTGATGGTGTAGTCCACGACGCCCGGAGGTCCGCGCCGCGACGCCGCCTTCACGGTTAGCACCGACGGTTCGAGATTCACGTCCACGTAATCCCGGCTCGAGTGCTCCGCGTGCACGCGCACGGCGTTCTGATTCCAGGCCTTCACTACGATGCCACCGCCGTAATTGTTTACCTCCAGGCGAATGCCCTGCCGCACGGCGATCTGGGTGTCGGTCTGCTGGGCGAACGCCAGCGCGGTGAACGTCGCGAGAGTAGCGAGCATCGGTGTTCTCGGTCCTTCCTAGGTACGGGCGCCGCTGATCGCGGTCGCCTGGCGCAGCAGGTCCAGCTTGCGTCGCATAGTGTCTGCCAGGTGGTGGTTCAGGTACGCGCTGCCCGGATCGGCCGCGAGCGCGCGCCGGGCCTGTACGATGGCGGTGTCGATGATCGCCAGGTTGTGCTCGACGATGCGAATCGTCGCGGAGTCGAGCTGCCCGCTGCGGCGGCCGGCCTGGAGCGCCGCTTGCAGCTCGGCGATCGCGGCGTCGTAGCGCGGGTCCGTCGCCCATGCGACACGAGCGGTCGTGCCGCCCTCGGGCCTCCTGCCGGCGGCGATGATTGTCGGGCTCATTCGGCTGGTCGCGCGATGCGTCACGGCGAGCCACACGGCGGAGCCCGAGAGCAGGATCAGCGCGATGCTCGCCGCGAGCAGCTGAGGCACCGAGAACGAGAGCCGGCGGGCGCGCTCGAGCTCATGCGCCACCCGCTCGACCTTGATCTCGCGGGCGACCTTGGACCACAGGTCGCGTGTGGGCTCGCGATCCTCGAGCGCTGTCGCCCGCGCCACGACTCCCCGAAGCTCCTCGAGCACGCCGCGGCAGCCCGCGCACCCTGCGAGGTGCGACTCCAGCTCTGCCCGCTCGTTAGCCGACAATTCACCGTCGACAAACTCTGAGAGCCGATCCGTCCAGTGATCCATCATACGCCTCTCCTTGACGCCTCTCTTCGACGTCTCTTCTCGACGTCTCTTCTCAACGTTCTAAGTGTCTTCTCAAAGCCATTCTCGCATGATGCAACTGGGACTTCGACGTTCCAGTCACGATTCCCAGCATCGTCGCGATCTCTTCGTGTTTGTATCCCTCTACGTCGTGCAGCACGAACACCTCGCGTGCGCCGTCCGGGAGCTGGCTGATCGCGTCCTCGAAGTCCATCGTCAGCTCGACGCCCGTGTGCCGCCCCGACACAGTCTCGAGGGCATCCTCGCGGTCGTCGAAGCGTTTCCGCTCCGTGCCGAGCGAGCTGCGCCGCGCGAGCATGACGTTGACCGCGAGCCGATGCAGCCAGGTTCCGAAGGCGGCTTCGCCGCGGAACGTGCCGAGCTTGTGCCAGACGCGGACGAAGACATCCTGCGTAACGTCGTCGGCGACCTCGGGGCCGACCATGCGGCGCGCCAGGCTGTGCACGCGTGCCACGTGCCCGCGGTACAGGCGCTCGAAGGCTCGCCCGTCACCGCTCGCCGCGAGGGCCACATCTGCCACCTCCGCATCGGCCGCCGTCGTTGGGTCTCCGCGCAGACGCTCCACCCCGAGGCCTGGATCCCTCATGCAAGATTTTCGATACGTCGGTGGGACAAAGGGTTGCAGGCGTGCTAAACTTATCCTCTATATGAACCCCGGCATCCTGGCGGTGAGCGGCATCGGCCTGGCGCTCGGCTTCCGCCACGCCTTCGAGCCCGACCATCTGGCTGCCGTGTCCACGCTCGCGACCAGACAAAGGTCGCTCTGGGCGGCCTGCCGGCTGGGGCTCGCGTGGGCGATTGGCCACACGGCAAGCGTAGGCCTGGTGGTCGGGTTGATCATGCTGGGGGGATGGCATCTCCCAGCCCGCTTCTCGCCCGCGGCCGATGGGCTGGTCGCGCTGCTGCTGATCGGTCTGGGCGGCTCGGTGTTGCTGCGCTACGCGCGCGGCCGTTGGCACATGCACGCGCACACCCACGATGGCGCGCCGCATCTGCACCTGCACAGCCACGCGCAGGGCGCGTCACATCTCCACCCCCATGCCCCGGCGGACGCGCGCCGCTCGCTCGGTTTCGGCGTACTCCACGGGCTCGCGGGAAGTGCCGCGATCCTGCTGCTGCTGGTCGCCGCAGCGCCGACGCGGGCCGCGCAGCTTGCCTACTTCCTCACCTTTGGTGTCGGCACAGCTGTCGGTATGCTGCTCGTATCCTGTACGCTGGCTGGCGTCGTGCGGGCCGCCTCGCGCCGTGGCGCGCGCTGGGCGACGCTGCTGCACGTCGGCGCGGCGGTCGCGAGCGTGGCGGTGGGGATCGCGCTGGCGGGGCGTGTGGCCGGGGAGCTCTAGGAGGGCGCAGCATGAAGCTCGTGATCCTGCGAAGCTCCTTGAGTGTCGGTACCGCTGTCGAGATGCTGCTCGTATTCTGTACGCTGGCTGATCTGAGAGAACTGGTCTTGCCCTCGTTGGTCCGTGCCCTAAAGGGCCGGCTCGGCCTGATGCGCGCCCCTAGGGACGCGATTTGCGCCGAGCCGGCGTTTCAACGCACGGCTCATCCCGCCTGTCTATAGATTCTCCCTCTCCACTCCACCTTTCTCTTCCCGCGCCACGCCGATCGCAACATGATGTACGCCACCATCGCCGCGCCGAACGGATACAGCAGCGCGTAGCGCGCCGGCACTCGCTCCGCCCAATACACCGTCACCCAAATCAGGAGCGACACGCCAACCGTCGCGAGCGCCCAGCTCCAGCCGTACACCGCCCACAGCACCGGCGGCGCCACCCACACGAGCGACGGCAGCCACATGAGGTAAGGCGCCGCGCGCCGCAGCAGCGGAATCGGCGGCATCATCAGCGGCACGCCGAGCGCCAGGTTCTTGGACCACCCCTCGATGATCTCCGCGAGACTGTGGTACATCCGCGTCGTCACATACTCGACCGCGTGCAACAGGAAGATGTCGAGATGGTGCCGCGCGTACGCCTGCGCCAGCGCCGCGTCCTCGGCCACGCAGTTGCGCACCGCCTCGTGCGTGCCCACCCGCTCGTACGCCGCGCGTGTGGTGAGAATGAACTGGCCCGCCGCGATCGCCTCCCACTCGACGCGCGTGCGGTTGATGCGCCGCAGATCCCCGACGCGCGACGCGAGCGCGAGGAACACGTGGGGCTGCACCAGCCGCTCCCAGAACGTCGCCATCTCCTGGCGCGCGAGCAGGCTCACGAGATCCACGCGCTCCGTCTCGAGCGCGCCCACCGCCCGCGGGATCAGCTCCGACGTGTGACGTGTGTCTGCGTCCGCGAACAACACGCGGTCGCCGCGACTCACGCGCCACCCCTGGACCAGGGCCCACGGCTTGCCGAACCACCTGGGGGGCAGCTCTGCCCCGCGCACCAGCCTTACTCGGCCCCGCGCCTCGGGTCCGGCCGCCAGGCGCTCGATGATCGCCGCCGTGTCGTCGGTCGAGCGGTCGTCCACCACCACGACCTCGATCGGGTCGTACAGCGTGGCGAGCACCGACCGAACACAGGCCTCGATGTTCGCAGCCTCGTTCCGCGCCGGGATGATGACCGAGATCAAGCCCCCGCGGGGTTGCGGCGCGTAGTCGCGCAGCTGCGGGCGGCGCACCCCGAAGCGGCGTACGAGGAGAAGGAAGAAGGCGACGTATGCCGCCGGGATCAGCCAGGTCACGCGAGCGTTTCGCGTTCGGCGGTCGCGACCACCGCGGCTCCCGCGAGGTGACCCGTCACGTTGGCCGACGTGCGGAACATGTCGGGGATGCGGTCGAGCCCGATGAGCAGTCCCAACCCCGCGAGCGGGAGACCAGTCGCCGCGAACGCGGGCGCGAGACTCACCACGCTCCCCGCGGGCACCGCCGCTACCGTGAGCGAGGCGAGGAACACCGCCGCCCCCGCTTGGGCGAGCTGCGCCAAGCCCAGCGGCACGCCGTACAGCTGCGCCACGAACAGCAGGGCCACCGCCTGGAACAGCGCGCTCCCCGGCCGGTTGATGCTCGCCCCCAGGGGCAGCACGAAGCTCGAGACGGTGCGGGACATCTTGAAATCGCGTTCCGCGGCGCCCAGCATCGTGGGCAGAGTGGCGAGTGACGACGTAGTGGAGAACGCCATCATCATCGAGGGGAAGGCGCCCTTGAGGAAGCGCGGCACCCTGAGGTGCGTACCCAGGGCCACGGCCGGGAGGAACACTCCTCCGACGAACAGCACCATACCGGCGATCACGGCGAGTATGAACACGCCGGCCGACTTGACGAGCGACCAGCCGAACTGCGCCACAGCGGGCGCCACGAGCGCCAGGATGCCGAGCGGCGCCACTGCCAACACCCAGTACATGATGCGGATGAGCGCCTGCGTCGCGGCGTCGGCGACGGTGGTGAGCACCGCCCGCTTCTCGGCCGGCAACGTCGCAGTCGCGGCGGCGAAGATCGTGACGAACACGATCAGCGGCAGCAGGGCACCGTCCACCGCCGCCCGCAATGGGTTCGCGGGCACGAGGCTCACGAGGAAGTTCGCCCCGGACGGAATCTGCTCCGCGGCGCGCCGCACGAAGCTCGAATCGGCGCCCGCCGCCGTCCGCAGCGCCGCCTGCTGGCCCGGACTCATGGCGCCCAACGGGAGGAGCAACTTGGCGAGGACGAAGCCGATCACGATCGCCGCGAACGTCGTGAGCCAGAAGAACGCGAGCGTGCGCACCCCGAGTCGCCCGACCTTGCGGATGTCGCCGAGCCCCGCCACGCCCGTGAACAGGGCGGTAGCGACGAGCGGGATCACGACCATCGAGAGCAGATCAAGGAATACGACGCCGATGGGACGCAGGCCACGCGCGACCGCGAGGAGGAACGGCTGTTGGGTGACCGCGGCCGCGAGACCGAGGACGACTCCTACCGCGAGGCCCGCCGCCATCCACACGTGGCTGCGCATCGCTGCCAAGCTATTACTATGGCTACTCCGGCGAAACGCCCATGATCACGCTCGCGAGCGTCCGCGGCGCCCTTGCCGCGTATCGTGCGAAAGAAGAGGACGAGCCCGGAGTCGCGCGCGCCGCGGTTGCCCTGCTACTCGCGCCCAGCGGCTCCGACCTCGAGTTGCTCTTCATTCGCCGCGCGGTGCGCGCCGACGACCCCTGGTCGGGGCAGGTCGCGCTCCCCGGCGGCCGCTCCGATCCCGAGGACGCCGACCTCGTTGCCACGGCGGTGCGTGAAACACGGGAAGAGGTGGCGGTGAACCTGGCCGGCCCCACGGCCGAGCTGCTCGGCGCTCTCGACGACGTCCACCCCCGGGCCACTGTGCTCCCCGCCATCGTGGTGCGTCCCTTCGTCTTCGCGATCAACCACCGGCCGCGTGTGAAGCCGGGCGCCGAGGTGCAGTCGGCGTTCTGGGTACGGCTCCCGGACCTGGTCGCGCCCGCGGCGCGACGAGACGTGACCCTCGACGTGCGTGGCGTAGCACGCACCTTTCCCGCCTTCGTGCTCGGCCCCGACGTGATCTGGGGGATGACCGAGCGAATCCTCAGTTCTTTCCTAAGCGCTGTATCTCCAAAAAGATAGCCCGACGAAATCCACAAGTTTGCTTGCATCTAACAGAGATTTAGGTTAATCTAAATCTTCGGGCTTTGGTATTGGGAAGTACTTGATCTAACACCCGATACCTAACGCCTGACAGCTGCTCTTCGCGCGCCTTTCCGGCAGGGAGAAACGGCATGCACGCGCTTTTGCACGAGCCACCGCTGACGCGCTCGGTCGAGGATTACCTCAAGGTCATCTACCACTTATCGAGCCAGGGCGGATTCGCGGCGACGAGCGACATCGCCGCGAGCCTCGACGTCTCACCCCCGTCGGTGAGCGGGATGGTCAAGCGCCTCTCCGAGACGGGGCTGATCGAGCACGTCCCTTATCGCGGCGTACAGCTCACCAATCAGGGTCGGCGCGCCGCCCTCAGAATGATCCGGCGCCATCGCGTCCTCGAAGTCTATCTCACGCAGCAGCTCGGCTACGACTGGGACGGTGTGCACGACGAGGCGGAGCGGCTCGAACACGCGGTGTCGGATGAGCTGATCGAGCGGATGGCCGGCGCGCTGGGCGATCCTCGCTACGATCCCCACGGCGCCCCGATTCCCACCGCCGCGGGCGAGATCGAGGAGACCGATCTCACCGCGCTCGCGGACGCGAGGGTGGGCGCCGTCCTCGAGCTGCGTCAGGTCGGCACCGAGGATCCGGCGCGGCTCCGCTACCTGGCCGAGCAGGGTCTCTTGCCCGGAACCATACTCACCGTCAGCGACCGCCAGCCGTTTAACGGGCCGACCACGGTCGCGCTCGAGGCGGGTACGCGTGTGGTGGGACGCGAGCTGGCGCAGCTGTTGTGGTGCCGCGAGGCGGCGCAGTGAGCAGCGTCGCCGCGCCGGGGTGGCGCCAGCCACGCGTCGCTCCCAGTCTCGTCGAGGTCTATCGCACCATCCCGGTCGTCGAGGGAGCCTGGTGGCGCAAGGCGCTCGCCTTCTCTGGCCCCGGGTATCTCGTCGCCGTCGGGTACATGGACCCGGGCAACTGGGCGACCGATCTCGCCGGCGGCTCGCGCTTCGGTTACGCACTGCTCTCCGTCGTCCTCATATCCAACTTCATGGCGATCCTGCTCCAGGGGCTCGCCGCGAAGCTCGGCATCGTGACCGGGCGCGACCTGGCCCAGGCGTGCCGCGATCATTACTCGCGCCCCACCAACCTTGCCCTCTGGGTCGGGTGCGAGATAGCGATCGCCGCGTGCGACTTGGCGGAGGTGATCGGCTCGGCGATCGGGCTGAACCTGCTGTTTGGGATCCCGCTGCCGTGGGGCATCGGCATCACGGCGCTCGACGTGCTCCTGGTCCTCTATCTCCAGCACAAGGGCTTCCGGCTGCTCGAGGCGCTGGTGCTGGCGCTCATCACCACGATCGCCGGATGCTTCCTGTTCGAGATCGTCATCTCGGGCCCCTCCTGGGCGGGGATCGCGGCGGGGTTCGTCCCCCACACCGCTCTCCTGGGCGATCGGGACCAGCTGTACATCGCGATGGGGATCCTGGGCGCGACGGTCATGCCGCACAACCTCTACCTGCACTCGTCCATCGTGCAGACGCGGGCGTACGACGAGACCGACGTGGGGCGGCGCACGGCGGTGCGGTTCGCCTTCCTCGACTCGACCATCGCCCTCACGCTGGCCCTGTTCATCAACGCGGCGATCCTGATCGTCGCCGCCGCCACGTTCCACGTGTCCGGCCACACCGAGGTCGCCGAGATCCAGCAGGCCTATCACCTGCTCACGCCCTTGCTCGGCGTCGCGGGGGCGAGCGCCGTGTTCGCGCTCGCGCTGCTCGCGTCGGGGCAGAACTCGACGCTCACGGGCACGCTCGCGGGGCAGATCGTGATGGAGGGCTTTCTCAATATCCGTATTCGCCCCTGGCTGCGGCGGCTGATCACGCGCGCCGTCGCGATTGTGCCCGCGGCGGTGACGGCTATCTTTTTCGGGGAGAGCGGCACCGCGAAGCTTTTGATCCTGAGCCAGGTGATCCTCAGCGTGCAGCTGTCCTTCGCCGTATTCCCTCTAGTGCGCTTCACCTCCGAGCGAGCCAAGATGGGCCAGTTCGTCAACCCGGCCTGGTTGAAGCTGCTCGCCTATGCGGTCGCGGTCGCCATCGGCGCGCTGAACGCCTGGCTGTTGGTGCAGATCGTCGTCGGCCGGGCGGGCTGATGTACGCCCGCATCATGGTCCCCCTCGAGAACTCGCCGTACGACGCCACGATCCTCGCCCATGTGCGCCAGCTGGCGCGCCAGTGCGGTGGCTCGGCCATCGTGCTGATCCACGTGGCCGACGGCTGGGCGGCGCGCAACATCAAGCAGCTCGACTTGCGGGAATCGGAGGAGATGCGGGAGGATCGCGCCTACCTGGAGCGAATCTCGGCCGGTCTACGCGGCGAAGGCTTCGACGCTGACGCGGTGCTCGCGGCGGGCGACCCGGCGAGCGAGATCGCCCAGGCGGCCACGCGGGAGCAGTGCGACCTGATCGCCATGGCTACCCACGGCCACCGCGGCCTGAACGACGTCGTGCGCGGCAGCGTCGCGAGCGAGCTGCGCCACAAGACCCTCATTCCCGTGCTGATGGTGCGAGCGGTGCCGAAATGATGTCGACTTGCTGTCGCGAGTCTACACGTCGGTCCGCGCCTGCTCCAGTGCTCGGAGCAGCGCGCTGAGCCTGCGGTCCCGCGCCTCGCCGAGCTCCGTCAGCTTGCCCTTGTAGGCCCGCTCGATCGCCTGGGTCAGCGCGCGCTGCTGATCAGGGTCGAGCTGTTTCCAGGTTGCCAGCTCGCTCCAGCGCTGTTCGAAGCTCGCCAGCAGGCGCTGCAGGAACAGGGTCACGCCCCCCTCGCCCGCGGCGAGGTGATAGGTGAGATGCGGCCCCGCCGCCGCCCAGCCCAGCGCCGGGCCGAGCGATACGGCGCGGTCCAACCCGTCCACGTCGATCACACCCGTAAGCACGAGATCCACGCATTCCCGCCACACCGCCGCCGCCACGCGCCCCACCAGGTAACCCGGCACCCCTTTGCGGATCACGATCGGCATCCGGCCCAGGGACTGGAGATAGTCGTGCGCCCGGGTAATCGACGGCGGGCCCGTACGCGGGCTTGGCACGACTTCGACGAGGGGGATCAGCTCCGGCGGATTGAGGGGATGGGCGACAAGGCAACGATCCTGGCGGCGGCAGCGGGCGAAGATGTCGCTCGGCAGCAGGCCGCTCGACGAGCTGGTGACCAGTGTCTCGGCATCCACCACGTCTTCGATCGCCCCGAACAGCTTCTGTTTGGCGAGCAGCTCTTCGGGGATCGCCTCGATCACCCAATCGGCGTCCTTCACCGCTTGCAACAAGCTCCGGCCCTGCTGGAATTCCTGGAGTCCGCTCTCCACGACCCCCTGGGGGGCCCGCTCCAGCGCCACGAGCGCGCGGGCGCGGCGCGGCACCGCTTCCGCGGCCCGCTCCAGGCTGCGCGCGCTCGCGTCGAACACCGTCACGGGCCACCCGGCCGAGGCGCACAAGGCCGCCCACCCGCACCCGATCTCGCCCGCCCCGATCACCGCCACCTTGCGTGGCAGTTCGGTCACGCGCTCGCCTCGACCGGGAGCTCCGCGGTGGCCCAGCGGAACACGCGAGCGGAGAGGAGCGCGCGCACGGCGTCCACCCGCACCTCCCGCGCGACCAGCGCGGCGACGCCGTCCGGCGCCTCGCGCGTCCGGCCGCGCGCATCGCCGGAATCGAGATCGACGGTGATCCGGGCCGGTTGGAACGTCAGCACGTCGGGCTGGAGCAGCGCGGCGATCGGGAGTACGTCGTTTACGACGCACCCTTCGAGCCCCTCGTGCTCGCGGTGGAACTCGACGTAGAACTTGAGCGCCTCGAACAGCCACTGCGCCCGGGGCGCGTCATTCGCGCCCAGGCGACTCACGTCCGCCGTGGAGAGCACGAGCTGCCGGGTCACGTCGAGCCCCACGATCTCCGTCGGCAGCTGCGCCGCGAGCACCGTGGCGAGCGCTTCGGGATCGCACCAGGCGTTGAACTCCGAGTGTTTCGTGGTGTTGCCCTTTGCCGTGAGGCTCCCGACCATCGCGATGTGGCGCCCCACGCGGGCGCGCACCAGATCGGCGTCGCGCCGCAGCGCCAGGGCGAGACTCGTGAGCGGCCCCAGCGTCACGAGCGTCACCCGATCCTCCTGCTCGGCGAGCAGGCGGTCGAGCGACCGCACGAAATCGAGCACCACCCCCGCCCGGGGAACGGCCGCGTAGCCGAGCCCGGACTCGCCGTGCGTCTCGTGCGCCACGCGCAGGGTCCGTGTGAGCGGGCGCCGCGCCCCCACCGCGAGTCTCGCCCGCTTCCCCGTCCAGCGCAGGATCTCCACCGCGTTCCGATAGGCGTTCTCGGCCGCCGTGTTGCCGTAGCTCACGGAGATCCCCCGCACGTCGAGCTCCGGGGAGTTCAGGGCGAGGAGCAGCGCGAGGGTGTCGTCGATGCCGGGATCGGAATCGATTATCAGGGGAAGAGGGACGGGGGACGGGGGACGGGTGGTGTCCGACACGGCTAAAGGCTAGGGAATGCGGACTTCCTTTGCAATAGTGGCGCGCAGCGAGGTGAACTCCTCCGCCCCGCCGAAGCCGAAGATCCGCTCGATGATCCGCCCGCGGCGGTCGAGCAGCACCGAGTACGGCAGCCCGCGGTAGTGGTATCGCTGCTTCATTCGTCCCCCGCCCACGAGGATCGGGAACGGCGGCTGAAAGCGGCGCACGAAGTCCAGCATCTTGCCGCGATCGACGTCGTCCGAGATCGCGGCGATGGCGAAGTCGCCGCGCGGAAACTCGCCGTACAGCTGGGCCATGTGCGGGAACTCCTCGCGACACGGGTCGCACCACGAGGCCCAGAAGTTGATCAAGGTGACCTTCCCCTCGAGCTGCGACAGCCGCACCGTGTCGCCGTGCAGGTCGGGGAGCGCGAACGGCGGGCCGAACCCCTCCCGCCTCCCGTCTCCCGCGCTGGCAAGCAACGTCTCAGCATCAAAGGTCTCGATCCCGCCCTCCCGGGTGACGGCGATCGCCGTCTCGCGGGGCCCGAGCGCGCGCGTGCCGACGATTTTCCCCGACGCCGTATCCACGACGTCCAGACGCAATCTTGTTGCAGCCGAATCACTCCCGCCCAAGGCATACAGCCGGCCGTCTGGCCCCACAGCGAGCGCCACATTGACTACGGCGTAGCGCGCCTCGATCCGCCGCCCTCGCGG
>WNGI01013138.1_pt1 | contig 11511 bp, 10 predicted proteins | sample 5400621 | NCBI WGS metagenome assembly WNGI01 (sample SAMN13153374, study PRJNA577476) | soil metagenome | isolation source: 20 cm soil or saprolite under Garry oak tree replicate 1 | place: USA:California | collected 2016-06-15
TCAACTCCCCCGCCGGCTTTGAGAGCATGGTCACCGCCGAGGAAACTTACCCCGCCGCGACTTATGTCATCGCGGAACCCCAGTCGGTTTTGCTTGAAATCCTGATCCGTGTCCTTTCCACCGATACGCAGAAGACCGAAGTAATTCCTTCCAACGGTGTTGAAGTCTTTCGCCGTCGGATTCCAGGTAAAGAACTGTGAATTGATCTGCGCTTCATTGAGCCATGTGTTAGCCGCGTGTTTGAAGTTTATGACGCTGGTATATGTATTGATCCGCAGATTTTCGGCTGCCGAGAACGCGGTTTGCCCGCCGAAGCCACGGAAATCGTTATCCCTTCTGATCGTGGAGCTTCCATCGAACGTATTACGCTCTGAAGCATTCCAGGTCAGCTTGCCCAGACCGAGGTGCTCGCGAAACTGCTGTGCCTGCTGTCCAGTGAATGGTCTGAGCTGTGTCACGATCGCAGCTGGTGCGGCCAAGGTGTCAGGACCGAGTCTGATGTAAGCTGGTTCGTCGCGGAAGTTCAGTTCGTATGTACCGAAGTAGAAAAGCTTATTCTTGATGAACGGGCCGCCAACGTTCCCGCCCGCCTGGAGACGTTGGTAGTTTGGACGCCCGCCGCCGTTCTGGGCGGTAAATGCATCGCGCGCGACATACGATTTGCCAACCCCATAGGCGAAAAGATCTGCCTCGGGACGGTTCGTGCCGCTCTTGGTCGTGGCGACGATGATCGCGCTCGCCGCCTTCTGATACTCTGCCTTGTAGTTCTGGGTCAGGACCTTGAACTGATCGATCGCTCCTTGCGGCAGCGGATTGCCCTTGCTGGCGTCCTGACCAACGACCCCACCGCGAAGCACATCGTTCTTGTAGCTCGCACCGTCAACAAAGATGTTGATAGCCTCGGGAGGCTGGCCTCCGGCCGCGAGGAACTTGTCACTGTTGTTGACCGCCTGCGCCGACATTCCCGGCGTGAGCTTCGCTAGATCGAGAACGTTGCGCTCGAAGTTCGGCAGGTTGCTGATCTGCTCGCGGGAAATGTTGGTCCCAACTTCTGAGGTGCGTGTCTCGGTGCCGGTGCGGGCGGAAGTTACCTGCACGGTCTCCAGTGTCGTAGCGATTTGGGTAGTTGAAACGTTGAGATCGAGAGTTTCGCCGATCCTCATTGTCACCGGTCGTGTCTGCGGAGCCACGCCCACTCTCCGCACAGTCAGTTCGTAGCTACCGGGTCTAAGTCCCGCGAGATAGTAGAACCCGGAAGCGTTCGTCGTCGTACCCCGCGTTTCATTAGTCGCCGGCATTCGAGCGACGACCTGGGCGTCAGACACCGGTGCACCACCGGGCCCAGTCACGTAGCCACGGATGTTGCCAGTCGTCGTCTGCGCGAAGAGACTGCCACTTACTATGCAGACGAGAGCGATCACAAATGCCAGCGCGCGATTGACGGGTTGTAGTTTAAACCTGCTGGTCTTCATTTAAATCTCCTGTTGTTGTTGTTCAGCCGAACCATTTCAGACATTACTGCTTCAGACGCCAACCATCTCTTTGTTTGGAGTTTGTCTTGCTGGAGGCGAACGCTCAGCCGGCTCACCGCCAGTCGAGCGCCGGATGACCAGTTTCGTCGACACGCGCTCGCGACGACGCGCGTGATCGTTCTTGTGCGTGATGCCGTGGACGAGGAGCTCCACCGCTCTCGCGCCGAGCTCGAAGATCGGCACGTGCACCGACGAGAGCGGCGGATCCATGTAGCGCGCGAGCGGGATGTCGTCAAAGCCGGCTACCGCCATCTCTTCCGGTACCGCAATGCCCGACTCCCGCAGCGCGCTCAATGCGCCGATCGCCATTGAGTCGTTGGCAGCGAAGATCGCGGTCGGGCGATCCTTCATTGCGAGCAGCGCCTGCGTCGCAGCGTAACCACCCGCTTCGGTGAAATCCCCTTCACGCTCGAGTGACGGATCATGGATTATGCATGCTTCACGCAGCGCCATCCGATAGCCGCGCAGTCTCTCCGCCGCGTCGTAGTTTCGCGGCGAACCTTTGATGATCGCAATGCGCTGGTGGCCGAGCGACAAAATATGCGCCGTCATTTCGCGGGCGCCGCGGAAATTCTGAATGGTCAGTGAATCGATCTCGTTTCCCCTCGACACCGAGCACAACAACACCACCGGTATCGTGCTCGGCAGATTGAGCAGAGATTCGGCATCGAGATCGGGAGACATCACGACGACGCCATCGGCGCGCCCGCGCATCGCACGAATCGCCGTCTCGATTCCGCGACGGTCGGCGTAGGCGCGCGAGATCAGCAGATGGAAACCATGCTTCTGCGCCGTGTCGTCCATGCCACGAATGACTTCGGAGAAGAATTCGCCGTAAAGATCAGGTAGCAAAACGCCGAGAGTTTGCGTTTTGCTGGTGATGAGACTGCGCGCGCCGCTGTGCGGCACGTAACGCATTCTGCCGGCGACCTCGCGGATCAAGCGCCGAGTTTCGTCGCTGACGGGTCCGCTGCCGTTGAGAACTCTGGAGACAGTGGCGACGGACACCTTCGCTTCACGGGCGACGTCTTTGATCGTGACCATTCTCCTCGTGAGTGTGGGCCCGGGCTCGAATCACCGAGAGGCGTCGAGGGCGGACGCAGGAGACTAGCTGAGCTGTAGGTCGATCTCTGCCTGCCAATGCTTCAATATGTAATCGTTTACACAGAGGGCGCCAGACCCACCCGCCAGCCGTCAATCACAGCTTCGCCGCCCTTCCCTCACTTCGGCCGGCGGTCGAACTTTCGCGGGTGAAATTCCCAACCATTGTTCGATTCCTGACGCTGGGATCCGCGCTCGGACTCGTTGGCTGCCGAGAAGTCGCGCCGGCGTTCGGCAGCAACATCGCTTTCGCTCGGCAAAACGCGGAGGAGTTCTTCTACTCAGTCGGGTCGCGCTTCACCAATATTCAGCGCCCGCAACGAATCATCCGCGCCCGCCAGCAGTTCGGACACTATGCCCTCACGCCGTCGGGCGTCTACAACGACACCACCGTTTGGCTCTCGATCGGGCCCGACAGCGCGCGACTCTTCGGCGACGAAGGAGTGTTCTCGTTTGATCGCTACCTCGTCTCGGCGCGTCTTTCGAACACACCACCCGATGCGCTGACCGAATCGCGCGAGATCGTGCGACTGAGAAAGTTGAGCGACAACGAGTACGAGTGGTTCACCAACGTCGAAGTCGCACTGGGAAGGATCGCGGCGAAGGACATTGCCGATGTCCTGGCAGCCGCTCTGGCCGCTGGTGAAGGGAAAACTTCGGCACAAATCCGCGGCAACTACACCACCAGCTTCCCGCGGACGGCAGCGGCGCTGGGACGATTGTTCTCGATCGATACGCTGCGCACCACTCCCGACAGCGAGGGCGCAACTACTTTCGATCTGGCGATCAGGCTCACGCCCGACATCCTCAAGGCGACAATGCCGCACTACGCGGCGTACATCGACAAATACATCAGCAAAGGCAAGTATCGCATTACCCTGACTGACAAGACCGGAGCACGCTGGTTCGACGCGTGGGCGGCCAACTATTACATGCACTTCAAGCTGCGGAGCAAAGGCGGACACTTCGCGCCGCTCGAGGGCGCGGTGCGGCCGATGCCGGAGGCCCTCACCATTCATCTCGACATGTCGATGAAGATTCTCGTCTTCACAGTCGGCTGGAGGGAGATGGCCGGCGATTTCGACATCATCAACACCCCGCACGAGCGCGGATGGTCGATGCGCTTCGCAACGGAGCCGGAGTGGCGACTCCCGCCGACCGTCGGGTATCTGCTGAAGTCGCCACTGATCCCGGTTCGCGTGTCGATCAGGGACAACCCAGGCTCGCAAACCATCCTGAATCGTCGCGCCTCGCTGGTGGTGCAGGAAAGTGGGATCCTGCGTTTCCTCAACCGCCTGAGTGGGACGGCGGTTGGAGATTTTCTGGGGCCGTCAGAGAGAGAAGCAAACCGCTTCAATGCGGATGCGTTCCGCGCGCTCAGAATAGATGTTGCGGCACTGCTGCAATAACGAAGGAAACCCAATTTCAACCATCCTTTTCTGACCGGCATCATTATCGGGAACAAACCTCGAGGCGCATCGTGATTCCCGTCCACCTTTCCCTTATCGTCGCGCTGGCGAGCTCCGGCGTTTCCGGCGCGCTCAAGCCAGGCCCCGCCGTTGTGTACACGGTGACGATCAATCCGGCGGACAGCACGACCATCGACGTGGCGATGGTGATTCAGAACGCGCCATCAGCAGTCACACGGATCGCGATGGCTGTGCACCCCGAGTACAACGATCGCTTCTGGCGTTACATCCGTGATCTCCGGGCGGAGGTTTCTGGAACACCGGTGCCGATCACTACTGACACCGATCATTCGTGGCGAGTCGCTACACCGCGTGGACGGGCGACCGTCCGCTATCGGATTCAGCTGCCGTTCGAGAGCTCGACGAACCGTGCCGTCTGGCACACGACAGTACGGAGCAACGGCGCGTCGATCAATTCGACCGACATCTTTCTCTACCTGCCGGATTTTCCGCGCTCGATCGTCGGAGTAGCGTTTCGCATTCCCGAGAGCTGGCAGGTTCGTTCCGGACTGAGCTGCACAGTTACGCGGATCGCCGACACACAATCCTGCGTCGGCGTCGATGCGACTACATTGCTCGACTCGCCCATTCTCCTCGGAGCGCTCCGCACCTGGAGCTTCACAGTACAAGGGGTTCCGCATCGGATCGTGTATTGGCCGCTACCGAACGCGACTCCTTTCGACACGACGGAATTCGTCAGCTCCATCGAGCGCTTTGCCCGCCAGGCTTTCGCGCTTTTCGGCAAGGCGCCCTACAACGGCTACACATTTCTCATCGAGGACGGCGCGTGGGGCGGGCTCGAGCACGTCACCTCGGTCAGCATCGGCGCGCAGAGCAGCAACCTGGCAAAAGATCCACGCTCGGCGATGGGAGAGATCGCACACGAGTACTTCCACACCTGGAATCTCGTAGCGCTCAACCCGCGCGGCGTGCTCCTCGCGACCGCCGATCCGCCGACGCACACCCGAGAGCTGTGGTGGAGCGAAGGCGTGACGATGTATTACGCCGAGACGCTGCAACGCCGCGCCGGAATAACCGAAGGCGGAACGACCCGCCTGCAGGATCTGGAAGAGGAGATCGATCGCTTCTACGGAAACGCCGGCAACTCGTATCTCTCGCCCGAGCGTGGGAGCTGGGCGAGCATCGATCCGCCCGATCTCAACACTGGAGACTATCTCTCGAATTACTACACGCAGGGGCGTCTCATCGCTCACGCGCTGGACATCATCATCGCCGATTCGACACAAGGCCGTCGCGGAATCGACGATGTGATCAGACTGATGTACGATCGGTATGCAAAGAAGAGAGCTTTTACTGGCGTGGAGATCGAAAGCGCGGTTCACGATGTGTGTCAGTGTGACCTGCATCAGTTTTTCGAGGACCACGTGCGTGGGGCAAAGCCGATCGACTTCAACGCGTTGTTGGCACCACTCGGCTTGCGTGTAGTTCTGACGATTGCGCCCGTCGCCGACAGCGCTGGCACTCGATATCCCGACCTTCGCATCACCGCCTACGACCCACCGGCTGGCGGACGGATGCGCGTCCGGATCATGGATCCGCGCACCGTGTGGAGGACGGCGGGTCTGCACACCGGAATGGAATTCGTGTCGCTGAAAGGGATCCCGATCGACTCCTTTCCCGATTTCAGGCGAGCTATCCGGAGCATACGAATCGGCGAAGTGGTTCCGGTTGAAGTCCTACGGAACGGCGTGCCCCAAAAGCTCCAGGTCACCGTGACAGGTTACGAACGCACTCGGGCCCGAATCGTGAAGGTACCCGACGCGACTCCTGCTCAACTGGAAAGGCGACGCAGATGGCTCACCGGCTCACCGGCCGCGTAGACTACTGCTGAGCTTGGCACCACAAATGCGCTCTGGGCGTTGGCGGCACCCGGCTTATAGATTCGAAAAAACGGGCACGTGTGTGACGTGTTCGACACTCGGTAAGTCAATCGCCTGCTGCACGCCACACCTGGAGTCCGAGATCATGCCAACAACGATCACGCCGACGGCCACGACGACCGACAATCTCGCGACCGCACGCCGCTACCTCGAAGCTCTCGAGAGCGGTGCCGAAGGAGGTGCGCTCGCTGAGTTCTTCACCAACGATGTCGTCCAGGAAGAGTTCCCCAATCGGCTCTCCCCAATCGGCGTGCATCGTGATCTCAAAGCGGTTCTCGACGCCGCCAGAAAAGGCAAGCGGACGATGCGCGCCCAGAAGTACGACATCCTGCACTCGGTCGCCGAGGGCGACACCGTTGCGCTCGAAGTTTTTTGGAGCGGCTATCTCGCTGTACAGGTTGACACTCTGCCCGCTGACTCAGAGATGAGAGCCCACCTTTCCATCTGGCTCGAGTTCAGAGAGGGCAAGATCTGCCGGCAGCATAATTACGATTGCTTCGATCCCTGGTGGGTTTAGCTCGGCGTCGAGATCAGAGCAACTAGCTGGCATCCACAAAACTGAAGCAGGGAGCGGTTAGCAGCAGAGCCGTCTAGCGTGGCGCCTCTCGGGCGGCGTTGACAGTTGCGCATGGGGCACGTTTTCTGCCCTCAAGCTGTGCCGGTCGCTGGACCGCGCACCCCAAGCGAGGTGGACAATGCCAAACCCAGAGAACCCCAATTTCTCCGACGTCAACACCGGAACTACTGGTAGCACCGGAAGTAGCGCCGACTTCTCGGATGTCAGGGGCGGAAGCTCGTCGACTGCGCCCCGAGCCGAGACGACGTACACGGTCAAGGCGGGCGATAGCCTGAGCAAGATCGCCAAGCAATTCTACGGCGACGGGAGCAAATGGAAAAAGATTCACGCGGCGAATGCCGACAAGATTCCCAATCCAGACCTGATTCATCCCGGTCTGGAGCTGACGATTCCAGACGCCTAGCTAGGAGATTCTTCCATGATACGAACGACGGCACGCGTTAGCGCGCTGGCGAGCGCGGTGTTCCTGGTTGGTGTGCTCGCGGCGTGCAACAAAAAAGAGAACGCGATCCAGGACACGACTTCAACAGGTACGATGACCGTTGCAGTCGACACGACGCCGATCCGCGTCAGCGATATTCAGGTTGGAAAGGCGATCGGCTCGGACAAGAAGGTCGGTGACCAGACGACTACCTTCGGCGTGCGCGATACGATGTACGTCGCGGTGATCACCGATGGCGCAGCGAAGGACGCGAAGCTCACTGCCAAGTGGACCTTCAACGGCAAGCAAGTGGTCAAGGAGTCCAGCCAGACGATATCACCAACTGGTGGAACGACAGCAACCGAATTTCACATCGACAAGAAGACAGCGTGGCCGAAAGGCAAGTACACAGTCGAAGTGATGCTCAATGGCGTGTCGGCCGGGACGAAAGACGTCGAGGTGAAGTAGAGGGCGGTCGCCCAGCGTTAGCTGACATCTGGCAACGACGCTTCCGGGATCTCGCATCCCGTTCAGTTGCTGCATAGAAACACAAACGCCGCAGGCTCTCTGAGTCTGCGGCGAATTTATTTGGCGGTCGCCCGCCCATATGTGCCACGCACGCCGTCATTGGAACTCTACGTCCTACCGAGCGGCGGCGGGCAGCTTTCGTATTCAAAAAAGCAGTGGAGCTGAGGGGGATCGAACCCCTGACCTCTGCAGTGCGATTGCAGCGCTCTCCCAGCTGAGCTACAGCCCCGCGACGAACGCGACGGACTGTCCTCGAACCGATCGAGCCGATCCGTCGCACCGGATCAAAGCAAAAGCCCCGCGGAGATAGGCGGGGCCGCTCTTACCTCAAGCTAGCGATTCCGCCCCCAAAGTCAAGACCAAACTTCAGTCTCGATCCTGTAACTCTTTGCCCAGCTTAAGCATAGCAACCGGGCTCCGTGAAGAAGACGCATCAGCCAAACACGGCGTAACTACCGTTCAGCTGTTTGGGCGCTAGCCCGCGATAGTTTCCCCTCCAAGGACGGGCAAGATCTCCCCCGAGATGTAGCTCGAATCGATGTTCGACGCCAAAAAGACATAGGCGGGAGCCAATTCTTCCGGCTGCCCCGGACGCTCCATTGCAACGTCTTCCCCGAATTCCTTGACGTGCTCCGGATCGCTCGACTGCACATTGAGCGGAGTCCATACAGGTCCAGGCGCGACGGCATTCACGCGAATTCCCTTCTCGACCAGATTCTGCGCCAGCGATTTGGTGAACGCGTGGATCGCGCCCTTGGTCGCCGAGTAATCGAGTAGAGTCTTCTCTCCTTCGAGTCCGGTGATGGAGCCGGTGTTGATGATGCACGCTCCTTTCTTCATCCGCGGAACCGCGGCTTTAGTCAGATAGAAGTACCCGAAGAAATTGGTGCGAAATGTTCGTTCGAGCTGCTCGTAGTCGATCTCTTCGATCGACTCCGCGTTCTTCTGGAACGCCGCGTTGTTTACCAGAATGTCGAGCGACCCGAATTCGTTGAAGACTTTGTCGACGCAATCGCTGCAATAGCCGGAATCGGTTACATCGCCGGGCAGCAACATCGCTCTACGTCCTTCCGCCATGATGGCGTCGCGAGTCTCGTTGGCATCTCGTTCTTCCTGGGGCAGGAACATGATCGCGACGTCAGCGCCCTCGCGTGCGAACAGCACCGCGACTGCGCGTCCGATTCCCGAATCGCCGCCCGATATCAGCGCGACCTTCCCCTTTAACTTGTCGGCTCCTTTGTAGAGTGGCGCGGTGTATCGCGGACGAGGGCGAACCTCGGCCTCAATTCCCGGATACTCCTGGTGCTGCTTCGGCATCGGCGGCTTCGGATGCGAGCGCACTCTCTGCTGCTCTGCCTCGCGCACATTTGCTCGCCGGGCACCATCGTGTCCACCGTTGCCATTGTGCGTGCGAAGCTTCACGTTCGCGCTGCTGCGCGCCGAACCGGCGGTCTTTCCCGTGCGACCGCGATGAGTTTTCCTTGCAGTTCGCGTTGCCATCTTTGCCTCTCTTTTTTCGATGATTCGAGTACAGTCGAGAGAGGCAAGCCGCGTTCCCCTGCCTCGGCAGAGCCACGATATATTTCGCCCGCATGTCGCTCACCCTTCGCTTCCTCGGTACATCCGCGTCGCGCCCAACAGTTGAGCGCAACGTCTCGTCGATCGCGCTCATCCGCGAGGGCGAGACACTGATGTTCGATTGCGGCGAAGGCACGCAGCGGCAAATGATGCGCTATGGAATCACCTTCGCGCTGTCCGACATTTTTTTCACCCACATGCACGCGGACCACATGCTGGGCCTCACCGGATTGCTGCGCACGCTGGCACTTCAGGGACGTACCGAACCGATGAATCTGTACGGTCCGACGGGCTCGGAAAAAATGCTGTGGCGCGCCATCACTCTCGGCAGCGAGAAGCAGCATTTCGAGATCAAGGTCTTCGAGCTCGATCCGGAGACAGCGCTCAAGCGTCGCGGATACTCGCTGATTCCGTTCACGGTCGAGCACGGCGACAGGCTCGCGATCGGGTATCAGCTGGTCGAGGAGACGCGACTCGGCAGATTCAATCCGGAGAAAGCGCGTGAGATGGGAGTGCCCGAGGGGCCGCTGTGGGGAAAAATCCACAAAGGCGAAACGGTGAACTTGCCGGACGGACGCACGATCAAGCCGTCGGAGCTGGTTGGTCCGACGCGCCCGGGAAGACGCATCGTACTCACTGGCGACTCTCGCCCATCGGAAGGCACGATTGCCGCGGCGACGGGCGCCGACATCCTCGTTCACGAAGCCACGTTCGCGACTGAAGAGTCGCAGCGCGCGATCGAGACCGGCCACTCAACCGCGCGTGAAGCCGCCGAGGTGGCCGCGAAAGCCGGCGTGAAGAAGCTCGTGCTGACGCACGTCTCCGCGCGCTACTCGCGCGATACTTCTGAGCTGGAGCGTGAGGCGCGCGAGATCTTTCCGGCGACGATCATCGCGCGCGACGGTCTCGAGATCGAGGTTCCCTTCGAGTCCGGCCCGGCTGATTGATTGGGATTGTCGCGCGGTCGGTCGGCGAGGGTGTCCTCTTCAGGGCAGAACCGTCGCCTTCTTCGCAGCTGGCGCTGCTCAGAACCGCGCCGCGAGAAACTGTAGCGGCGCTGGCTCCGGATGCCCTTCCGAGGACACCGTCACCTCCCTCCCAATCGAGATCTCTCCATCGCGGCGTCGCGGTTCGCGAATGAATGTCGATTAACGACCGTCACGCGCACTGACGCGCCGAACCCGCGGGACTAGACTGGCAACGATGCTCGGCGGGAAGGAGGCGGGGGTGTCTTCGGAGGGGCACCCGCAGGAGAGCGCGTCGCTAAGGCGCGCGGCACGCGGGTCTTAACGACGGGCTGTCCGAGGACACTGCCCCGAAGAAGACACCCCCGCCGACTGACCAGCGCGAATTTGTTGAGCCTTCAGGACGCGCGGGTGACGCGAGTCAGATCGTTCGAGACGGGCATGGAGCGACGGAACAGCGCGCGCAGTTTTTCGTCCGTCAGGTTCTGCATGATCTTGTCGGGAGTGACGCGCGAAGTCACGCTGCGGGATTCCGGCCCGTTCCAGATCTCCCAGGCGTAGCGATCGAGCCGCGCGGTTTTACCGCCAGGATGATGGAAGACGATCATGGCGTTGCTCGCGCCGGGCACCTGCACCTCGACTCCCCAGTTCGTCCCGTCGGGTCCGCGGAACGGCCTTATCTGCCTCGCCATTTTCTCTAGTTGGCTGTCAGTGCCAGCGGATGCAGTCGCTGCCGCCCGACGAATCCAGCGTCGACTTCGTGCCAGAACTGCACGTTCGGCTCGCCGAGCTTCCAGCAATAGAACACGTCGCGTCCGTCGATCTGGCCACGAAAATCAACGAGTCCGGTGTCCATACCTTTGCAGATCACAGCGAGCTCGTTCAGCTCGGCGATGTAGCTCTCGATGTCGCGCGCGAGCCGTTGTGCCTCGACCTGCAGGAGCTCGGCGATCACATCGGGATGCTCGGGACTCGAGCCAACAGTCGCCAGCTCAAACTCGCGGACTTTTTCCTCCCACGCCCGGTGATCGCGAACGAGATCCTCGACAATCCTTCTGACTAACGGAAGAGTTCGGTTTGCTTCTTCAACAGTGAAGATCTTTTCCATGGCACGTAGACTACGCGACGGAGAGTCCGGGTCAAGTGGAGCGGATTCGCGGCCACCGCGATGCCGGCTCCTATCGCCTAGTCTCTTCCTTCGGAGATTCGCTCCTGCAGCCTTCTCTCCCTCCGCTGTTTCGCCGCATCGTACCGGCGAATCTCGTCGGCCGTCTCCGGCTTGAGGCGGGGCACCGGCACCGGCTTTCCGTTTCGATCCACTGCGACGAAAGTGAGATAGCACGAGTTCGTGTGGCGGCGCACTCCGGTGAGAAGATTCTCCGTCTCCACGCGCACACCGACTTCCATCGACGTCCTGCCGACGTAGTTGACGCTCGACT
>WNGI01023233.1_pt1 | contig 11511 bp, 9 predicted proteins | sample 5400621 | NCBI WGS metagenome assembly WNGI01 (sample SAMN13153374, study PRJNA577476) | soil metagenome | isolation source: 20 cm soil or saprolite under Garry oak tree replicate 1 | place: USA:California | collected 2016-06-15
GTCGGCGAGCTGCGACTCGCCGATGCCCGCAAGCCGGAACGTCCGATGGGCGATGTCGCGGCCCGCCCCGACATCCCGCAGTCGGGGCAATACGTGCTCCGTCCAGATCGGTCGCATTTCGCGCGGTGGTCCGGGCAGGGCCACGATGATCCTGCCGTCCGGACGGTCCACCCACCAGGCCGGCGCGGTGCCATTGTCGTTCGGGAGAGCCATCGCCGACGGGATCAGCCAGGCCTGCTTGAGGTTCATTTCCGGGAACGGCATTCCCCGGCGAGACCAGAGGCGCCGCAACCAGATCTCGAGGGCAGGATCGATCGTCGGCTTCTCTCCGGCCAGCGCGGCGATCGACTCCCGGGTCAGGTCGTCGGGTGTCGGTCCGAGACCGCCAGTCGAGACGACGAGGTCGACGCGCTCGAGCGCGTCGGCGAATGCCGTCGTCACGACGGCCAGGTCGTCCGGTACGGCCTGGATCCGGCCGACCCCTACCCCCAGGTCGGTCAGGCTCCGCGCCAGCTCCCCGGCGTTCGTGTCGCGCGTCTCGCCGACCGTCAGCTCCGTGCCGATGCTGAGAAGCTCGGCGGTCAGGATTCGGCGCGAACCAGCCATGAGCGGAGCGTACCGCAGGGGTTCGTCGCGAGGCGACCGCGCCGGAGCGGTGAGAGGCGACACCGGTGCCGAGGCAGGCGGGGTACCATCGGCCGGACCGATAGGCGACCTTTGCGCCGTGCCGGCCGACCGAGTTGCAACCGAATCTCCCGATAACGACGCTTGACCGCGACAGTGTCAAGGGCGGAGATGACCGGATGAGCGAGATCGAGCAGAGCGGATTCTCTCATTTCGATCAGTGGCTCGCCCTCGTCCGTCGGACCCGTGAGCTCCTCGATGCCGCGATCGACGAGGGTGAGCTGCCCGCAGGCGGCGCCGATTACCTGGCCGATCTGACCCTGCCCCATCTCGAGGCCGTCCAGGCCGGTTTTGTCGGCTGGCTGCGGGCCGACACCGCCGGGCTCGCCGAGCTGCGCTACCTCCTCAGCCTGGTTGGAACGGCGCGGATCCCGTCGGCGATGTCGGACCCCGATCGGCGCGCGGCCGACGCCGAAGCCGAGATGGAGCGCTCGTTGACAGCCCGTGGTGCGCGACGGCCGGCTCGTCTCCGCGGTGCCGAACCGTGGGACCTGGCCGCCCTGTCGCACGCTCGTCTCGTCCTCGCCTTCCTGCCACGGGTCCCGGACGAGGACGTCCGCTATCCCGCCGGTCGACGGACCTACTCCGACATCCCCGCACCGCGCGGACCCGCGGAGCTCGCGAACCGGCTCGAAGAGCTGGAGCGTCAGCTCTGGCGGACGGCAAGCGGCAGAACGCCGAATCCCGTCGACCAGGGATTCCGCCGGGCATACGGGTTCTTCGACGCGGCCGATCGCCTTGGCCTTCGGGCATTCCGGGGCGCCGCCTGACCGATACGGAATTGAAGCGACCGCGGGTGACAACGCGGCAGTTCCGGTGGTCCGCGCTGGTATCATCGCCGCCAACCCAGCCGCGCAGCCCACCGGAGCCCGATCCCCTGGACGATCCGCAGCCGACCGCCCCCCGCGCCGAGCCCGATCAGAGGGCGGCTGACACGCCCGGCGGCGTCCCGCCCGAAGCCGGGATCCCGCCCGGCGCCGACGTCCCGCCCGGCGCCGACATCCCGCCCGGCGCCGACATCCCGCCGTCCGGGCGGTCGGGCCGGAAGTCGCGCGAACCCGATCCGCCTGGATTGCGAGAGCAGATCGGGGCGACCAGGGACTCTGCGAAGCGCCTGGTCGATGCCCATCTCGAGCTTGCCAGGGCCGAATTCGAGGAGATCGGCGACGCGATCAAGCGTGCGGCGGCTCTCGGTGGGGTCGCGATCGCCGCGCTGATCGTGGCAGGCCTCCTCGCGACCGTGGGTACGCCGCTGTTCCTCGGGGAGTGGATCTTCGGCTCGATCGGCTGGGGCCTCCTCGACGGGCTGTTGCTGCTGGTCGCAGTTGCGGTCACCGCCGGGCTGGCGGCCGTCGGCACGGAATCGACTCGCATCGGCCGCTCGTTCCTCGTCGCCGTCCTGGTCGGCGTCGTCGTGGCGATCGTGCTTGGCCTCAACCTGACGAACCGGGGATGGTCGGGCGTTGGTGACGCCCTCGTGCCGGCCGTGGCGGTCGACAGCCGGCCGCTCGTGGCCGCCCTCGTCAGCCTGCCGATCGTCGGCGGGGTGGTCATCGGCTTGCTGAATCTGCTCCGATCCCTCGGTGGGGACGCGGCCGGTTCGGATCGCCCGAGCGTCGGCGCACGGCTGGCCATGGGTCTGCCGGCGGCGGCCTATGTCGGCTGGCTGGTCGGATTCGGCTACGCCTACTCGACTGGGGCGGTGATGCCGGACTGGCGAATTCTTGCCGCCGCGGCGGCCGGCGTCGTCGTCAGCGAGGTCGCCTTCGTCATCGTCGGCCGCTGGCGGCCGGGCTTCGATCTGCTGACCGGGCTGACGATCGGGGTGGTGCTCGGACTCGTGCTTTCGTTCCTGACGGCGATCGCCTTCGGGCGCCGCGTGGGGGCCGCAATGGGCGTCACGATCGGGCTGATCGCCTGGCCGGCCCTGATGGCGGCCGATTTCGCGGCACGCGGTATCGACGTCGACGCCCTGAAGGACCGTTTCGTTCCCAGGCAAACCATCGGCATGACGAAGGAGACGATCGAGTGGGCACGCGCACGGATGCCGCTCTCGCGCAAGTCGTAGCGGCGCGCGCGGAGCTCGCCGACGACCTCGAGCAGCTCGAGGCGGCGGGCCGCGCGGCGGTCGACATCCCGGCCAAGATTCGACGGGCGCCGGCCAAGGCGGCCGGTGTCGCCGCGGGTGCGGCGTTTGTCGCCCTGGGCGGCCCCAAGCGGGTCTTTCGCCGCGCCAAGCGGGCGGTGACCGGCGAGGAGGAGGAACTGCCGTCCGAGCTTCTGCCGAAGGAGGTCGAGAAGACCCTCCGCAAGCTCGGGACTGACGGGCGGAAGGTCCGCGGCACCCTCGAGCGGGAGTTCGCCCGCTACCTCGACACGCGGGCCAAGGAGCGGAGGAAAGAGGGCGTCCTCGCCGCGGGCGTGGCCCTCGCGACAGGCGTCCTGCGGCCGATCACGTTGCGGGCGGGCAAGACACTCGCCGAGCGAGCGCTCGATCCGGACCGGCCGTCGTTCGATGAGCAGCTCCAGAAGATCCGCTCGCGTCATTCATCTGAGCCGCCGTCCGCCGGCCCGGAAGAGGGCGGGCCGCGAGGCGGCGCCGGCCTCTGAGCCCCGTTCCGGGGGCCGCGCACGGACCTCTGCGAAATGAGGCTCTCCCAAGCGATGCCGTTGTTTGCATATTTCGGTCGGGGCCAGGGCCGCCGCCGGCTCGCGCCAAATCGTCAAGCGCGATCGGCGCGGGGCTATGGAAAGAACGGCATCGCCAAACGAGGGTGATGTCGCCGGAGCCTCGCGGCGGGCGCTAGACTCGCGGCGGGCGAGTGGCGGAATGGCAGACGCGCCGGCCTTAGGAGCCGGTGCCGCGTGAGCGGCGTGGAGGTTCGACCCCTCTCTCGCCTACCAGCCACAGGTCATGGCGCTTCGGGCGCCCGACCACGGCTGCCGCCCTATACTTCGCCGCGATGAATGTGACCGCCACCCCCGCCGCCAAGAGCTCCGTCGTTCTCGAAGTCGAAGTTCCCGAGGAACGTCTCGCCCGCGCCGTCGACGACGCCGTCAGGGCGCTGAGCCGCCGAACGAAGGTCGCCGGGTTCCGGCCAGGCAAGGCACCGCGCCCCGTGCTCGAGCGAGTCCTTGGCCCGGGCGCCGTACTCGACGAGGCCGTCGATCACCTCATGCAGACCGCCTACCGCGAAGCGCTCGTGGAGAAGGCCATCCTGCCGCTGACGAATGCTGCGGTCGAGGTCGTCCAGGCCGAAGAGGGCAAGCCGCTCATCTTCAAAGCGACCGTCCAGATCCGGCCGGAGGTCGAGCTCGGCGACTACAGGAACTTCAACTTCCGGCCGGAGATCGAGACGATCGACGAACCGAAGGTCGAAAGGGTCATCGACGAATTGCGCGACCAGAACGCCTCGCTGGCGCCGGTCGAGGACCGTCCCGCAAAGAAGGGCGACTACGCTGTCATCAAGATGGAGGGCACCCGCGAGGGCGTCCCGTTCGAGGGCGGCACGTCCGAGCGGATGCCGCTGATCATCGGTGAGGACCGGCTCATCCCCGGCTTCGAGGACAACCTCGTCGGGCTGACGGTCGGCGACAGGAAGGGCTTCGACATCACCTTCCCGGCCGACTATTTCGAGGCCGAGCTGGCGGGCAAGGACGTCCATTTCGAGATCGAGGTCCGCGAGCTTCGCGAGAAGATCATGCCCGACCTCGACGACGAGTTCGCCCGGTCGATGGGCGACTTCAGCGATCTCGCCAATCTCCGGACCGAGATCAAGGCGAGGCTCGAGCGGAACGCGCTCGACAAGGCCCGCCACGAATTTGCCGATCGGATCATCGAGTACGCCGTGGCCAACGCCACGCTGGACCTGCCGGACGTCCTGGTCGACCAGGAAGTCGAGGTGATGCACGACGAGTTCCGGGCATCGCTGGCTCGCCAGGGGATCACCGAGGAGGCCTATCTCAAGGTCACCAACAAGACCAGTGAGGATCTCCACGGCGACCTCCGACCGGACGCCGAGAAGCGGGTGAAGGTGCTGCTGGTGCTGTCGAAGGTTGCCGAGGAGGAGGGGATCGTCATCTCCGACGCGGACGTCGAGACCGAAGTCGAGCGTGGCCGCCAGCGCTACGCGGGCGACGCGAAGTTGCTCAAGTACTTCGACTCGGAGCGCGGCCGGAGCTTCATCCGCTCGACCCTTCGCCGCAGTCGCGTCGTCGAGAGTCTCGTCGACGCATGGCTGACGGCTCACCCCGACCATCCGCCGCTGCCCCACGTCGAGGATGGCCCGGCCGGTGCCTTGGACAGCGCGTCGACAGAGTCCTCCGCGGCCGTCGATGCAACCGATCCAGGCTCCGTCCTCGAGCACGATGACCACGGCCACTCGCATGACCACGACCACTCACACGACCACGCCCATATCACCGAACCGGCCGACGCCGCTCACGCCGACCAGCCCACACCGGCCGGCTGAGACCGCCCCACATCGAGACAGCCACTCCGTTCATGCCCACAGAAATCGGGAGACCCCAGATGCTCGTGCCGATGGTGATCGAGTCCTCCAGCCGGGGGGAGCGTGCCTATGACATCTACTCGCGGCTGTTGCGCGAACGGATCATCTTCCTCGGTGACCAGATCGAGGACCACCTCGCCAACCTCGTGATCGCCCAGCTACTCTTCCTCGAATCCGAGGACCCGGAGAAGGACATCAGCCTCTACATCAACTCGCCGGGCGGGGTCGTGACCAGCGGTCTCGCGATCTACGACACGATGCAGTACCTGCGGGCGCCGGTCAGCACGATCTGCATCGGCATGGCCGCGTCGATGGCCGCGGTCCTCCTGGCGGCAGGGGCGAAGGGCAAGCGCTATGCCCTGCCGAACAGCCGGATCATGATCCACCAGGGCTCGGGCGGCTTCCGCGGGGCGGCCCCGGACGCGGTCATCCAGATGAAGGAATGGGAGTTCCTCGTCCAGCGAAACCACGAGATCCTGTCGAAGCACACCGGCCAGCCGCTCGAGAAGGTCGAGAACGACACGAACAGGGACTATTTCATGGCTCCCGAGGATGCCAAGGACTATGGCATCATCGACTCGGTGTATTCGCTGTCGGGTGATTCGCTGATCGCCCAGGCTCATGATGTCGGCATGAGCGGCGGCGAAGGTGAGACGAAGCCGAAACCGAAGGAAACGTAGACAGGCGAGCGGGAAAATGAGACAGGGCACATGACCACCAGCAGCAGCTCCAAGGGACCCAAGGTCCCGTACCGCTGCTCGTTCTGTGGGAAGAGCCAGGAACAGGTCCGCAAGCTGATCGCGGGTCAGGGCGTCTATATCTGCGACGAGTGCATCAACCTCTGCCAGGAGATCATCGAGGAGGAGATGCTCGACCAGCCGAAGACGAAGCCTTCGGCGGCGAAGCTCCCCAACCCGCGCCAGATCACGTTCGCCCTCGATCAGTACGTCATCAGCCAGGATCGGGCCAAGAAGGTCCTCTCGGTCGCGGTTTACAACCACTACAAGCGGGTCAATGCCGGTTCGTCGATCGATGAGGTCGAGCTCCAGAAGTCGAACGTCCTCCTCGTCGGACCGACCGGGTCGGGCAAGACGCTCCTCGCCCAGACCCTCGCCCGTGTCCTCGACGTTCCCTTCTGCATCGCCGACGCGACGTCGCTGACCGAGGCCGGCTACGTCGGTGAGGACGTCGAGAACATCCTGCTGCGGCTGATCCAGGCGGCCGACTTCGACGTCGCCCGGGCCCAGCGCGGGATCATCTACATCGACGAGATCGACAAGATCGCCCGCAAGGCCGACAACCCCTCGATCACCCGCGACGTGTCGGGCGAAGGCGTCCAGCAGGCGCTGCTCAAGATCCTCGAGGGGACCGTCGCGAACGTCCCGCCGCAGGGCGGCCGGAAGCACCCCCACCAGGACTTCATCCAGATCGACACGACCAACGTCCTGTTCATCTGCGGCGGCGCGTTCGACGGGCTGGAGAAGATCGTCGAAGAGCGCGTCGGCCGGCGGTCGATCGGGTTCGGCGCGGACGGCGCGATCAACAAGTCGGACCGGGCCCGGATCCTCGATCGGCTGATGCCGGAGGACCTCCTGAAGTTCGGGCTGATCCCGGAGTTCATCGGCCGGCTGCCGGTCATCGTGACCCTGTCGGCGCTTACCGCGGACGACCTCGTCCGCGTCCTGACCGAGCCGAAGAACGCAGTGACCCGCCAGTTCCAGAAGTTCCTGTCGCTCGACAAGGTCGAGCTGGCGTTCACGCCGGGCGCGCTGCGAGCGGCGGCGGAGGTCGCTCTTGACCGCAAGACCGGCGCCCGGGCCCTCCGCTCGATCGTCGAGGAGGCACTTCTCGAGGTGATGTACGACATCCCGGAGCGGACCGACATCCGCAAATGCATCATCACCGAGGAGACGATCCGCGACGGTCGGGTCCCGCTCCTGCTGACGAAGACCGATGTCGACAAGGGCGTCGACGAGACGAACTACGAGGAATGGCTGGCGGAGCGGGGCGAGACCGCCTGATCGCCTGATCGGCGGCTGAGGCGGGCCGTGGACCACCCCGATCATGTCGGGCTGATCCGCGACGGTGTCGCGGGGGTCGGGCGTCGCTGGCTCGAACTAGGGGCTGGGCGCGGGGCGTTCACCCTGGCACTCGCCGACCTAATCGGCCCGGGCGCCGACATCGTCGCGATCGATCGGGACCGCGGCGATCTGGCGGTACTCGCGTCCACCATGAGTCGCCGCTTCCCCGAGGCCGATCTCACGACGGTCGTCGGCGATTTCAGTCGGCCGCTGCCGGTTGAGGCCGGCTTCGACGGCCTGCTCGCCGCGAACTCGCTGCACTTCGTCCGGGATCCGGGTGCCGTGATCGACAGCGCGCGGCCCCTGCTCCGACCGGGCGCCCGGATCGTCGTCGTCGAGTACGACAGCGACTCGGGCAACCCGTGGGTGCCGTACCCGTTCTCGTACGCAACGTGGCAGGAGATCGCGGCGAGGACCGGACTGCTCGACACGCGGCTAGTCGGCCGCGTGCCAAGCCGCTTCCTCGGAGCGATCTATGCCTCTGCGAGCGACCTCGCGTCGCGGCGCGCCGATCCGATCGAGGGATCCCCTCAGACCTCGATGGGGAGCTCGTAGACCTCCGTCGTCGGGTGGCCCGCCCGCTCGTGAATCCGCATGATGCTCTCGCGGGTCGGGCCGCTCGCCAGGCAGAAGACCTTGCCTGCGATCGGATCGAGCCATGCCCGTTCGAAGTGCACGCCCTCGTCCTTCTCGATCGCAAGGTCGGCCTCGTGCGCCTCCTTGAGCTGTTGAGCGGTCACCCCCACGAACCCCGAATGAACATCCATAAACTTGGCCACAACTGGATCCTCCTGAGCGCTGATCGGCAGATCTCGCCGTTGCTGTCGACGGACAATGGCGCCGAGAGCGCCGTCGGTCATCGGTCATCTGACCGATCAGCACTCGGCCAATCTTCCCGAAGACCGGGTCGGGCGACCGACGGAGATCGCGGATCGACCACCGCGAAGCCCGTGATACACTGCCGGCCTCACGGCAGCGACCGGGAGGAGTAGCGCTTCAACGGCCACGAAGCGAGCGCGGGACGGTGCGAGCCGCGCAGGACCGGCGGCGCGAACGTCACCCGCGAGCCGCGACGGCAGACGCCCGATACCGCGTCGAGAGGGCACCGGACCAGGCCGGTCGCGATGAGCGAGCCGACCCCGGCGCCGAACCAGCAGGTGGTACCACGAACCCGTTCGTCCGCTGGGCGAGCGGGCTTTTGATTCACCGGGCCGAGCTAGCGGGACCCATACGATGACCGACACGACAAAGGCGACCAGAAACGAGCTGCCGAAGGCCTACCGACCGGCCGACTTCGAGGCGGCGATCTACGAGCGCTGGCTGGCGGCCGACGTCTTCGCCCCCGACGGGGCCGGCTCGACCGCCGACCCCGATGCCGAGCCGTTCGTCATCATCCAGCCGCCGCCCAACATCACGGGTTCGCTCCACCTCGGCCATGCCCAGCGGGCGACGGTCGAGGACCTGATGATCCGCCACGCCAGAATGCTCGGCCGGCCGGCCCTCTTCCTGCCCGGCCTCGACCATGCCTCGATCGCGGCCCAATTCGTTCTCGATCGGATCATCGCCGCCGAAGGCGAGAGCCGCCAGAGCCTCGGCCGCGAGCGCTACCTCGAGCGGATGCGAGAGTTCGTCGCAACCACGCGCGAGGTGATGCTCGGCCAGGAGCGGCGACTCGGGGCCTCGTTCGACTGGGGTCGCCTCCGCTACACCATGGACGACGTCTCGGCACGGGCGGTACGGACCGCCTTCGGTCAGCTCTACCAGCGGGACCTCGCCTACCGGACCGAGGCCCTCGTGAACTGGTGCCCGGGCTGTCGGACGAGCGTCAGCGATCTCGAGGTCGTGTCAACGCCCGAGACGGGCACGCTCTGGTCCGTCCGCTACCACCTCATCGACGAGGCCACCGGCCAGCCCGATCCCGCTGCGACGATCACCGTTGCGACGACGCGGCCGGAGACGATCCTCGGCGACACGGCGGTCGCCGTCCACCCGGACGACGATCGCTATCGCGCGCTCGTCCGGCGCCGCGTCCGCATCCCGTTCGTCGAGCGGGACGTTCCCGTCATCGCCGACGCGGTCGTGGACCGTAACTTCGGCACCGGTGCGGTCAAGATCACACCGGCCCACGACCATGACGACTACCAGACGGGGCTACGCCACAGCCTGCCGATGCCGACGATCCTCGACGACACGGCGGCAATCGCCGGAACGGGCACGCCGTACGACGGACTGGATCGCTACGAGGCCCGCCGCCGGATCGTGGCCGATCTCGGAGCTCGTGGCGACCTCGCCGGGGAGCGGCCGCACGAGATGGTCATCGGGCGTTGCCAACGCTCGGACGACGTCATCGAACCCCGGCTCAAGACACAGTGGTTCATCCGGACGGGCCCGCTGGCCGCGGCCGCGCTCGATGCGACCCGGAGCGGCCGGACGCGGATCGTCCCGGGTCATTTCGAGAAGACCTGGGAGCACTGGCTGACGACCATCCGCGATTGGAACGTCTCGCGCCAGCTGTGGTGGGGCCATCGCATCCCGGCCTGGTATTGCCCCGACGGCCACGTCACGGTCTCGTCGGACGAGGCGGGTCCGGATGCATGCGCGGTGTGCGGCCGGCCGGCGAGCGACCTGACCCAGGATCCCGACATCTTCGACACGTGGTTCAGCTCCGGACTGTGGCCGTTCTCGACGCTCGGCTGGCCGGAGAAGACGCCGGATTTCGCCCGCTACTACCCGACGACCGTCATGGAGACGGCTTACGACATCATCTTCTTCTGGGTCGCGCGGATGGTCATGCTCGGCATCGAGCTGACCGGCGAGACGCCGTTCGAGACGATCGCGTTGTCGGGGCTCATTCGCGACCCGATCGGCCGCAAGATGTCGAAGACGACCGGCAATGTCGTCGACCCGCTGGGGGTGATGGACGAGACCGGCGCCGACGCCCTCCGCTTCGCCGTCGTTCATGGCGCGACCCCGGGCAACGACCAGCGGTTCTCCGACCAGAAGCTCGACAACGCCCGGAATTTCGCAAACAAGCTGTGGAACGCGACGAGGTTCGTCGTCGGAGCGCGTCCGGTGACGATCCCGGCGGATTCCCCGCGTGCGACACCGGACCCGGCTCATCTCAGCCCGGCAGAGCGCTGGATCCTGTCACGGTTCGCGGCGACGACTGCCGATGTCGACCGGGCTCTGGCGGAATTCACGTTCGCCGAGGTAACCCGGGCCCTGTACGACGGGATCTGGTCGGAGTTCTGCGACTGGGGCCTCGAGCTCGCGAAGATCCGCCTGGCCGACACCATGTTGCCGGCCGCGGAACGCGAGGCGACGTGGTGGACGCTCGTCGAAGCGCTCGATGGATACCTGCGCCTTCTGCACCCGGTCATGCCCTTCGTGACCGAGGAGCTGTGGGCCGCGCTGCCGCATCGAGCCACGGATCCGGAGCTGCTGATCGTCGCCCGCTGGCCCGGGCTGGGGAAGCGGGATATCGCCGTCGAGTCGGAGGTGGACGCGCTCGTCGAGCTCGTCCGCGGGATTCGCAACGCCCGCTCGGAGGCCCATGTCGAGCCGGCCAGCTGGCTTCCCGTCGGTGTCGCCCTGCCGGTCGCTCTCGGGCCGGCGTTCGAGGCGCTGCGTCCCGCGATCGAGCGGCTCGCTCGCGCCCGCCCCCTCGAGCGGTACCTGACGCGCGAGGCCCTCCACGGGGCGATGGGGAGCGGCGGCGCGTTGGCCGTGATCGCCGGCGAGGTCGAGGCGATGATCGCGGTTGCCGGGCGAGACGGGGCGTCCGCGCATGCCGGCGCGGATCGCGTCCGGCTCGAACGAGAGCTCGCCGAGGCCGAGGGCTACCTCGCGGCGGCGCGAGAGAGGCTCGCCAACGACGCCTTCACCGCCAAGGCGCCGCCGGCCGTCATCGAGGGTGCTCGTGGTGCTCGTGCCCGCGAAGCAGAGCTGGCGGACCAGGTGGAACGGCTCCGTTCTCGTCTGGAGGGCTAGCCGGCGCGCGGTCACGGGCGGTGCGCTGCACAACGGCCGAGAGTCAGCCGTTCGGAGTGCTCACCGTTCGAGGACAGCGACCACCGGCCAGTGATCGGAGGCGTCGCCGGCTTCGGTCGCGACGCGGCACGAGGTCGGTGTCAGCCCGCGAGCGAGGACGTGGTCGATCGCCGCATCGCCGCACGACAGCCGCCGCCGATCGACCGGTGGGACGCCGATCGCCAGGAAGGCGTCCGTCAGCGATT
>WNGI01005396.1_pt1 | contig 11509 bp, 16 predicted proteins | sample 5400621 | NCBI WGS metagenome assembly WNGI01 (sample SAMN13153374, study PRJNA577476) | soil metagenome | isolation source: 20 cm soil or saprolite under Garry oak tree replicate 1 | place: USA:California | collected 2016-06-15
CCTCGTCGTCCCGCTGGTAAATCTTGTCGACGTGGCCACCGAGGAGACCTTGCCATTCCGCGACGAGGACACGAAGGTCGAACGAGGTGATGGAGGCTTTCATTGTGCGCGACGTTGCGAAGACCCGTGCGTTACTTAACGATTGGTCCCCTGGACTGTGTTACCCCGATCGCAGTCGATATTTCTAAGTAACGTCCACCCTTTGGCCGGCGTCGTTGCCGCAGTGGCTTAGGGGTATAGCGGCGCCTTGGTAAGGCGCAGATCGGGGGTTCAATTCCCCCCTGCGGCTCTACTGTCTGGCTACGGTCGTTACGAGATAGTCGAACACCCAGATTCGTAGTAGGCAAGAACCCCGAAACTGAGCCGTGCGGAACAGTCGTCAATTCAATGGTTACCGGTCTCAGCCAGGGGCCCGACGAGCTGTCCCGTGAACCAAAAGACACCCGAGAGGACGTTGCGGGGGGCTGGAACGGTTCTCAGGCGAGCAGGGTCGCAGACAACATCAAACGTTGCAGCGTAGGTTCGAACCCTCGTCCGATAGAACGGACGACCAGAGAACGGATTTGTGAGTGTGCTGCACTCCTCGATGTGTCCCGTCATGATTCCCTCAGCTTTGAGCGGATTCTTTGGCCGCCCACCTGGTTCGAAGAGGCCGGAAGGAATAAACGATTCAGTAGCGAGCCTCGCCGAATCCACTTTTTCCGCCATCTGCTCCAGATCCATCGCCCTCGTGCTTTCCTTCGCAAGCTCGCGAGGGTAGGCCCCCTTCGGTTGTGGACTGTAGTAGGACGTATCGTCGGCAAAGATATCGACCTGGTTCGGGAAAGCTGCTACCTGTAATTGGAGAATCGATGGGGCGCGAATCCGATCTCGCACCGAATCGAAATCGGAGATATCGATCAGTAGGGGGTACCAGCCAGATTGCGGGTCGATGGAGCGCGGGCTTACGTAACCATAGAAGCTGCCTTCGAGCTCGCATTCGTCCTTCGGCACGGTCCGAATCAAACCGAATTTCACCCGACTTGGGCCAACGAAGTGAGGTTCGGCGCCTGCTATTTCGAGCTGATCGGGCGAACCTCTCTTGGGCGTTAGATGGACCCAGAGTTCTACGCCGTTCCCGGGGGCCCACCGCACGTAGACGCCCCGCGGGGAGCGAATCGAACGACCGGATCGCTTTGCTGTCAAGACAAGTTCCTTGTAAGTGTCCATCGACTGAGCTTCAAATCCAATGTCGCTGAAGTGAGTGGGCAAGCCCGAAGCCCTCGCTGCTGAATAGGCACTGTAGGGCTTTAATCAACTGCGTGAGGTCCTTGGTAGGCCCAGGTGCCGGCACTCCCGCTATGTCGATCGCCTTCTGTTTGTTTCTTTTCGCCCTTCTTAGGCAGTCATCCTGCGAAAGTCGCGAAGATACGCTCGGGTGGCCTCTGCAACGAACTCCGCACGCGATCGAAACCCCATTAGGCGGACCTTTAGCACTTTGTCGATCTCCTCGAGAAGCGGCAACGGAAGGCTGACCGAGCTGTGAGTTCGATTAGGACGGGACATAAGACCCTGAACTTTTGCTCACTAGAGAATGTATCGGTCGTTTATATGTACACCACATGTACAGGAGTCTGACAAGATCTACACCACCGATACACCACACGTGAAACCAGTGGGTGAGGTCGGGTTCGAGGTTACATCCAGCGTGGTGGCGGAGACCGGTCGTGTTCGCACTTCGTCAAGTCTGTAGTCATAGCCACAACGCTGAACTTGATCGCGTCGAGCATTGGCTGCTCGAGGGCGGCGGACTACGGCGCACGACAGATCTTGGGGAGAAGGGGCTCCCAATCACGCGGCCCGGAGTGTGGATACCAGGCAATCCTCTCCCAGTCTCGACAGTTTCCCGCGCGATGCGGCGGTTGCGGAAGGCGCTATGCGACCTGGGCTATCTTGTCCCGGGGAAACGTGGAGGCCTTTCGAGACCAACAGGCAAAGTGCTTCGCCAGTTGAGCGTCGACCAAATCAAGACGTATGCCGACCGGCTCTACCCTCCCCGTTGCCAGGGCCGGTGCACGGGACTCCGCTGCAAGTGTTGCCGAATGCACCACATCGGATCTTGGAACAAGGTCGCCGACGCCTTCCATCGCCTCGCCCAGTACTTCCGGTATGAGCGCACCTTCCGCGATGGGCCGTCATGGTCGCATGAGAAGCTCCAAGCCATCTACAACGTGACGCCGACCCTTCAGTACCGCGTACCTCCGCCCTCGATGAATTCTGTGCCGAAGGCGATCGCCTTCCGCGAGTGGCTGCTCGGTCACGAGCAGGTCCAGAAACAAATCTATGGTTGGATGATTTGGCTTGGCCAGGTCTTTGGGTTGCGGTACTCGGAATGGATTGCGGCGGAGTGGCCCATGGAAGGGCCTCGGTTCAGAGTCGACTACGCCGCGGGCAGGGTCTACGTCACTGGCAAGGGCCGCCTCGGTGGCAAGATGCGGTCCGTTACGATCACGCCGGAACGGGAAGCAGGACTGCGCAGGCTCACAGCCTGGCGGGAAACCCTGGGGGGAGGCTGACAAACGACGGTGCAATCGTCGCCCCGGTACTCTTTCCGAATCTAGCTCCGCGCGATAGACTAGGCGGCCCCAGAAATCCGGACGTCGCCGCATGGAATCACACCCTCCGGAAGTATGCCCGAGCATACAACCTGCGATGTACAGAGTTCGGTCGCTCCGAGCTCATCCTCGACCCCAAACTCGTATCAAGTCACAAGATCGGGCGTCCCGTCCACATTACCTCGCTCGCCCTCGCCAAGGTCGACGACAAGGTGGCCATGGAAGAGACAGGGATCGAGGACGAGAGGGCCCTAGCACGCTACAAGCGATTCAGCGACTCGGAGCGTCGGGAAATGATCTCGCGGACCGATCACCTCGGTTCAGGAGGGTACTCGATGACGGAGACGCGGACGAAGAACGGGCCACGTGAACTCTTGGCCGTCTTGAGGCAGCAAGCGCCTCCAGGGAAGGAGCAAGCTTGGAACATGATTTTGGAGGGGTTGCTGGGCCTTCTCTAAGGTGACGAGCCGAAATCCGACAAATCGGAGCCGGCCTGCCAAGGGCGGTTCAGCTGACGATCGGGCCTATTCGCTGCCACCCAGGCCGAGGTTCCTAAACGTCTCTGCGACGAGATTACGGCAATGATGCTTGTCGCAGATATCCCAGACGGTTCCCCAGTGCCTGATGAAAGGTGCCAGGTTCAAGATATCGTATTTGTCCTTCCAGATCTTCGACTGGAGAAAGGCAACCTCAACTCCCCCAAGAGCCGCGTGATCGAGATCCCAGCTCCTGTCCCTCAATGCTTTCACCTTCTGCAGAAGAAGAAGTTCCGGGGTAGGGATCCTCACGGTTTCCGGGCCAACGCGCCAATCAACATGGTGGTTCTCCAATTCAGTGTATGGGATTGTGCGATTCCTGTCTTCATGGAATGGGGGCCCTTCTTCAATCGACGCTGCGTCGATTTCAACAAACACGTCGCGGCCGTTGACTGAGAGCCGCTTCCGATATCTTCTGTTGAGAAGCCCTCCGTACGCCTCGTAGCCATTCGCAGCATAGTAGGCGCCGAGGAACCTGCTGAGAACGCCCTTGTCTAAGAATATCACGTCGATGTCGCGGCTGCCGAGACCGCGATGGTAGTGCCACGCCGCCCATCCACCGATTACAAACAACTGAGGGCCATGGCCAAGGGCCCAGAATGCCAGGATCTCCAGCTCTTTGTAGCTGGAGTTCGTCACCTCCTCGGCATATTCGCCATCGAACCCTTCTGGCGCGGGTTCGACAGGCGTGCGCTTTCGCTGCGACCTAGTCAATTACCACGCCCCACAGCTCCTCGAAAAGCTCCTTCGCCGCGTATGCCTTTCCGTCGCAAGAGAGATCTAAGACTGTTCGGAATTTCGAGGTGCGACGTTTGGCGTCGATATCCCCTTCGAGTGGGATGTCTGGCTGATAAACGCTCACGTTCAAGATTCCGCCTTCGCTGGGCGTCAGCGCTCGGAGAACATCCTCGGGTTGCTCGTGATAGATGCACACTCGGTCAGCACGAAAGAATTCGCTGTGCTCCTCGAGCGCGCTCTCGAGGCCAAGGATTCCACCCTCCGCGACTAGAGCCTCCTTGGCCGCTTTCTTTGAACCTCGGATCGCGACGCTCGAGACTAGGGCATCGTTCATTGCCCTGTAGTATGGAACGGCTGCAGAGACGACGCTGGCAGCACCTTTGACGCGATAACGGCCATCGTGTAACCTCTCGACGTGTCGTCTTTCGGTCAGCCAGCGTATCACGCGGCTTACTTGAGATGGGCTTGCCTTGGCGTCCCTGATGAGATCGAGTTGACGGAATGGTTCCCCGCGGGTCAGGGCAGTCCGTAGAATCCGGTAGCTAGCAGGGGCCGTGATAGACGTAATGGTAGCCATCTTTCTCAGATCCGGTAGAATTTCATACAGATGGCATATATTAAAGAGTTTCTTAATCTTAAATATTCTAAGGATATGAACTCCTGAGACTAGCCTCAGAAATTATACACTTATCACGTGCGAAGCTAAATATACGTGTAATGTTATCTTGATTCTAATGATAGACCCCGCGAAGATCCGAGAGGTTTTGGTCGTGAACGAAGCGGAGCTGCAGAACGAGCTGCTCCAGCGGGTTGCCAATCACCTGAGGATAGACAACAAAGGGCGCGTGCACCTCTTGGAGCCGACGCGGTATCGTCTGAAGGATGCGATCGCGTTGTACTTGATAGGCCGAAGGTACGGGTATGAAGCAAAACTCGTCGAGGACGACGCCGCGACTCTGTCAGAAATATCCTCGGCGCTTGGTGCAAGTTCGCAGGTCGTATCCGCACGTCTTTCCGAATTACGTGACGAGGGCAAGGTCGAGGCCCCTGGCCGAGGGCAGAGCCGAATCGTCTTCGCGCGCGTACCGCAGGTCCTCAACGAAATCGAGATGCAAGTGAGAGCGTGGACCAAGAAGAGTCCAGAAAATCCCGAGCATGGTTGAGCATGTGATCAAGAGTGACTAGAATGGATGGCTTAAGGGCCCCCGAGACCCAACCGTTCCGGTTGGGTAGTTTCGGCCACCTCCCTCGGATACGCCTAATAATGTGCCACTAATGGAGTTGTACTATGGTCGAGAAACTAGATGAGCTGGTGGTTGACGAAGGCGTGATCGATGAGAAGCTACTCACAACCGTGCTAGCGCCATTCGCGCGTATAGCGAAGCAGACGGGGAAGCCGGTTTTCACCCCGGCGTTTTCAAGACTTTCGGAGGGGGACAAGATACTCGTCTACCTGCTCGCTCGGAAAGCCGGAGCTCGTCTCAGGATTCTGCATGAGGAAACTGCGACCCCCAAAGAAATCTCCGCTGAAACGGGGGTGAAGTACGGGACGGTAAAGCCCACTGTCTCGGACCTCTCTGAAAAGGGTTTGGTGGTTTCGCATCAGGGGAGCTACTCCGTTCCGAACCATGCCGTGTTCCAGGTGGAAGATCGGTTCGCACGTAAGAATCACGCGGACGCGTCAGCTCCGCGATGAGTCGAAATCTGGTGAACCCATGGAACAAAGCGACGAAGAGACGATGAGCGACCTAAAACGCGACCTCGAGAACCGAGTGACGATGGCTGTCGAGATTGCTGAGAAGGCGTCCAACTTCCGGGAAAAGGCTTTCGACAGGCTTCTGGACTTTCTTCTCCAACAAGCACATGGGGCATCTAGGGTCAGCAAGGGAAGATTGCGAGAGGTTCGTTCCATGCGGAAGATCTCCAAAACCTCGCCGGAGTCCGTCGAGAGAATCAAGGCTGTCTTCGATGCCCCGCCGGAGATCGTCAGCGAATACCCTGGGATTCTAAGCCTGAATCCTAAGGGGAAGGTCTACTGTCTGATTCAGGTCGTGAGGGAAAAGTTTGGGATCGATGGTCTCACGATCGCAGAGCTGCGAGCGGTCGCGAACGACAAATTCCGACTCGGTATTCCCGAAGGAACGCTCAGTGGAACCCTCTCTAAGGCGCCGGCGACCGAAATAGGCAGGACTGCAAACGGCGACGAAACGATCTACAAGCTGCTTCTCCCTGGCGAAGCGTATCTCAGAGCTGCCATGGCGAAAGTCGAGGCAAAGTCGATGAAGGAAGTCTCGGGAGGCTAGAGGGCGTGGTGAACGGAGAGTCGTCATCGGTCCTGAATCCTTCTTAACCTCGAGCCGGAGAACAGCCCAAGGGCGTTTTGGAACCGTCGCGAGCAGTCTCAAGCCAAGCGACCCATCGTACACGATTGGACCAGAGGCGACAAGCCGCCGCGGTCGGAAGTCACATCCTCGACGCCGTCAGAGCCCGCTGACGGATTCTGCTGTCTCTGTGCCGTGCCATATACTTGGATATTGACCGATACGATATTCTACTTTTGTACTAGGATATGCTCTCCATATAATACCGTTTCAGTGGATGTGCATAGCCTTTCATGACACAGCACATCGATCTCAGTCTAACCTGGATCGTGCGCGTGGACTTTGGTCCAACCATCTGCCAGGGCAGGTAGGAGTTCAGACGATCGCGTTCGCTCGTGATTGGATATACCCATGTTAAGGTCGTCACCGTGGTCGGAAGTCACATCCTCGACGCTGTCAGAGCCCGCTGACGGATTTCGCTGTCACCGTGCCGTGCATTTCCGACATTTGCGATGCGATTTCGAAGTCTTCTGGTCTAATGCGAAATGTTTATAGCGACGGGACTCTTTCCATTTCGAGTTGGTTTCTATGGTGACCATCAGTGATACGGAGAAACAAGCCCTACGGAAGGCGCTCTTGGTGGATCGGCGAACAAAGGTGCAAGAACTCGCGGAGCGAGCGCGCAAGGTCCTCGAAATTGACGACCAGGGAACCGCGTACTTGCGTGTCCCCCGCGAGAAACTCTCCGACGCACAAGTCGTCGGCGTTCAGCTTACCGCGCGTAAGTTGGCTAACCTTATCGAATTGGTGCCAAACGATTCGATGACAGCGGAGGAGCTGACAACTGCCACCGGAATCCCATACAAACCGTTAACCGCAAGACTTTCAGAACTTCGCAGGAAAGGGTGGATCGAGTCGCCTGAACGAGGCCAATACCGTGTCGTCTTCGGTGCCATCGACGAACTCCTCGCCGAAGTCGAACGCCATCAATGAGGGGTGCTGATTTGAGCTCTGATGCGCCCCTCAAGGACTGGATCCGATCGGAGATGACTCTGGAGAAGCCGGACATCTTGCTCCAGGTGAAAGATCGAGTCGCGCGGCTTTTGGGGGTATCGACCGAGGGAACGGTGGGGTTCCGCCTCACCGCAGAGCAGCTTGAACGACTAGGCGCGGAAGAGAAAATCCTCCTCTATACTCTGGGGAAGTTGTATGCTCAGGCTGCCGACTATGCAGACACCGACTCGGTAACGAACGCCGAACTTCAAGCGAACCTTGGGATGCCGGAAGGGACCGTGCGTGGAAAGCTCACGCTCCTCCGCAAGTCCGGTTTCGTAAACTCGGAAAAACCGGGGACCCACAACATCGCTAGAAACCGGATCCTTGAGGTATTGGCAGAAGTCGAGAGGAAAGCGGGGCATTAGTGTGGACGTTTGTTGGGTATGTCGGAAGGAAACGAGCGAAGCAGATACTCTCGTTTTGGGAGATTGGACTCGTCGCCTCGCGATTCACCTGTCATGTTTCACCGAGTTCGGGATTGTAGTCCGCGAAACCCTGCGTTCAACCGGCAATGCGCCACCGGCGTCCGGGCTCGGGCGACTTGCCCGTCGCGTCGAGGGAAACATCATTCTTGTCCATCGGCGGTTTCCAACTGAGCAGATCCCTATCCTGGTATTCTTGGCTCACTTCGACAAGCCCGTTCCTGTTTTGGATGTCTATGCATGGTTGCGCCAGAACGAAGTGAAAATCAGGAACCCCTCCTTGGCCCTCCTTCGCCTCAGTGATAAGGGCCTGGTGACGACTCTCAAGCAGAATGGGGCTCGTCTTGCCATGATCACGGACGCAGGCATCCGGATGGTCGACGAGTACGCAAGCTCAATCGAGTGACGATAACTCTTTTTTCTGATGTAGCAGAGGCCGCTATCGTCGCTTACGACTCGCTGATCTGCTTCGGCGAAGTTGGAATGTAGTAGCGTCGGAGGGGGAAAGCCGTCAACTGGCGTCGGGCCAGAGGTTCCCACGTTGGCGCCTTGGTAAGGCGCAGATCGGGGTTCAATTCCCCCCTGCGGCTCTACTGGCTCCTTGTGCGTTAACGGGCCGCTAAACACTCGCGACACTTGTGGGGACGAAAGGCCTCGCCCGTCAACGTTCGAGATCGCCGAGCGTTGCCACTCGTGCTGGGGTCGCCAGGTGCCGACGACATCGGCGTTCGCCGATTCAAAGTAGAATTTTGTGCCCCGTCGTCCGCGCGCCTTTATATTTTCAGGTCGGCGTCGCCCGCGGGGATGAGGTCGGTAGCAATCGTCGGCTGCGCGACGACGAAATTCGGCAGGAGCGACAAGGACGTCGTGGGCCTGCTCGCCGAGGCTTCCCTTGCGGCGATGGACGATGCGGGCCTGGAGGGAGTTCGGTTCGACGACGTGTTCGTGGGGAACATGGCCAGCGGGGAGTTCGAGGGCATCTCAGGGCTTGCGAACCTCCTGGTGAGTGAGCTTGGGTTGGAGCCGGCTTCGGCGATGAAGGTGGAGTATACGAGCGGAAGCGGCGGAGCGGCCTTCCGCGCGGGTTGGATGGCGGTGGCCAGCGGCCAGTCCGAGCTCGCTCTTGTGGCCGGGGGGGAAAAGATGACGTCGGTCTCGACGAAGGAGGCGACGGAGATCATCGCAAGCCTCGCGCATCCGTGGGAGAAGGCGCAGGGCGTCACCATGCCCTCCCTCGCGGGATTGCTCGCACGGGCCTACATGGCGAGGTTCGGCGCTACGCGGGAGGCCCTCGCCGCGATTGCGGTAAAGAACCATTCCAACGGCGCCCTCAATCCGAAGGCGCAGTTCCAAAAGAGGATCACGATCGAGGACGTGCTGAATTCTCCCGTCATCAGCGATCCCCTCCGGGTCTACGACTTTTGCCCGATTACCGACGGTGCGGCCGCCCTTGTCCTAGCGCCGGTGGAGGCGCAACCTCCCGCCGAAAAGTCGGTCGTTGTCAGTGGCATCGGCGCCGCAACGGATACGCAAACCCTGCAGGAACGCGCGGACGTCCTCCGCATGGCATCCGTTCGGGTTGCGGGCGAGAGGGCCTATCGCATGGCCGGCATCGGTCCCGAGGACATCGACGTCGCCGAACTCCACGATATGGCGACGATCTTGGAGGTGGTCGAGTCGGAGGAGTTGGGGTTCTTTCCGCCGGGGAAAGGCTGGGACGCGGCGGAACGCGGAATCACGAAGCTCGACGGCCCGTTGCCGATCAACACGAGCGGCGGACTCAAGGCGAAAGGTCACCCGGTGGGAGCGACGGGCGTGGCGCAGATTGCCGAGATTGCGCAGCAACTCCAGGGGCGGTGTGGCCCGAGGCAGGTCGAGGCCGGGATCGGACTTGCGTGCAACGTCGCCGGTTTCGGCAGCGGCTCAATAGTCACGGTCCTTAGGAGGTCGGATCATGGTTAGCCTACCCGCGTACCGTTGCACAGGCTGCGGAACCGTTTCGCAGCCGCGTCGAGCTCGGTGCAGGCAGTGTGGGAGAACCGACGTTGAACAGGTCGAGCTTCGGCGCGGGAAACTGCTTACCTTCACCCGAGTCACCGCGACAAGGCCGGGCTATCCGAGCCCGATGATCCTATGCCTCGCGGAGTTCGAATACGGAGTCAAGCTTGTGGCCCAAGTCGACGATGCGTCCCCCGAACTCGAGATGGAGGTCCGGCCGAAAGTGCTCGGGGCGCGTGCAGAAAGGACCGACCAGCCTGCGGATGTCGTCCTTGTCCGGTCGCCGCCAGCGGGCGACCTCTAACATAAGCGGATGACGGCGCCTTGGTAAACCGCCGCGGGCGGCCCAAAAAGGCGCAGATCGGGGGTTCAATTCCCCCCTGCGGCTTCACGGAGGGGGCGAGAGCCGCGAAATCACACCAGACCCAAGGGCTACATGTCGAGGAGACGAGCGAGTACTGACTCGACGGAACCCGCCCCACTCAAGCCATGTTTCGGGAGCCGTTCAGCCTCGTCGCGCGGGACGGCAATCTCGCGAACAATCGAAAAGAGGTCGTCCTCAGACAGCTCCATCCGAAACGCTCTACCAGTGTGCTCCTCGATACGTCCGAATCCGGGGATTGGCCACAATCGACGATCCCAAGACGCGTTCCGTCCTATGATTGGCCAACGGCCTTCGATTAGACCCAAGTCGCCGAAAATCTCGACGAGAATGGCCATGTCAGGTGTCAAAGTCTCGACTTCGGACAGATTCGGAACGACGCTCCGTCGCGGGCCAAAGAAGTATCCAAGCGTAACGCCGCGGCCGGCTGTACGTGCCACGATTCCTACTCCGTACCCCCCGTCCCTCAGCGGCACTGCAAACCAAGTGCCCTCTTCGTATGGAAGTTTCTTGGGCTTCTTTAACCGACGCCGTGGCGCGGCTTCCTGGCGTACTGCCGGCCTCAGAAGGGACGATCGCAGCACCTCGAGCATTCCCTTCCGTGCTTCGACCGCCTCCGTTCCGGTTTCCTCCCATCGCTTAAGGTCGGCACCTTGCTCGATGACCTCGAGCGCCCTCTTCCGGATAGAATCCTCCACGGAACCTTGTTCGAGCTGCAGCGAGGCCAAAGCCAGCCAGACTTGCACGCGATCATCCATGTCCTCCAGATAATCGGCGCACTCAGCCAGAACGTGTCTTGTCGCCTCCTCAACCGTGGCTCCTCGGTGGATTGCGTCCTCGAACGTCAGTCGGACATCCACTGAGACGTCATTCTCGAAGATCCCGTATCCCCAAGTTCCCATCTCGACTCGAGGGAGTATCTCGCCGTCAACTTATGCTGAATTCGGTTCTCCAAGAACGGCGGATCATAGTAGCTGGGTAGCTCGAAAATCGAGGATTCGACGTTAGCCAGCGTCGCCATGCCGGCGCCTTGGTAAGGCGCAGATCGGGGGTTCAATTCCCCCCTGCGGCTTCATTCATGGGTCCATCTGCGAAGGCTGAAGTACCGGCCTCGAGTTCCGCATTGAACCGAAAGGGAATGAAGGGAAATCGATGGCTGCGAAGCGGACCCTGGCCGCAACGTTATTCATGACCTTGGACGGTGTAGTCGAAGCGCCCGACAAGTGGAGCTTCCCGTTCTGGAGCGACGAAACGGGAAAATTCAAGTCGGACGAGCTCCGCGCCACGGACGCGCTCCTCCTCGGACGTGTGACGTACGAGGGGTTCGCGGCCGCTTGGCCGGGCCGGAAGGACGAGGAGGGTTTCGCGGACCGGTTCAACAGCATGCCCAAGTACGTCGCATCGAAGACGTTGAAGAAGCTCGAGTGGAACAACTCACACCTCATCAAGGGCGACCTGGCGG
>WNGI01020542.1_pt1 | contig 11509 bp, 11 predicted proteins | sample 5400621 | NCBI WGS metagenome assembly WNGI01 (sample SAMN13153374, study PRJNA577476) | soil metagenome | isolation source: 20 cm soil or saprolite under Garry oak tree replicate 1 | place: USA:California | collected 2016-06-15
TCTTCTTCGAGGACGTGCACTGCCCGCCCTGGCACGTCGACGGAATGCTGACGCAGCTATGGAATGCGGGAAAGCTCGATCGCATCGCAGGCGTGGTGATCGGTGAGATGTACAAGTGCGAGGAGCACCTGCAGCCGGAGCCCTGGCTGCGGAGCCGGTCAGTGGAAGACGTGTTCGAGCATCACCTCGAGCCGCTCGGCGTTCCGATCCTCCACAACCTCCCGCTCGGCCACGGTGACCATCTCTGCACGATCCCGCTCGGTTTGGCTGCGACTGTCGACGCAGATGCGCGGACGCTGACGTTCGCCGAGCCGGCGCTGGACATTACGCCCGAACGATCCCGGCGCGACCCGTCCCCTGCCGCATTCCGATAATGCCCTCCGCGGCCGAGAGGCTCGGCCCAAACCCGGTGACCGCGGCGAGGAAGTGCCGCCGGTCGAGCGCATAGAGCACGGCCTCGGTCCGCGCGCGAACGGTCGCCGTCCGCGGCACGTCACGGAGCAGAGCGATCTCTCCGAATGAATCGCCGGCTTCGAGCGATTGCACCGGCTCTCCGTCGACGTACACGTCGAAGCCACCCTGCTTGATCAGATAGAAACGGTCACCCGGCTCCCCCTGTCGCACGATCTCCTCGCCGGCCGGGGCAGGCACCTCTTCGAGGGCATGCGCAAGCTGTTCCAAGGTCGAGGCCGGCAACGGGGCGAAGATCGGATTCGCGCGGAGGAACTCGAGCCGCTCGACGGGAACCTCCGTGGCCCGGTCGATCGCATTCAGCCGCGGCCACGCTGGAATCACGACCAGTGGCAAGAGAGAGCCGGCGACGATCAGCGCGCCGCGCGTACCGAGCCAGTTGAGGAGCAGCGGCGCGGCAATGGCGCCGAGGGCGCCGGTGAGAAGCAGGACGCTCTCCAGGACGCCGAAGACTCGAGCCAGCACGTCATCGGGCGCCGAGCGCTGCAGCAGCGTCATCCCCGACACGTCGACGATCGTGTTGCCAATCCCGACGACCGCAAGTAAGACAAGGACGAAGGCCTGATTGGGCCAGATCGCCACGAGGGCGATGGGAACACCCCAGATGAAGATCCCCAGCCCGAAATCCGCGGCCTGCCGCCTGCGGCCGACGAGCGCCGCCGCCGCGAGCGCCCCGAGCAAGCCGCCGACACCTACGGCTGAGTTGAGAAAGCCGACGCCCGCCTGGCCGGTGTCGAGCAGTTTGAGCGCGATGACCACGATGAGCACGCTGAGCATTCCGTCCACAAACGTCTGGGCCGAAAAGAGCCCGACTAGGAAACGCGTCCTCCGCTCGCGCGCGATGGCCCGGAAACCCGCCAGCAACTCGTCGAGGACCGAGACCGGCTCGCGCTCTCCTGTCTCCTCCACCTCGATGCCAGGGCGAATCCTGGCGATGAGGAATGCCGACCAGAGCATCGCGGCACCCGTAACCAGAAAGACGACTCCCGTTCCGGCCGCGGCCAGCAACAGCCCACCGATCGCCGGGCCGCCGAAGATTCCGACGCTCTCGATCGTGCTCGCTGCGACGTTCGCGGCCGTGAGCTCCTCGGGCGTCCGGGCCAGAGATGGGATCAAGGCGGCCTCGGCCGGGCGAAACGCTGTCGCCACGACGCTGACGCCGCCGGCGATGACGTAGACCACGATCGGCGGGGCATCGGCGAACACCGCCAGGGCAGCACCCGCGATCAGGACCGCCCGCGCGATGTCCGAGCTGGCCATCACCCAGCGACGGTCGTAGCGATCGCCAAGGATCGCCGCAAATGGGGACGCAATCGCGGCGGCGACCCAGCGGGCCAGCCCGACCACGCCCACGGCGGTTGCACCGCCCTGTTCGTACGCGTAGACGACGACTGCGATCCCGTACGCCCAGGTGCCGAGGATCGAAGCCGCCCAGGCAAGCTCGATTCGGCGCAACCCCGGGTTTCGGAAGACGTCCCGAAATGCCCGGCTCGACTCAGCCAGGTGGCCTAGAATCTGCCGCATCCGGCGGAGAATCGCACAGGCTTGTGTATTTGAAGAGGAGCAGGGAAGATTCCGGGTGAGCAGCCCGTCTAGTACCTGAAACCGGCGATCACGCCGAAGACCTTCTAGAAGGAGGAGTTCATGTCCGACGATCGCTTCGAGCAGGAAGAGGCGAAGGACGAAGACGTCGAGGCCCATAAGCACAAGGGCTTTAAGGCCAACGAAGAGCTTCTGGCCACCGAAGAGCCCGAGTCAGACGACGTCGAGGCCCATCGGCACAAGGGCTTCAAGGCCAACGAAGAGCCCGGCTCCGACGATTCAGACGACGTCGAGGCCCATCGGCACAAGGGCTTTAAGTAACGAGTATCTCGATCGAGTGACAAAAGCCCGGGATCCCCGGGCTTTTGTCGTTCTAGAGCAGTTGTTCGAGCTCGGCCAAGAGGCGCAGGGCGGTCTCGGAGCCATCCTCCCGACGAGCTTCGAGCTTCTCGGCCAGCCGTGAGATGACGCTGAGCTCTCCGTCGCCAGCCAGCGCCTCGTGCGCCCGACGAGCCCGTTGCAGAAGGTCGAGCGCGATCGCCGCCTGGCTGGCGAAGAGCCCGAGGAGCTCCATCTCGGCGAGGGTGAACCGCGTGTCCTGAGGGCGATCGAGCACCTCGAGGACTCCCAGCACCCGTTCCTCGTGGAGCAGCGGAACCGCCATCAAGCCCTTCGGGACGAAACCGGTGCTCTCCGCCGTCTCGCGCGAGAAGCGCGGATCGGTGAGCACGTCCTCGATCACGAGCGGTTGCCGGCTGACGAGCACGAAGCCTGCGATTCCGGTGCTCGAGGGGAACCGCTTTCCGATGAGCGCTTCCGACGCCTCGTCCGCAGCTGCCTCGAAGACGAGCTCGTCCGTTTCTTCGTCGAGTAGCAGGATCGAGGAAGCCTTCGCCCTGAAGATCGCGCGGGCGACGTCCACGATCGACTGGAGGAGGGCGCGATATTGGTCCTCCGAGCCCAAGACGCCCGCGGCGACCGCCGCCCGAAGCTCGTCGCTCACTTCTCGCCTCCCACGTTCGTCGCAGTGAGGTAGAGGACGCTCTTCAGCTGGAACGGCGTCAGCTCGGGGTGCTTCGAGAGGACGAGCGCCGCGATCCCGGCGATGTGCGGCGTGGCGAAGCTGTTGCCGGTGCAGACGAGACGGCCGCCGCCGTTCCATGCGACCTCGACGTCGACTCCCCGGGCGAAGAACTCGACCGGCGGAGCGGGGTTGTAGTAGTACTGGTACGGATCTTCCTGCTCGTGGCTCCCGACCGAGATGACGCTCGAGAAGCGCCATGGATAGCTTTCGACGGGCATGTTGTGAGCAGAGGCGACGAGCATCGTGCGACGGAAGTATGCGGTGTCAGCGAGCTCGTGCAAGAGCGAGCCCTCCAGCAGGACGGCGCCGCTGCCGGTATACCCGGCCCCGAGCACCCGTACGCTCACGAGCTCGCAGTCGGGTGCCAGCGAGCGGATCACCCCGGCGCACGCAGTGCCGTGCCCGCAGAGGTCCCCCGCGGTGTCGTTGTCTTCGATGATCACCTCGTCACCCTCGATCGAGATCGCCACCGACTTCTGCACGTCCCCCACGAGCGGATGGTCGGTCTCGATGCCGCTGTCGAGGACGCACACCCGGGCACCGGCTCCAGTAGCCCCGCCCCAGGCCCACTCGCGCGTGACCTGCCCCGGCCATTCCTCGGGCAGGGCGATCGATTCGACGGCCTCCGCGGAGAGGCTCCAGGCTGGAAGTTCCTCGGACATCCCTGCAGCGTACGAGTCCCGCCTGCGGGAAGACAAGCGGGGCCGGGGCCGTCTAGTGGCCGGAGTGTCTTCGTTCTCGCATCAAGAGATCGCCCGAGCCCGTCACGCGGACCTGCTACGCGCGGCAACTCAGGAGCGGCTGGCCGCGAGCATCCGTGAGGGGGATCCGGATCGCGCGGCCACTGCGAGGACGTGGACTCTCCGATCGACCGCCGCCCTGAGGGGCATCGTGCGGCGGCGGCCGGCGGTTCGTACCGCCTGATCTACTCCCGCACCGCCCGCGCCGCTTCGGCGGCGCGGGCGGCCTCCTCCGCCACTTTCGCCGCTTCGAGAACGCGTCGATCGCCTGCCGACGCGGTCAGGTTCACCGCCACCAGTTCCGCCGCGGCCTTCGCCGCTGCTGCTGCGAGCAGGGCCGCTGTCACTGCATCGGCCCACAGGGCCGCGTCGCCGCTTTGCGCCACGGTCAGCGCGAGCTGCGCGACGTCGCCTGCCGCCTGGGCGATCTGCAGCGGAGGCTCGGCCGCCTTTGCATACGCCTGGCCGAGCGCGAAGTCCTGCCGAACGCCCTGCCCCTCCCCGCTCTGTCCCCGGGCCAGGAGCGCGGCTTCGTACTGCTCCGCGTCCGCCTGTGCGAGCGGAGCCGCCCGGGCCCGAAGGCTCTCCGCCTGCGCCGCGATCCCCGCAGCGTCCGGCCAGGTCTCCACGGACCCGCGGGCCACCTTGGCGAGGAGCCCGGCAGCCATCGCGGTGACGAGCGCGGCAACCGACCCTCCGCCGGGAGTTCTTCCCTCGCCCGCGATCTCGTCGAGGAAATCCCGCAGGCGCAGGTCGAGCAGCTCCATGGGGGGATTGTCCTAGAAGCGCTACTTGGACTTGAAGCGAACCTTCAGCGCTTCGATGACCGCGGGATCGCGCACATAGCCTTCGGCCTCGAGGGCAGACTCGAGATCGGCCACGAGCCGGGCCCTGAAGTGAGCATCCGCCTCCGCGCGGGCGACGATCTCGTCGAGCCCGGCTTTGGCCAGCGGCAACTCCTGCGCGGCACGTACCCAAGCCTCCGGGGCCGGGGGCAGAGCTCGAATCAGGCGCGCAAGGCGCTCTTCGTCAAAAGCGGTCATCGGGAACTAGACGGGGGATCGGGCTGAGTTCTTCCCTCGAGGAACTCACGTAGCCGCCCCAGGCACCGGGAGATGCGGCTCGCGATCGTTCCGGCCGGGAGGTCGAGCGCCTCGCCGATGGTGCGGTAGCTCTCGTCGCGGGCAAAAAAGCGGTCGAGGATCTCCCGGCAGTGCTCGGGCGTGGCGGCGAGGGCCTCGTGGACCGTGAGCGCGTCCTCGAGCATCGTCAAGGTTTCCTCCGACCCGGCGAGCTCGAGGTCTTCGTCCGTGGTCGGACGCTCGCGCGAGGTGACGCGGAGCCGGTCGATGCACAGCCGCCTGGTGAGCTGCGCGAGCCAGGGCCGGACCGCGGCGTCGTCCCGCAGCCCGTCGAGATGTTCGTACGCACGCGCGAACACTTCCTGGAACACGTCCTCCGCGTCGGCATCGGACAACCGGAACGCCTGGACCGAGATGGCGTACACGTAGCGTGAGAAGCGGTCGACGAGCTCGGCCCACGCTTGCTGGTCACCGGACCGGCAACGGGCGACGAGCTCACTGTCACTCAGCGTCTGCGCCATGCCGCGGATTCTGACGGGTGGCTACGCCGTCACGCGGCGGGTTGCTGCCCGGCGTCCTTGCCGAGCTGTTTCGACCACCATTCGGATTCGCGGCGGTCGAAGTTGTCCTGCAGCTGAGAGACGTACATGGAGAGGTCGCTCTCGCGCGTCGACAGAGCGGCCTCGAGCTCGGCGCCCGCCTTCTCGCGCTGCTCGAGCCGCTGCTCCCGGACCTCGAGCTCGGCTTCCATCTGGGCCTCGCGCAGGTTGAGGGCGGCGTCACGCTCCTCGAGCTCCCTGGCACGGCCGGCGAGCACCTTCTCGCGCTCGTCGAGCCCCTTCTCTTTGCCCTCGTAGCGGCTGCGCGATGCCAGGATGGCCTGCTCAGCCTTGTTGAGGGCCGACTCGCGGGCCGAGAGTTCGTCGTCACGCTGCTTCAGGCGTCGTTCGGCGAGCTCGTCCACCTCGGGCTTGCGCGCCTCCTCGGCCGCTCGGCGGGCAGTGGCTTCCAGTCGATGAAGCTCGGCCTCGCGCGCGATCAGCTCGGTCTCGCGTTGTTCGATGCTGTCGAGCTTGGCGAGCGCGTCCTTCGCGACCGCATCGCGTTCAGCGGCCTCGCGTTCGAGGTCTTCCATGCGAGCAGCGAGCTCGTTTGCCCGAGTCGAGAGCTCGAGCTCGCGCTCGTCGAGCTCGCGCGCACGAGCGGCCAGCTGCTCGCCGTCTCGCCCACTCTCGGCGGAGACCGCGGCCTCCCGTTTGCCGATGACCTTCTCACGCGTCTCGAGTTGCACCCTTGCCTGGGTGAACTCACGTTCGGTCGCAGCCAGCTGCGCCTCGCGCTCCGCGACCCTCTTCTCGAGGGCTCGCGCCTGCTCGTCCTTTACCCGAGCCATCTCCTCGCGATCCTCGAGTGCACGCATCAGCTTCGCCTGGCGCGTCTCGGTCTCTTCGCCGGCGGCCGACACGCGCGCTTCTGCCTTGGCGAGGTCCTGCTCACGCTTGGTGATCTCGGCGAGCTTCTCTTCCACCTCGGCGGCCGAGGCCGCGCGCTCGCCGTCGCCGACCTTGAGCTCGTGCACCTTCAGCTCGACGAGCTGCTCGCGCTCTGCGAGTCGCGCCTCCAGCTTCGTGAGCTCCTCCTTCGCCTCGAGCAAGCCGTCCAGCTCGGCCAGACGCTCGGTCATTCGGCGCTCGCGCTCGTCGAGCTCGGCCTGGGTCTCCGCCAGCGCCGCTGCCCGGCGATCGAGCCCGGCCGACTGCTCTGCGAGCTGCTGCTCGAGCTGCTCGTCGCGCGCGGAGGTGTCCACCTGATCGCTCAAGGACGAACGCAGCTGCTGCTCGCGCGCGAGTGACGCGTTCAGCTCCGCGCGGAGGGCTTCGGCCTCGGTCTCCTCGAAGACGGGCGACGCCGCGGCGATCGCCTCCGCCGGCGACCGAGGCTCGGGCGGCGTCTCACCCGACTGGAGCTTCGCCCTCAGCCCGGTGCCGAAACCGCCTTCGGTGCCATGTTCGGCCACTGCCGCCACCTCTCCTCTAGAACTTGAAGAGGGCCGAAAGGTTGAGGAACGCGGGCCCGAGCACGACGAGGAACATCGCCGGGAAGATGAAGATGACGGTCGGGAAGAGCATCTTGATCGGTGCCTTCATCGCCTTCTCCTCGGCGATGAGCTGCCGCTTCAGTCGCGTATCGCCCGCCTGGACCTTGAGGATCCGGCCGAGGGAGATGCCCAGCTGATCCGCCTGGATGATCGCCCGCACGAAGCTGGCCATCTCCTGCGAAGAGCTGCGCTCGGCCATCTTCTTGAGCGCTTCGCTCCGGCCCTCGCCGATGCGGATCCCGCCCAGCGCCAGTTCGAACTCTTCGATCAGCGGCCCGTCCATGTGCTCGGTCAGCTTCTGGACCGCGCCGTCGAAGCCGAGCCCGGCCTCGACACTCACGGAGAGCAGGTCGAGCGCGTCCGGAAGCTCGGCCGACACCGCCAGCTGGCGGGACTTCATGCGACTGTTGAGATAGAAGCCGGGAGCCAGGGCTCCGATCAGGCCGAAGAACAGCGCTATGAGGAACATGTACTTCGGCGCGCTCGCGCTTCCGAGGGCAAGACCGAGGATGATTCCGCCGAGGCCGAGGATGCCTTTCGCACCGATGATCGTCGTCGGGGACGTCCTCCGCATCCCGGCCGCCATCAACTTCGCCGACACGGCCTCCACCGACATACGCGGGTTGATCCGCAGCACGAGCCGGGCCGCTTTTGCCACGAAGGGGTCGAGCGCACGCTCGCGGAAACGCGGCATCTCCTTCCCGGTGACGGTACGAAGGCGGCCGTAGTTGGCCGCACGGTGCACGAGGTTTCGCCGGTTTCGCATCGGCGTGGTGGCGAGCTCCGCAAAGAAGAAGACGGCCCCACCGATAGCTGCGATTGCAAGAGTCAGGATCATCGACATGTCATCAACCTCGGAAAGAGACGATTTTTTTCAGAATGAGCGAACCGATCCCCATCATCACGAGGCCGACGATCATGACGATGTGACCCGTGTGTGAGAAGTACAGCGGGTGCATGTAGTTCCTGTTCACGAGCGTGATCACGCCCGCCAGGAAGAACGGGATGCCGATCAGCGTGTAGGCCGACATTCGGCCCATTGCGGTAAGCGCGCGGATCTTGCGTGTGAACTGCTGCCGCTGGCGCACGGTGTCGGCGACCATGTCGAACAGGGTCGCGAGCGAGCCGCCGACCTGTCGCTGAATCGTGACCGCCGTGATGGCGAACTCGAAGTTCTTCGACGCCATGCGCTCGGCCATCTCCAGCAACGCGTCGTCCATGGGCCGGCCGAGAGACGCTTCGGTCAGTACCCGCTTGAACTCCTGGTTCGCGGGGGGATGGCCCTCGTCGACGACAGCCTGGAGACCCTGCTTGAAGGAGTGACCGGCCTTGAGCGAAGCGGCGATCGTGATCAGCAGATCGGGCAGCTCGTCCTCGAAGGCCTTCAGCCGCCTCCGCATCTTGAGCCAAACCCAGCCGAACGGAATCATTCCGGCCGTCACCGTCAGCGCAAGGAGAAGAACGGGAGAAGCCCCGAACAACAGGGCGAGCAGGGCCATCAGCACGGCCGCCCCGACGGTGATCCAGACGAACTCGACCGTCCGGAGCTGCACATCGGCGCGTTCGAGCATGCGGCTGATCGCTCGCCAGTGCTTCAGGTCGCCCAGCGCCTTCTCGGTGGCCGCGAAGATGGACGAGAATGCCTCGTTGCGCCGCTCCTTGCGGTTCTTCTTGGCGTTCACCTTGCCCTCGCCGGTGTGCGCGACGATTCGGCTGCGCACCCATGAGCCCCGGATGCCGGCCAGGAAGAAGAGGCACCCGAAGAGCACGAGCGCCGCGACCGCGATCGCGATCGCAAGCGGTCCGCCGGGGCCGTAGGCGTTCTTCGGAAGGAGGTTCGTCGGTTGGGGCGCGGCGATCGCATCAGCCGCGGGAATCTTCGCGAGCTGTGTGGTCGAGCCCGCACCGACGATCGACGCGGTCAGCCGGACGCTGTCCCCCGGCCGCGCGGCGGTGACGTACTGGACGCGCCACGTCTTCTTCAGCGCGGCGGCGATGGACGTGTAGACCCGTGCGAGCTCGGAGGTGGACGAGGCGCCGTAGTACTGGCCGCCCGTCGCGCTTGCGAGCTGCACGAGCGGGTCGGACGTGAATCCCGCGCCCTCGATTCCGATCGCGTAGACCGAAGCATTCGCCTCGGCGGCCGTCTTGATCGCGGTCGCGAGCGTGCCCGTGCTCGCGTTGTCGGCGCCGTCGCTGAGGACGATGATCACGCGGCCCGGCAGCGGGTTTCCCTTGAGCTGGTTCGCCGCCGCAATGACGGCGTCGTAGAGCGCAGTTCCTCTGACGCGATCCGTCGTCATGCGCGCCAGCGGGAGATCCGCGTCGAGCTTGACGTTCGAGAACGGCGAGAGCGTCGCCACCTTCGAGCCGAAGGCGATCACAGACAGTTCGTCGGCCGGCTGCTTCGCCGCCACGAACGCACGTGCACCTGCCGCAGCGTCTGCCAGCGGCTTGCCCCGCATCGACTGCGAGCGGTCGACGACCGGAGTCCCGTTCTCCCAGAGAGCAGGCCTGCCGCTGCCGGTAGGCGTGTAGATGGACGCGCGGATAGTCGGGTAGGACGTGGCGTCGACGCCCCGCAGTTGAACCGCCGCCCCCGCGGCGGCAGGAACTGCGAGGAGGATCAACGCGAGCCCGACGACGGCGAGCCGGAATCGGCTCATTGGAAAGCTCCCTTGAACTTCGATGCCTCGTGTCCCTGGCCGACGGCCGGAGCGTCCGTGTCGTCCTCCCTGCTGAAGAAGCTCGGCTGCAGGACGACGCCGTTGGCCGCCATCTTCTCGAGGAAGTTCGGTTTCAGGCCGGTGCAGCTCAGCGGGGAGAGCAGCCTCACGCCGACGCCGCTCGAGGCCGTCTGCTCGTCCGGTGGCTTTGCGTGGAAGACGTCCTGCAAGGTGATCACCTCGGACTCCATGCGGAGGACCTCGGTGACGTGCGAGATCCGGCGCGAGCCGTCGACAAGCCGCGTGATCTGGATGAGCAGGTCGAATGCGCTCGAAACCTGCTCGCGGATGGCGCGCAGGGGAAGCTCGACGCCTGCGGTCAGCACGAGGGTCTCGAGACGCGAGAGCGCGTCGCGCGGGGAGTTCGCGTGAATCGTCGTCAGCGATCCTTCGTGGCCCGTGTTCATCGCCTGGAGCATGTCCAGGGTCTCGGGGCCGCGGACCTCGCCGACGATGATCCGGTCGGGGCGCATGCGCAGTGCGTTGCGCACGAGCTCGCGGATTCGGACCTCGCCCTGGCCTTCGATGTTCGAAGGACGCGATTCGAGCGTGATGACGTGCTCCTGCTGGAGCTGGAGCTCGGCCGCATCCTCGATCGTGACGATGCGCTCGTCACCCGGGATGAACGCGGACATCGCGTTCAGCGTGGTGGTCTTACCCGTGCCGGTACCACCGGAGATCAGCACGTTCAGCTTGCCCTTGACGCAGGCGGCGAGGAACTGCGCCGCCTTCGGCGAGACCGAACCGAACGAGATCAGGTCGTTCATCGTGTACGGATCGCGCGCGAACTTCCGGATCGTGAGCGTCGGGCCCTTGAGGGCAAGAGGCGGGATGATCGCGTTCACACGCGAGCCGTCCGGAAGACGTGCGTCGACCATCGGCGAGGCCTCGTCCACGCGCCTGCCGATTTGCGAAACGATCTTGTCGATGATGCGCAGCAGGTGGGAGTTGTCGGCGAACGAGGCTTGCACCCGCTCGAGCTTGCCCAGCCGCTCGACGTAGATCTGATCGTAGGCGTTGACCATGACCTCGGTGACGGAGTCGTCTCGGAGAAAGGTCTCGAGCGGCCCGTAGCCGAGGATGTCGTCGGTGATCTCCCGGATGATCTGACGGCGCTCTTCGCGCGTCAGCGGCGTTCGGTCCAGCACGAGCTGCTCCGTGACAGCGCGCGTGACGCGTTCACCGATATCGCCGGTTGCCTCGCGCTTGAACAGCTCCGCACCAAGCGTGGCGATGCAAGCATGGTGGATGCGGGTCTTCAGCTCGGCATACGGGTCGTGCGTGGGAGACGGCGACGAGGTTTCATGACTGTGCCCGCCGGTGAGCAGCTCCGCGGTTGCGGAGGAGCTCCCGTTGGAGGTTTTGAGGCGGTCGTGGAGGCCCATGAGTTACGACCTCGCAAGCGCGGGAATGAGACGACGCTTCTTGCCCGGTTCCTTGACTGCCGGGAAGAGCTCCTTCGCCATCGCCTTGATCGCCTTCGATACGTCCGCGCCTTCTTCGGCGAGCACGACGGGGTTGCCGCGGTTGACCGCAAGTGGAACTGCACGGTCGGACGGCAACTCGAACCGCACCTTCATTCCCAGCGCACCTTCCACCTCGTTCGGCTTCATGCCGACCTTGGAGTTGGCGCGGTTGAGGACGATCCGGACGCGCTGCTTCGGGAACGACAGCAGGTCGAGCGTCTGCAGCGCCAGGCGCAGGTTCTTCAGCGTCGGCACGTCGAGCGAGCAGAGCAGCAGCAGCTCGTCCGTACGGTCGAGCGT
>WNGI01005397.1_pt1 | contig 11508 bp, 10 predicted proteins | sample 5400621 | NCBI WGS metagenome assembly WNGI01 (sample SAMN13153374, study PRJNA577476) | soil metagenome | isolation source: 20 cm soil or saprolite under Garry oak tree replicate 1 | place: USA:California | collected 2016-06-15
ACGGATGAAGGCGATCACCTTGGCGACGAGTGGATCGCCGCCGCTTTGCGCGGCAACTTGGTCAAGCCGCTGGCGAAATGTTCCGGCGCCGAAAAACATCGCCTCATAGGCTTGCCGCAGCCGATGGATATCAGCCTTGCTCGAGCCGCGCCGACGCATGCCGACGACATTGAGACCGATCAGATCGGCAAGCGGACCCTGCACGAGGCCAAACGGGATGACATCGGCGCGCACGCCGCTCAGGCCCACCACCATCGCGCCTTCGCCGATGCGCACGAATTGACGCACAGCTGCCTGACCGCCGAACACGGCGAAGTCACCGATCGTCACGTGGCCACCAAGCACCACGTTGTTGGCGAAGATCACATCGCTGCCGACCTTGCAATCATGGCCGACATGCGACCCCACCATTAGCCAGCAGCGATCCCCCACTTCAGTGACGCCGCGATCGTCCTCCGTCCCGGTGTTCACGGTGACACCTTCGCGGATCTCGCAATCGGCGCCGATCACGAGTCGGGTCGGACCGCCGCGGTACTTGACGGATTGCGGCGGAGTGCCAAGCGAGACGAATGGGTAGAGCACGGTGCGTGGGCCGATCGTGGTATGGCCAGCGACGTGAACGTGGGCCAAGAGCCTGCAACCATCGCCAATTTTAACATGGGGGCCGATGACGCAATACGGCCCGATCGACACGTCTTGTCCGATCACCGCCCCCGGTTCGATCCGGGCGGTTGGGTCGATCGCGGCCATCGCCGACCTCACGCCACCATGGCGCCGACTTCGGCCTCGGCGACCGTGTGTCCGGCGACCTTCGCCTCGCCGCGAAACCACCACATGTTCTTTTTCCGAGCGATCTTTCTGACGTGGTATTCGATCGTGTCGCCCGGGACTACCGGCTTGCGGAACTTCGCTTTGTCGATGGTGAGGAAATAGACGTGCCTTGGATGGTCGCCGCCCATCTGCGACAGCACGCAGATCGCACCGGCCGTCTGCGCCATGCCCTCGATCAGCAGCACGCCGGGAAAGACTGGATTGCCGGGGAAGTGCCCGAGGAACTGCGGCTCATTGACGGTGACGTTCTTGAGTCCGATGGCGGCTTCATCACCTTGCATGTCGATGATGCGATCGACCATCAAAAACGGATAGCGATGCGGTAGCGCTTTAAGGATGGCTGCAATATCGGCTGCCTCGAGGGTGGTGGTCGCCGCCTTGTTCATCGGCTCCGCCTTCGTCGGTCATCGCGGCCGCCTTGTCTGGAGGCGTCCTGAGCATCGCCGTCGCCCGCGGCATCGTTTTCGCCCACCCACTGGCGCAACGTCATCATGCTGCGCAGAAACTCGCGACCGCGCATCGCCGGATAGCCGAACCACTTTTCGCCTGCCGGCACGTCGGACATGACCCCACTCCTGGCCCCGATGATTGCCCCCTCGCCGATCGTCACATTATCCGCAAGCCCAACCTGTCCGGCCAGGATGACGCGATCCTCGATGACGACGCTGCCGGAGATGCCGCATTGCGCGACGATGATGCAGTGGCGGCCGATCCTCACATTGTGTCCGATCTGCACCAGGTTGTCGATCTTGGTACCTTCGCCGATCACGGTGTCGCGATTGGCGCCACGATCGATGGTGGTCCCGGCGCCAATCTCCACATCGTCCTGAACGATAACCCGGCCCACCTGCAGGACTTTGCGGTGACCGGTTGCTCCCATCACATAGCCGAATCCGTCCTGGCCGATGGCGCAGCCGGGGTGAACGACCACACGATCGCCGATCAAGCTATTGGTGATCGAGGCGTTGGCTCCGATCGTGCACTGGCGGCCGATGCGCACATTGGGCCCGATCGCGGCGCCCGCGTTGATCACCGTGCCGCTTCCGATTTCGGCACGCGGACCGATGACAGCCCCGGGATCCACGGTTACGCCGCTTTCCATGCGCACGGTCGGGTGGACTAAGGCCCCAACCGCCACACCGCTCGCCTCGAACAAGGAAGACGGTCGCAACGCGTCCGGAAACAGGGTCCGCGCTACCTCGACGAAAGCGCGATATGGTTCGCCGACGCACAGCACGCTGATGTGTACTGGCGCGCGGGCGGCGTAGCGTTCCGTCGTCAAGCAGGCGCCGGCACTGCTGACGGACAATTGAGGCGCATATTTCGCCTTCTCGAGAAATGCGAGATCGGTAGGGGCGGCCTGATCGAGCGCTGCAATACCGGTAATGCGGCGATCAAGGTCGGCGCCGGGCCGCGGCTTCGCGCCGGTGAGCGCCGCGATCTCGCGCACGCTCAGCCCGCGTCCCCGATTGAAGAAAAAGGGCTCGGTCATGCCCGTGCCGATCATCCCCGCCCCGGCGGGTCAGAATGTCGTCCCGCCGCCGAACCGGAATTGCTGTACCCGGTCGTAGGGTTCCTTGGTGAGCGGGAATGAATAATCGAATCGCAGCGGCCCGAATGGTGATTCCCAAATTATTCCCACGCCCACCGAGCTACGTATATGCATGGCGTTGTCTACCGGACACGGCACCGCGTTGGGGATGCCCGGACCGAAGGTCGGACAGAAGTTGCCCGAAATCACCTCCCCGGTCGCGGGGAATGTCGTCGGGCCCTGATAATTCCAGAGCGAGCCGGCGTCGGCGAAGGCGGCAACCTTGATCCCCGCATCCTTGGGTAGGAAGTAGAGCGGCGTCCGAAACTCAAGACTAGCGCCCCAATAGTACGAGCCGCCGAGCGCATCCCCTAAAACGCCGGTGAACGGAAACTGCGTCAGATCGCGTGGCCCGATTCCCGCCGGTGCAAATCCGCGCACCAGATTGGGGCCCATCTGAAACTCGTCGAGCATCCGTAGCCCGCTGCCGCCCCACGATGCGACCTGCCCCCCTTGCAGATGCATCAGGCCGATAATGTCGGGGAGCACTTCGCGATAGCTGTAGAGGTCCGCCGTCGTGCGCACGAACTTGACGTCGCCGCCAACGCCGGCAAAATCCTGCCTGAACTCGGCCAACAGTCCCGCGGTCGGATTCTTGTTGTTGTCGAGCGTATTGTGAGTGAGCGTGTAACCGACCAACGAGGTGAGAACCGGGCCGTTCGCCACGGCGCTTTTCACGGCGAGTGACGCCTCGCCGTCCGCGTAGCAGTTGGCGAAGAGATTTCCGTCCGGAGGAGTGAGCGCCGCCGTCGTACCTATCTTGTCCGGGGTCGGGAAGGTGTTCACGAAATCCGGATTAATGTTGTTACAATTGGTCAAATTGGGCGACAGCTGAATTTTCTGCTGATAGATCGAGTAGCGCAGCTGCAGAGCAAGATCCTCGCGCAGCGTAAAGCCGAGCCTGGTGCTGGCGCCGACCGTGTCGGTCTCGTACGACACGTAGCTCGTCGGCAGCTGTTGCTTGTAGAATACGTCGACGCCCCATGCCACCCGATAACCGAGGAAGTAAGGATCCACGTACGACACCGTGGCACCCTTCGTATACTGGCCGTATTGCACCGCGATCTTTCCGAACAGACCGCGTCCGAGCAGGTTGCGCTCCGCGACGCTGACCTCTGCCAGGAATCCGTCGGCGGTCGAATAGCCGCCGGAGACGGAGAACTCGCCGGTCGACTGCTCTTCGAGGTCGACGTTGAGAATGACTCGATCGGGAGCCGAGCCGGGTTCGGTCGTTATCTTGACGGTCTTGAAATACGAGAGGTTCTTCAAGCGCCGCTCGGCCCGATTGATGAGCGCGCGATTGTAGGCATCACCCTCCGCAACGTCGAATTCGCGTCGGATCACGTAGTCGCGCGTACGGGTATTGCCGCGGATATTGATTCGTTCGATGTAGACGCGTTGTCCCTCCGAGACGGTGAAGACGAGATTGACCGTCCGCGTTTGTGCGTCGCGCGTCGCGCTTGGGCGCACTGTCGCGAAGGCAAAGCCTTGTCTCGAGGCTTCGATGGTCATGTCCTCGACGGTCTTCTCGACCGCCTCGGCATTGTAGACGTCGCCGGGGTAAGCCCGCACCTTCACTCTGAGCAAAGACGGATCGAGCGACCGGATGGTCGACTGAACGTCGACCGTTCCGACGCGGTATTGCTCGCCCTCCTCGATGGTGAAGTTGATTACGAAACCTCTCCGATCCGGATCGTATTCTCCGACCGCGGAGATGATCCGCACGTCGATGTAGCCGTGCTTGAGATAAAATCGGCGCAACAACTCGCGATCCGCTTCGATCCGGTCCGGATCGTAGATATCGCCCGTTTGCAGAAATGCGAGAAATGGTCTGGTTTCGGATGTCTTGATCTCTTCCTTGAGGCGGTAGGATGAATAGGCGCGATTGCCGATGAAGTCGATCGCCTTGACGCCGGTCTTTACGCCCTCGGTGATTTCGAAGACGAGGTCGACGCGGTTGCTGGGGAGTTCGATGATTTTGGGGTCTACGCGGACGTCGAAGCGGCCGCTGCGGCGATAGAGTTCTACGATGCGCGCGGTGTCGGCCTGCACAACGGGACGAGAGAGCGTGCCGCGCTCCTTCGATTGGATTTCGGACTTGAGCTGATCGTCCTTGACCTTCTTGTTGCCCTCGAAGGCAATGCGGTTGATGACCGGATTTTCGACGACCGTGATGGTCAGCCGTCCGCCCTGGATCGTCGGTCGAACATCCTGGAACAGACCGGTGGAAATAAGCGCCTTGACGCCTTCATCGATTTGGAAAGCGTCAAGCTGGCCGTTCGGTCCTGGCCGGAAGTAGGAGCGGATAGTGTCAGCCTCGACCCGCTGGTTGCCTTGAACAATGATGGAACTGACCGTTTGGGCATAGGCAGAGCGTGCCGTGAGCGACACGACGCCACCACTCAATAAAATCCCTCCCAGGACAAGGCAGGCGACGCCAAGTCCTCGAACGAGCCAGTTACGAAATTTCATGCCCCACGCGCCCTTTGTCGTCCCCTTTTGGGCACCCTGAAAACTCAGGTACCCACGAGAAAGGTCGTCGCTATCCCCAGAACGCCTGTACCAACAGTGCCGCTTGTACAGGTTTCCATCGTGCAACCAAGTCCTTTCCCAGCCTTTTCCCCTTTTACACCCCGAACGTTGCGACCTTCCTACGACGCCGTCCATTGGGCGGCGAGGTGGAGAAGATCATTGTAGGTTGCAAAGATCATCAGCATTACAACTATCGCGAGCCCGATCCGAAATCCCACCTCCTGAGCCCGATCCGACAGCGGTTTTCCCCTCACTGCTTCGATCGCGTAGTACAACAGATGACCGCCGTCGAGCAGAGGCACAGGAAACAGGTTGAGCAAGCCGATTGAGACCGACAGCACTGCCGTGAGGCTGAACAACGACGGCAGTCCTTCGCTTGCGACCTGCCCGGAGACTTGGGCGATGCGAATCGGCCCTCCGAGTTGATCGGCGGCCTCGCGACCGGAAATGACGCCGCCGATATAGGACAGCGTCCGCTCGACCACAAACCACGTCCTTTGCACGCCAAGCTCAAGCGCTTTGAGCGGCCCGACCGGCTGGAAGTGCGTGTCGTCCGGCGATGGCGAGCGGGTGATGCCGAGGACGCCGATGCGATGCACGTTGCCGAAACGGTCCTTGGATTCCTTGAGTGCGGGAGTTGCTTTGAGCGTGACCTTCACGCCACCGCGGTCGACCTCGAAGACCAGCGTCTCGCCCGCGCTGGTGCTGACGATCTGCTGCATGTCGGGGAAGCTATCGACCGGCCGTCCGTCGATGGTGAGAACTAGGTCGCTCGGCTGAAATCCGGCCGCCTCCGCGGCGCTGCCGGGCTGGACCGCGTCGACCCGCGGCGATGTGCTCGGCTTGCCAAAGACCATGAACAGAGCGGCAAAAATTACGATGGCGAGTAAGAAATTCGCCACCGGCCCCGCCACCACGACCGCGGCCCTGCGGGCGACCGACTGATGAACGAAGCTGTGGCGGCGCTCCTCGTCGGTCATTGCGGCAAGCGCGGCTGCATCCGGGACACTCGCCGCATTCTCGTCGCCGAAGAATTTCACATAACCGCCAAGTGGAACCGCCGAGAGCTTCCAGCGTGTGCCGTGGCGGTCGTTGAAGCCAAAAAGCTCAGGGCCGAACCCAATGGAGAAAACCAGTACCCTGACCCCGCATCTGCGGGCGACCAGGAAATGGCCGAGCTCGTGGAAAAACACCACCAACGTCAAGACGAACAGGAAGGGGATGAGATAGCCGAGCAGGCCGCCTCCCAGCGTATTGATTCCAGATAGAAAATCGAAACTCATGAGGCCTTGTCCCCGCCTGCTCCCGAGTCAGCGCCCGAACCCGACTTCCTAGGGTGCCTTTGCGGCAATTTCGGGCAAGAGAGCGCGTGCTAACAATCTCGTATTATGGTCAACAGATAGTGCCTCGTCGACGCTTTCCGGCTCGGCGGTCCAATTTCGGGATAGTGCCGCCTCAAGGGTCGCCTCGACCAGGGCCGATATCCCGGCAAAATTCAGCCGCCGCGCGAGAAATTCTCCCACTGCCACCTCGTTGGCAGCGTTGAGCACGGTGGGCGCCGCCCCGCCCGCCTCGAGTGCGCGCCGGGCAAGCCCCAATGCCGGAAAACGGCCAAGGTCAGGCTCTTCGAAGGTCAAAGTTGCGGCACGTGCGAGATCGAGACGCGGGGCCGGCCCCGCGATGCGCTCGGGCCAAGCGAGGCAATAGGCGATTGGGATGCGCATGTCCGGGCTCCCCAGCTGCGCGATGAGGGACCCATCGCAAAATTCGACCAGGCTATGAACGATGGATTGCGGATGAACCAGGACGTCGATCTGGTCCGAGGCAAGGGCGAAAAGATGATGCGCCTCAATGAGTTCCAAGCCTTTGTTCATCAATGTTGCCGAATCGATTGTGACCTTCGCCCCCATCGACCAATTGGGATGCTTGAGCGCCTGCTCGACGGTGGCAGCCTTCACGACCTCGGCGGGCGCGGCACGGAATGGCCCTCCGGAGGCGGTCAGAATCACCCGGCGCACGTCCTCGCGGCGACTTCCGCTCATGGCCTGAAACAGCGCGTTGTGTTCGGAATCGACCGGCAACACGGTCGCACCTGACGCCGCCGCGCGACGCATGAACAGACCGCCGGCGCACACCAGCGTTTCCCTGTTGGCGAGCGCGATGATCGCGCCGCGTTCGGCTGCGGCGAGCGTCGGCTTGAGGCCGGCAGCGCCGGTAATCGCACCGATCACCCACTCGGCCGGTCGCTCGGCCGCTTCGACCAAACCGCTTTCGCCGGCGGCCACCTCGATTCCGGTTCCAGCGAGCGCGGCCTTGAGTTCGCCGTAAGCCGCGGGATCGCCGACCGCGGCAAAGCGCGCGCCCAACTCGCGCGCCAGCGCCGCGAGCGCAGCCGCGCTCTTGTTGGCGCATACCGCCTCGACGCGAAAGCGTTTGCGCTCGCGCTTAAGCAGGTCGACGGTGCTCGCGCCGATCGAGCCGGTAGCGCCAAGCAGCGTCACAGTGCGTTCCACCGTGGACGAACCGTTCCATGCAGCAGGCAAGGGGTCGGCCTTCATCGACTCACCACACCAACAAACCACGGCCCGGCGCATCGAAGCCGCCGCGCACCAATCCGATGAGCACAGCCGCGACACTGGCCGTCACGAAACCGTCGAGGCGGTCCATCAGCCCGCCATGGCCCGGGATCAGGCGGCTCGAATCCTTGGCACCGAACTTGCGCTTGAGGACCGACTCGAATAGATCGCCACCCTGGGCGCAGACCGACAGGACGACGGCTAACATGGCGACGGCGAACAAGTTCGTCAGAGCCACCGTCTTAGCCACAGCCACCGCCACAATGACGGCCGCTCCCATGCCTCCGAGCGCCCCGGCCCAGGTTTTGTTCGGGCTCACCTGCGGCATAAGCTTAGGGCCGCCGACCGCGCGGCCCACGAAATAGGCGCCAACGTCGGTCGTCCACACGATCACGAACAGAAAAACCAGGGCGAGAAAGCCATCCTCGTCGTCGGAGCGCAGCACAATCGGCGCTAGCGCCAGCGCACCGGCATAGGGAACGCCGCCGGCGACCCATATGCGTCGTTCGCCGAGCGCCAGCGACGCGGCGCCCATCGCTCCCATGGCCAGCACGATGACCGCCGCCAAGAGATGTCCGGTGACCGCAAGCGCGACCGCCAAGGCGAGCGCCGCGCCGCCGGCCCCGAACACGGACCGCTGGTCGGCTCGTGCCACCATCGAGGTCCACTCCCACAACACTCCCATCGCCGCGACACCCCAAAACAGGGCAAACGGCCAGTCGCCGACATAGGCGGCGCCGACCGCCAACGGCGCAAGCACCAACGCCGAGCCTATGCGCAACGCAAGTTCGCTGCCGCGAGGCCAAGAGGCGCGCAATGGATGGTGCGCGCCTGCCACGGATCAGGATCCGGTGCGCGCGGCGAGGCCGCCGAATCGACGTTCGCGCCGACGATACTCGGCGATCGCGCTTTCGAGTGCCGTCCGGTCGAAATCCGGCCAATACGTCGGCACGAACACGAGTTCGCTGTAGGCCGCTTGCCACAGCAGGAAATTGGAAAGCCGTTGCTCACCGCTGGTGCGGATGATGAGATCGGGATCGGGTAAATCGGGCACGTCGAGATAGCTCGCAAGGCTGTCAGCCGTCACAGCGCTGACCGCCAGCTTCCCGGCCGCGACGGCGGCCGCCATGCGGCGAGCGGCGCGCGCGATTTCCTGGCGGGCTCCGTAATTGAAGGCGACGACGAGGACGAGCCTGTTGTTGTCCTTGGTCAACTCCTCGGCCTCGTCCAGTAGCCGTCGGATGTCGGGGTCGAGACCCTCGCGCTCGCCGATGACGCGCACCCGCACGCCACGGCGGTGGAGATCGGCGAGATCATGACGAACGAAGCGGCGCAACAGCCCCATCAGTTCGCGGATTTCGGCGGGCGGGCGCGACCAGTTCTCGGCGCTGAACGAAAAGATCGTGAGAAAATCGATGCCGAGATCGCCGGCGGCGCGCACGGTACGGCGCAGCGCCTCGACGCCGCGGCGATGACCTTCCCCGCGCGGCAGTCCGCGCGCCGCTGCCCAACGCCCGTTGCCGTCCATGATGATGGCAACGTGGCGCGGCACGGCGAAATCGCCGATCTCGGCAGTGGGCAACGGCTCGGTCTTCGCCATCGCGCTCCAATAACCTCACACCGTGAGGATTTCCCTTTCCTTGGTCGCCAACATCTTGTCGACCTCGGCGATCGCTTCATCCGTCGCCTTCTGCACTTGCTCGGACGACCGCTTGCCGTCGTCTTCGCTGATCTTGTGATCCTTTTCGAGCCTCTTGAGCACGTCAAGGCCGTCACGCCGCACGTGCCGCACGGCGACCCTCGCCGCCTCGGCGTATTTGTGCGCGACCTTGACCAAGTCCCTACGCCGCTCCTCGTTGAGTTCAGGGATGCGCAGCCGCAACACTTGGCCTTCGGTTGAAGGAGTAAGCCCGAGATTGGAGGCGGCAATAGCTTTTTCGACGGCATGGACCATCGATTTGTCCCACACCTGTACGGAAATAAGCCGGGGCTCGGGCACGCTCACTGTGGCGACTTGATTGAGCGGCATGTGCGTGCCGTAAGCTTCGACCTGCACCGGCTCGAGCAGGCTTGCCGAGGCGCGGCCGGTGCGCAGCCCGCCCAACTCCTGCTTCAACAGCTGGATTGCACCTTGCATGCGGCGCCTGAGCTCGCTGATGTCATGCGTCGGGTTTGCCATGGCGATCCCTCGAATAAGTTAGTCGATCCTCCATAGAGCGTTTGCGCGACGCGATGGGCGACAGCGCCTCACGTGCCGACGACGGTGGCGCGCCCTTTTCCGCGCAACACCGCCGCGATCGCTCCCTTTTCGCGGATCGAGAATACGATGATAGGCATACGGTTTTCCCGGGCAAGCGCGAAGGCGGTCGTATCCATCACTTTGAGGTTGCGCTCGATCGCCTCCTGGTGGCTCAAGCGGTCATAGCGCGCGGCGTTCTTATCCTTCTTCGGATCGGCGCTGTAGACTCCGTCGACATTGGTGGCTTTGAGCACCGCCTCGGCGCCGATTTCGGCCGCCCGCAGCACGGCGGTGGTATCGGTGGTGAAGAACGGATTGCCGGTCCCCCCCGCGAGCAGGACCACCCGCCCCTGCTCGAGATGGCGTAGCGCACGCCCGCGCTCATAAGCCTCGCAGACCTCGGGCATGGTGAGCGCCGACATGGTGCGAGCCGCCAGTCCCGCCTTTTCGATCGCGCTTTCCAGCGCCAGCGCATTCATGACGGTCGCGAGCATGCCCATCATGTCGCCGGTCGCACGCGCAACGCCTTTCTCCGACACGTTCACGCCGCGAAAGATATTGCCGCCCCCGACCACAACGGCAATCGCCACGCCCAGCCGCTGGGAGGCCATCAGATCGGCCGCGATCCGTTCCAACGTCGGCTGATGGATGCCGAAGCTGTCGGGGCCCATGAGAGCCTCGCCAGAAACCTTCACCACGACGCGCCGGTAGACGGATTTTGCCATGGCACTCCTGCGCTTTGCCGCCGGCGCGAGCGGCTCCACACGGCTATCGCACGGGTCGAACGCTCAATACCGCTTGGACGACTCAGTTCGGTTTGATCAAGGCCGCGACATCGCCCCCGAAATCATCATTCGGCCGGTCGATGCCTTCGCCGAGCACGTAGCGCACAAACCCCGTCACCTTGATCGGCGCGCCGACTTTGCCCTCCGCGTCCTTGATCGCCTGGGAAACGCTCTTGTCCGGATCGTGGATGAAGGCTTGATCGACCAGGCACACCTCCTTGTAGAAGGTCTTGAGCCCTGATTCGACGATCTTGTCGATCACATTCGCAGGTTTTCCCTGCGCCTTGTACTTGTCGGCAAGTACCTCCTTCTCCCGCCGGACGACATCCGGGTCGAGGCCGGAGGGATCGACCGCCTGCGGATTGGAGGCCGCGACATGCATCGCAAGCATTCGACCGAAACGCTTGAGCTCGTCGCCCGTGCCGGTCGATTCCAGCGCCACAATGACTCCGATCTTGCCCAGGCCTTCGTCGACGGAATTGTGCACGTAGCTGCCGATGACGCCGTTTGCGACCGACAAGGAGGACGCCCGTCGCAGCGACATGTTCTCACCGATTTTGGCGATGGTGATTTCGCCCACTTTCGCCGCCTTGATCTTCTCGACGTCGCCACCGAGGGTCAGCGCGACGTTCGCGATCATCTTCACGAGCCCCTGGAACAACTCGTTGCGGGCGACGAAATCGGTCTCGGAATTGACCTCGACCAGGACGCCCTGTGAACCTTCGACGGCGAGTCCAATGAGGCCCTCGGCGGCGATGCGGCCAGCCTTCTTGGCGGCCTTGGCAAGCCCGCGCTTGCGCAGCAAATCGACGGCCTGCTCCATCTCGCCGCCGGTTTCGGTCAGCGCCCCCTTGCAGTCCATCATGCCTGCGCCGGTGCGTTCGCGCAGCTCCTTCACCATTTGCGCCGTGATGTTGGCCATGGCTATGATTCCTCTGTTCGTCCCGGCCGGCT
>WNGI01005853.1_pt1 | contig 11507 bp, 8 predicted proteins | sample 5400621 | NCBI WGS metagenome assembly WNGI01 (sample SAMN13153374, study PRJNA577476) | soil metagenome | isolation source: 20 cm soil or saprolite under Garry oak tree replicate 1 | place: USA:California | collected 2016-06-15
TCGCCTCGAGGCTCGCCGTCGCGAAAGAGCGGCTCCGCGTGATGCTCAAGCATTCGTACGGACCGCAAGCAGACCTCGAGCCGGCCACCGAGCGTGGTTTCGCGGTCGCCGACTAGCAAGCAGCGATCTCAGCAGATGGCAAGGCCCGGCAAGCGCCGGGCCTTTTCTTTTTACAGCTGGTTGGGGGGTAGGTAGGACCTCAAACCACGCGGAGTGCCGCTCAACGCCCCTGTCTCCCTGATCCCTCTCTCCCCTGCGGAGAGGGGATGGGAAGTGAGTGAGTGGCGCGTTCGCGCGGTCAGGCGGTTTGCGGTCGGTCGTCCGGACGCCGCTTCTTCAGGAGGCGGGCAAGATGCCGGCGCGCCGACGTCCAGGGTTGCTCGGCACCGCGAAGGTCTTGCCGCCTCTCGTACCGTGGCGCGTTCGTGTCAGCGCAGATCTGACAGCCGCAACCGTGCCCGGTGTCAGGTAGGCGGCGGCCTTCCTTGTCGAACCTGGCTTGCATCCTTCGGCTTAGCAGTGGGTACCGGGCAGGTACCACGCGGTCTGCCCGTGGCATTTGGCAGTGATCAGCCCGGCGGGCTGGTAATAGCTGTCCGAGTTCTTCGTCATCTTCATCCGCCAGTCGGCGTTGCCGCCCCAAACGGCGGTCACGATGTGCGGCGTGAATCCGACGGTCCACGCGTCGGCGAAGGAGTCCGACGTCCCGGTCTTCACCGCCACCTTGCGACCAGGGAGTGTGAGGAGAGAGTTGTGGCCGAAGATCATCGCCCGGTTGTTGTCGTTGGACATGATCATCTGCATGATGTAGGCCACCCGCGCATCGAGGACCCGCTTGCCGGGGTCGGGCGGGTGGAAGTAGATGATCTGGCCTGTGGAGGTCGATGTGACCAGGTTGATCGCGTACGGCTGGCGAAGAAGTCCCTGGGTGGCGAGGACCGAAGCGCCGGTAGCCATCTGCAGGGGAGTCTCGCCGTATCCACCGAGGGTCAGCGACGCGCCGTAGCTGTTAAGCGGGTCGTTGGTGGTGAACAGAGGGTTGCCATTCACATCAGCGCCGTGCTGCTGATACGGCGGCGCACCCATCGTGCGTGCCATCAGCACCACATTGCCGACACCCACACCAAGCTCGACCTTGACGGCGGGGATGTTCAGCGAGTTGCCCATACACGCCTGGAGCAGACAGGTGCCGTGGGTCTTGCCGTCATAGTTCCGCGGTGTATAGGACTCGGTCGATCCCGGCTCGCGATACGTGAACTTGCTGTCGCGGATCGGTGTCGTCATGGTGAATCTCTTGCTGGCGATGGCCGCGGTGTATGTGTAGATCTTCATCGACGACCCAGGGTTGCGCGGAGGCCAGACCGCGAGGTTGTACTGGCCGCCGTACGCGTTCGGGTTCGCCGAGCCGACCATCGCGATGATCCCGCCGGTCGTCGGATCGAGAGACACCAATGCGCCCTGCGTGACATTTCGGTACCGAAGCTTCGCGATGTTCTGGCTCACGTCGCGCTGCGCGAGGTCCTGCAGCCTGGGATTGAGCGTGGTTACAACCCGCATTCCGCCGCTGTATGTCGCTTCCGCCCCGAACTGGTTGAGCAGAAGGCTTGTCACGTAGCGCACGAACGAGGGCGCGGCGACCTGGTTCGAGGGCATGAACATATGCGCGGGACGCGACAGGTCCTCGACAAACGCTTTCGCCGCGTCGGCAGCGGTGATCTTGCCGTCGCGGATCATTGCGTCGAGCACGATCTTCTGGCGCTGCTTGGCCGATGTCCAGTTGACAAGGGGGTTGTAGATCGTCGGCCCGCGGATGATCCCGGCCAGCATCGAGGCTTGCGCCAGGTCCAGCTTGTTCGTGGTGGTGTGGAAGTAGATCTTCGACGCGGCCGCGGTACCCCATGCGGTGTTGGCGAAAAAGACGCTGTTCAGATACCACTCGAGGATCTGGTCCTTCGTGTATTTGCGTTCGATCTGGAACGCCAGCAGCGCCTCGCGCATCTTGCGGTCGAGCGTCGCCTCGTTGCCGACCAGGCGCAGCTTCACCAGCTGCTGGGTGATCGTCGACGCGCCCTCTGCGTTCGAGTGCGTCTGGAAGTCGACGATGGAGGCCCGGACGATGCCCTGAGGGTCGATTCCCGGTTCCGAGTAGAAGTTACGGTCTTCGATCGAGATCACGGCCGCGGGCAGGAGGGTGCCCATCTTTGAAAGCGGCTCGAAGTACGCCTGATAACCAGGCGGGTGTAGGTCGGCCAGCAGCGTCGTGTTGTCCGCCGCGTAGATCAGCGTGTCCTCGGGGGTAGCTGAAGTCACGGTGTCCGGGTCAGGCAATTTGTCGGCGAAGGCGACATAGCCCGGCGAGGTCAGGATGAGGCTGGGCACGGCGACAGCGACCAGCGCGAACACACGGAGGAGCCAGCTGGCGGGCCGCGAAATCTTGAAGCCGGGTTCGAGCACCTGCGACGCGCTGGCGCGTCGCCTCATGCCGTTCGGCCTAAGAGGCCAGGCGGTCTGTCTGCGGCGGTTCAGCGGCATCGTGTTCCCCCCTCGGCGGTTGGGTTGGGACGGCGCTCAAAGGGCCGTACCACCCGATCGACTGGGCGCTGAGCAGCGCCTGGATGTCAATGACCTGGCCCGGCCGAAGCACCGGCGGACGCAGTCCGCGGCTAGCAGCCCGCGCGGAGCGAACCGCATCGTTGGCCTTGACCGCGAGACCTTCAGCCAGCCCGCTGACGGCGGGCTCCCCGGCGGCTGCATACCAGGCTTGCGCGGCAAACTGCAGGTGCGCGGCGGCATCGCGCAGCGACTCGAGCCGGGCTCGCGAGCCGCCGCGTCCGGCGTGAGCTGCGTGAGCCAGACGCCGCGCCTCGCGCGGCAGCAAGACGTTGCGGATCCAGATCGACATATCGACCGTCCGGGCGAACATCGCGGCGACCAGCACCATGGTGGCTCCCGCAAGCCGTCGATTGACATCGAGAAGAGGGTGTGATGAGGCGCGCGCAAGGGTGGGAGTCGATGCCACCGGCACGGGCATTTCCATCCACTCTCTGAGTCGGACGCGCGGCTGCCGGACTCGGGCTCTGCGCACGGAGCGGAGCAACATCAGCGCGAAGAAGTCGCCGCTGGCGACGATGATCAGCCAGCTCGCGATCAAGAAACGGTTCGCCGAGATCCAGCCGCCAGCTCCGCCAAGCAACAGGCCAACGATCGTGTTGATGACCTGGTCCGTGGCCCAGATCACCGAGGTCGTCAGCTCGCGAGCGTTCTTGTCGGTGATGCTCAAAAGACCGGCCACGCAAGCTGTGATCAACGCGACCCACAGGAGGACCTCGACCGGCCTGGGGATCGCCCTCCTGACCGCCGGAACAAAGGTGGCCGCCACCATGCCGGTAAAGAGAGCAATGGAAAACTGGAGCAGCAGCGGCATTTCCACGCCAAGAGAACGCGCCCGGTGAGACGAGTATTGGCCGGCCCGGCCGCCCGCGCGTCCTTAAATGGGCCAGTCCGCAAGCGGTCGCCTAGGAAATCGTGAGGCGAAGAACTGTTCACATTCGGGTCCCGATGCGTTGTCTGGATGGCGCGGACGCTGACCCGCTCGGCGTCCACGCCCTCGTTTGGGGTTTTTGACGATGGCAGTGCTTTTGATCATCCTCCTGGCGACCATCGGGCTTTCTGTGAGGGCCGGCCTGTACGGCCGGTCGTGGCGCATCGCCGACTCGGAGACCACCGAGGATTCTTGGCTGATGGAGGCCTGCGCGCGGACTTTCGTCCTCGTCCTGCTGTCTCTTCTCGGTCTGCTCGCCCTGGGCGTGATGTACGGGAACGTGCTGGGTGCGACCAACGTCTCCAACCCATGACGCGGTAACACCGGTCTCTTCTACGTTCTAGTCAGCAGAAGCAGCCCACCTGCCCCGGGCTGCTTCGGATTTGCTGGGCAGTCCCTCGCGAGCTCCGCGAGGTGTAAAACGCCCCCCGTTGGCCCCGCTACAGGCCAATTGACAATGCTTGAAGCTAATTAACCCTGCCGCAGTGGCTGTACCGGCATGCCCTCAGTAGCGTGCCCCCCGTCATCTCGCGCCCCCGGGACTGGGTGTGCGCCGAACGGGGGTATCAGTGCAGCTACTACAACGTGTCCTATCGGATTTTCGTTCACGTCCCAAGCGACATCTCGGGCTGGCGTTTATCGCGGTCTCCAACCACATCACCGTCGTCGTCCTGGCCGCAACTCCGACCGTCCTCGCCGTCCCCGTCTTCAACCCGACCCAGTCTTCCTGCTCGGTCGAAAGTTGCATCAATGCGGTAGCGGTTGAAAGCGATGCCCGGTTGAGTCTGCCCGCAGGCCATCCGAAGTGCCAGGAGTCGGGTCCCGCCGCGGCGTGCAAGATGGGGGCCACAGCCGCCGACTCGGTTCCCGGCACGCCAGCCGTGCCGGTGGGGCAGTCGGCATGTCCTTCGACCGATGTCAAACCCGTGCCCACGACGCCGGCCACGTGCAGCGACACGTTGCTGCCGCCCATCACACCGGCACGCTCCAGCGGAGATGCGACCCTGATTGTGGTACCGAGCGTTCCGGGTGGCTCGTTGGGAGTGCGACTCCCATCGCGCCTGCAGCTCACCGCCACCTCCGACACCCTCCACTCCGGCGGGCAGGTAGTTCTCACCGCAACGGCCAACGCCAGCATCAGCGCGACCGGCGCCGCCATTGAAATCTTCGACACCACATCGGGGACCCTGATCGCCGCATGCGGTCAGGGCAGCCAGTGCGCGGTGGGTTACACCGCAACATCCGGCGTCCACGACTTTGTCGCCTTTGTCACCCCGCCGATGGCGTCTATTCCCGACGAAGCGATCGCGTTGCGGTCCAACCAACGCAGCGTGGGATGGCTTGGCAGCACCCTCACCGCCAGCGCCGCCATCGTCGGCCGCGACCAGGCCATCACCATCACCGCCACGTCGACCATCGATGTCGCGCAAGGCGGGCGTTGGCTCGAGATCTATGACCTCACTGCCGGATCGCGGATCACGTACTGCAGCCGCGGCACGAGCTGCTCGACTGTCGTCAAAGAGACTAAAGGTGGGGTCCACCAGATCGTTGGGTATGTCACCGGAGAGCCGGAAGCCGTGTCTTCGGCCATCAGTCTGACCTGGCTTGACGTCAGCCTCACGGCGAGCACGATCGGCCCCAAGGTCGGCGGCACGGTCTACCTCAAGGCGGTCATCAACACCGACCTCACCGACACTCCCTGGGTCGTGGGCATCTACGACGAACAGGGGCACCTCGTCGACCACGCGTGCAAGACCGGCAACACATGCTCGGTGCAGGCATGGGTGCCCGGCCCGACCACGCCGAGATACACCGCAGTCGTGGGTGTGTTGCCGGAGGTCAAGCCAGAGGCCAAACCCGCCGCCAACAGCAACGTTGTGCAGAAGGCGCCGGCCGCCCCGGCTCTGGTCGACATTCAGGCCAAGTCGCCGGCAATTGAGCCCACGCACCTGCTGTGGGGGGTGGATTCCTGCAAGTCGTTCATCGGCGGGGGGCAGAACCTGTACAACGCTGTCGTACGTTCTCTGGGGACTCCCGATTTCTGGGGCCGGTACCTGACGAACACGGTTTGTCCCGGCATCAGCTCGACCGAGATCGCGCTGGCAGCCAGCCACAGCATGGGGATTCTGCCGATCTACAACGACTACAACTGCTCCGCTGTCGTGTACTACGCGGCCGGCCACCAGTACGCGGTTGAAGCCGCCGCAGCGGCAAACCGGCTAGGCATCCCGGCGGGCCGCCTGCTCGCGATCGACATCGAGCCGCCCGGCGCGGCCTGCCCCGGCGCCGGAGGCGTTGACGGAGGGTTCATCGAGGGCTGGTATGACGGCGTCAAAGCCGCCGGCTACGTGCCCGTGTTCTACGGCAACGGGACCGCCGGCACCGAGTTCGCCAGGGCATGGTGCTCGGCCGTGGCTCGCCTGCCCAACCTGGCCGCCGACTCGGCCCTCTGGTCCTTCGAGCCGTCGTTGCTCGGCGGCTACAACAAGGCCAAGGCGCCTGGCTTCGCCCCGTACAAGCCTGGCTGCGCAGGCAATGTCGAGGCCTGGCAGTACATGCTCAGCGCGGGCTCGAGCGTCGACGTCGACCAGGACGAAGCGCTTTCCACCCTCCCTCTCTGGTATCCGTGATCGTTTCCTGAGCTCGAATACCCCCCTGCAGCGCCCGGGTGGCCAAAACCAGCCGGGCGTTTTCATTCCTGGACCCGCTTTAACACTTTTAACCAAGGGGACTTGTCAAATGGAACGCAGGGACACCGATATCGAGCGCGATCCGGTGACCGGCCGCGAGCACGAGCACCGGCGCGTCGTCAATGACGAAACTGTCATGCCGACATCCAGCTCCGAGGTTGTGAGCACGATCAACCCAGGGCGTCGCGCCATGGAGTTCATCTATCTCGTCTTCGGGGTGATCGACGGCCTGTTGCTGATCCGCCTCGTCTTGAAGCTGCTGGGCGCCAACACGACCGCCGGCTTCACGCAGTGGGTCTATGGCGTCACCAACGTGCTGCTGGCACCGTTCCACAACTTGCTCCCGACCATCGGCAACGAGCAATCGCAGCTCGAGATGTCGGTCGTGGTCGCGATCCTGGTCTATGCGCTGATCGGCTGGGTGCTCGCCCGCCTGATGGCGATCATCTTCTTCCGCGACATCACAGTGGCGCGCCGGGGCTTCTTCTAAACCAGGAGGCTTGCCAAGGCAACCCCTCTCCCGAAAGGGGAGGGGCCGGGGAGAGGAGAGGGGTCGGGTCGGGACTCTCTGATCTGTTCTTTTCTTTACCCGGCTCGCAGGCCTGGGGCGGCGGCCAGATCGCGGATGTCCTGCACCTGGCGGGTGATCCAGCGCGCGATGTCGTTTGTCCTAACGACCTCCCGCGCCCCCTCGTTGCGGCGACGCTTCTCGTCGATGCCCATCACGATCGCCTGGTGCATTGCGTTGGCCGTGGCCTCGATGTCAAACGGGTTGACCGACAGCACGTGCGGGTGCAGCTCCTCATGCGCGCCGACGTTCTCGGAAAGGACGATCACGCCGTCGGACCGATTGACAAGAGCGCCCTCTTTGGCCACCAGGTTGAGCCCGTCGTAGACGGAGTTCACGAGCAGCACGTCGAAGTTGCGCATCGCGGCCATCGCCTTGCGCACGCTCTCCCCCAACTCCAGGCGCACGGGCAGCCAGCCCTGCGCTCCGTACTGGGCGTTGATCCGCTGCACGACCTGCCGGACCTTGCGGACGTAATGGCGATACGCCGCCACGTCCTGGCGCGACGGCTGAAGGAAGGCCCAGAACTGCACGCGTCCCTTCAGCTCGGGATGGTGCGCGAGAAGCTTCTCGTAGGCGAGGAAGCCGCGGACGATGTTCTTCGACGGGTCGGTGCGGTCAATGCGCACGATCAGGTGCTCCGGCCGCCAGTCGCGAAGCTTGCGCTCTTCGACCATCACGCCATGCGAGTACGAGAGCCGAGTCGTGCTCGCGACGTCGACCGAGATGGGATACGCGCGGGCGTACACGACGCGTCCGTCGATAAGCACTGCCCGCTCCCGCTCGTCAACCGCGAGCCCCAGGTTCTCCTCGCAGGTCATCAGAAAATTGCGCACATCCAGGCTCGTCTGAAATCCGACGATGTCGCACCCAAGCAAGCCCTGCACGATCGCATCGCGCATCTCGCGGGGAAGCACTTTCCAGTACTGCGGCGTCGGCCAGGGAATGTGGACGAAGTGCTGGATGATCGCGCCGCCCAGCTGTTCGCGGACCAGTTTTGGCACCAGGTACATCTGGTAGTCGTGGACCATCACGAGCGGCCTGCCCGGCAGCCCTCGCGCCACCTCGACCACCTTGCGCGCAATCTGCCTGTTGACCTCGACGTAGCCGTTCTTCCACGCGCGGTGAATGCGCCCGTTGATGACGGGCTGGTTGGCGAGGTCCCAGAGGTAGTGCTGCACGAACCACAACACGGGGTTCGAGATGACCGAGTAGTGCTGCTCGTACTGTTCTGGCGTGGGCGTCGCGTAGTGCAGGCGCGTCGTGGTCCGGATCAGGGGCGCGTCCCAGGTGGTGCCGTGCTGCTCGATCAGGGCGCGCTCGCTCGCCGTCCGCGCGCACGCCACCCAATCGGCCCCGGCGACCTCGGCGAAAGTCAACAGAGCTGTGATCACTCCGCCGGCCCCGCGCGTGAAGCCACCCTCCGGACGCGGCTCATGCGGCGCGCGGTTCGCGACCACGATTGCCGAGCTGTGCGGCAGCGTACGTGAGACGTAGCCGCGCAGCGAGGTGCCCGGCCGCCGCCGGTCGACGCTGTCCAGGAACGGGCTGTCAAGTTCGTTCATCACAACCATCACGAGGGTGTGGACTGGGGTTGGGCCTGGGGTGACGGAGACGGGTTCGGAGACGGGTTCGGCGACGGGGCTGGCGAGGGGAGGATCGAAGGCAAGACGCTCGGCAGGACCGAAGGCGAGCCGCTGGGCGACGGGGTCTGCGGTGACGAGGACGGCGTGGGGGACGCCGTGCAGGCGCCGGGCAGGAACGGATCTTTGGTGTCGCTGCCGCACCCGATGGTGATGCCGGAGGGCTTGGGGTACCAATCGCGCATGGTCGGTGGCAGGTTGTTGATGAAGCGCTTCATGATCGTCAGCCCCACGTTTTCACCGTAGGCGCTGATCAGCCCTCCGCCGCCGTTCGGCGCCGTGTTGCCCACCCAAACGCCGATCACGATGTCGGGGTTGTAGGCCATGATCCACGAGTCCGGGATGCCGCCCTTGCCGTTGTCGCTGGTGCCGGTTTTGCTCGCCATCTGGCGGTCCCAACCAAAGCCCCACGTGTTCTGGTAGTTCCTCAGGACGTCTGACATCAGGTAGGCCTCCGCGTGGGTGAGCACGGTGGTGCTGTTGCTGTTGTACTTGAACGCCGCGTGACCACTCGAGTCGTCGACCTCCTTGATGACGTTGAGGTCGACCCGTTGGCCCTGGTCGGCAAATGTCTGATAACCCTGGAGGTGCTCGTAAAGCGTGACGTCGCTCGCGCCGATGGCGGTTGAAAGATAAGGCTGGAGCTGGCTCTTGATGCCCATCGCGTGCGCGAGGTCGATGACGTTGTCCATCCCTTCCATCTGCCCAACCTCAACCGCAGGGATGTTCCGAGAATAGAGGATGGCGGTGCTGGCCTTGATGTCGCCCATGCCGCCGTTGTCGAAGTCACGCGGTTTGTAGCCGTTGAAATCGGTCAGGTGGTCATGCAGGATGGTGGCCCACGTGATCTTGTGGTCGCGCAGCGCGGCTTCATAGACATAGGGCTTGAACGAAGAGCCAGGCTGGCGTTTCGAGCGGACCACGTCGAACTGGCCGCCGATGGAGTTGTTTGCGTAATCGGCCGACCCCACCCACGCGAGGATCTCCCCGTTTCTCGGGTCGGCGGCGAGCAACGCCGAGTTATTCACGTTCGTGCCGGCGAGGTCGCGCACGCCATTGGCGACCGCGCTCTGGGCGTTCTGCTGGACGCCGAGGTCGAGCGTCGTCCGGACGACGAAGCCGCCTTGCTGGATGGCGGCTGAACCGAACATGGTCTCCAGGTCGGAGAGAACGTAGTCGACGAAGTGCGGCGCCTTACTCTGGCGGGCGCTCGCCTGGATGTGGAGCTCCTTTTTGATGTCCTCGCCGGCCGCCTTGTCGGCATCCGCCTGGCTCAGCGCGCCGGTTGCGACCATGCCCTGCAGGACGTACAGCTCACGCTGGTGCGCTTCGTCGTAATGGGTCACCGGGTCGTAGGCGGTGGGGGCCTGGATCAGGCCCGCCAGGAAGGCAGCCTGCGCGGGCGTCAGGTTCTTCGCGTCTTTGTTGAAGTAGGTGCGCGCGGCAGCGCCGACGCCGTACGCGCCATGCCCGAAGTACACGCGGTTCATGTACATGCCGAGGATCTGGTCTTTCGAGTAGCGCTGCTCGAGCGCGATCGCGAGCACCATCTCCTGGACCTTTCGCGTGAACGACTTCTGCGGCGTGAGGAGCTGGATCTTCACCAGCTGCTGGGTGATGGTGCTGGCGCCTTCGTTGAAGCCCCGCGACGTCAGGTCCACCCACGCCGCCCGTGCGATCGACGCGGGGTCGAGCGCTCCGTGGTTGTAGAAGTTGCGGTCCTCGGCCGCGAGCACGGCCTTGGCCGGATAGGGTCCTATCTGCTGGAGGGTGAGCGTGACGTGATAGTGGCCGGCCGGGCTCCAGTCCTCGATCAGCTTGCCGTTGCGGTCGAGCACCATGACGTCGCCGGCCGCGAGCACGTTCTGGCTCGGGTCGGGCAGGTCCTTGACCGCCCACAGGACGTAGAGGGTCGTGGCGAGCAGCAGCGCGCCGACACCTGCGGCGATCCAAACCTTCTGCGCCCAGAGCCAGGCGATTGGTCGGAGCCAGAGAGGATGCTGCTGGTGGGCACGAGCCACCGGACTGCTGACCACCCTTCGCGCTCCTCCTCCGCGCGCTCTTCTGGGCACCGATGCACCGCGTCTGGAGCGCTACGTCAGAGACAACGTGCGGTTATCAGGCGCTACTCGGCGGAGCCGCCCTACCCGAATTCGACCGCAATAAAGGCGCGGCCGTCGGAACGGACCTTCCATGCTGTCGCCACGTAGCGGTACGGACCGAGGATGTTCGCCTTGTGATCGGGGCTGTTCATGAACATCGTGTTGAGCTGCGAGTCGTTGACCCCGCCGGACCACCAGCCGATGTTCTCGCCGACCTGGTGGCCGAGATGACACGTGAGGTCGCGGCTGACGCCGTCGTAATGCTGAAATGCGACGCCAGGGGTGGCGAGCTTGGCGGCCTCAGCGCGCGCGACTGTGGCCAAACACGAGTTCCACGTCAGCGGCGCCAGGTGGTAGCGCGCGCGGTCCTGGTTGATGAGAGCCTGCTGCGTGGAGCTGACTGTGACCTTGGGCCGCGCCGGCGCCCGGGCGGGGACAGGTGCGGGATGCGTCGGAGGAGCGGCGGTCACAGCCTTCACCGGAAGCGGAGTCGGGCTTGGCGAGGGGATGAGGCCCTGCGGCAGGGCGAACCCCCCGACGGCAGCTTGAGGCTGGGTCGAAGCGACAGGGCGCACGTTTGGCCGCACGGTCGAAGCGACCGCTGCGGCGGCTACGGCCAGGATGAGAAACCCTCCGAACCATGTAAGAACACGCATGGCTGACGGCGATGTCTGACGTCCACAAGCCGCTCATCCTGTGCAATTCGGGGTTAAGGGTTGTAAAGGTTCCGTCGAACGTGCGATAGCCGCGGCTATTCTGGGAGCCGGCTCTTCAGGCGCTCGAACGCGAGCACCAGGTAGATCTCGGCGACCCGCTCCCAATCGGACGTCTGCGCCCACATGAACGCCATCGCGCGAAGCGCCAGCTGGAGCGCCTCGTAGACGCCGAATCTCTGCAAGGTGGCGTAGGGCCTCAGCTCCCGGTAGCGGCGGATGAACTCCACGCGCCCCTTTTCCGCCGCCA
>WNGI01006865.1_pt1 | contig 11507 bp, 10 predicted proteins | sample 5400621 | NCBI WGS metagenome assembly WNGI01 (sample SAMN13153374, study PRJNA577476) | soil metagenome | isolation source: 20 cm soil or saprolite under Garry oak tree replicate 1 | place: USA:California | collected 2016-06-15
GAAAGACACCGCCTCCCTGGGTTCCGACAAAGAGGTGGCCGCTCGCATTCCTAGCTAATGCAATGCCATCGCCACCTTGCGGGCCGTTCGTTTGTGCCCAAAAGTTCTGGCCGGTTCCTTGGTCCCGCGATTGCGGGATAACCCTGTGCCCTTCCGTGAGGTTTGCAGCTGGTTTGGTCCCCCTAGTCTGAGCAAATGCATTCGCGAACGCGCCAGAACCAAACACAGTGAGAACGATCCCAGCTACGAAGACGAACAGACCGATCAGGAGGCGCAGATTTAAAAACGCGGATTGACCATCAGATTTCTTTTTCATTTGCACGTGGAATTAGGAACAAGAATAGTTCTATCTGAAAATCCCGAAACAGTTCAACACTTTTTATTTTTGAGCGGGGCGGTGCGAATATCTGTAGCCGGGATCGGTGATCGCGACCGTGAGCGCAAACGTTTCACAAAGCGGCATCACCCCGAAACTTTCGGGGCTCCAGCTGTCCCGGCGCCCCCTTCGACTTCGCTCAAGGCAGGCTCAGGTCGCGCTCTACCAACAGTTCACCATTTACCATTCACTCATCACTGACCACTATTGCTGCTAACGCGGCGTCGGCCGAGGCGCTGGTGTCGGCCTAGGCCGTGGTGTCGCTCTAGGCATAGCTGTGGGAGTAGGTGTCGCTGTAGGTGTAGGTGTAACCGTTGGCGTTGCAGTCGGTGTAGCCGTAGCTGTCGGTGTAGGTGTAGGTCCGCCTGATGGGGAGACCCGCACGTAATAAACGTCCTCTTCGTGCTGCCCTCGAGTCGGGTCGAAGTTGAAAGTGGCCGAATATGCCACATTGCCCCCGGTTTCATCAGACCCAATCGTGATGTAATCGCCTATCTTGCTCTGATTCGGATAGCCTTCGAAAGGATTGAACGAATCGCTCACTGCAACGTTAGGCGACCACGTAACCCCACCATCTGTGCTGTAGGAGTAGAACAGCTCCGAGTCGGTGTTGTTCGCAGCATTTCGCGTGTCAAGCCAGACAGCGTCGAGCCGTCCATTGGGCGCTACAGAGAATGTGCCGAACCAGTGCCACTTGTTAGGATTAACTGGATCGTCATTGACTCGATGTGGCGCGCTGAAGGTCTGGCCGCCATCGGTGCTGCGCGCGAACATGACGTCGGTTGTGCTTCGCCCTGGAGGCTGCACGCTTGCCAGCATGTAAACGTTGTTGTTAGTTGGGCCGCCGGAGCGGTCCGCGGCGAGGAACAACTGTCCATCAAGTCCTGCTGGATTGATTCCCCCGCCAACCAGGTCGCCACCCATGTTGACCTGGGTGACCTGGTCAAAAATTGGCGTCTGGTTCCCGTTCTGCGCATTGCTCGAGCGAGCGCACCAAAACGTGTTCGACTCGCCGCCAACAAAAAGATTGCCATTTGTATCCACGTCCAGCGTTCCATATTGAGGCGAGTTGGGAATACCGATTGGAGTCATCCAAGTGACCCCACCGTCAGTGGATCGGCTGAATATCCCGCTACCGCTGCAGGTAGCGTTGTCGGTTGCCTGGTATTGGAATCCGTGACCTATACCACCGGTCTTATCTATCGTGAACCACTGCTTGTCGCCTCCCCCCGCGCCTCTCTCCCCTGACAGCAGCAGCCACGACTGGCCGCCATTTGTCGAGCGCCACATGTCGTCGCAAAAAAACGACTGTTGCACATTTGACTGGAGACTGAGATAGAAAAAATTTCCTGTCTCATCCGAGCCTGTCACCGGGTCGCTGCGGAAGACATTATTTTCCAATACACCGGGAAACGTCCATGTTATCCCGCCATGGGTGGTATATCCCCATCCACCCTGTCGGAAGTTGGAGGCCACATCATTGAATTGCCTCCAGCCAATCGCCATCTTGTTCGAATTTGTTGGATCAACAGAAATAGTACACTCGTTCGCGGCATCGCCGATAACGTTTTGGCCTTGCGCATCCACATTCGCCTGATAGCTGGTGAACGGACCGTGGCGGGAGATCATTCGCAGCGAAGTCTCTATTTTTCGATGAGGAGCAGGCGGATTATCGTATTTTTCGAGTGGCTCGGTCCCGAGCGCCTTGTATGTAGGCGCCAACTGAGCCGAAGCACTGCCCAACGAGGTAAGGAATACCGCGCAGGCCATTGCGACGATATAGCGATGAAGTGAAAAGCGACGCGAAGACGCGTGCGCACTTCCAAAGCTTCGCAAGAGAAGGGATACCTTGCTGTGGACTTCGCACGAAGTGCTTTGGAGTGCGATGCGTCGTCGCATCGCTTTCATTGAGACGCATAAACACGCTAAGCTGAACGAGGACATGATAGGCTGAATTTTCATGGGATGCTTCCTACCGACGACTGGAAAACGGTCTGCCTGCGTCCTTACTCCTCGTCCGAGACACCCTGTAGGGGGAGCTGACAGCTTCCCCTACACAAAGAGTCCTAGTCACCATCCACTATTCCTCCTCCTAAGGCCTCGGATGCGGAGTCGGCCGAGGTCTTGGTGTCGCTCTGGGCGGATTGGGCGTTGGCGTTGGCGTCTCACTAGGTGTAGGCGTTGCAGTTGGAGGAGGAGTTGCTGTTGGCGCCGCAGTAGGTGTGGGTGTAGCTGTAGGCGTAGCCGTTGGAGTAGGCGTTGGCGTTCCGCCTCCAACAGCGGCTAAGATATCTACCCGGCCCCAACCAAAGACGTTGTTTGGCGGTCCCTCGGTGCCGCACTGGGTGGAAGAGATAAAATGAGCCGCGTTATCCAACGCTGTCCGACTCGCGTCAATCTGGTTCTGCAGGCTCGGAATAGCCGACCACAGCAAAGCCATGGCGCCAGCAATATGCGGAGTAGCCATGGACGTGCCGCTAAAAAACGCATAAGAATTATCGGAGGAGTTAGTGCTGGAGCGAGTGGGGTTGCCTGGGGCAGTAATATCGGGCTTTATCCGTCCGCTTCCATCGATTGTCACCGGCCCGCGGCTGCTAAAGAAAGCAATGTTATCGGTGCCAGTGTCTAGCGCTCCGACCGTGTAGGATGCCGCATAAAACGACGGCGGATCGACAACTGTGGAACAGGCCGAGCCGGCGTTGCCTGCCGCAACTATCATCATGATCCCAGCAGCGGCTTGGGCTTCGACGGCGGCTTGCAGACTGGTAACCGAACAGCCTTCCGAAGGCGGACAGCCCCAGGAGTTAGTCGTAATATCGGGCGCCTTAGTCGGGTCGCCTTGACCCCCGCCGATCGGGTAAGGTGCGAGGAAGAATTCCATGCACTCGATGTACCTGGCGGGTGTGCCGTCGCCCCCGTCCATGTTGCGACAGCCGATCCATTTTGCGCCGGGCGCCATTCCGATCTGGTTGCCGGCGCCATCGTCGCCAATCGCTGTGCCGGTCGTGTGGCTGCCATGACCGAAGTCATCGCAAGGCTCGGGCGAATCGTTCCCGCACGGGTTGCCGACACTGTCATGAATGGAGTCGTGCCAGTTGTAATCGTGATCGGCGGTTACTCCATCCCAACCGCGGTAGTGAGGCTTGAGCGCGTTATGCGTCCAGCGAACACCAGTGTCGGCGCTTGCAATAACAATCCCTTGCCCGGTAAATCCCTGCGCCCAGACGTCCGGCGCGTGCGTGTAAGTGATTCCCGGTTCGATTGTCTCTGGAGCGCCGGGCTGCGAAGGCCCCTCAGTTACCGGCCCAGGTTGAGGGAGCGAATTTTGGATGTGGGGATTGCCTTCGACGCGCGCCACGTCCGGGCGGGGAGCCAATGCCTCGGCGATCTCGCGACTACCTTTCACTAAAATTGCGTTAATGATATAGAAAGAGTGATGCTCGAGCCCGCGTTCGCGCAACCATTGCAGGATTGGCCCTTGCGTGGTCTGGCTCCTATTCCGCAAGGTATTGTAAACGTAACGACCCTTTTCATCCTTTGTCGTCAAAGTGGCGGCCTGGCTTAGGTCAGCCTGATCAGTGAGCACGACAAAAAACTCAGCCTGCTGTCCGTTAGCGGTGTGTTCCGTCACCCACGGCGCGATTTTGCCAAGGTAGGACACGTTGTTCTCCGGCACGTAACGATTTGAGGGCGCCTCAACGCGTTGGCCGATGGCGCGCGAGGAACCGATCGCTCCCAATACAGCTATGGCAGCTGCGACAAAGAATAATGAGCAAAACAGACGCCGCCATGAGAGCGGCCTAAATGTGCGGTTTGGATTTGTGATCATAGATTGGCTGTACGAATTTGGTTTGGTTAGTCGTGAATTGGACGCGGAAACGAGGCTTTTAGGCAAGGTGCAATGGCGTGTCAACGGAAATCGTTGCCGCCTTCGGTCGCCGCGGCGACCTACGGCGCAGAGGGAAGCGTTGAATCGTTAAATCGTTAAAAAAGACGTTCGCCTGGGATGCGGCTCGACCTTCTGGGTAGCGCACGCGTCTCGCGTGTTGGCGATGGCGTCCTCGCCATCGCGGACTTTCCTGGACGCGCGAAATCCATGGCGCGTTGCGAATTCTTTCGAAAGATTGTTTCGGCGCGACGCCAAAACCAGCACGCGAGACGCGTGCGCTACCCGATCGTCAATCCGCGCTACGCTGGCGATCCACGGGAACTCGCGAGTCGCCTCGCGAGTTCCCGTTTCACTAATCACGAGTCACTAGTCACTTTTCTCTTACCGCTACGGAGTCGGCCGAGGATGCGGAGTCGGCCGCGGCCTCGGTGTTGGAGTAGGTCTCGGCGTACCTGTAGGCGTCGCCGTGGGTGTTGCTGTCGCCGTTGCCGTTGCCGTTGGCGTAGGCGTTGGTGTGCCAGCCCCACAAATTCCTGACACGGTCACCGTATAAGACGGACAACCCGCATCCGGGTTCACTTCGCTTACGACCAGAACAAACGTCTGCCCGTTATCGAGGTCAAATGAGAACGCTTGCTCCGGATTTGGGCTGAAGCCTGAATCTCCGATCCAGTTAGTGCAGATGTTGTTTGGATCAAAGCTGCCCAGATAAGCCGCGGTGAAGATGAAGTTCGTCCCTGTGCAAGCGGTGTTAGTATCCACTGTCACGCATTGAGTCGCGCCGGTCGTATTGGTGAAGGTGTATTCATCGTAATGATGAGGGAGTCCATCACCTAACGTCGCGCATGACGTACTCGCTGGACAGGTTTGGGGAATACCGCTGCGGAAGAGTCGATCAACCTGCGTGGGATCGCTGAGGTCGATGCTTCCGGTTACCACGCACCCGCCGCCTGTCGTCCCGTTAAGCCGGAAAACCTGGTCGGGTCCGCTTGCGGTAGGAATGCAGGTCAGCTTTGCTGTCCAGGTGGGGCAGACGCCGAAGAAGCCGCCGGGGTTTTGCCAGGCTGCGGGACCGTTGGACTGCACTGTGCGGTCGGTCCAGCCCCACTCACCCTGGGCAGCGAAGTCCATGTTGCCTTGGATCTCGATCCAATACGTTCCCGCGCTGACGACGGCCGGACTGGGCAGAGTTACGGTAAAGGTGGTGCCCACAACCGTGACGGGCTGGTTGAGCGCGCTGAAAACTTGCGTGCCAGGAAGGCCCCCGCTGTCGGTGTAAATGAAGACATTCCAATCGAAGGCAGGTCCCACCCCATTGAAGTAAGTCCCATCGGCGTCGATCGACTCCACGTTCCAAGTCTCACCTGCGGGCACAACAAAGTCGTCGGCGAGATCGGAACTGCCGGTGGGGATGTCGTCGAAGGTCGCCGACAAGGTGGCGTTAGGCCCAGCATTATCGTACTGGTCGTAGAGGACAACTTGAGGAGCTTTCGGCGCTGGCGGAACGCTGACCGCGTGCGCGCGGGTCATGCCGCTAGAAGTTCTGGGAGGCCCCACCTGAGGCACCTTCGGCGGAAAGTCGTACGGAAGCAGTGACTGATCAGTCGCGGTGTTGCGCTGAACACCTAGCGCAGCGCTAACCGCCCCAGTGGCGGGCGGCAGCACCTTCGGTCCTCCGGCCGCGCGATTCGCGGCCATGCCTTGCCTGACCACGCTTGGCTTGGCTGTAGTTCGTTTGGTGGTTCGCTGCGCGAGCGCAAATGGAATCGCGCAAACGGCAACAAGCAGAAGCAGGTAAAACGCACCTCGAATAAGATGCGCTTTAATGGTGGGGTTAATTTGTTTTTTCATTTTTGGTGGTGGATGTGGAGCGCCGTTTTTAGTGAATGGCACCCGAAAGTGTCAAGACATTTTTCTTAACAATTTTTTAACTTGAGAGCATTCAGAGAACCACGGATTTGAAACTCTCTCGGCTCCCGCCTCGAATCGCCGCTAGCCTTCGCGGCTTGACCTTCTGTGTTGCTGCTCCCAGCAGCTGCGCTCGCGGATGACACGGATGGCTTCGCAAGGCTCTCTGGGGAGCACAGGCTGCCAGCCTATCGTCATCGGCAGCTTGCCGACGACAGCCAACGTTTTACAAGAACTCTGTTACCGAACGTTCAAAGAGCTTTTCGGCAAGCTGCCGCAAAGAACAGGCTGGGAGCCTGTGCTCCCCAGACAAGTCGAGCTCGCGTGGCGACAGCATTTTAGCAGTTGCCTCCCCCGTTAAAGGGATGCGAAGACGCATCGCTTTGGCTGCTCTCAACGCGCCACGAGGCAGAGAAGCGGCCGCAGCCCATTCACCGATCGCTAAAACCCGATCTGGCTCTGTTGAAAAGCGGGTGCTGCAGCGCGGGGGGCGCTATTAGGTGCGATAATCAGTAGGGCTTTGGCCAACAAATCAATCCAAGCTCGTAGGAGCGACACCAGAAGCCACGGAGCGGCGGTCTCCATTCCGGCGGTTGGGAAAGCGCCGTTCCTTGAAATATCATGCCGCGCCTAACAGCGCTTTCAATCTGCCGCTGCGCTGGTTCGCTTTTTCAACAGAGCCGGATGGGGGTTCTATGAAATAAACAAGCGACGCGTCGGCTTCAGACGGATTTTGTAATGAAGACGGCGCTTTTCGTTGAAACGCCGCAAGTATGCTGACAGGGAGGATTGCGTCGACTTTGGCGCTGGCCCGGCGTTGTCCACCTGACCGAGATCGCTGGGGATATCGGCGCTGCGCTCGCGCCTTGACCAGCGCCACAATCGACAGCTGTATTTCAATGGGTCCTTGGTTGCTTCTATTGTTTCTTCGGGAATTGCAGGGTGAAGTTCTCGAAAATATGCGGAAGCCGGGGAGCGCGAGCATTCTGCTCCCCGGAAATCCATCGCCGGGTTCATCGCTTTCGCGCAGTTACGGTGCGCCACCATGTTAGGGAGATCGCGCTGCGATTTCCGGAGGGCGCAGCGCTCCGTTCCTAACACGTTATAACTTTGTAATTCTTTTAACGAATCACGTTGAGGCTTACGACTCTCAACTCTCAACTAACAAATCTCAACCAGCATCGCCTCGCGCTTCCCGGTCGAGCACAGCTATGGCGCGCGCGTAAGTCGTCTTCGCGTCCTCGTGTGAGTTGCCCACCGCGGTGAGGCCTGTCCTTCCCAGTTCTCCGAGAGCGCTCATCATGTGAAACACAACGCCTGTCTGGCGCGTTTGATCGAAGTGCAAGTTATTCCGCACCACGATATCGAAAAGATCGTCAGGAGTAAGCGTGCGATACAAGGGTGATTCTACGTGGTCGCTGGCGACAAAAAACTTTTGCTGCCCATTGGGAGCGGTAAAGATTGCCGTCTGTGGATCGTATGTGCCGTCGGTAAGAAATTGCAGAGTCAAAAAAGGATGCGTGGTTCCACCTTTTCTCAAGTTAATCTCGATAGCGTATGGCTCCCATTTCCCATTCGAGCGCACCACCACAAAGTCCAAGGCAAAGCGCCCCAGGACTCCTTCTTTGGCAAGACGCTTGCCAACCTTGACCGCTTCCTGGGTGATGAGCGCAGCGTAACCGGTATCGGCAGGGAAAACGCAGCCGAGGTAACTTTGCCCTGATGGGCCGCCCAGAAGCTGGTCATGGGTGGATAACAATTCTACCTCGCCCAATGGTGTAACACGAAGCTGCACACTGGGGCTTCTGAACTCTTCTCCTATGATTCGTTCTTCGACGATTCCCTTTCGCTCCTGCAGTTTCTCCATGTAGCTGTCAAAGGTGATCCCCTTAAGCTCAAACTGCATCGCTCGAAGGCACTCCTCTAACACAGCTAACTCGTTTGGGTCACCTGGCGTTGGAAGGCCAGCTAGATCAACAACAGCATTGCCCTCGCCGGAAACACCCTCGTTGAGCTTTACCAAGACTTGCTTGATCGAAGGCTTTCTTGCACGCATCTGCGCAATCGCGCGAAGGACGTCCTCTTTGCTGCTCAGATTCTCCTGGCCCAGAGGATGTGGAACAGTCTCTTCCATGAAGATTTTGCGGCATCCGCTCTTTGTGCCCAGTGGAAAAAATTTTGGATCGGCGCCGTACATGGGAATGCCAAGCCGCAGCGCGAGTTCTTTCTCACGATTCGTTGTGTTGAAAGGAACAAGGTGCGCGCGATCTGGATCCATTATTAAAGATCGGATGCGCTCGATCAGCCGTGGCCGATCGAGCAGTTTGCCGCTCAGCGGACGCACTGAACCGTCAAGAGGTGAAAGCAGGAAAAGCCGCCGCCGCGCATGACTTGAGATGACGCCGGGCAGAAGATCGAGGTAGTAGTCGATGATACTCGGCAGAATCGTTTGCGAAGTAACATAGATCAGCCGGGCCCGGGGCTGGCGCAGCAACAATAACAGAAACAGAAAACGCTCTTCGTACGCCTGCATCACTGCGCCGGAACCGATCGCGTCGATGGACATCGAGGGAACGACAATGATCGTTTGCGGGTCCTGATTAAAATGCTCGATCGATTTCCACAGCGGCACAAGCTTCCGCTGCAATTGATCAAATTCATCTTGTGAGGCAGTAAGGAATGAATTCATCGAGAAGAATCGCTCAAAGTTCAACTTCTAACGTTCAATGTTCAATCATCTTCTTCGTAAATCTTGAAGAACGCCGACTACCGCTTCTTACTCGTTGAAATGGAATCCGATCTGGCGTTTCGGCAGTTCAGGTGGTGTCATCAATTCACGGATGGCGTCGAAGACGACTCTGAACTGTGCGTCGTACTTCTTTTCAAGCTTGTCCAGCTTGCGCGCTAGATTAGAATTGGAGAGAAGCATTTCACGCAACCCGACAAAAGTGCGCATGATCGCAATGTTGACCTGCACGGCGCGTTTGCTCCGAAGTACACTCGAAAGCATCGCGACACCTTGTTCAGTAAAAGCGTAAGGCAGATACTTCGAGTGCTCTCCGCGCTTGCCTGTCGCGAGTTGTGATAGGCGGTGCGGCGCGTCTAAGATCACAATTTGTGATCTTAAAGCTCTTGCTTCGGGCGTGCTGAGTTGAAACATGAAATCCTCGGGAAAGCGGTCCCGGTTGCGCTTGACAGCTTGGTTTAACGTCCTTGTCGGCACGGCATAAAGCTCTGCCAAGTCAAAATCCAGCATCACCTTTTCGCGGCGAATCAAATAAATGCGGCGCTCGACTTGAACGGCCAGAGCATGCTCCTTCATCTGCGCCGGCGGCCAAAAGAATATCCACGATGAGTGCGGCCGCCGCCGATCGCTCGCTTGCCGCCAGGCGCTTCCGTTTCAAACAGCGCCGTGTACAAGTACGAAAAGTTCTCCAGTTTCAGTCGCGGAATTTTCCTGCCGATGAAGTGTTCGATCGCCTGCAACGCGGGCAGTTCCTGGCCACTCGTGAGAGTAAATGCGTCGCCGACATTTTGCGCCCGCCCGGTGCGTCCGATGCGATGCACGTAATCTTCCGGATGCTCGGGCACATCGTAATTAATGACATGACTCACGCCCGCGATATCGAGGCCGCGCGATGCGATGTCGGTTGCCACCATCACTTCGTATTTGCCACTCTTGAATCCTTCGAGCGCTTCGATCCGTTCGCGCTGTGTCCGATTGAATGCAACACCGCGACGGCATGCTTTCCTTGTTTTAATTGGTGCGCGATGCGATCTGCGCCGTACTTGGTTCGGCAGAAAATCAGCGCGCTGTCGAAGTTCGTCCGCTCGAGTAACGCCATGAGCAGATCGAATTTTTGTTCGGCGGCCACCGGATAAACTGCATGGGTGACTGTTTCCGCAGGCGAACGGCGTATGCCAATTTCCACTAACTCAGGATCGCGCAAAACCCAGGCCGCCAGACGTTCGATCTCCGGCGGCAGCGTGGCGGAGAAGAGCAGAGTTTGCCTCTGTGTCGAGATTTTCTCAACGATGCGGCGCACGTCCGGCAAAAAACCCATGTCGAGCATGCGATCCACTTCATCGAGCACGAGAATTTTTACATCTTTGAGACTCATCGTGCGCTGCTCGAGCAGATCGAGTAGGCGCCCAGGCGTGGCTACCAAAACATCGACGCCGCGCTTGAGTTCCTCGCGCTGTTTCCCACCAGACATCGAAAAGCTCCATGCTTTGCCAGCAGCGTCAGAATCGGCAAGGCAAACGCCGCGGTTTTGCCGGTACCCGTCTGCGCGGTGCCGATTAAATCTTTGCCTCCAAGAATAATCGGGAACGCGCGAAGCTGAATCGGCGTTGGCTCGACAAATCCCATTGCCTGCGTCCCACGCACCGCTTCAGGTGAAAGTCCGAAATGATTAAATGACACGCGAGGAAGTTAAGATGCGGCTGAAGAGAAGCAATGGCCTCGCGAACATTAAAAAGCTAAAGGGTGCCAGGTTGGAATGACAAAATCCGAATGACGAATGACGAATCAATGACGAACCCCAAATGATGAATAAATTGCCGCGCACATCGAGGCAATAATTTCCTTCGAGCTTTACGTTGAAGTTAAACAGAAGCTGATGGAATTTAAAATAAAGGATAACACAAAATGAAAAAGCAAAAGACCACTACCATCATCACAAATCTCCGCTGGCGCGCGCTTTTCGTCGTCCTGTTGTTTCTCGTTATCCAAATGATGCCTCGCGCGCTGGGACAGCGAGGTCAGCGAGATATCGGCCAGAGAACTTCGGGATGTCCAAGCGCCATCGCACCTGGACGGTGGGACTTGGACGGGCATTGATAGCCTCAACACTGCGCGCTTTCTGCATACGGCAACCTTACTGGCCAACGGAAAGGTGCTGGTTGCAGGGGCCTTGATAACAGTTTCAACGCGACTGCGAGTGCGGAGCTATACGATCCAGCGAGCGGAAGTTGGACAGCCACTGGCAGTCTCAACACCGCGCGTTATGAACACACGGCGACGTTGCTGTCCAACGGAACGGTGCTGGTTGCAGGGGGGAGTGATAGCAGTGACAATGCTTCGGCGAGCGCAGAACTATATGACCCGGCAAGCAACACCTGGACGGTCACTGGTAGCCTCAACAACGAACGCACTGAGCACACTGCGACTTTGTTACCTAACGGCATGGTGCTGGCTGCAGCTGGAACTGATAGCAGTTTCAATGCTTCCGACAGCGCGGAACTGTATGACCCGGCTAGCGGGACTTGGACAACCACCGGCGACCTCAACACCGCGCGCAATCTGCATACGGCGATCTTGCTGCCCGACGG
>WNGI01007668.1_pt1 | contig 11507 bp, 8 predicted proteins | sample 5400621 | NCBI WGS metagenome assembly WNGI01 (sample SAMN13153374, study PRJNA577476) | soil metagenome | isolation source: 20 cm soil or saprolite under Garry oak tree replicate 1 | place: USA:California | collected 2016-06-15
AGTGAAGCGATACCCCTCACCCGGCTCGTCGCTTGCTTACGCTCGCAACGAGCCACCCTCTCCCGCAAGGGGAGAGGGGACGGAGTATGCCGCGCGCGCTAGGTAACTGCCTGGAGCCGGCAGAGGTGGATCGCGGCGAGCGCAAAATCTCTCTTTCAAATCGTGCGGCCGCCGTCGACCTCCAGCACCACGCCGGTGACGAGCGCGGCCTCGTCGGAGGCGAGATAGAGGCAGGCGTTGGCGACATCGTCAGGCCGCGACAGCCTTCCCAGCGGGATCGTGGCCACGAATTTCGCCCGCATCTCCGGCGTGTCCTCGCCCATGAAGGCCGCGAGCAGCCCGGTCTCGCCGGCCACCGGCGCCACACAGTTGACGCGAATCTTGTCGGGTGCGAGCTCGACCGCCATCGAGCGCGATAGCAGGTTCACGGCGCCCTTGGTGGCGTTGTACCAGGCGAGTCCCGGCCGCGGCCGGATGCCGGCGGTCGAGCCGATGTTGATGATCGTGCCGCCGCCCTGGCGCCGCATCACCGGGATGGCGGCATGGGCCATGTGAAAAATCGACTTGACGTTGACGGCGAACACGCGGTCGAACTCGGCTTCGGAGACATTGAGCATCGGCTGGTTGCGATGGGTCCAGCCGGCGTTGTTCACCACGATGTCGAGCCGGCCGTGGGCCGCGACCACGTTCTCGACCCCCGCGGCGACGTCGCGCGCGGCGGTGACGTCGCCCTGGATCGCCCGCGCGTTCGCTCCGATCGAGGATGCAACCTCCTTCGCGCCCGGACCGTTGAGATCCAGGATCGCGACCTTGGCGCCTTCACGTGCGAAGGTCCGCGCAATCCCGGCCCCGAAACCCGAGGCGCCGCCGGTCACCAGCGCGATTTTGCCCGCAAGACGCATGGCACGCTCCTTCTCGATGCAGAGCTCAACGCCGGCAGCTTGATACCGATGCGGCGATGTCGCAAGCTGCGCTGCTGTTTCGCGCGGGAGCCGCTCTTTGCCTCCGCGGAGGGGAGGCCGGCGCGTCGCAAGACGCGAGCCGGGTGGGGCGAAACGGAATCACCCCACCCCGCCGCCTTCGGCGGCGACCCTCCCCTTGCGGGGAGGGAAAGCACGCGAGCCGCCCTGCAGAGATCAACACGTGGAGGCGATATGAAATTTGCGGTCGGCCAGCCGTTGCGGCGGTTCGAAGATCTTCGGCTCATCACCGGTAAGGGCCGCTATACCGACGACATCGTCCTGCCAGGAATGGTGCACGCCTACGTGCTGCGCTCTCCGGCGGCGCACGCGAGGATCGCGCGGATGGACACCACGCGGGCCCGCGGCATGCCGGGCGTGCTGCTCCTCCTCACCGGCGAGGATGTCGCGGCCGAAGGTCTCGGCGACGTGCCCTGCGTCGCGCCGCTGCAGAACCGCGACGGCACGCCGCGCCACGACACGCCGCGGCCGGTGCTGGCGATCGGCAAAGTGCGCCACATGGGACAGCCGGTGGCGTTGGTCGTGGCCGAGAAGCTCTATCAGGCCCGCGACGCCGCCGAGGCGATCGAGATCGAATACGATGCACTGCCGGCCGTGGTCGACGCGCGTGCGGCAATGGAGCCCGGCGCGCCGCAGCTGTTCGACCATATCCCGCGCAACATCGTGTTCGTCTGGGACAACGATCGCTGCGATTTCGCCGCGACCGAGGCGGCGTTCGCCCGCGCCGCGCGGGTCACCACCATCGAACTGGTCAACAATCGCGTGGTGGCGAACTCGATGGAGCCGCGCAACGCCATCGGCGATTACGATCCGGCGACCGATCGCTCGACGCTCTACACCGGGTCGCAGGGCGCGTCCTTCGTGCGCGACACGCTCGCAGACGCGGTCCTGAAGCTGCCACAGGCGAAGCTGCGCACCATCACGCCCAACGTCGGCGGCGGCTTCGGCATGAAGGCGTTCGTTTATCCCGAGCACGCGCTCGCGGTCTGGGCTGCGCGCAAGCTCGAGCGCCCGGTGAAATGGCAGCCGGATCGCTCCGAGGGCTTCATCAGCGACAACCAGGGGCGCGACCATTTCTCCCGCGCCGAACTCGCCATGGACCGGCGCGGCCATTTCCTCGGCCTGCGGGTCTCGGTCATCGCCAATCTCGGCGCCTATCTCTCGCCGCTCGGCGCATTCATCCCGACGCGCTCGACCGATCTGGTCACCGGGCTCTACAAGACGCCGGCCATCGCCGTGAACGTGAAGGGGGTGTGCACCAACACGGTGACGGTGTGCGCCTATCGCGGCGCCGGACGGCCGGAGGCGTCCTATCTGATCGAGCGCCTGGTCGATGCCGCCGCGCGGGAGCTCAAGCTCGCGCCCGACGAGATCCGGCGGCGCAATTTCATTCCACCCTCGGCGATGCCGTATACGTCGGCGACGCAGATCACCTTCGATTCCGGCGAGTTCGAGCAGGTCATGGATTTGGGCATGGAGAAGGCCGATTGGGCCGGCTTCAAGGCGAGGCGCGCCGAGGCCAAGAAGCGCGGGAAACTGCGCGGCATCGGCATGGCGACCTACACCGAGCGCTGCGGCGGCGGCTTTCCGGAGACCGCCTCGATCGAGTTCAAGGACCACCGCATCGAGCTCGTGATGGGCAACGTCGAATACGGCACCGGGCTCGTCACCTCCTACAAGCAGCTGGTCGCGGATCGCCTGGGCGTCGATCCCGACAAGATCGACGTGATCATGGGCGACACCGACCGCACGCCGCGCGGGCTCACCGGCGGCTCGCGCGCGCTCCCCGTGGCCGGCACCGCGCTGCACGAAGCCTCGAAGGAAATCGTCGAGAAGGGCCGGCAGGTAGCCGGCAATCTGCTGGAGGCCTCACCCGCCGACATCGAGTTCGGCGAGGGCGAGTTTCGCATCGTCGGCACCGACCGGCGCGTCGATCTGTTCACGGTCGCAGCGGCGGCGCGCGATCCATCGAAGCTGCCGCCCGGCATGGAGCCGGGGCTCGACGCCACTCATACAAGGACGCCCACCGCCGAAACGTTTCCCAACGGCTGCCACATCGCCGAGGTCGAGATCGATCCCGATACCGGCGACGTGAAGATCGAGCGCTACACCGTCGTCGACGATTTCGGCGCGGTGATCAATCCGCTGCTGCTCGAGGGCCAGGTCCATGGTGGGGTGGTGCAGGGGATCGGCCAAGCCTTGTTCGAGCACACGGTCTATGACGAGGACAGCGGGCAATTGCTGTCCGGCTCGTTCCAGGACTACACCATGCCGCGCGCCGACAATCTGCCGTTCTTCTCGTTCTCGACCCACAACGTGCCGTGCACGGCGAACCCGCTCGGCATCAAGGGCGCGGGCGAAGCCGGAGCGGTCGGCGCGCCGCCGGCGGTGATCAACGCCGTGGTGGACGCCCTCAATGCCAAATCCGGCAAAAGCAGCATCGACATGCCGGCGATCCCGCGCCGGGTATGGGAGGCGCTGCACGGGAGCGCAGGCGCCTAACCGCTTGCGCGGAGCCCGATCGCGGCACAAGATCGCGTTCATGCGGCATCGCGTCGATCTCGGCGGTGTCGAAATTTCGGGGAGAGCCATGGTAACCTGCAATCGGCGCCAGGTCGTCCGCGGCTTGGGCGGCATCGGCCTCGGCGCAACCTTTTTCGGATGTTCGGGCATGGCGCGCGCGGCGGAGAAAATCGCGATCGACGATGGAAGCGTGTTGATCGTCGTCGACGTGCAGAACTGCTTCCTTCCCGGCGGCAGCCTCGCGGTGAAGGAGGGTGATCAGGTGATCCCCGTCATCAACCGCATGGCCAAGAGCTTTGCCAACGTGGTGATGACCCAGGACTGGCACACCCCCGGCCACGTCTCTTTCGCCTCCGCCCATCCGGGCAAGAAGCCGTTCGAGGTCATCAAGCTCGGCTATGGCGACCAGATTCTGTGGCCCGACCATTGCGTGCAGGGAACCTCCGGCGCCGACATCTCCAAGGACATTTCCATTCCCCACGCCGAGCTCGTCATCCGCAAGGGCTATCACCAGGACATGGACAGCTATTCGGGGTTCTTCGAGGCCGACCACAAGACCCCGACCGGGCTCGGCGGCTACCTCACCCAGCGCGGCATCAAAAAGGTATTCGTCGCCGGTGTCGCCACCGACTTCTGCGTCGCCTGGACGGCGATCGACGCGCGCAACAGCGGCTTCGAGACCTATGTGGTCGAGGACGCCTGCCGCGGCATCGACACCCAAGGCTCGCTGGAGAAGGCCTGGGCCGACATGCGGCAGGCTGGCGTGAAGCGCATCACCTCGGCGGATCTTGCCGCGTAACTCCCTCGCCCCGCTTGCGGGGAAGGGGAAAGTCGTTAGCATCCCCGTAAACCTCAAGGAGCCGGGGGCCGGTGAAGCCCGCGCCGTTCGCCTATCACGCGCCCAAAACCCTCGAACAAGCGGTCGCGATTCTCGCCCAAGTCGCGCCCGAGGACGGCCGCGTGCTCGCGGGCGGCCAGAGCCTGGTGCCGACCATGGCGTTTCGCCTCGCACGCCCGGCGCATCTCGTCGACATCAACCAGGTCGCGGGGCTCGACCGACTCGCGGTCGAGAACGACGCGCTCGCAATCGGCGCCTGCGTCCGTCACGCGGCGTTCCACCGGCCGGTCGCGGCCGGGCCGCTGGGCGATCTGCTCGCCTTCGTGGTGCGGCACATCGCGCATTATCCGATCCGGACCCGCGGCACGTTTTGCGGCAGCCTCGCCCATGCCGACCCCGCCTCGGAATGGTGCCTGGTGGCGGCGACGCTGGGCGGCGAGATTGCGGCAAAAAGCGCACGCGGGACGCGGAAGATCGCGGCCGCAGATTTTTTCCAAGGCCTGATGGCGACCGCGCTCGCGGACGACGAGCTTTTGGAAAACGCGCGTCTGCCGGTCCTCGCGGCCGACACCCGCTGGGGCTTTTATGAGTTCAGCCGGCGCGCCGGCGATTACGCCTTGGCCATGGCGCTGGCCACGTTCCGGCTCGAACAGGGCGTCATGGTCGAGCCGCGCGTCGGGCTCGGCGGCGTCGAGGTTTTTCCGCGGCGCATCCCGGAGGCCGAAGCCGTGCTGACGGGAAAGCCGCCGGAGATCGGGATCTTTCGCCGGGCGGCCGAGGCCGCCGCCGACGTCATCGATCCGCTCGAAGACATCCAGGCGAGCGCCGAGTATCGGCGCGATCTCGTCCGCGCGGTTGCGCGTCGCGCCTTGGAGCGCGCCGCCGCATGAGCGGCAGGGACCGGCGCGAGACCTGGGTCGGCCGCTCGATCCGCCGGGTCGAGGATTTTTCGCTCGTGACCGGCCGCGGCCGGTTCACGGCCGATCTGACGGCGGCTCACTGGGTGCGCTTCGTGCGCTCCCCGGTCGCGGCCGGAAGGATCGAGAGCATCACGGCGTCGCAGGGCGCGACTGTGATCACGGCCGCGGATCTCGCTGGCGTCAAGCCGATCCGCCCGATGCTGCACAAGTTCGGCTATGTGCCGATCGACCAGCCGGTCCTGGCATCCGATGTCGTGCGGTTCGTCGGCGAGCCGATCGCCGCGGTGATTGCCGCGAGCGAGGAGGAGGCGGAAGATCTGGCGGATGGCGTCGAGGTCGTGATCGCCGACAGCATGGCCGTGGTCCGCGCCGAGGACGCGCTCGCCGCGGGCGCCGTACTGGTTCACAACGGCGTTCCCGGCAACGTCATCGTCGAGGCGCGGCACGCTACGCCGGATTTCAACGCCGCGCGAAAGGCCGCGTACCGGCTCATCTCCGTCGAGATCCGTTCACGGCGGCAGAACGCCATGCCGCTCGAGGCGCGCGGCGGCCATGCCGCCTACGATCCGGGTTCCGGCCGCATTTTCTTCACCTGCTCGACCCAGACCCCGCATCTGATGCGCACCGCGATCGCCGATCTGGTCGGCATGCCGGAATCGGAGCTGCGCGTCATCGCGCCGGACGTCGGCGGCGGGTTTGGGCAAAAGATGTCGCTGCCGCCCGAGTACGTTTTTCTGGTGTGGCTCGCGCGCAGGCTGAAAAGCTCGGTGGCGTGGCGGGAGGACCGGCGCGAAAATCTGATCGCCGCGTTTCACAGCCGCGACCAAAAAATCCGGATCGAGGGCGGTTTCGATCAAGCCGGCAAGCTCGTCGCGCTTGCGGCCGATGTTTCCGCCAACGTCGGGGCCTATTCCTGCTTTCCCACGACCTGTGCGGTCGAGCCGCTGATGGCCCTGGCCGAGCTGCCGGGGCCCTACGACATTCGCGCCTATTCCTGCGTGGCGCGCGGCGTGCTCACCCACACGTGCCCGATGGCGCCTTATCGGGGCGTGGCGCGTCCGGCGATCACGCTGGCGCTGGAGCGGCTGATGGACTGCGCCGCGGCCGCGTTCGATCTCGATCCCATCGAGATCCGTCGCCGCAACTTGATCGATCGCTTTCCCTACACGTCGGTGACGGGTCTCACCTTCGACGAGGCGAGCTACCGGGAGACGATGGAGATCGCCGCTGCCGCGCTCGACGTCGCCGCGTTCCGTGTGCGCCAGCGCCAAGCGAGGGCAAAGGGACGGTTTCTGGGACTCGGCTTTGCGACCTTCTCGGAGCGCACCGGCTACGGCACGCAGGCGTTCGCCGCGCGCGGGATGGAGATCACGCCCGGCTGGGAGAAGGTCGAGCTGACGATGGACCCGTCGGGCTTCGTCGAGGCGCGCATCGGCGCAAGCCCGCACGGGCAGGGGCTTCGCACCACGCTCGCCCAGATCATCGCCGACGAGCTCGGGATCGAGCCGGCGCAGATCGCCATCGTGCACGGCGACACCGATCGTACGCCCTACGGCTTCGGCACGTTCGCGAGCCGCTCGCTGGTGATCGCCGGCGGCGCGGCGCTCACCGCTGCCCGCAAGGTGCGGGTGAAATTGATCAAGCTCGCGAGCCATCTCTTGGAAGCGGCGCCCGACGACATCGTGCTGGAGGGTGGAAGCGCCAAGGTCGCCGGCACCGACCGGGAGCTGCCGATCGCCAGTTTGGCGCGCGCCGCCTACCACCAGTCGCACCGGTTCAACGGCGAGATCGAGCCCGGCATCATGGAAGCCGCGATATACGATCCGCCGGGCACGTTCTCGAACGCCTGCCATGCGGCGATCGTCGAAGTCGATATCGAAACCGGCCGGGTCGAACTCGAAAGATTCCTGGTCGCGGAGGACGCCGGCCGGCTGATCAATCCGATGATCGTCGACGGCCAGATCCACGGCGGCGTCGCGCAGGGCATCGGCAATGCGCTGCTGGAAGAGATCATCTACGACGAAACCGGGAATATCCTCACCACCACGCTGGCCGATTATCTGCCGCCCACGTTGAGGGAAATCCCGCGGATCGAGCTGCATCATCTCGAGACGCTGAGCAAGGAGACCATCACCGGCGCCAAGGGGCTCGGCGAAGGCGGTGCGATCGGCGCGCCGGCCGCGATCATCAATGCGATCAACGACGCGCTCTCTCCGTTCCAGATCTCGATCGACGAAATTCCCGCCACCCCGCAACGCATCCGCGCCGCACTGCGCGCCGCCGAGGCGAAGCCATGACCGAAAAGATGGAGATCGCGCTGCTGATCAATGGAGTAAGGCACGTCGTTCGCGTCGAGCCGCGGCGTACTTTGGTCGACGCGATCCGCGACGATTGCGGTCAGACCGGCACGCATATCGGCTGCGAGCATGGGGTGTGCGGCGCCTGCACCGTGCTCATCGACGGCGAGCCGGTGCGGTCGTGCCTGATGTTCGCCGTTCAGGCCGACGGCAGGGAAATCCGCACCGTCGAGGGTCTCGCCAACGGCGAGGCGCTGCATCCACTGCAGCGCGCGTTCATGGAGCACCACGGCCTGCAGTGCGGCTTTTGCACGCCGGGGTTTCTGATGCTGGCCGTCGGCGTGCTCGAGCGCGAGCCCGACATCGGCGACGCGGAACTGATCGAAGCGCTGTCCTCGAACCTGTGCCGCTGCACCGGCTATCAGAACATCATCAAGGCAGTGCGCGCGGCGGCGGCCGAGATGCGGGCGAAGTGATGGACTCGGTCTGGTTCCCCGCAGATCCGGGGTCCACAATTGCGGTTCTGGATCCCGGGTCTGCGGTGCAGTACTGGGTACTGCACCGCGCCCGGGACACGAATCGCGAGTTACCGTCCCGATGAAACCGACGTTCGTCGGCCGCTCGGTGCGGCGGCTCGAGGATTTGCCGCTTGTCACCGGGAAGGGCGCCTTCGCAGCGGACGTTTCGTTTCCGCGGCAGCTGCACATGCGGGTGGTGCGCTCGGCTCATGCGCACGCCAAGCTTCGCTCGATCGATGGCGCTGTCGCGCTTGCGGCCCCGGGCGTCCATGCGGTGTGGACCGCCGCGGACGTGAAAAAAATTCCGCCGATCGATTTTCGTTTGACGCGCGTTCCGGGGCTCGAGCCCTATCGGCAGCAGGTGCTGGCGAGCGACCGGGTGCGTTACGTCGGCGAGCCGATCGCCGTGGTATTCGCCGGGGATGCCTACCTCGCCGAGGACGCCGCCGAGCTCGTGTCCGTGGAAGCCGAGGAGCTTCCGATACGGCTGCGTGCCGAGGAGGAGCCGGGCGAGTTCGCGCCCGGACATTCGAGCGAGGCGGCCGTGATCCGCAAGGGCTATGGCGACGTCGAGGCGGCGTTTCGCGACGCGCATGCGATCGTCACGCTCGATCTGAAGGTCGGCCGGCATTCCGGCGTGCCGATGGAGACCCGCGGCGCCATCGCCCGCTACGATGCGGCGCGCGACGTGCTGGAGCTTTACGGCGCCGCCAAGGTTCCGCACTGGAACCGCGACCAGATCGCCCGCATGCTCGGCCGCGCGCCGGCTTCGGTGCAGCTCTATGAGGGCCACGTCGGCGGCGGCTTCGGCGTGCGCGGCGAGCTCTATCCCGAGGACGTGCTTGTTTGCGCGGCCGCACTGGAATTCCGTCGGCCGGTGAAATGGATCGAGGACCGCCGCGAGCATCTGATCGCGGCGAACCACTCGCGCCAGCAGCAGCATCGCATCCGCGCCGCGATCGATGCGCAGGGCAATATCCTCGCGATCGACGACGAGTTCTTCCACGACCAGGGTGCCTATTTGCGTACCCACGCGGTCACGGTCCCGGACCTTGCCGCCGCGATGCTGCCCGGCCCCTATCGGGTTCCCGCGTATCGGGCTGTCGGCCGGGTCCGGCTCACCAACAAGACGCCGGGCGGCACTTATCGGGCGCCGGGCCGGTTCGAGAGCACGTTCGCGCGCGAGCGTCTCATGGACGCGATCGCGGCCGAGACCGGCCTCGATGCGATCGCGGTGCGCCGCCGCAACCTCATTGCGAAGGTCGAGATGCCGTACCGGCGCGTGCTCGGCACGCTCGGCACCGAGGTGGTGCTCGATTCCGGCGATTACGCCGGACTGCTCGACAAGACGCTCGCGAAGATCGGCTGGACGGCGCTCCAGGCCGCGCTGCGCCAGCGGCGCGCCGCGGGCGAGCGGGTCGGCGCGGGCCTGGCGATGTTCGTCGAAAAAAGCGGGCTCGGGCCGTCCGACACCGTGCGAATCTCCGTCGATCCGACCGGCGCGGTCGAAGTGGTGACCGGCGTCGCGCCGGTCGGGCAGGGGGTCGAGACTGTGATCGCGCAAATCTGCGCCGATGCGCTCGGGGTCGACTATGCCCGCGTGCGCGTCGTTCACGGGCAGACCGACCGCATCGAGCAGGGCAGCGGAGCCTTCGCCTCGCGCGTGACGGTGATGACCGGCGAGGCGACCCGGATCGCGGCGACGGCGCTGCGCGAGAAGGCGATTCGTGCGGCGGCCGAGCTGCTGCAGGCGGCCGCATCCTCGCTCGACATAAGCGATGGCGAAATTTTTCGTGCCGACGGGAAGGCCGGGCCCGCTGGCGGCCGAGGGCACCTTCCGCACCGATCACATGACCTATCCGTATGGCGTTCACATCGCGGTAGTGCGGGTCGACGGCGACACCGGCGGCGTGAAGGTCGAGCGCTATTTCGTCGCCTACGACATCGGCAAGGCGGTCAACCCGATGCTGATCGAGGGCCAGCTCGCCGGCGGCGCGGTTCAGGGGCTCGGCGGCGCGCTGTTCGAGGAGTTCGTCTATGACGAGCGCGGCGAGCCGCTCGCGGTCACTTTCGCCGATTATCTCATTCCTACCGCGCACGAAGTGCCGCCGATCGAGGTGACGATCACCGAGGATGCGCCGAGTCCACTGAATTTCCTGGGTCTCAAGGGCGCCGGCGAAGGCGGCGCCAATGCGGTCGGCGCGGCGATCGCCGCCGCGATCGACGATGCGATCGGCATTCCCGGCGCGATCACAGAGCTTCCCGTCACGCCGCAGCGATTGCGCAGGATATTGCTGGGCTGTCATTCCGGAAGCCGCGAAGCGGCTATCCGGAACCCATGACCACGGATCCCCGTGATAATGCATGGCCTGTGTTCATGGATTCCGGGATCCCTCGCTTCGCTCGGGCCCCGGAATGACAAATTGAACGTCACACGGTGAGAAACGAGCGCTGCACCTCGGCGTTGTCGAGAAGATCCACCATGCTTCCGTGCCAGCAAATATGGCCCTTTTCCAGCAAATAGACCCGGTCGGAGACGAGCGCGGCAAAATGCAGGTTCTGCTCCGACAAGAGCAGGGAAAGCCCCTGGGCCTTGAGCTCGACGATGGTGTTCGCCATCTGCTCGACGATGACGGGTGCTACGCCCTCGGAGGGCTCGTCGAGCAGCACGAGCAGCGGATTGCCCATCAGCGTGCGTGCCACGGTGAGCATCTGCTGCTCGCCGCCGCTCAACTGGCTGCCCAGATGATGGCGCCGCTCGGCCAGATTGGGGAACAGCGCGAACAGCTTTTCCGGCGTCCACGCCGGCGCCGGCGTTCCGTCGGCGAATTTTCGCGGATTCTGGCAGCCGACGTCGAGGTTCTCGACAACGGTCAGGTCCGAGAAAATCCGGCGGTCCTCCGGGGTGAAACCGAGCCCGAGGCGGGCGATGCGATACGCTTCTAGGCGCGATATGTCGCGGCCGTTGAAGCGCACGCTGCCCTGGCGTCGCGCCATGAGACCCATGACGGCCTTCATGGTGGTCGACTTGCCGGCGCCGTTGCGGCCCATCAGCGCGACGACCTCGCCGCGTTTCACCTCGAACGCAAGATCGTAGAGGATCCGCGCGGCGCCGTACCACGCGCTCAGATTCTCCACCTCGAGCATGATCTCGCGGTTCATCGGGCGGACTGCGGCTTGGGCTCGAACGCCTTGCCGGTGCCGAAATAGACTTCCTGCACGCGCGGATTCTCGCGGATCGATTTCGCATCGCCGTCGGCGATCAGCCGCCCGCGCGCCATCACGATGATGCGGTCGGCGAAGGCGAACACCACGTCCATCGAATGCTCGGTGAACAGCACCGAGATCTTGCGTTCGACCACGAGGCGCTTGACCAGCGCGATCAGCTCGTTGCGCTCCCGCGGCGCCATGCCGGCAGTGGGCTCGTCCAT
>WNGI01019925.1_pt1 | contig 11507 bp, 12 predicted proteins | sample 5400621 | NCBI WGS metagenome assembly WNGI01 (sample SAMN13153374, study PRJNA577476) | soil metagenome | isolation source: 20 cm soil or saprolite under Garry oak tree replicate 1 | place: USA:California | collected 2016-06-15
CGGGCGCTGGCGCCGGTCGATCTGGCGATCGCCCATTGGAAAGGCTTCGTTGCCGCGCGGCAGAGCTGGCAACGCCTGAACCGACTGCTCGAATCCCTGCCCGCGCAAGCCACGCCGACATTGCTCCAAAGCCCCTCCAGCCGCCTTTCGGTCGAGGGTGTCAGCATCGTGCCGCCGGGCGATCAGAGGGTTATTGTTCAGGACGTCACGTTCGCACTTGAGGCCGGAAACGGATTGGGAGTCATAGGGCCAAGCGGATCGGGCAAGTCTTCGCTGGTGCGCGCGCTGGTCGGCGTATGGCAGCCGTTCCGCGGGAAAGTGCGGCTCGATGGCGCGGCGCTCGATCAGTGGTCCTCCGATGTGCTCGGCCGTTATGTCGGTTATCTGCCGCAGGATGTCGAACTGTTCGCCGGCAGCGTGGCCCAGAATATTTGCCGTTTCGATCCGGACGCCGGCTCCGACAGCATCATCACGGCCGCCAAGGAGGCGGGCGTCCACGAGATGATCATCAAGATGCGCGACGGCTACGACACCCAGACCGGCGAGCAGGGCACCGCGCTTTCGGCCGGTCAGGCACAGCGCGTGGCCTTGGCGAGGGCGCTCTACAGGGAGATGAGGCGCTGACACGGGCGGTTCGCGCCGCGCGCGAGCGTGGCGCCATCGTGGTGGTCGTCGCACACCGGCCGATCGGAATCGAGGCCGTCGATCAGCTTCTCGTGCTGAAGGACGGCCGCATGCAGGCGTTCGGCCCCAAGGAAACGGTTCTGGGGCAGGTGCTGCAGCGGGTTGCGCCGCCCAGTCCCATCAAGATCGTATCCGATGGAGGCGTTGCCAAATCATGAGCGGCAGCGAGAAGAAGGGATCGCTGCAGTCGATACGGCTGCATTTGATCATCGGCCTGGCGGTGGTCGTCATTCTTGCCGGCGGGCTTGGTGGCTGGGCATCGACGGCGCAGATCTCGGGGGCGTTGATCGCGCCGGGATCGGTTGTCGTCGAATCCAACGTGAAAAAAGTGCAGCATCCGACCGGCGGCGTGGTCGGCGAACTGCGCGCGCGCGACGGCGATGTCGTCAAGGCCGGCGACGTTGTCGTGCGGCTCGATGACACCGTCACCAGGGCGAGCCTCGCGATCGTCACCAAAAACCTCGACGGGTTGTGGGCGCGGGCCGCGCGGTTAGAGGCCGAACAACGGGGCCTCGAGAGCATCGTATTTCCTCAGACGCTGCTCTCGCGTGCCGAGGACCCCGATGTCAAAACTGTCATCGCCAGCGAAACCAAACTGTTCGAGGTTCGTGTCACTGGAAGGGCCGGACAGAAGGCGCAATTGCGCGAACGGGTCACGCAGCTGAACGAGGAAATCGCCGGCCTGATGGCGCAGGAGAAGGCGAAAGACAAGGAAATCGCGCTGGTGGAGAAGGAATTGGTTGGAGTACGCTCGCTCTACGAGCAGCACCTGGTGCAGATTTCACGCCTGACCGTGCTGGAGCGCGACGCGGCCCGGCTGGCCGGCGAGCGGGCGCAATACATTGCCGCGAGAGCGCAGGCCAAAGGCAAGATTACCGAGACCGAGCTGCAGATCATTCAGGTCGACAAGGACATGGTCAGCGAAGTTTCCAAGGACTTGCGCGAGACCAACGACAAGATCGGTGAATTCGTCGAGCGCAAGGTCACGGCCGAGGACCAGTTGCGGCGGGTCGACATCCGCGCCCCGCAAGACGGCATGGTGCTGCAGTCGACGGTCCATACCGTGGGCGGGGTGATCACCGCTGGCGATGCCATCATGATGATCGTGCCGCAGGCCGACGACCTCTCGGTCGAGGCCAAGGTCAATCCGCAGGACATCGATAAATTGCAGATCGGCCAGAAGACGCTGCTGCGGCTGTCGGCCTTCAACCAGCGCACCACGCCGGAATTGAACGGCGTCGTCACCCGCGTTTCGCCCGACGTCACGACCGAACAGCGCACCGGGCAAAGCTATTACACGATCCGCGTTTCGATGCCGCCGGCAGAAGTCGCCCGTCTCGGCGACGTCAAGCTGATACCCGGCATGCCGGTCGAAGCCTTCGTGCAGACCGGCGACCGCACCATGCTGTCCTACCTGATCAAGCCGCTGAGCGATCAGTTGATGCGCACGTTCCGCGAGAGGTAAGAAATAATCCACGACGTCGTCCCGGCGAACGCGGGGACCCATAACCACAACCAATCGTGGTCGCGCGAAAATCGTCGGACAGCGTCTCTCAAAACAAACGCCGCGGCGTGTGGGTCCCTGCGTTCGCAAGGACGACAATAACGAGCAGTTAGCGCGACAGCTTCTGCAGCAGCAGATTGAGTCCTGTAGCCGCAAACACGTGCATGTTGGCGATCCGGTCGGCGCTGCCGGTCTCAAGCGTAATCGCCGACTGCTCCAGACCTGCGACCGCCATGCAGGAATGGCCGGCGGCGTCGCCATAGCGGTTGCCGGCCGGCCCGGTCGCGCCGGTCTCCGACAGACCCCAATCGCTGGAGAAGCGATCGCGGATTTGGCTAGCGAGCAGCTTTGCGTAAACTTCCGAAGCCGAACGAATTCCTTTCATCGCCTCATCCGGGATGTCCATGAGAATCCGCCGCGCATCGCGGGTATAGACCACCGCCGAGCCGACAAAATAGGCGGAGGCGCCGGGCACCGCGAGCAGCGCTGCGGAAATCAGGCCGCCGGTCGAGGATTCGGCGACCGCGACGGTCTGGCGCCGCTCGATCAGCCTCGCCGCTATGTTCTCGGCGATCGCAACCAAGTCTTTCATCTGTTCTCAACTCCTGCGGAAGAATCTTCTGAATGATGGCCGCTTGGCCTCGCTTTTGTCGGCGAGCGAGTGATAGACCACGCGGATAAAATTCTTGCTCGCCAATTCCGTGGGCGCCCATTTGGGGTCGAGATCCGCGAACGGTTTTGCCGCCACCACCTCGTCCTCGCTTTTCCCCTCCTTGACGAGTTTGGTCATCCGGTCGCGCGCGGTGACCAGCATGGTCCGGTATTCCACCAGCGCCGCTCTGTCGGCGAGCGGCCCATGGCCAGGAACGATCCGGGTCCTGGCGTTCGCCAGCTTGAGATAAGCGTCTGACGCGGCGATCATGCCGTCGATGTGGCCGCCATTGGCGAAATCGATATCGGGATAACGGCGATTGGTGAAGGTATCGCCGGTCGACAACACGTTGGCGGTCTTGAACCAGACATAGGTGTCGCCGTCGGTATGCGCATTCGGGACGTGCTTGAGGTCGGCGACGCGGCCGCTGAGCCTGATCTTGGAAAAGTTCGTATACGTGTCGGATGGCAGTGCAGCCTGCGGAGCCGGTAGGGTCTTGGCTCCAGTCAGTCCATTGGTGGTGCCTGCTGCGAGGCGCTTGCTGACGTTGATTTGGGAGACGACGGTAACGCCGTCTTTGGCGAAAGATTCATTTCCGCCAGTGTGGTCGCCGTGAAAGCTCGTATTGATGAGATACTTGATCGGCTGCTTCGAGATGGCTTCGATCGCGGCCCTGATCCTGTCATGCAGCGGCGCGTACTGGCCGTCCACCATGATGATCCCGTCCTTCGCCACCGCGACCGTGATATTCCCGCCCTCGCCTTGCAGCATGTAGCAGTTGTCGCCGAGAGCGGTGGACTTGATCTCGACCTTGGAGAAATCCACCGGAGGCAGCGGTGACGCAGCCGGCTGTTGTGCGAATACCGGCCCGGACAACGCAATCATGGTTGCGACGGCGGCAATCCTCACCCTGTCCATTTCAACCCCCCGCGGCGATTTTCGGCTGTCCTAGCACAGGATGGCGTTGATGCCGACTCGGGAGCAGCCCGGCGGCCCCACCGTACGTCGCCGAAACCATCGCAGTATCGGTGGAAAGCGATTACGTGGTGGTGGATTTGTAATTTTATCGTCATTCCGGGGCGCGAGCGAAGCGAGCGAACCCGGAATCTATAACCACGATCGGGAGTATGAATTCCGGGCCTGTCGCCTCAGGTCGGCAATTGCCGACCGAAGGCGCATCCTCAGATGTGCAATTGCACATCGGGGAATGACGACAGTTAATCAAACGAGCTTTGCACGCCGTGCCCCACCATCCGCCGCTCCCTCGCATAGCGCACCAGCGCGGCGTAGCGATAGATGCCGTGCACGAACTTGCCGTAGGGCATGGTGATGAACAGCGCAAACACCACGCCGAGATGCAGCGCCAGCAGCGGCCCCATCGCGGGCGTGTCGCGCCACAGTAAAAGCGCGATGCCGGTGAGGCTGGTCAAGAACAGCATGAGGATGAACGCGACATCCATGCCGGTGCGCTTCTCGTCGACCAGCGCGGGATCGCGTTTCCCTCTTTCCGCCAGCAGGCCGGCAGGTCCGACCAACAGGCCGATGCCGCCCAGCGTGCCCAGCACCACCGGCAGGTCCCACCACGGATAGGGCGCCTCGCGCGCGAAGAGGTAATGATACAGCGTCGCCACGGCAGTCGAGGCAAAACACAGCAGGAAGCCGTAGAACGTGAAGTGATGATAGATCTTGCGCAGGTCGCTCGGCCGCTCGTCCTCGTTGACGCAGCCGGCACCGCCACCATCCAGATAGCGCAAGCCGCTGGCGTCCTTGATCGCTTGCCAGAGCGAGCCTCGGTCGGCAAGCATGCCGATCGGCTCGCCGATATCGCGCCAGAAGGCGCGCACGCCCATCACCAACGCCAGGATCGCGTAGAGGAACGCCGCGCCGAACAGCGCCGCCATCGCCTTGTGCGGCATCAATTTGTAAAACGCGCCCGGTCCGGTGTGCACGCCGAACAGAACCTGCCGGTCGTTGAAGGCAGCAAAGCCGAAAATGAACGCCGCAACGCTTAAAGCCGCGATCAGAGTGATGGCGAGGCCATTTCGCGCGAATACGCCCGAACAGATGCCCGGCCAGGCATAGGCGGCGTAGGATTCGGCGCGGGCAATCGCAAACGTCTTCGGCACATTGACGTTGAATTCATGCGGCGGCGAGAACTGGCAGTCGGTATAACAGGCGCCGCAAGCATGGCAGAGATTGGCGAGATAATTGAGGTCGCCGTCGGAAAACGAGCGGCGCATTTCCATCGCCGGAAATACCGCACACAGGCCTTCGCAGTAGCGGCACGAATTGCAGACCGTCATCAGCCGGTCGGCCTCCTCGAGGATCTTAGTTCCGTGCATTTTGCGCCGCTTCCCGTCCCGCGATCCGGCCGAACACGCTGCCGATGGTCATGCCGATGCCGGCCGCGTAACCCTTGCCCAGCACATTGCCGGCCATGATCTCGCCGGCGGCGAACATGTTGGCGGCAAGCCTGCCGTCTTTCATCAGCATGCGCGCCTGCCTGTTCACGCGGGTGCCGAGATAAGTGAAGGTGATGCCGGGCCGCACCGGATAGGCATAATAAGGCGGCGTCTCGATCCGCCGCGCCCAATGGCTCTTGGGCGGCGCCAAGCCTACGGTGCGGCAATCGTCGAGGAGGGTGTGATCGAAGGTGCCGGGCTTAACCGCGGCATTGAAATCGGCGATGGTCTTTTCCAGCACGGTCGGATCGAGTTCGAATTTGGCGGCCAACTCCGCGATTGAGCCGGCCTCGATCGGCGGGAACAGCGTCGGCATGAAACTGTTGCGGGAGCTTGCGTCGAAGATAATGTAGGCGATCTGGTCCGGCTGCGCCGCAACCAGCCGGCCCCAGATCGCATAGCGTTTCGGCCAGATGTCTTCGCCTTCGTCGTAGAAGCGCATCGCGTGTTTGTTGACGACGACGCCGAACACTACGGCGTCGTGCCGCGTGATGATGCCGCCGTCGAATTTCGGCGCGCGAGCGTCGATCGCGACCGCGTGGCATTGCGTGGGATCGCCGACCTCCTGCACGCCCTTGTTGAGCAGCATCTTGAGGATCGAGCCGCGATTGTAGGGCGTGCCGCGGATCAGGAAATTATCCGCGGCCTCACCCCAATATTCCTTCAGCCATTCGATGTTGGCCTCAAAGCCGCCGGCGGCGGCGACCAGCGTCGAGGCGCTTACGTTCTCGCGGCTGTCGCCCTGCTTCAGTTCGGCGGAGAGAAACACGCCGTCGTCGATCTGGATATCGAGCACCTCGGCGTCGTAGAGAATTTCGACGCCGAGCTGCTCGGCGGTGAGATAGAGCGCATTCAGCATGGCCCTGCCGCCGCCGAGAAAGAACGAGTTGGTCCGCCCCAGGCTCAGCGTGCCACCCAGCGACGGCTGCCAGCGCACGCCCTGTTCGACGATCCAGCCCAGGATGTCCTTTGACTCCTTGATCATCAGGCGCGCGAGTTCTTCGTCGGTCTGGCCGCCGGTGACGCGCAACAGGTCCTCCCAGAATTCCTGCTCGGTATAGGGTCCGGTGAGAATGTCGGTTGCGGCATCGTGGGCGCAGCGCATGTTGCGGGTGTGGCGGGTATTGCCACCGCGATAGAATTTCGGCGCACCTTCCAGCACCAGAACCAACGCGCCGGCGCGGCGCGCGCTGATCGCGGCGCACAGCGCGGCATTGCCGCCGCCGATCACCAGCACGTCGAATTTACGAGTCAGATCGACCATGCGGTGTTGTTATCTTGTTTGTTATCTTGTTTGGATGGAAATCAAAACCGGCCGCGCCGGGCGGGCCGCGTTGCAGCAGGAAGTTCTTCGGGCTTGTCCTGAACCGAAGCGATCAGCCACTGCCGGAATGCGGACAGTTTGGCTGTATCGGTCTTGCCCTCGGGCGAGACGAGATAGAAGCCGGCATCCGCCGGCAGAGTGATCTTGAACGGAACGACCAGACGGCCCTTGGCGATGTCGGCCTCGACATAGGATGTCCGGCCGATCGCAACACCGATGCCGTCGATCGCGGCCTGCACGGTCATGAAGCTGAGGTCGAAGGTGACGCCTGGATGCTTGGAGATCTGGGTCGGCAGGCCGGCTGCAGTCAGCCACAGCCGCCAATCGTCCTCCGTCCCGCCGCTGGTATGAAGCAGCACGTGGTCCGCCAGATCCTCTGGGCGCCGCAGCGGTTTGTCGGCGGTCAGCAAGGCAGGACTGCAGACCGGAAACAGCTGATCGGCCATTAGCCAAGCGGCACGCAGGCCCGGCCAATTGCCGCGGCCATAGCGGATCGCGGCATCGACGTCGCCGCTCTTGAAATCGACAAGGCTGGCCGAGGTGGTGATGTGGACGTCGATGTCGGGATGCGCTTCCTGGAACGCGGACAGTCGCGGCAGCAGCCATTTTGCGGCCAGCGACGCCAGTGTGGAGACCGTCAGCACATGGTCGTTGTCTTTGCGCAGCACCCGGTCGGTGGCGAGCCGCAGATCATTAAACGCGGCGCGGACGCCGGGCAGATAATCCTTGGCTTCCGGCGTCAATGCCAGCGCACGGTTCTGCCGGACGAACAGGCGAATTCCCAGTTCCTGCTCGAGCCGTTTGATCTGATGGCTGATCGCGGTTTGCGTGACGTTCAGCTCGGAAGCCGCCTGCGTAAAGCTCAAATGCCGGGCGGCGGCCTCGAACGCGCGCAATCCATTGAGCGAGGGCAGCCTGGCAGTCATTTTCCCATGCCCATGTACATGAGTTTATTTCATGCGAAGCGGTACAAATTGTCGTTTGTCGAATGCTTGGATAGCGCCGATATTTAGGCGAGAGATTAGCTTTAGGAGATGAAAATGTCCATTCTCACACATGAATCGATGATAAATCATCATGGTTCCGGGCTTTGGGCAAAGCTCAGCGAAACCATCCATATCTGGCGGCGGCGTCAGCATGAGCGGCGCCTATTGGCCGAATTGAGCGACCGCGACCTACACGACGTCGGACTTTCCTGGAGCGACGTCGCTCTCGAGGCCGAAAAGCCGTTTTGGCGGGCTTAACGAGCAGCCAGGCCGGCGCCGCCTCATCAGGGGGACGCCGGCCACGTCTTTTCAGAGCCGAAGGGAGCCATCCGATGATTGCGCTTCGATTGAACGACCTCCGGCAGCACTCCGATATCCTGCGGTTGCGCAGCGGCGGATCGCTGACGGTGCGTTTTGTCGAGCCGCGCGACGCGGAGGGCTTGCAGGGTTACTTCCGCTCGCTCTCGGTCCGTTCCCGCTACAATCGCTTCCTGGGCGCCATGAGCGAGCTGCCGCGAACCGAACTCGATCATTTCATCCATGTCGGCGAGGGCGACCGCTTCAGCGTGGTCGCGACCATGTTGGTCGAGGGCATTGAGACCGTCGTCGGCGGAGCCCGCTACGCCTTTGACGCCAACACGGCAAGTTTCGAGTTCGGCCTGTCGATCGACGACCGCTGGCAGGGCCAGGGCATCGGTGCGGCGTTGCTGAAGAATCTGGAATGCCGTGCCGCCGCATTCGGTGCCAAGCGTCTGTTCGGCGATACCTTGCGCTCCAACGCCGCCATGATCGGCCTTGCACGCAAGTCCGGTTTTGCCTTCATGCCGAGCCCCGGCGACTGGAAGCTGGTGCGCTTCGAAAAGCATATCGACGTCGCGCCGCAGGAAATCCCCTGCGCCAGCTGGCGGCTGGCGGCCGAACAGATCGCGCATCAGGCGGCGGCTTGAAGGCCTGCAGCAGCACCCGCTGCTAATTTCCCTTGAACACCGCTTTTCGCTTTTCAATAAAGGCCTGCACTGCCTCGCGGTGATCCGCGGTCATCGTGGTGCGGATCAGGCGCTCCGCCTCATGGTCGCGCGCCGTTGCAAAATCGAACAGCAAGGCTTCGTCGAGATTGTCCTTCATGTAACGCAACGCGATCGTCGGCCCTTCCGCCATCGCCTTCGCGAGTGCAAAGGCTTCGTCCCGCAGACTAGCGTCCGGGACTACGCGGTTGACGAGGCCGATCGCCTCACATCTTTTCGCATCGACCTTGTCGGCGGTAAACATCAATTCCCGCGCCCGCGCTGTCCCGACCAGCCGCGTCAATAGCCAGGCGATGCCATAGTCGCCGCTCAAACCCACGCGCAGATAGCCTGTCGAAACGAATGCCGATTCCGCCGCGATGCGGATGTCGCACGCCATGGCGATCGCCAATCCCGCGCCGATCGCGGGGCCCGGCAATGCCGCGATGGTCGGCTTGCGCACCGACACCAGCGCACCGGTCAGCAGGCGTTGCCGTTCCTGCAGGTCCGCGACCTTCTCGTCATGCGACATTTCCAGCTTCTTCCGGTCGCGGTGGACGCCCATGCCCTTGACGTTGCCGCCGGCGCAGAAAGCGGTCGCTGCGCCTGTAATCAACAGCGCGCCGATGTCGGGGTTCTCGCCGCAGGTTTTGACCATGGTTCGCAACGCCGGCGTCAAATTGTCGGACAGTGCATTGCGCACTTCCGGCCGGTTGAGCGTGATGATGGCGACCCGCTCGCGGATCGCGCAGAGCAATTCATTGGTGCCGGTGTCGATTTCAGTGGTTGTCATTCGAAGTCCCCCGTGTCCTATTGACTCCGTCATTGCGAGCCAACGGGTCGCGCGAATGCGCGCCCGATGACAGGCTCCGCGAAGCAATCCACGGCCACGCAAAAGAGCTGGATTGCTTCGTCGCTTTGCTCCTCGCAATGACGTGCCGGCCGTGCTCCATCATATTCTCAAAATCTCTCCACCCACGGCCGCAATTCCATTTCCCAGGTCCAGGCGCTGCGCGGCTGCTGCAGCACGCTCCAATAACTCAAGGCAATGGCGTCGGGATCGAGCATCGAATCCGGCCGGTCGGCCGCTTCCGAGCGCGCGGCGCTGCGAATGCCGCCGTCGATGACGAAATGCGCGACGTGAATGCCCTGCGGCGACAATTCGCGCGCCAAGCTCTGCGCAAGCCCGCGCAGCGCGAACTTGCCCATCGCGAACGGCGCCGACTGCGCATAGCCCTTGACGCTTGCGGACGCGCCGGTGAACAGGATCGCGCCGTGCTTGTTGGGCAGCATTCGTTTTGCGGCCTCCTGCGCCACCAGAAAACCGCCAAATGCGCTGACCGTCATCGCCTGAGCGACATCGGCGGGCACGAGATCGACGAACGCGCCGCGCTCCCTGCCGCTGGCGTTGTAGACGACCACGTCAGGAACCCCGATCTCGCGCTCCACCAGGCCGAACAGGCGCTCGACCTCGTCGGGCTCGGTGGCGTTGCAGGCAAAGGCGCGCGCGCCGGTCTCGGTGCAGAGCGCGCCGAGCTTTTCGATATGGCGTGCGGCCAGCGCCACGCGAATGCCTTCGCGGGCGAACAGGCGCGCGAGCGATGCACTGAGGCCTGCGCCGGCACCGACGATCAGGACGATCTTGTATTTCGGGATTTCCATGGGCGTTTTCCTTACCTATTGGAACAGTGTCTTCAGCCACGCAATCCGGCAAGGCAACCGGCGGCCTCCAGCACAGGATCAAGCGCGGCCTTGTCCGCAACGGCGGCATATCCGGCGCGCAGCATGCCGAGCGATCGCGCGTGATATTTTTGCGGCTTCTGGGTCCAGATCTTGTCGCCGAGCATGACGCTGAATTCCTCTTGGCTTTCGGCTACCGCTTTCTCGTTGGCGCAGGTCCACGGCATGAAATGTGCTCCGATCTGTTTGCTAAGGATCGGCATCAAAGTCGGCCGCAGCGTGGACCAGCGCTCAAACGCGCCTTCAGCCTTCGGCCAGAGCATGCGGTGCACCCAATCGAGCACATGCGGCGCGTCGCCTTCGATCAAGGCGCCGGCGGTCGGGTCGGTCCACATTTGATAAATCTGCCCCCAGAGACCGAAATCACCGAAGGCTGGCCGGCCGCCGAACAAATAGGGACGATTTGCGAGATGGCTCTCCAATAACATCAACATCTCGAGGAAGCCGGCCTCGATCTGCGGCGCCGTCACTTCGTTGGAGCCGACGAACCAGACCCGATCCACCATGCGGGCGCGCACCTTGCTGGCGAACGCTTCATGCTCCTGCTCGCTGGCCTTCGGGCCGCGCATTCGCGCGATGCGCCCCGCAGCGCTGATCTGGTCGACGTCGCGCGCCCAGCGGTAGTGGAACATCCATTTGTTGCCCCACTCGTCGCCGAACTCCTCGATCAAGGTGGAAATGAAGCCAGCGACAGTGTCGTCGGGATGGATCGACGGCTCTGGATAAAGCTTCTCCATCGCGTCGATGATCGGCGTCGAGTCTTGAATGCCTTTTCCCTCCGGCGTTACCACCAAGGGGATAATCGGCATCCTGGCATGTTTTTCGTATTCCGCCTGGCTGTCGGCATTCCGCAAAATCCATTGATGCGGAATGGCTTTGTAGCGAAAATAGGAGCGCACTTTTACCGAATAGGGCGACATCTCGGCGCCGAAGATGCGATAGCCGTCCGCCATGGATTGTCCTCCAACTTAAGTTTCTTGACGGCCTATCGCCCGTTTTATTCAGGAATGATCTATATCATCTAAAACACAGGGTGGAACGAACAAGGGTATGGCTGGGGTTGGCGAATTGCTTGTCGCGTCGTAGGCTTAAGCCGGCAACGAGTCCTGATTGAAGGACAACACAAAATTTGGGGAGGATCTAATGAAGGC
>WNGI01005401.1_pt1 | contig 11506 bp, 16 predicted proteins | sample 5400621 | NCBI WGS metagenome assembly WNGI01 (sample SAMN13153374, study PRJNA577476) | soil metagenome | isolation source: 20 cm soil or saprolite under Garry oak tree replicate 1 | place: USA:California | collected 2016-06-15
GGTAGCTAAGAAGAATAAAAGGTGAAAAATTTTTTAAGGTACATCATAAGGGAGATCATCGAACGTGAAAGCTGATGTATTACTAGAGAGGAATATTTTGAGTTTTTTGTCATTATTTGGATGCCTAAGAAAATAGGGGAGAGAGATGAAAGAAGAGACGTAATTGCATTCAGTGAGTATATGCGTTCGTGTTTGAAAGCTTGATACGCAAAAATTGCATGTGGTGGGTTTGCCTGGGAAAAATCTAGCGTTGAACTCTCCTGTCGGTGCGTGGTTTGTGATGCATCTTGTCAACCTTGACATATCTGCCATTTTGTTATCTATGAGGTCGATAAAGAAGTTTTTGGATTTGGAACCGATTTTAGGCGTGAACCGTTTTTTGTTCCGTTTGACAGCGAGCCACTGTTTCCCCTTATATGAGCTAGACTGCGCTTTAATTTGCCAAGATAAGCTGTTAATCTCCCTCGATCTCGCTATGAAGTTTTGCCGAGTGATTGGTGAAACAGTGTTATCATTTCGATGAGAGTTTGCCAATCGATCTGCTTTTTCATTGCCCTCTATGCCAACATGAGATGGACAGTAACAAAGATGAATGATAGCGTCCGTGGTCTCGAATATAACTCCCACAGTCTTCCGCGCACCTCCAACTTTACGGCCCCGGAAAACGACGTTGAACAACCAAGTTTTCTGGCAGCAGGGCGTATGTGTCACTTACCCCGCTATGATTAATGCCATCAAACGTGGTGTCTCCGCCATTTACAGTGATCCTGTCTCAACTTTGACTCGACCCTCCACTCGACCACTCACCCGACGCCAGCCTCCGAGTCGTTTATTCTTTCACCGCCGACCGGCACATTCATCGCCGTCTACGATCCTTACCACCCCGGACCCACCCAAGCGTCTCCCAGCCCACAAGACCGAATAACATACTACGTCAACGGGAGCGGTTGGCCATTACGCGTATTTACCGGCCGTGGGCGATCAAGCACCATGGGGACGAGTAACACCAACGTTGCTCTTTCATAAAATGCATCTAGTACTTACTCGAAACCCACTTCGATCATCAGGGCAACGCTCCATTGCCGTTGCAGTAATCTACGTTGCCTTTGGCTGGGTTACCCGCCCACTGTAGGGCAAAAAACGTTGGTGAAGGAACGATTGGCATACACCATGTACTCACCGCCGGGAAGGGCCTCGGAATACCCGACGCGCCAAATGCTGCAAACTAGAGGATGAATATCATCACTTGCGCGCCTCCGTCCAGCGCCCCTCCTAGTATATAATTATAATCTCTATACCACCTCGGATGGTACCGTCTGAGCCACAGCTGGGAAGCTAGCCCGACGAGGATAGCAAACGTCACGATGGAGCTGACGCCCGAGGCCAGCGCAGCGGTGTACTGTCCGGCAAGGTTAGGCATGAAAAGGTAAAACAATGCAAGAGACTTGCCATGTAGATGATGGGCAAAATAATTGAATCCACTCGTACCAGTCCGATTTTGGGCCATCTCTAAGATAAGCCACTGAAAAAACGTTGGGTCCATCCCGATCGCCAAACCCATCGGTACGATAAAGTACGGTCCGTTTCCGCCATACACCTCCTTAGCCAAAGACCACGTCACGGCATTGGTGTTCAATGTTTGCGTGTATTGTCCGCTCCAGACATTGTTGCCGATCGGATCCAGCAGTATTTCAAGCCTCGCCGTTACAATAGATGCCATGACGACTGTTAGTGGAGACGTCAGCAGGTGTCCGTCCGTATTGCCACAACTAGCAGTAGTACCATAGTTTACAATAGCTCCTGTAACAAGTATTGATACAATCAGCGAGGCATCTAACGAAGGGGGGAAGTACTCAGAGGAGTACCCCACACTTGTGTAAGGAACATGACTCGAGGGGGGATCTTCAGATATTGTCCAATTTTCAAGTCGCCTGCCAAGTTGATGGATGTAGCTACCACATCGTGGCTCCACATTGAGAACTGACAAATCAGCTCAAATGACAAGTAACACTCGAAAAAACCCACATAGAGATTGGCAACAGGACGCCCGGGGTTAATTGCGCCTGCAACCATCTTCATCAAGAGGGTCGTGTCGATGCCACTACCCATCCTTGCAAAGAGAAGGGTGGAGAACGGCTAACATGAGATAAGCCAAAGAAAAGATACAAAACCTTGGACACACACCGTTACAAATGCACCGAGGATAAGTGCAACAATATACGACCACCACGGCAGAGTTGTCTGCCCTCTGATCACGACGATCAAACCTAAATACTGTTACTTCGCGTTCGTTGATAGCGATGAATTGGTCTACGGACCTGCAACGAAGGCTAAGACGAGAAGTATCGCGTACCACCACATCGGTGCCTCTTTGTATTTTTTCATAGCCTACGCAAAAACTTTAGCTTGGTCAACCAAAAGAATGAGATCGGACTACTTGCCCGGTAGTGAGGGTCCGGTTGCGTTCCGTCAAATGCAGATTTGAATGAATCTCCGGCATAACCACCCCAAAACAGAAAAACGTGGGCAATGAGGCCTCCAATCTACTTTCATCAGATCTGTTTGTACAACCAATGAACACGACGTACAGAAAGGTTGGAAGCCAGATTTTGTCATGCAAATGAGCCCGTTAGGTATGGGAGGCCCACCTCCGCCAACGCCGTCTGATTGACCTGAAAATTGGACCCAAAAACGGCAGCCTGATCATATATGGAACCGTTTGCCGAAAATACGGATGTCGAGAGCATGGGAAACGATTTGGACTAAGAGAACAGATCAGCGATAAAATTGAAAAATGGGAAAGGCACTGACGTTCCACGTGTTCGTATAATAGATAGCCGTTAGGGCTATGTAACAGATGGCAAGACCAATCCATGAATTAGCTGGAAAAACGAAAAGTTACGGCTGGGCAATGTACGCGGAGTCCGTGTGATGCTTGCCTTGCTGCATAATGGGTAGACCCATAAAGCTAGCATATGGTAGGTAAGATATCTCAGTGCAGTGCCCAAACGACCCACTTACGTCGACCCAATATATTGCCAATCCAGCGAAAGACTCAATAATCCAAGTCCTTCATTCGCTCCTGCGCCCCCAAATATGTTTGTAAAGACGTTCACCACGTTCTCCGATGCACGTTGAGAAGCAAGACAAAAGATGTTTATGCCATTAAGCAAAGGGAAAATGTACAATGGGATCACTTCATAGATAAACATTCCTGTGAATGCGCTCCAGAATACCTTGATACGCTTTACGTTTACAGAGGTGTTGGTATTGTTGTGAAGAGCTAGTGGCAATAAAATTAGTCAAAAAAGTTCTCTATCAGGAGTTGAATCGATCGTATACCTTGGAATACGGTGACAGTGGGCAAGTTCTAGCACAGACGCCAAGTAAACTTTCTGACATTTAGCAATAAAACTAGTACCCACACCCCAATAGACCATCTCCGACGGATAAACCGTCAATGGCCGTAGAAGACCAACAAGTCCATAACTACCAAGAAGCAGTAGTGAGCCCTCTCCCGACAGCAGTCGAACGTAGTACAAACCCAAAACGAGCGGTTGAAAACATAGCTAGCACGGCTGTGGTAGCTTCGACTTTAGTATCGTAATATAGCTATTTGAAGCCAAGTTAGGATGTTATAGATGAACCATCTATCGACTCACTCTTTGCACTGCAAAGTTCATGACAGCCGTACTCCCGTTCGAGGCGGTTGATGCAACAAGAGAAGCTATAACATGCTAGTTCCACAATCGGCCGCATTAGATGCTAGATCCACGAAAGCCAAGACTAACTTGCCTCCTTGATCGTTAACTTGCCCGGATTGATAAAATGTATCGCAGGCCCCAAGAATTCGAAGCGAGTCCCAACGACGTGTTCTCGACGCGGCATCAATGCGGCCCAAGCGATGCCGCAAGAATAAATAAGCAACAGCAGAAAGACACTGGATATGTTCATCTGCACCGGTTTGAATAGATAAATCTGCATATTTGCCTTTAGTAAATGCTCTCTTGTATCATAACGCGCAAGTAAGTACCTGGCACAAGGCTGCTCCCAAACCTGCAAAGGCGGTTCCGAGGACCATAGAGCGGAACGTGAGCGCGTCATCCCCATCGTCCCGCAAGTCAACCACGAAACGAGAGACATCCTCTCCCGTGGAAATGATAGGCTCTCTATTACCAACGTCACTGCCACTTTCGACAAGGATTTCCTCTTTCTCCAGAAATCCCTTCTCGTCATTTGCTGGCTGTTTTGACCAGTCCTTCACCGTGACTCCGCGTCACTGCCAAATTGTTGGCTTCTTCCTGAGGAGGCGCGACGGTGGACGACATGCAAGAGGGTCGAAGGCTCCAGTAGCGAGGGAGAGACTGGGAAGGGATTCAGCCAGGATAGCGGCCTCCTTAACCCCCCCCCCCATGAAGCTAGGAAAGAAGCAACGTTTCGCAACCTCCAGATAGCTTGGCATACAGAGATAGCGTAATTCCAATCTTGCATCAGAATAGCTAGTGCTCCTTCGTCAAAAACTAGCGAGAGCTATTCAAGGCCCAAAGAAGGTGCCGAATGTTAGCTTCTCTGATGTAATCATCCGATGGTATGGCGTACGTGTTTCGGTGAGCGACTCGGATAACGACAACCATGTCGTCATGTCCGTACAGAATGGCGATAGTGAAACCATTGCCGGGTGGGTGGGCGCGTAACAGGTTCCAGGACCCGGGGGCTTAAGCGCTCAAATCGGAATATGGCATCTGGGGTAAAAGGAGAACATATAAATAGGTGGATCATAGACCCATCATACATCAATCCCTGCCGCAAATCAATTAACCGACAATGTACAATACTCATATGGAGTTTAGCCCTCAAAGCGCTTCGAGACCTTAAAATAAGTCTCTGATCTTAGCCCGTTATTCATGCAATGGGTCCAACTAGAACGAAAAATCATTATACTATGCTTGTAATCTACACAAATCAACTCGTCTGAGCACCAACAGCCTGGTAATGTGATTAAAATAAATTGGAACGAGTAGATCATGGTCTGCTTACCAGTCGCTTGAGATGTTCCATGAAAACCTGCAGGCTGACATCGTCCGTAAAGATGGCCTGCCCCGCAGCACCCGTCGTAGTACCATACATGGTAGCAGACATGTGGGTCGTGGATGGGTTCAATTTTGATAATAAGAAACGGGCTTGACTTCCTCCTTGGTCGCAAACGATGTACCGCGGAATAGGGAATCGGTCAACAAGGAGATCCTGAACAAGTAAAGGTCACCAGAATGCCAAGGTGTTTCGATCGCTACACGTACCTGGGCGTCAGCCACGGGCATTTCAAGTAACTCTTTAAAGTTCTCGTATCCTTCTTGCTCCTGGTATCCTTGTTTGCGCCATTGGGCGATCAGTTCACCGTGGAAAATGAGGATGTGGAAGAACGTGTCAAGTAACAAAATAACATCGTGTTTGATCGACACGCTGTCAAGAAGAACAGGCTGAGGAGGTGTATCAAACGTGTATGACATGAGCGTGGGCTGGATCATGATAAGCGAGTTATTGACATCCTCTTCATTCAGTATGTGTCTGTAGAACGCTGTTTCGTCTGGACTGTTGTTGAACACTTGCAGGAACTGACTGCGGCGAAGATGGAACATGAACTGAGGGTAAATGCTGAAGTTATCTGAAAGCCGGAAGCTCGTGGGGTCTTCCTTGCGATAATCTGCGAATTTTTGGCATAACCGGATGAGCATTCGATCAAGCCATCTGAGGACATCCGGTGAATCATCAATCTCGGCCTTGAACACCGCAATCCTGGCCATCAAGACCGCAGCAGCTTCCTGATCGAAGGATGCAGCGATGCTTGGTGAACCCGCCTCTGCAAAGTTACGAGCGATGGTAGTTACGCGCAAGCGCTGTTGTCCCGTTGAATGTTGATAATGGGTCACGAACTGTATCAACCCGCGCGAGCCTTGCTGGAGAGGCTGACCTGCAGGGGTCACGACTTCGAAGTAGACGCCAGTTGATGTTCGAGGTGTCAACACGTTGATCTTCCAAGCCGAGGTTTGGCCTATTCCGATTTCTGTTTCACCAACACATGCTGATTTCTTGCCCGCAGAAATAGCATGACCGATGAGACCAGAAACCTTGAGTTCTTTTGTAGCCTACCACATAGTTAGTCAAATTCGATGACGTAAACGCAACCTCCGACCTGGACATCAAACGTGGCATTGAAGCCCATTTGCAAGTTACCCTGTTCATCCTTACTGAATATCCGAAGGAAACTTTGTTTGAAGATGGAAGTTGCGAATGAGTCGGACAGCACGATAACACCGTTAGTGGAGTTGGGGAGAGCTTTCATCTCCAACAGGCCGACTTGATCCAGGCATCCAGCGAAAAGATCAACCGCATGTCCATTGTTGGAGGCTCGTTTAGCAAGGCCTTCGTAAAACTGCGTCGATTAAGCACATGAAATACGAGAAGGAGGATGTACATACCTTCAGCGCCCGTTTGTAATGCTTAACAGCATCTCTATCTATGTCATGATGCGATCTTATTGGTTCCTTTAACTCGTTACCGACTACCATCCCCGGGCCTTCAGTTGCCGGTCCTCCTGCGAATAGCATAATGCGAGCGCCAGTATTAGGGTACGTCGTCTATAAACGGATATAGTGAATATACAGCACATGGCATTCAATGAATGATAAAAATACCTCCAACAGACCGATTGCTACACTCAGCGCGACGCCGGTGCATCTCAAAGAACGTTTATCATTTGCAACGGGCCAAGGATCCCGCGTGAGGGATTCCAAGATACCGGTCAGTTGGAATTCACATTGTTGCACAGGAAGCAAGAAACGAGAGGCGCCAAGGAATTGCTGTGGTGCGGGCTGCCCGGGTCGTGGGGCCGCACGGGATTGAGAACTCAAACCAAGCATATCCTGGATTTGCTTGGGAGCGTACTCTTTTCCGCCTCGGAAAACGTAAGATTTGCTGCATTCGGCATAGCCAATTTCATGCACTTGGGTCTAGAAGCTATGTGAACAGCATTCTCAAAATCAAGGTACACGACAAACCATAGTACCATATGTGATAAGACCAACGAGCGCGTATGGTGGAATAAGACTCAAGCTGACGACGATAGCATCTCGCAAGGCCTTGAGATCGTCTTCTTCGAGACATGTATCAACGACAAAGAGGAAGATCGGAGGGACCTGGGCAGGGCGGGCGAGAGTATATTCTATCGTCGTATATTTTGGTAGCAACTCGGCGGGGAGATTGGTATTGGAGATGTCCTTGTAATGAGGTGGGAAGGCATTGCGGGAGAGACAGAATGGACAGATCCATAATTTTCCGCGGATGTCAATTTGACTAGCGGATATTAGACCATCACGCGATACAAAAACTCGGCGTAGTACGGTACCAGTAGGGATTAAGAATGGCACGGCAGGGCGGTTTGCATGCGACCGGTTCGTAGAGCACAGGTGGGAGATCCTCTCTCAATTTGAGGGGCGTGTAGAGAGCCGATATTGGGACGACGGTCCTAGTTGCTTCTATGCGCGACGACGGCCAAACATTCCAAGAAAGCCGGACACCTAGATGCCGCAAGGTTTGTTAGTGGGTTCTGGCTGTGAAAGGCGATGCTTACCGTCGCGCTCCTCGACGTCCTCAAAGTTGAGCATAATGGAGAGGTGAAGAGACAAAGAACAGACCACGTAGATGGGTAAACAAAGGCCAAACAAGCGGAGATGAACTGGGTCGAACTGCGGTTCTCTGCAATTTAACTTTACGGAGTTCGACTCCACTCAACAATCGTGTCTGCGCGTCTTTTGAACACGTACTCTTCCCATTGCTCCTTTAATCCACTTGATATTGTGCCACAAACCCATCCTGCTCGCATCAACCCAAACCAACTCTGCCAAACCAGGTGGAGGTAAGCCAATTCAACGCGCAGAGACCAGCACGGGCGGCCCTTTTCACCGAGGGCAAAGTTCTAACTATTGTTCCACCATATCAGGCACTTGGTTAATCGTGTGAAACGATTGCAGTCGGCAGTGCAAGCGAGCCATTTCAGGTCGAGCCATCAAAGCATCGTAATGGCTATCACTTTCCTCTTTCCCCTCATCATCTATGTCTAGCGTCGACATACGAGCGCAGTTCCCGCACCTCGCGTGTCCGTAGAGACCCCATTTCTCATATAAATACCCTCATTGGCATCAGGAACTCCCATCTTTTTATACCCTCCTTCCCCCACTGTCCAGGCTCGCGTCGCTTCCCAAGCCCCCCACTTGACCGTAGCCGGACGCTTCCTCTTCTCAAATCTAATCCATTCGACATTCTACATTTGCAAGAAGCTTTGTTTCGTTGTTCAATCCAACTCACCGCCATGGCTGAAAATCGCCTCGAAAGACTTAGAGAACTGCCTTTGCGGGGGTTTGATGAAATGTAAGGCCATTTTACTTTCCCGCATGCCTCGTGCACTGATTATGACTCCAGAGACGATGATACCCCTTCTTCCGGCACCGCTTCTTTACCCACACCACAGCTCAACGCCGATGAGCTTCACACCAACCAAGTAACACTGATGTATGTCTTCGTATACATCGGCGCACCTCTTGCTTATGATTCTGCAACAGAAATACGACCCCATTAGCCCCCCAAGAGCCTCAAGTAGGAGTCCTCCAGGCTCCAGGTGCACCACTATTGAAAGACTACGATTCCTTTACAGAAGGATCTCGTGCTGGGAGTTTTGACTTCCTCTCTTCAGCTTCCGGGGACTTGTGCTACCCTATTAACACCTCCACCACCGAGATGATGGGAGAGCCATCCAATTCTGTCGGCTTCACAGTCGACGATCTCACCCACCTCGGCGATGATGATGCTTGCATATCCATCGAAGAGTGGAGAGTTAACGTGGCCCTAGACACGCCGAGCGACCAGATCCGCTCATCCATACCATCGTCAACCACCGCCAAGCGGCCACGGTCGCCGACACCAGAGGTGGTAAGACGCATTCGACCTCGAGCTCGCTCCCTCTCATCTGCGTCATCGGCTGCTAACGATTTTGATTGGTTCGCTCCCCTACCAGAGGGCATAGAGCGGCCTCCCTCCCGGGCAACCTCGGCTCCGGACTAACATGAAATCCTGCATCCTCTCTTCTCCAATTGCGCGGACAGTCCTAGAACACCGGACTAGTATGACTCATTCCCGTATTATTTCCATCGGGCGGACTTGATTGATCATCAGACCCCCTCGTTGCGATACCAGATATGTGTCCCACGGAATGCACTTGTCGTCATTCCGTTGCACTGTTCTGCCGTACTCGACGTAGAACGAGGCAAATGATCAATTAACCATCTAGCGATCGGGACAGGTTTGTGCCTGCCATCCTCGATCTCGACATTGTATTACTATCTATACGACAAAAAGTACCTCCTAGCTCCCTGTACCTCCCCCCACCCCTCAAGCTATGTTACCCTCTCATCTCCATCATGTACGCAGTAGCGTAGACGCCATGACCTGCATGTAGATCTTAACCTGAACCGAGTATCCCCAGAATTATAACACGTTGTTTATCAACAAGCTATGCATTGCTGTCGATCGATAGATATGGTGGCTGTACATACCATGTGCCGTCACTTTTAAAGACCACTTCCACTATCAGTTCTGGGCTAGAGCTGAGCCGAACTCATCAACTCAAGCACGGCAATCTCGGATTTTTAACGCATACTAGCCGACTCGGATTTCATATAATAGTAATGGAAAGTACAACAGAGACGTGTAAGTAAGTGCAAACTGATCGTACCGGCGGCCGCTTCTGTCGTTGTGTTCTATATTTGGGAACCGCGTAATGTCTTGATGGAAAGACCCTACCCAGTATAAGAGGCCGATAGAGTTAGACTCTGGCTTAATTGGTGTTTGACGACCGTCGTCGGACCTTCTACTCCGCTCCCGGATCGGAATTCATAGAAAAATTCGATCGCAAAATATGATACCAACGTAAGCAAGCATTGAATGCGCTATGCGCGCACTTTCTTCTCCCGGTGTGGTCGATCGCCGTACGGGGTTGTGACGAACTCGGCTGAAAGGCAGGAACAGGAACGAGCAAATGCCAATTTTGCCAGAATCCCATACAACCAGACTCTGAAGTACATCATCAGCTCTGAACGGACATTGTTCATTATATGACCACGATCTCTCCTTCACCAAAGTCCAGATCTTTGCCGACATCTTGCCAGGCATCCAAGTTCTCCAAGACTTCATTACATTTGCTCTTCACGGAGCTGTAGGCTTCATTTCCGAGGAAAAGATGAAGTGGCCAAGGTCGCCCTTTGGCCTTACCCTCCCCTTTGACAACGTCCACTACGAGCTCCATTGCTTTCTTTGGATCGCCTGTAAAAGACTCCGCGATTTCGCGGAACTTTTCGCTACTGATGGTCCGCATTTGATCGTAGTCGGATATCTGGTTTATGCTTTGTTTTGTGTCTGGAAGGATAGATACCCCTTTAGTTAAGAACCCCCCAGGCTCGACAATTGTTACCCGAATGTTGAATTGTCGAATTTCGACGGAAAGTGCCTCACTAAATGCTGTTATCGTGAATGAGAGCTAAATTAGGATTTAAAGGCCGAGCCTAGACTCACCGCGAACCGCAGCCTTGGACGATGCATATATACCTATGTGGAACAGCGAATATTTCACCGCATGATGACATCAGGATTAAAATGCCTCGTTCTTACCTGTTTGCTGTGAGCAATAAGAACGGACATCCTTCAGACAAGAACAGAATAAGGCCAATACGGTGATCACTAACCGGTCTGTTCGGCTGCCAGCTCATCCGACTACCTATCATAACTATTGTTCCAGATCTTGCGGTACGCATGTATGGAAGCATAGCTGTCGTAACATTGATAAGGCCAAAGACGTTTGTCTTGTACAGCTCCATCAAGGCGTTCGACCTACTCATCCATGTAGGGTCATGGACGGAACACGGAATCCACTACCTACCCGCCTTCCTCCATTAGACTCCGGAATGTAGTACCTTATTCCGTTATCAGCAAATTCTCCAATGATAAGTGAATTCGTGAGACATACCAGCATTGTTTACCAAAACATCAATCCGTCCCCAGAACTTGACCGCTTCTTCAACGCGAGCCTGGATGGCTTCTTGGCTATCAGTGACATCGAGTTGCAGTAAGCGAAGATTATCTGAAGGCGGAAAGTCTTGTATTTTCTCTAAGGATCTGGCAGTCGCCACTACGAGATCTCCTCGCGCAAGAACTGATTGGACAAGACAGCGACCCAAACCACTTGAAGTGCCTGAACTAGATATGAGAAGGACAAAGTGCGCTTTATATAGGTATTCTTACCAGTAATGAGCCAGACCTTGGCATTTTCATTTACCATTGACGGCGAAATAAGGATGATAAGAGGATCGAATTGCAGTTGACAGATATGTTGCTTATATTCGCTGATTTCGTCTGCCCCAATTGGTTTGAAGGAGAAACGAGTCAACGATTGGTTATGGTC
>WNGI01005404.1_pt1 | contig 11503 bp, 10 predicted proteins | sample 5400621 | NCBI WGS metagenome assembly WNGI01 (sample SAMN13153374, study PRJNA577476) | soil metagenome | isolation source: 20 cm soil or saprolite under Garry oak tree replicate 1 | place: USA:California | collected 2016-06-15
GCCTGCGCGTCGGGCACGACCGTCGTCGGGTCGTTGACGTCGGCGGCCAGGTCGGGACGCTCGACCATCTCGGCAAACAGAAGCGTCCAGGCGCGGGGCACGACCTCATAGATGGCGTAGCCGCCGCCACCAAGGGCCAGCCACCTGCCCTCGCACAGCTCGTGCGCGAGCTCGTGGAAGGCGCGTCCCACATGGGGCCAGATGCGCGTGGTCGCGGCCAGATGCGCAAGCGGGTCGAGGTGGTGCGTGTCGCAGCCGTCCTGCGTCACGAGCACCGTCGGCTTGAAGCGGCGCAGCAGCGCGGGCACGACCCTGTCGAACGTCATCAGCCACGGCTCGTCCCACGTGAAAGGCACGAACGGCATGTTGGCGGCCGAGCCCTTTCCGGCGCCGACGCCCGAGTCTTGCGGAAACCCGGTCCCGGGGAACAGCCAGCGCCCGCTCTCGTGGAGACTGATCGTCAGCACGTCGGGATCGCTCTGAAAGATCGCCTCCACCCCATCCCCGTGGTGCACGTCGACATCGACGTACGCGACACGATGCCCGCGATCTTTGAGCCAGCGGCAGGCGACCGCCGCATCGTTGTAGGTGCAGAACCCCGAAGCGCGGTCGCGGTGCGCGTGGTGCAGCCCGCCGGAAGGGCTGAAGGCGTGCAGCGCGGCCCCGCTGTCGATCGCTTCCGCCGCCACCATCGATGCACCGACGACCAGCGACGTGCCTTCGTGCAGCTCGTCGGAGATCGGGTTGTCTGCGGACGCGAAACCGGCGGCGTCGATCTCGTCAGGGGAGACATGTCTTCGGCCTGCGGGATCGCTGAGCTTGCGCACCAGGTCGATGTATTCGCGCGAGTGCACGAGCGCGAGCTCGTCGATCGTGGCGGCTCGCGGTGGCACGAGGTGGCTGTGCTCGATCAGGCCCGTCGATTTGATGAGGTCCACCGCCAGCTTCACCCGGATTGGCTGCAGCGGATGCTCGTCCGAAAGGTGATGCTTCATGAGCGCGTCGCCATAGACGAGCGCGACCGGTCCGGGCACTGCAACTTACGCTAGCGGTTCGAATGGCAACAGGCCTGTTCGAGTCGGTGCCCAACTTTTCCGAAGGCCGGCGCGGCGACGTGATCGATGCGATCGCGGCGGCCGCGGGCATGGCCTACGTGCTGGACACGGATCCAGACCCCGACCACAACCGGGTCGTGGTTTCGCTGGCAGGCTCCAGGGCCAGGGTGGTCGACGGGCTTCTGGCCGCGATCGGCGTCGCGACCGAGCAAATCGATCTGCGTGCGCACAGCGGGGTTCATCCTCGCGTCGGCGCGGCCGACGTGGTGCCCATCGTGCCGCTCGGCGGGACCACGCTCGACGAGTGCCGTCAGGTTGCTCACGCAGTCGGTGAGCGGGTCTGGTCGGAGCTCAAGGTCCCGGTCTACTTCTACGGCCACGGGGAGAGCCACAGCCTGGCCGACATCCGGGCCGGCCGTGCGAGACCGGACCTGGGCGGGCCTGATCTGCATCCCAAGGCCGGCGCCGTCTGCGTGGGCGCTCGCCGGATGCTGGTCGCGTTCAACGTGGTCTTGTTCGACGTCGACCTCGTCGCCGCCCGCGCGCTTGCACGCTCGATCCGCGAATCCTCAACCGGGCTGCGGGGCGTGCAGGCGCTTGCGTTCGAGCTGTCAGGTCGGCGCGTCCAGCTGTCGATGAACCTATTCCGGGTCGACGAGACGGCGCCCGCGGATGTGATCGCCGAGCTGGAGCGGCGTGGGGTCGCGATGGGCGCCGAGCAGGTGGTCGGGCTTTGCCCGGCGGTCGCGGCCACGCCGGCCGCCGACGGCCGCATCCTGGAGGGCCGGTTGGCAAGCGCCGCCGCGGCCGCCGGGGCGATGCGCTGCAGCGAGCGCGGCGACGATGAGCGCGTCGCGTTGGGGTCGCGTCTTGCCCGCGAGGCGGCCGAGCTGGCGCGGCTTCCGGCCGGCCAGGATGAGATCCTTGCCGGGGCGGAACGGGCGGCGGCCCTGATCCCGGTTCTGCGCGCGGCCCAGGTCCTGGATGGCGAGCTCGAGACGATGCTCGACGTCGCCGCCCGCGGTTTTCGCAAGGCGGTGACTCCCGCGACCGAATCGATCTACCGTGCCCGGATCGACGCCCTCGACGCCCGCCTACGCTGACTCGGTGGCCGTGTCCAGGGTCACCGTGCACGACCCTCCATTGACCCGGAGCCGGTAGCCATCGGCTGCTCCGCTGAAGCCGGAAGTCTCGTAGTTGACGTTTCCGATCGAGTGCATGCTCTTGCCATCGGCGTCGAGGCTCACCGCTCCGCCGGAAACCTGGACGGAAGCGTTGGTCCCACTCGGCCGGTGGACGTGAACGGTCAGCGATCCGCCGTTGACGGTGACCGGCACGATGCCTGACGCCGAGCCAAGCGTGATCTCGTTTCGGCTGGCGCCGGTGTTGAGGGTCAGCCCGGTGAGGTGCATGTGGGGGACGTTGATGGTGCTCGTCGTGGCTCCGCTGTTCAAAGTGATGCTCCACGGGATGCTGGGGTTCAGATCCAGGTTCAGCGCGAAGCGACGGTTCTGAAAGGTGAGGAAGCCGTTGTTCGGCTGGTCGATCTTCAGCCGGCCGCTCGGGTCCAGCCGCACCTCAGGCTTTGGCCCGGCGTACTCGATGTGAGCGTGATAAAGGTTGGCGCCAAGGTCGGCGCCCGCCGCCACGGTGACGGTCGCCGCACCCGCGTCGATCTCGGCCGAGGCCCCGGTGACGCCGCCGACCTCTGACGATGCATCGAGCGTGCCGGTCGTCGCCGGGACTGGGGTTACGGTGACGTAAACCGCAGCACCCACCACGGCGAGCAGCACGATCACGGCCGCCGCGAGGTCGCCCGCCGGGCCGTGCACCGAGCGGCGGACGATCAGCTCGAGGCCGATCACGATCAGGATCACGGGCCAGAGGTTGACCAGCTCGAACACCCGGTCCGCCGAAAGCTGGCCGGTGTTGACGAGCAGCGCGAACACGCCGACCAGGATCAACACCGCGGGCCAGAAGAAGCTGCGGTAGCGGTTGGTGCGGATCAGGGTCTTCCGCGGCGGATGACGAGCCAGATGCCCAGGGCGATCAGGACCAGTGGCCAGAAGATGTCGGCGCGGAGCCAATCCAGCCACCCGAGGTTATGGAGCAGGAAATACACGCCCACCACGATGAGGACGGCGGGCCAGAAGAGCTCATTCCGCCAGAACTGCCTCACGGGCGCCAGTTTAGTTTGCGGTGCCTATACCGGCGCGACGACCTCGAACAGGCCTGGCCGTTCCTTGCGAGCTGCTTCGATCAGATCCGGGCCGGCCACCGTCGTCTGCACCGCCGGCGCGGACATCAGGTAGGCGCGCGTCACGCGGCGCAGGTCGTCCGCGGTGACCTGCAGGAGGCGCTGCTTGAAACGCTCACGCGCCTCCCTCGTGAAGCCGGTGGCGCGGTTGGTCGCCTCGCGCCGTCCTTTGATGTCGGGCGATTCCAGCGGGTCGACGTCGCCGCACGAGCCGAGGATCGCCTCCTTCAGCGTCTCCGCCTCGATCTCCTCGTCGGTCACCCAGCGAATCGCCTGGTCGAACACGTCGTACGTGCGCACGATGTTCGGGTCGCGGAACGATCCGAAGTAAAAGGTCCCGCTCGCGACGCCCGCCTGAGCGTAGGCGCCGTACGCTCCGCCCTTCTCACGCAGCTCGCGATGGAGGAACGTGTCGCGCAAATAGTTGGAAAGCACCAGCAGGGCCGGACCGTCGGGGTGGGTGTAACGCACGGTCTTGAAGACGCGGACGTTGAACGCCACCGGCACCGGCGCGGTGCGTGCCTCCGGGGATACCTCGAGCGGGCCGGGCCTGACCGGCTCGCCGCCGTCGCCATCCGGCGGTAGGGAGCCGACGAGCCCGGTCAGGAGCTCCTCCAGGGGCTGGATCATCGCCTCCTCGCACGTCACCACGATCCGCAGCGCATCGCTCTTGAAAAGCCGGGTCCGGATCTCGTCCAGGCGCGCGATCACATCGCCCAGGTCCTTCTCGCCCAGCTTCGCCAGGCGGCGCATCGTGTGCAGCATGCCGATGCCCTGGAGGCGGTCGTTGATGGCGCCTTCGGAGCTGAGCTTGGAGTGGGCCCGAAGCACCGCGAACTGAAAGCCGAGGCCGGCCAGCGAGCTCTCCAGGCGCGTGCTGATCTCGGCGATGATCTCCCGCAGCCGCTTCGGCTCGACCTCCAGCCGCGCGATCAGGTCGGTCATCAGCTCGATGAAAGGCTGCGCGTTCCGGTCGAGGGCGCGCCCAGAGATGACGAAAGACTGCAGGTAGTCGTCGCGCGCGGCCAGCGACTGCACCTGCGGCGCGGCGCCGATGCCACCGGTGTGGGACGCGATGCGAGCTGCGATCTGCACGTAATCCTGCCCGGCCGCCCCGCTCTGCGTGAGCACGCGGCTGAGCAGTGGAAGCAGGTCTTTCTGATCCGTCGAGAGGACTGAAAAGTCACTGCGCAGGTCGAGATACGAGATGCCGTTGGTGGGCTGTGGGTAGAACTCGACGGTCGCCCGCCGCACGTTGACGTCTTGGCTGGGCACGTCCTCGAACTTCATCGGGATATCGCTCAACTCGAGCGTCGGCAGTACGGAGAGATCGTGCTTTGCCTCCTGGTCTTCTTTCAGGCGCAACGCATCGGCCACGATTCGCGCGCGGTCGGCCTCGCTCAACGTCGACTCGATCGCGGCCAGCCGGTCCAGCTCGAGCCGGCGCTGCCGCTCCTCGAGCTCGGTGTCCGGGACGGCCGTCACCAGCGCGCGGTGCGGGTTGTCGAGCAGCTCGGCGCGGATGAGGTTCTCGAAGAAGCGCCCCTCCGTGCGGGCCGTCTCCAGGCGCTCCAGGTCGCGGTCGAAGTTGAGCCCGGTGAACGGATCGCCGCCGTACAGGTAGGCGGGCATCGAGGCGAAGAGCACGCGCAGCGCGTAGGGGAGCCCGGCGTTGGAGCGTTCGCGCTTTTCGAACTCCAGGTGATGGATGGCGGCGTCGACCTGCGACGCGTCGACGCCCTGGCCGGCCAACCGATCGAGCGAGTCGAGCACGACGCCCTGCACCTTCTCGGCGTCCTCCACCGCGACGCCCTTCAGTCCGGCACCGAAGACCGACTCCTTGTAGTCGTCGTGAAATCCGCTTCCGTCGGCGAGCGCGCTGCCCAGGCCCGAGTCTATGAGCGCCTTGCGCAGGGGCGAGCCGGCGTTGGACAGCAGCACCTCGGAGAGCACTTTCATGGCGAGGGTCCGAAACGAATCCGCGCTCGGCACCGTCACCCAGGCGGTCAGCGCCTGCGCCTTGCGGTCGTTGTCTTCGCCCGCTGCGGCGGGGTACGGCTCCGTGGCCGCCGCCGGCCTCATCAGGCGGGTGACGTTTGGAATCGACGAATCGACCTCAATCCTCTGGAACCGCGACAGGGCGGCGCGCTCGATCACCTCAAGCGTGGTCTCCAGCGATTGGTCGCCATACGTGTAAAAGCGCGCGTTGCTCGGGTGGTAGTAGCGCCCGTGAAAGCGGCGCAGCTGCTCCCAGGTGAGGTTCGGGATGTCCTGCGGATCGCCCCCCGAAACGTGCTCGTAGGGAAGTCCCTGGAACAGCGTCTTCCCGATCGCGCGATCGATCGCGGCGCCAGGGGTGGCGAGCGCTCCCTTCATCTCGTTGAAGACGACGCCCTTGTAGCGAAGACCGCTCTTGGGGTCGGCCGGATCCTCGAACTCGAAGCGGATCCCTTCCTGCTTGAACGAATCCTCGGAGAGATGAGGGAAGAAGGTGGCGTCCAGGTACACGTCGAGCAGGTTCCTGAAGTCCTTCGCGTTGCGGGTGCTGAACAGGTACATCGTCCAGTCGGAGCCGGTGAGCGCATTCATGAACGTGGCGAGCGAGCGCCGGGTCATGCTGAAGAACGGGTCCCGGACCGGAAAGCGCTGTGAGCCCGCAAGGACGACGTGCTCGAGGATGTGCGCGACCCCGGTGGAGTCGCTGGGGGGCGTCGGAAAGAAGACGGCGAAGCCGTTGTTGTCGTCAGGGCACTCGATATGGATGTGCCGCGCGCCGGTGCGTTGATGCTCGAGCTCCAGGTAGGCGCCTTCGAGGCGCTCGAGCGGCTCACGGCGGATGATCGCGTAGCCGCCGACAGCTCCGATCGCGCCGGATTTCGTTTCGGTCATGTGAATGCTTGAGTCTAGGATGTGGATGATGTTCACCGCCGCCGAGCTCGACTTCCTGCGCTCGCAGAGGATTGGGCGATTCGCGACAGTCGGGCCGTCAGGGTGGCCGCATGTTGTGCCGGTGATGTACACGATGAACGACGATGGTTCGCTCGACTTCGACGTCGACGGCGTGAAGCTGCGCAACCTCAACGCGGAGCCGCGGGCCGCGATGGTCGTCGACGGGATGGGACCGAAAAGGGGCGTGGCGATCCAGGGTCGCGTCGACCTGATCGCGGCTGACCGGGCGCGATTGAAGCCCGTCCGCAAGTTCACCTGGGGACTTTGATTCGAAGGGCAGCCCTGAGCCTAGCTGTGTGCCTTGCCACGGCTTGCACGTTCGGTTCGGGCTCCGCGGTCTCCTCCCCGTCCCGAGGAACCTCGACGCCATCGCCTCCACCGGCAATTTCCGCGGAATGGGCTGAGTACCACCGGGACGCAGGTCGCTCGGGCGTTGGACCGGGCGCGCCCGCGCTGAACAGCCCGCGGGCGGCGTGGAGCGCAGCGACAGACGGCGATGTCTACGCCTCGCCGCTCATCGTCGCCGGCCACGTCATCGTCGCGACCGAAAACAACACCGTCTACTCGCTCGACATCTTTACCGGCTCCGCGGTCTGGATGAAACACCTGGGCGACCCGGTCGACGCGCGTTCGCTGCCGTGCGGAAACATCAGCCCGGTGAGCGGGATCACGGGCACGCCGGCGGCCGATCCTGCGACAGGCAGGCTTTACGTGGTGGCGTACATGCGCACGCATCATCACGTGCTGTTCGCACTCAGCCTCGTCGACGGTTCGACGCTGTGGCAGCAGGACATCGACCCTCCGGGCTCGACCCCGACCGCGCAGCAGCTCCGCGGCGCGCTGGCGATCGGTTCGGGCCTTGTCTATGTCCCGTTCGGAGGTTTGTTCGGCGACTGCGGCGCTTATCGCGGCTACGTCGTCGCGGTGCCGCTGGCGGGCGGGCAAGCGCGAACCTACACGGTCCCGAGCTCGCGGGGCGCCGCGATCTGGGCGCCGCAAGGGCCGACGATCGGGACGGACGGCAGCGTGTACGTGGTCACCGGCAATGCGATCAGCTCGGGATTCGGCTACAGCGATTCGGTGCTCCAGCTTTCGCCGGACCTGCAGACCGTGCGCTCGTATTTCGCCCCTTCGAACTGGGCGGCGCTCAATTCCGGCGATGTCGACCTCGGGTCGACGGGCGCGGCGCTGCTGCCGGCGCTCGGGCGGGTCGTGGTGATCGGTAAGGAGGGTGTGGCCTACGTTCTCAACGCCGGCAGCCTGGGCGGGATTGGAGGCCAGGTGGCAAGCCGCAGGGTTTGCTCGGGCGCGTGGGGCGGGACCGCGTGGGTGGACTCGACCGTGTTCGTGCCGTGCAACGACGGCTTGTACGCGCTTTCCGTGGGCGCGTCCTCGATCCAGGTCGGGTGGCACATCGCGCATCCGCAGCTGGGGTCGCCGATCCTATCGGCCGGTGCGCTCTGGGCGATCGAACCGTCCTCTGCGACCCTCTTTGCGCTCGACCCGGCGAATGGAAACGTCGTCTTCTCCACGGGTCTCGGCTCGGCTGAGCACTTCAGCACACCGGCGGCCACGGATGGATTCGTGGTCGCACCCGCGGGGCGCAAGGTGGTGGCGATCTCGGTCGCGGGTTAGCTCTAGCCCTGTATCTCGCGCAGCAGGTTGGCCATCTCGATGGCCGTCTCGGCAGCGTCGCCGCCTTTGTTGTTCTTCGGACCTGACCTGGCGAGTGCCTGGTCCCGATCCTCCGTCGTCAGGACGCCGAACGCGATGGGCACTCCGGTGTCGAGCTGGACCTGCATGATCCCCGAGGCCGCCTGCATCGCGACCACCTCGAAGTGGAACGTCTCGCCGCGGATCACGCAGCCCAGGCAGACGATCGCATCGTGCGCACCCTTCTCAGCAAGGGCGAGCGCGGTCACCGGCAGCTCGAGCGAGCCGGGCACCCAGTAGACGTCCGATTCCTCGACCCCATGCTGCTGCAGCGACTCTTGCGCTCCGCGCAGCAGACGCTTGGTGATGTCTTCGTTGAATCTCGCCACCACGACCGCGATCCGCAGGTCGCTCCCGTCGACGTCCGGCTTCGCGCCCTTCTCGCCCACGCCCTGATTACAGCAGGTGGCCGAGCTTGTCTTTCTTGGTCTTCAGATAGCGCTCGTTGTGCGGGTTGGATTGGATGCGGATGGGGACGCGCTCGACGACCTCCAGGCCGAAGCCTTCGAGGCCATAGATCTTCTTCGGATTGTTGGTGAGCAGCCGTATCTTGCGGACGCCGAGGTCGTAGAGAATCTGGCTGCCAATGCCGTAGTCGCGCTTGTCGGGCGGGTGGCCGAGCGCCTCGTTCGCCTCCACGGTGTCGAAGCCTTTGTCCTGGAGGTTGTAGGCGTGGAGCTTGTCGAGCAGCCCGATGCCGCGACCCTCCTGGTGGCGGATGTAGAGGATCACCCCCACTCCTTCGTCGCCGATCATGTCCATCGCGGCGCGCAGCTGCGCCCCGCAATCGCAGCGGAGGCTGCCGAAGATATCGCCGGTCAGGCATTCGGAGTGGGCGCGGAGCAGCACCGGACTGGTTGGATCGATCTCCCCCAGCACAAGGGCGAGGTGATTCTCGTGCCGCAGCACATCCTCGTACGCGTAGAGCTTCCAGCTCTTCGGCCGCTCTTGTCCGATCGGGATGACGGCCTCCACGCGCTTGGCGACGAGCTTCTCATTGCGGCGGCGGTATGCGATTAGCTGCTCGACGGTGATGACCTTGATCGCGTGCTCGTTGGCGAACGCTTCGATGTCGGCCATGCGCGCCATCGTTCCGTCCCCCTTCATGAGCTCGGTGATCACCCCGGCGGGGTACAGACCTGCCAGCGTCGCAAGGTCGACCGCAGCCTCGGTCTGTCCTGCTCGCGTGAGCACGCCGCCCTCGGCGGCTCGGAGCGGGAACGTATGGCCGGGCATAGAGAAATCCGACGCTTTGGCGTCTGGATCGAGGACCTTGCGGATGGTCGCGGCTCGGTCATGGGCGGAAGCGCCTGTGGTTGTGATGTCGCGGGCGTCGATGCTGACGCTGAAGGCGGTGCCGAGGCGGCTCGTGTTGCGCTCCACCATCGGGGCAATGCCAAGCTCGTCCAGTCGTCTTGCCACGACCGGCATGCAGACGAGACCCGAGCCGTGGCGGGTCATGAAGCTCACGTGGTCGGGCGTCACGAGCTGAGCCGCGACGACAAGGTCACCCTCGTTCTCGCGGTCCTCGTCGTCGACCACGATCACGAACTTGCCCGCTTTGAATTCGGCGACGGCCTCAGGGACTGTGGCCAGGCTCACTTGCTCGACGAAGTCTACCGGCGCAGGTTTCGCGCCACGTAGCGGGCGATGACGTCCGCCTCGAGGTTGACAAGGGAGCCTCGCCTGTAGCCCGCGGCGATGGTGGCTTCGAGCGTATGAGGGATCAGGGCCACCCTGAACGTGCCTGGTGGTTTGTCCACCGCGGCGACGGTGAGGCTCACGCCATCCACGGCGATGGAGCCCTTGACGGCGAGAAACCTCGACAGGGTGGCGGGGAGCTCGATGATGACTTCCTTGCCCGAGGCCACTTTCTGCACGGACTGCACTTTGGCGGTGGCGTCGATGTGGCCCTGGACCAGGTGACCGTCCAGCAGTGAGGCCGCGCTGAGCGGCAGCTCGAGGTTCACCTCCACTCCTTTCGCCAGGGCGCCGAGGTTGGTCCTGCGCAGCGTCTCGGGGACGACATCGGCGAAGAAAACCGGTCCGCGCTTTTTGACCACGGTCAGGCAGCAACCGTTGACCGCGACGCTATTTCCAAGCTTCAGGCGGCGTGCGATTGCGGCGTGGTCGATTCCAAGGCGGCCTCGATCCGCCTCGACCACCTTGGCGACGGCGCTAACGATCCCGGTGAACATCGACGTAAGCGCTGATGAGGAGATCATCGCCGAGACGCGTCACGTCGAGGTCCCGAAGGGCCATCGCATCCGTCAGGTGCTCGATTCCCTGGCCGCCGAGCGGGCCGGGAGCGTCGCGGCCACCGATGAGCTTCGGCGCGATGTAGGCGTAGACCTTGTCAACCAGGCGCGCCGCGAACAGGGCCGCGTGGACCTCGCCACCGCCTTCGACGAGCACGCTGATCAGCTTGCGCTTGCCCAGCTCGTCGAGGAGCGCGGGAAGAGAGACGCGACCCTCGCCTGTAGCAGGCAATTTCAAGACCTCGGCCAGACCAACGCGCCCTGGGCGGGTGGTGGCGATCAGGGTGTTGGGCCCGACGACCCGCGCGGATTGGCGGATGCGGAGCTGGGAATCGAGGACGATGCGGAGCGGCTGGCGCACCTCCTCGCCGTCGAGGCGGGCGGTGAGCTCTGGATCGTCCGCGATCACGGTGTTGATCCCGACGAGGATCGCGTCGTGCTGGTGACGGAGGCGATGCGCGTGGAGCCTTGATTTCTCGCCGGTGATCCAGCGCGACTCGCCGCTGCGGGTGGCGATCTTGCCGTCGATACTGAGGGCGAACTTCGCGCTCACGAAGGGCGTCCCGGTGAGTCGATGCTTGATGTAGAACTCGTTCAAGCTCCGGGCGCGCTGTTCATGGATGCCAACGATCGTCTGCACCCCGGCGGCCTCGAGCGCTTTGACCCCCGCACCGCGGACACGTTCATCGGGATCGGTCATCGAGATGACGGCTCGCCGCACGCCAGACTCGATCACCGCGTCTGCGCAGCAGGGGTTGCGGTGGGCGTGGGTGCAGGGCTCGAGGTTGACGTAAAGGGTGCCGCCTCTGGCGCGCTCGCCGGCCTGGGCGAGGGCCTCCTGTTCCGCGTGCGGCTCGCCGGCGGCTCGGTGGTAACCCTCGCCCGCGAGCTGGCCTTCGCGATCGAGCACGACCGCGCCGACCATGGGGTTGGGGCTCGTGCGAAAGTCTGCCTTCGCGGCGAGCTCCAGGGCGCGCGCCGACCATTGAAGGTCGGCGCTGCGATCGCTGTCTTCTTTGCCCCAGGGGCGATGTAGATCAGCTGTCATTGCAACAACCGAATCAGGTCTATGAGATTCTCCAGTTTGCTTTCTCGCGCTGGATCCAATTTTCTGTTCGTTTATCACTTCTCCTCAGTGAGCTGAAGAGTGAGTTATAGGTGAACAAGCCCTCGGGCTATTAGTACCGGTCAGCTCAAAGGATTGCTCCTCTTACACCTCCGGCCTATCAACCTGGTTGTCTACCAGGGCCCTTACCCGGTTAACCCGGTGG
>WNGI01017674.1_pt1 | contig 11500 bp, 8 predicted proteins | sample 5400621 | NCBI WGS metagenome assembly WNGI01 (sample SAMN13153374, study PRJNA577476) | soil metagenome | isolation source: 20 cm soil or saprolite under Garry oak tree replicate 1 | place: USA:California | collected 2016-06-15
AATGGTCACACGAGAAAATTTCGCTCATCCTGCCATTTCGATTTTACGCGCGTGGCTCAGCCGCTAACGTCACGACGATACTTCACGCCTACGTACGGCTACACTGGATTACCGGCGTACCGGGTCCTCTGATATCCTCACCTCCGTACGTTCATAGATACATCCGGTTCTTGAACGGGCTTGTCGGGCAGCGATCCTGGATTATATCTTCTTTAGACTCGGGCTTCAACCCGCTCCTGCCTCCGTCAATTTTGACAACAACAAGATCATGATGCACGCGTTTATGACTACCATGCAATGGGACAAAAAGGGTTGCGCCTGATTCACACCCAGAGCTGGTCTCCTTACTACCCCCATCATGTTTTTTTCATACGCGCTCCTTTTATTCCTCCTTGGCACTTCTGTGACTGCCCGACCGTCGCACACGACGCAGGCCGAGATGGACCAATCGATAAAAACAGTGAAAATCTCTGTCTCTGGTATGGATATACGCAAGGGTACTACGTGGAGGTATCGGCTAGAACTTTCAAATACAAAATTCGTCAGTAAAATATTTCCAATTTGAACCAAGTTTCTGTGTATCTCGCATACTACAGCATGATCAAGAGCTTCGCCGTAATGATGTTGCCCGAATCAACACGGACGGATCTGTGGAGTTTGATGTTTTGGGTCGCGATCCTGGGAGTACGGAAAGAATTGGTGATGGTCTGCGGAATGGATACTTGAGGCGGATGGAGGGCGCCTGGCCGCGGGTGCGATGCCAAGTGTCAGTGTTCTATCGCAATTTTACAGCCTTTGAGGTGTCTCACTTGATTCATAGGCTAAGTTGTCGAGTAACGAGCGCAACCGTGAGCTAAGGTGCCGGATCAAAAGAGATTGGTCCAGGCAAGACTTCGAGAAGGACGGAGAGGTCGAATGCGAGGTGATAGAAGTGAAAACTAGTGGCACTCGTAGCTGCACTTCTCGACCCCCCGGAGGTGATTGGTACCGGATAAAGGTCAGTAGAAAATTGCTAGTATTTATTGATTGTATTTCACACCTGCCGCAGCAACCCAAATCTGGGGGTGACATAAACGATGTTTTGTTCGGGAACTTTCCCAGTGATTTACCAGGACTTGATGTTCTTCAACCAAATGGGAAATTAGGCCGTTCTCACATTGGAAAGATAACAGAGGATCGTGTCGTGCACGTGGGTACGTTCCGCGTGATGCCATCTGTCAGTGGTTCACTGCAACTTGCTTGACATGTCTGACCGGATTGAAGTTACAGTCTCTTGTCAAAATGGAGGACCGTCGCGCTTGGATGATCGTCACAATGCGCGAGGTGGTTCAGACTCGGAGGTCACGGATCACAGGGAAGACAAAGGTTGCCAAGGAACATATGTTTTGGGGGGCACCGAAAACTCAACAGGAGCTTCAATATCAATTCTTTTGTAGGCAACGTCTTGGGTCCCCATCAGAAGTTTGCGTTCCAACATCGTATTTATCGGGTCCCTCCTTGTGTTAAGGTAGCATAAATCGCCAAGATCTAACGTACTCTCATTATCTATACCCCCCTTCGAACAGGGTTAATTTTAAACATGGGTGATGGACTGACCGATTGGTACCGCCCCCACTCTCATTTCGAGTTAACTTCCCGTATTGACCTGCGTCTAAGTGTGAGTCACGATGCTACAGTCTCCTTTCTCTTTCCGAGACGGCGACGACGTGACCGACTCCAGCCCGCTCTCGTGATGCGCCATTAGAGCCGGATCTTTTCGCGCCCCAGGTCCGAACTAAGGAAGACAAGCCGCGTTTTGGACGTCTGAGTGAGTGGTAGCCTTGGGCACACAATGGGATGACTATTAACGTCGCTGCGGAAGCCTCCATATAGTTCATCCAGATGCTCATAGCGCAAGATCACCACAGAGACGTCGAAGGGGACAATTCTGTGGTCGAATCGACCCGAAAAGAATTTACACACGCAGTCGACGATGAATTTGGCAAATCATCAATAAACATAAACGTGGTGGATAGAGTCCGGAATTTCGGTGAGTGCTAGTCGAGCCGTGGAGATGGGAGATATTGATCGTACCGGTGCTTAGTGTAACCATGCGCAGACGAGCTTTACCGTATTCGTCTGGCTCTTATTTAGGAGGTGGACTCTTGCGCAAACCTTGCCTAGGTTGTCTTGTTGATTCCGTCTGCGATGATGATCACTTGTTGATAATTGATGGGCTTCTTAAGACTTATTCTGAAAACGGTAAGCATGCCGTTTTCGATTGTCGTATCAAATTGAATCTTGTCTAGTAGGTCCAAGTACACGTGTATGTAGCTCTGATATCCCCACCTCCGTACGTTCACGTCGGACCTAGATACATCCGGTTCTTGAACGAGCTTGTCGGGCATGGCAGCGATCCTGGATTATATCAGATTATATCTTCTTTAGACTCGGGCTTCTCGCTCCTGCCTCCGTCAATTTTGACAACATCAAGATCATGATGCACGCGTTTATGGCTACCATGCAACGGTACAAAAAGAGTTGCGCCTGATTCACACCCCAGAGCTGATCTCCTTATCCAATCATGTTCGCCAGGACATCTGATGTCTGCTGGAATGATCAACTCGCGAAATTCATCATGATGGCATTCGCGGCTCACCAGGGCTCACCACAAGCAATTACGCGCCATCGCCGTCGTTGTTTGGGATGTTGATATGACAACTTACGGGTTTCAAGGCCTCAAGCCACCTGATCAACACCTTGGCATGTGTAAATTAGGATAAAATGGCAATGCATCCGGATAGCGAACCTCAGCTGGTCTCTATATACAACAGCGCTGAGTCCCTATAGCGCCTTAGTACAAAACTCCCCCACATCTTCGTTAACGGCACTCAATAGCTAGTAATCCAATATACAATCACGACGAATGGACTCATCACGCACGTAACCCCAATCATGTTCGCCAAGACATCTGATGTCTAGAATGATAGAGAATGATCAACTCGCGAAATTCAAATATCAACATCATGATGGCTCACCGCAAGCAATTACGCTCCATCGCCGTCATTGGCTGGGATGTTGATATGACAACTTACGGGTTTCAAGGTCTCAAGTGTAAAGGATAAAATGGCAATGCATCCGGATAGCGAATCTCAGCTGGTCTCTGTATACAACACTCGCTGAGTCCCTAGTATCGTGCCTTAGAGCAGGTCTCTACAAAACTCCCCCACACCCTCGTTAACAGCCAGTAAGTAACTCCAATATACAATCACGACGAATGGACTCATCACGCACATAATCATGTTCGCCAGGACATCATCGATCGTCACTCATGTTACTCTTGCGCTCGATACTTTTCTTTGCACTCGGCATTTCGGTCTTGACAATTCCCATTTATCAGACGAAGCCACCAGCTGGTGGGAAACCCTCACTATCACAAAGACTTAAACAGAAGGTCCACCAAACGGTGGCGAAGTTTTCGGGAAGACAAACAGCTGGGCCAGCCGTTCTCTTACCTGAGTCTGCCAAGAAAGACCGGGAGAATGGTCTCTGGCACGCAAAACCTCCGGGTGACAATCGTTTTTTCTATATTCTAATTGTGCACGAGGAGTTGGTGGAAGTTTGGCCGGAAGCGCCGAACAAATACAAAACCATCACCCCTCCTAACTTACGATGGACACGAGTGGAAAACCCAGGAACGCTCAAGGTCAGTGGTCCACGAATATGAAATCTAATGTCTTAGTAAATTGTTGGCCATTTTGTAGGGGGACAAACTCCCTCCCGCTATGAGCGCGACACGTCCACCTCCGAAGGAGTTTCTTACAGACCAATTATTCCTATACGACGCACGTAATCATTGCCCCTTTCAAAACACCATACGAACAACTTTGTCGATACTTGGGGAACCGGAGTGGAAGATGTGGTGCTTAAAAACAACTGACACAGAGCTCCTTAAGCATATGCCATAATAAACTGTAAACGAGTCTGCTACCCATGCAATGGACAAGTCATGTTGTTAACGGGTCATGGCATCGGTCATTGGCTTGCGCCCTTTAGATGTCTGAGTGAGGGTAGCCTTGGGCCCGCAATGGGATGACTATTAACGTCGATGTGGAAGTGTCCATATAGTTCATCCAGATGCTCATAGCGCAAGATCGCCACGGGGACACCGAAGGGATAATTCTGTGGTCGAATCGACCCGAAAAGGGTTCACACACGCCGTCGACGATGAATTCGGCAAATCATCGATAAACATAAAGATCGACAGAACGGTAACAGATGATCAGATATGCAAGCTGGTATACCGTACAGGAGTCTGAGACTGGCGATGGCGTCACTTACGAGAGTTTCCAACTCCACGTTCTGATAAATGCCAAACAATTATTCATTCCGAGTTAAAGATGCACTTTTCCTTTCATGTCTGTGAATTCCCCCACGCATTTACTTCACTCCGAAAGTGCATCCAATTCAAGTATTGGCATATGCTTGGAGACCCACATTCGTCAAAACAAATCCTGAGGTAACGCAGCAGTACAGACGAGGGAGAAAGCCTGGACAAACAAAAAAAGAGCTCTCTGTCGGGGAGTCGAACCCCGCTTTCGCGCGTGACAGGCGCGTGTACTAACCGATATACTAACAGAGACTTGTTCTCCGTTCAAATCAAATACCCAAATGCTAATGTAACTTTCAACCTCAGCTGACATTTGTATCGACGCACACAGCTACAATTTACTCCTTGCGGTATTACGCCTTGGAATCCACGATCTCCACACGATGCCATCCCGACGGTCCGTCTGCGTAACCCCAGAAGATCCAGAAGGCACTTCATCTTGTTCCTCCACCACCCGACGCATCGCGTCCCAATCCACATCAACCCCTTCCGCCTCAAACGCCTCGCGATATATCAGCTTGTTAAGCATAGCCCATGCTACCCGACGAAGCATCAGAAGGAGGGAGAGGATAACTTACGCAGTGAGCCCAATAACAGGTCTGATACCACCTGCCTCCCTGCCCGTCAGAAAACTGTGTCCGCGGATAGGCCATACGGTCCCGTTGGGCCCTCTCGTCTCCCATTCATTAGTTGTGTGGTAAGGCACCTCTAAACTCTCGGGTTCTTGTGGGAATGGATGGGTGTCTTCAAGGAATGAAGCGAGAGGATGAGAGAATAGTGCGGAGACTTCGGCAGCGTTCAGGATGGGCTAGCAACATAACATATAAGTGAGAAAGGATGATAAAGCGGGACGAGCGTACGCGAAGCGTGAGGTCCAGTATGAGGACGACGACTCTGTCATGTTGGTTGCAGTTGATACGGGAGTGGGTAAAGGAAAATGACGTACGGTGTGACTATAAGATCGTTCGAGGCCAGAAACGGCTCGAGAATACATAGCAATGGAACCTTGCGTCCGTCCCTTGGTAATCCAATCTAAAGCAAGGCTCAAGTCAATCCCCAGAGCACATTTCAGACGACATCATGGGCGCACCTCTTCAAAAGCTTCTCGTCTCTACACCTCCAGCTCAGTATAAACGACTAATAACAATCAGAACAGACCACTCACAGCCGTCTCCTCAATCGTCTTATCGCCCAAATCGACTTTACCCCCCGGCAACGAGGTATCCCCCGCGTAGCTCCTCAAGGTGGCAGAACGGCTGTAATAGCAAGGGTGCCACAACGGGCAAGAAAATCGTCAGCATTACAGCATTATAACCTCACACCCACCGCCCAGTGCCCTATCCACTGGCAACCGGACCCACTCACCTCACAAGCGACACTCACCGACTGAGCAAAACGTACACGTCCCCCGCACGTCCTACGAACAACGCCACGAGCACAGCTGCGCATCTCGTCCTTGGGAGCGGAATTGGAAGCTGGGGAGGGTAGTAGGATGCGAAGTTGCGGAGACACCTGCCAGGGTTAGTACCCGGTCAGGGCTGTGAGGAGGTGAAGACGTACTCCTTGGACTGCCTAGTCAAAGTTGGGATTCGTGTGCGGTTGAGGCGTAGCCTAGGACGATGGTATTCTAGGAAGTTGGGTGGTGCGTTGGTGCGGGTCATTCGGCAACTCTACAAGAACAAACATAGCAGAACGTTAGCAGTGAAAGACAACTGGTTCTAGGTTCCAAAAACCACAATAGCCCCAGAAGCGCCATGGATGGCGATCCAGATGGAATTCCAATGATGTGGTAATATTTCCTATACATAATTTCGGCAGTTACAGGTATTGGTATTGGTACTACTACTGAAGCTAAGTTTAAACAAACATCTATAGTCCCGTGCAATACTATAGTATATATAACTTTGACTACAACTAGTCCGCAAATGAAAATATCGTCTGTCCATAGATAAGCCAACCACACTCATGCCAACACTGCTGGGATTAGCCCAGCAAACATTAGCACCACACTCACGCTTACGCCCACACTTAACCCGTACCACTTCAATACGCTGGCAAAAGCAGGACTAGAATTTGCAGTCCCAGTTGAAGATCCAGCTCCGGCGGTGGTAGTACCGCTGGCGATAGTACCACCGGCGCTAGTACCATTAGGCGAGCTGGGTTGAGAGCCCGCCGCAACATAAGTCTTTACATAAGTTACTTCCCAGTACGCATTGTCAAATGTTGGGCTTCCGGGTCCGATAACGCAGTCATTGACCTGTATTAGAGATAACGTCAAGGTGATCATATCTTCTGGAAGAATAACTTACACAGGAACCGGTGGCCGTATGACATGTTTCTTTGTAAATGCTGGGAACGCCTGCCCTGTATTTCCGAAACGCGTAAGACAAGAGAGATAGGTGAAGGGGAAGAAAGCGAGTACCAAACACCACAGAGAGTTGTTGTAAACACGAGCTGTTGAGACGTGAAAAATTGTGCATAGTTGCAAGTCGTAGCAGGATACGAGGCACTCGGTGCTCCCCAAGTCGACGGGTCGAGGGTCGAATTAGACGTAGCTGAAGTGATGGATTCTGGTATATCGGCGCGCTTTAAACGACGCATCAGCGCCCGACCAACCCGACCGAAAACAAACAAAAAAACGACTTACGCTCCAAAACCACATGTATATCCCTGTGACATCCAACTGCGTGGCCCAAACTCCTCCTCCGGCCTCTGCAAACCCAGCACCGTAACTATTGGGTTTGGTCTCTGCCACCACGCATCCGCTCCCCGTTGAACAATCCGTTCCATATACTTTGCCCGTGAACTGTGCACCCGTTGTGTTAAGCGTGCAACCACCGATGGTATGCAACGCATATTGATTACTGGTCATCAAATTGATCGCTTCGATGATGTCTATTTCGCCTCCGTTTGGCCATAAACCCGTTCCAAGCGTCCAGAACGATGGCCAGACGGAGCATCCGTAAGGGATATGTTTGACGTCAACGAGGATGATGTTCCCAGCGCCGTACGTGTCTTTGGAAGTGATCCGGATCGAATTGCGGTTGACGAGGGGTGCTGGTGCGATCGTGGTGGTGTTGTCAACTTTCATGATAGCATTCCCTGCAGAGTTGACGAAGGCCAGGCCTTGGGAAACAGCGGTCGTCTGATTGACATATGTTACGTTTCCTATAAGTCCAGACGCGCAAATTAGTGAATACACATGGATTTTGGCCGATTGTTGAGTTATGCTCACCCCACGTTGTGTTATCAACGTTGCCGTAAAAGTCCCATCCGTCGAAAAATGTGCTCCCTGAGTATTCGCGGACGGGGTAGTATACTGCTTTAGCTTGGAGCGCTAGCAGGGAGTAGAGAATGAAAGGCAGGAGAAGAGGAGGAGAGGTGCCATAGCCTAGACCCATGGATTACGAAGGTAGTAGGGTGCTAGGGCGGCGGGGATGGACGAAGAGCGGAAAAGAGTGTAAGGGCAAGGGAACTATTGCTAGGTACCGGAAAGTCATATTTTCTCTGAATATTTATGAAGCCGAGGGACCCGATAACACTGATCAGGAATCATCATCATGCTATGTATAACGACGCACATGGTGATTGCTAGGTATTTGAAATATCAGGTTTTTCTGTGATGCAGATGCAGAGCCGCGTCGTTTATTATCCTGGCTTAGAGCGACCGTGGAATTGAAGGCGTACGTATTGAGGCCAGCGGGTGGGAGGCGACGTGTGCGAAGCTGGCTGAGAGGAGATAACGAACGCTTGATAGTCACGGTCACAAAACCGGCTTACAACCGCCGCGGCGTACGGCCAGCGTCCGCATGGACAACCAAATTCTTTCCTGCATGCGGTCCCTTTAGCCCTAACTATGTTGCTTAGCTTTTTCTGAAAGGAAGTCTGAAGAGCGACGAACATGCAATGAAGTCCATATTCAAAGCTTGTGGTTATGACTCGATATAAATCAACGATCATGACGACACGAATCATCAGCGCCTAATAGTCACTCATTTCCAAGGACAAGCAATATATGTACTCACCCATTACACCTATATTGGCTCGCCACCAATTTGTATGCCCGCAGATCACAAACTGGCTACTTAGTCGATATCAGCGCCGATGATCAGACAGACACCTGCCCCGCAACACCGTGTTGGAACTTGAGGCAGATACATGTAGCCTCGCCGCTCGGATTGCCTGCACCAGAAGATGAAGATCTAGCGGTGCACTGCTCACGCGCAAAAAAATCTGCACCAGCAGTGCGTTGATTCAAGTGTTGGGGTTATCTCCACCAACAGCACAACGGTGCTCCATTTTTTGATACCAGGAATGGGGTCTAACGTCTAACGGGCTCTCCCAGCCGTCCTCTCTTTACGCAAGCGGGTATCGGTGGTCAACCTGCCCGGGGCTAAGACCTAAACAGTCAACATCGCGCTCGGGTGACGGTGGGTTAACTAGCAGGACACGGTCTGGTGGTCCAACTGTCCATGTAGCTCCTGTTCAGATGTCCGATCTCTCGCTAAGCCAAGTCGATCGACTTATCGCCCGCCGCCTTTCAAAATCGGAGGTTGGGGCGTGACAGTGGGCGCCAGTTGCTGGCAGTCGCCACTCCCGGACCGGCGGCTGATGAGGGCATTGTTACGGCAGTCTTTTTTCGTTTTTGGTTCTGCATACACGATGTCAGTTGGTTTGGCGTCTTGCAAAGGAGAGGAGGGACGTTCATAGAAACATGGTAATGCTAGGGACTTGGCCTTGCTCTTACTTCCTTTTTGAACTGTTCGCGAGGAGCAACCGTCGCGTTGCTCCAGACTATATTATCTACGCCTCAATTTATCAATGAAGAGGCGCCATGTGGTAAGCGATATCTACCTTATTATGGCTATTCACGTATCAGCCCCGTAGTGCATTTTTATTAACGAGCCGCATATGGAAGAAAAGAAGGGAAGAACGAGGGGTTGCATAGAGGTACGCTACGAGTTCATATAGAAGTCGTTGTTTTGGGATCCTCAGGGCGTCTTGCTCATGCGTTTCTTCGCATGAACCATCAACCATCAACGTATCAACCATCGAGAATTGAATCCAGTGTGCGTTGTGGTGTGATTACCAAAGTAGTGGGAGTAGGAAAGGAGTCCGAGCGAGGAGGAAAAGAGGAGGGGAAAGTGATGGTGTTGGTTGTGGTGTGCTGCCACTTCGTTTTCGCCTCTCCCTTCATTTTTGCACCTGGTACGATGTGCACCTCTTCAGGACACCACGCGGATATTATCGCATCAAGAACCACCGTGTGAGTGATGCATGCGCTAGGAATCAGGTGCTTCTCAATTTCCGATGCTTCGACCTGTCAAGACGCATCTGTAGCTTTATTCGGGTGGGATGACGAGTAGGCACGCTGTCAGATTTCTTGTGCTTGCTGTACATGTCTTGCTAGAGTGGTGCACCATTTTTAGCGTTGGACGAGGCTAGAACCCCATGGCGACAAGAACCCGTTGTTGAGGGCCGTTTGTTTACGTAGTCGTGACGAGCGCATCTATCTGCAGATATCGGCGCCTGTAAATTGAGGATGAGGTTCTTGGTAGGATAAGCGTGCTGGACGTCTTTTGTGAAGTGGGACAGGGAAGGCGAGAACTGAGGGGTTTGGGGATGAAGAGCGGCGTGATATGGACATATTAGCTGCGGTAGGGCGATGCATGGTGCGGCAGATGTTGTAAATGGAATGATAGGTGTCGTGGGATTTTAATCATTCCGAGCCTATCACGTCTGATGTGCGTCGTTCACTGTCTGGAAAGAAAAACATAGAGGGCACCTGTCAAATTTCGAGAAACGTAAAGTGTACGACATGGGCGGTCCGTAGCTTGCACCTTGCGCTTATTCGGGATAGACCTAGCTCAATTGATCAAGGAAGGTTATCACCTGAATTTGGAAATGGAATTTGGAAAACTTGATGGAGGAGAGCTTATTACAACTCCTATCAGTGTAAGTTAAATATAAGAGAAGCACGGACGGTTTAGAGCAGGATAAGCTCTGGAATATAAAACATTACATGCCGGTGATTTGTGGCGCAGTCGATGTCGATGTGGTGAGCGGGTGTTGTCCATAAAAGGCAGTCGTTTAGCTATAGAAGGCAGGTTTGAATGACGTAATACCACCCACTGTCGCCCAGCGTATGACAATCGACGGGCAGAATGACACCCTCGACAATCCAGATTTGTCAGCGTGCATCAACTATATAAACACCCCAGCTCCTCCTCCTCTCCTCCCACCCTCTTCTTTCTTCCTCGGTAACCACTCTCCTTCGCGTTATGCTCTCCGCGGTCCTTTCTTCCTCCCTTCTTCTCGCCGCCGCCTCCGCCCCATTCGCCTACTTCTCCATTCGTATAGTATACAATCTCTTCTGGTCTCCCCTTAGCGCTATCCCAGGCCCTTGGTACGCCGCCATCTCCGACTTTTGGCTCACCGCACACGTCCTCCGTCTCGAGCAATGCAAGACAATCCAACACCTTTTCGAAATTTATGGTCCTGTCGTTCGTGTCGGTCCAAACAAGGTCGTCTTTCGGGACGTCACTACTATGCGCAGCGTCTACTCCGTCCACAAATTCGACAAGAGCCCTTACTACAAGAGCCTTTTAACGTTCGTCCTCCCATCACACCTTTACTCTACTTTATCTAATTTTTTTCTAGGAACAACAATGATCACGCGTGCGTAATAACGCGCATATAGCGACGTTTTGACTCAGACCACCACTGTTCCTAGCATGACGACACTCGAACACTCTAGACATGCCATCCGGCGCAAGGGTTACGCGCCGCATTATACCCTCACCAATCTGGCCCGATTTCAACCTGAATCCCACGAATCGGTGTATGAGCTTGTCAACGTACCGTGTTTTAAAGCACATTTGACGAGCTGTGCTGACCAGGATATAGGCTCTTGAAGACATTGCCGGGAAAGAACCACTCGAGTGCTTGACGCTATTCCGGCATCTCATGGTCGACGTCGTGACATCGGTCTCATATGGATACCAGGCTAACGCGGTGAAGAATTGGTCCGTGGGTTTGGAAAACCCGCTCTCGACGGCGATTAACGACTTCCCTAAGCGCGGGATTTTGGTAATCGCTCTTTTCTTTGATGTGATCCTTCGTTGAAGAACA